>Ga0187880_1004491_pt1 | contig 10265 bp, 9 predicted proteins | sample June2016WEW_19_4_FD_132998 | JGI IMG/M metagenome (GOLD analysis project Ga0187880, IMG submission 132998) | Peatland microbial communities from SPRUCE experiment site at the Marcell Experimental Forest, Minnesota, USA - June2016WEW_19_40 | ecosystem: Environmental > Terrestrial > Soil > Wetlands...
AACTGGATATTGAGTTCTTTATTGATGCCGAACATCGGCTCGAAATGGTCTCGTTCCATGCAGACGCCGACGACCACAATGCGCGCGTTGCTCGGCGCGGCAGTCATAATTGAATCGATCACGCCCGGTACGCCGACGCATTCAAAGATGACGGCGGGCCGCAAGGCCGGACCAGGTAGCCACGGGGGCAATGGCGGGGCCTTTGCAGGGTCGCTGTAGGCGGCCATCGCGCGCCAGCTTTCGTGTGGCGATTTTTCCTTGGGATCGACGACGACATCGGCCCCCATCTGCTGCGCGAGTTGTCGCCGCCGCTCCGAGAAGTCCGCCGCGACAATCGGATGCACGCCCTTGAGTTTGAGCGCGGCGATCACCGCGAGTCCTACGGGCCCGCAACCAATCACCAGCGGGGCGTCGTCGGCGCCTAGATGGGCCTTGGCCACCGCGTGATAGCCGACCGCGAGCGGTTCGGTCAGCGCCGCGCGCTCGGTCGAGAGGCCGTTGGGCACCTCGATCAGCAACCCCTCGGTCAGCCGCATGAACTCGCCGTAGCCGCCGGGATTGTCGTTGGAATAGCCGACGGTCTCAATTCCGCTTTTGCGGATGAGCAGCGGCATCGCGCACACTCGCGTGCCCGGCTTAAGGCGCCGCTTTGATTCGGGGCCGTAATCCACGACCTCGGCACAAAATTCGTGTCCCATCACGATGTCGCGTTTCAGGTCCATTATGAAAGGACCACCAGAACGCCGTGCGAGTTCGACCAGCCGGTCCGCGTGCTTGAGCGCGTGCAGGTCGGAACCACAGATCCCGCACGCGAGCGTCTTTACCAGGACTTCGCCCGGACCGGGCTCCGGCCTTGCGATATCGGCGACGACCAGCTTTTTATCGCGCATCACGGTGGCACGCATGTTGGTTTCCTCCAGAATAGGGTGGCAAAATCAGCAGCCCCTGCGTCGCAGTTTATACACATCCGACAGCGCCTTCACCATCGGAATATGCCCTGAGTATTTTCCTTAGTGAGGCCTTGCCGCCGGGTGCCACCAACACGTCCAGCGGTTTTCCCCTCGGAATGGCGGAGTGCGGCTCAAAGGCTACTCGAAAACCTCTCAAACACGATCGCGCTTTCGCTTGACGGCGACGGGCTCGGAAGAGAACGATTGCTTCGGGCAAATACCGCGACCCGATATCGCGATGAAGCGCTAAAGGCCGGAGGGAAACATGATCCAGGTAACCGAGTTAAGCTACATGGGTGTCGGCGTTAAGAAAGTCGACGAATGGAAGAGCTTCGCTACCGAAATTCTCGGGATGGAACTCACCGATGAGGGCGAGCGCGACCGCTGCTACCTGCGAATGGACTACTGGCACCATCGCATCGTGCTCCATGCGGATGGCACAGACGATCTCGAATACTTGGGTTTGCGGGTGGCGGGCGCGGAGGAATTCGGCGCGATGCAGCATCAACTGACGGCGGCCGGAATCGCGTTTCGCGTTGGTTCCGAAGAGGAAGCGGCCGAGCGTCGCGTACTCGAAGTGATGAAGCTGACCGATCCCGGCGGCAATCCGATCGAAATTTTCCACGGCCCCGAAGTCCAGTACAGCCAGCCGTTCCATCCGGGCCGCGGGATGCACGGACGCTTCAAGACCGGTGCCGGCGGGATGGGCCACACCATCGTGCGCCAGGACGATCCGGCAGCCGCGCAACGCTTTTACACCGCGCTCGGGATGCGCGGGGGTGTCGAATACAAATTCCGCATGGGCAAGAATGTGGTCGCTCCCATCTTCATGCACTGCAACGATCGCGATCACACCATCGCCTTCGGCATCGGCCCCCAGAGCCGGCGTATCAACCATCTTATGATCGAGGTCGATAATTTCGACGACGTCGGCCTGACCTATGATCTCGTGCGCAAGCACAAATTGCCCGTCATGATCACGCCCGGCAAACATTCCAACGATCACATGTACTCATTCTATGTCGGCAATCCGTCTGGTTGGATGTTTGAATATGGCTATGGCGGCAGGCCGGCGACCCATCAATCGGAATACTACGTCGAAGATTTGTATGGCCATCGGCCCGAGGCCGGCGGCTTTGGAACGGAAAAGGAAAAGAAGTAATCGGTTCAATCGCCTGCGCGGTGATCGATTCACTGCAATTGCCGCGATCGGCGGTGCGCCTCTATCATTTGTCGGGCCGCCGGCGCCCAAGGACTGGCGCAAACCGCACCGTTATGGTCGCCGCGCCGGCGTGGTGATTTCCAGTTCCCGCGTTAGCATGCGGTGGAACAGCGCATAGAGCGTCGCCTTCAGTTCGTTGCGATCGACACTCTTCACCGCAGGACTCTCGTGCAGGGCTTCCTGCATATCCGCCAGCACTTCCTGCAGTTCGAGGTTGCGCGTTCCGAGCACTTCCGCCGAAGGGTATGGCTGGCCGGATTGGGTTGAGCGTTCCAGGACCTGGCGCGATTTCGTGTGGACCACCCGTATGCGTTCATTGCCTTCTTCAGCAGCCACGCGTTCCAGCACTGGAAGCATCCGTTCAAGTGTCTGCGCAATGTCTTCATTGTCGGCGTACAGGTATGGTCCGGTCTTGTCCCAGACCAGCGCCACTCGTCTGATAATTCCTATCGCCGCCTGAATTTGCCGCCGTGTCGTCCCGGCGGGTATCTCCGGCAGCACGCGTTCGCGCAAACTGGCAGCGACACCGCTCAGCAGTTCGCCGATGGTGGGCTTGATCACTTAGCGGTCCTCATACTCAGTTCCGGTAGCCAGTCGAGAAACTGAATCAGATAACTGGTTACAGTCGATGCTCGGTCAGCAATTACTATGTTTCGCGTTCTCCCATCGTGAAACGACTTCGCGCCCGTGAGCGAGATGATGGTGTGCTTCATTTCATTGAACAGGCGGTAGAAGAGCAGGTTGTCGGGGTGTACCGCGATTCCACTCAATTTCGAGTAGCGCTCGACGAATTCTTCCAGCGACATCACCGACGCCGGGCTCCACAACGCTCGATAGGCCCAGGTCAAGTCCTCGACCGGGTCGCCGAGGTGCACCATCTCCCAGTCGAGCAGTGCGTTGATGCGCTTGCCTTCGTAGAGCAAGTTGCCGTAGCGGAAATCGCCGTGCACGATCGTGATTCGATCCGCCACCGGCTGATGTTCCTTGAGCCAGATGAAAGCGCCGACGATCATCGGATGCGGCTCCAGCCGATGCTTGCGGAATAGCGCTTCCCAGTAGTCGACCTGCTGCGCGGCAGCCGTTTGCACGCTGGTCGCCGGCAGGAAATCCAGACCGCGCGCACGCCAATCGACCGTGTGCAGCCGGGCTGCAACCTCCACCAGGTGCTCCGCAACCCCGCGGCTAATCTCAGCCCCTTCCGGCCTCAGCAGTGCCGGAAAATCCGAAGTCCCCGCGACTCGCTCTAAAATAAAAGCAGGCCGCTCCACCCATTTGCCCTCAGGGTCGATCCACAGGGCGCGCGGAATCGGTACGCCCGTGCCCGCCAGCGCTCGTATCACTTCGAACTCGGGAATCAATGGCGTCTCGAGCTGTCCCGCCTCGGCCTTGCGCAACATCACGCACCCGACCATTTGTCTGGTTCCGCCCTCGTCCCAGCTCGCGTCAAACGACCACGCATTGCGCGTATTACCGGCGGTCAGCGGCGAGAGATTCCCTACCTCAATTCCCTGCGCCGCCGGCGTTTGCGCTCCGATCAGTTCGCGCAGCTGTTCACGGAGTATGCTGACGGCGTTACCTGCGGCCGCACTCATTCGAGAAACCTCCATCCCGGAAGGTTCTTTACGCACGCCTCGTACGCATCCGGTTCGAGCGGTTGAAGAATTCCGATCGTCGTTTCGCCGTCACAGGTAACTTCGCATTGATGCTCGTCGAGGCCGATAAGACGGCTTCGCACTTCCGCCCGAGTAACATCGAAGCGATCGCCTTCGACCACGTTATCGCCGACGTACACGCCATGATGAATGTTCTTGTCCGGCGTGCCTCTGTACATTCCGCAGCGCATGTATGCGGTCTGGTATCCCAGTCGCCGAAAGGTAACGTGCTTGATCGCGCCGTCGCCAAGTGTGTAATCGATAACTCCTTCTATGAAGATATGAGTATCGGGCTCGAACCTTAGCTGCCGCTCGGTCTTGACGACTTTGCCCATGCGCGGGCGCGGGTCGCCGAAGTTGTAAAGCACGGCATTACCCCAGATTGCGAAATCCTTAAAGGAGATCCAATTGCCGCCAATCCATCCCGCCGGCAAGGTCTGTCCCAATTGCAGGTTGGGTCCGCCGACGCCGCGCCCGATACCCCAATGGCGATCGCGAGTCCCGCCGCAGGTCGCCTTGGTCAATTCGAGGCGCCGATCGCCCACCTTGACCCAGCCTTCAACCGCGCCGAAGCCCTCGAAGCCCGCCGTGACGTCGCTCTGCCGCCCCCGCGGATAGCTGCTACCTGCCGGCAACGATGACGCGTGATAAATCTGCCGCTTGGTGTCGTGCCAATGAAAATCGTAGCTGATTCCCCATTCGTTCTCCTCGAGCACGTAGCGCCATAGCCGCATCCCCCGGATGATCGTGGGCTTGAGCGGGCCGACGTGCAGATTCATCCGGTCCGCGCCGAGCCGTCGAAACGCCCGCACTGACCGGTGATCGCCTCTGTAATTCACAATCGCATAGGCCTCCGCGGTGTCGAGGCTCGGATAAAAACTGCCGCCGGTAACCAAGAGCAGATCGCCGGCGTTGTCGTGGCAGATGACCCAGTAGCGCTCGTACGTGCGGGGGTCGCTCGACCACATCACCCGGATTGGGTCCGGCGTTTGATGGATCATATGGTCGTCGATGGGCGTCAGCGGAAACTGTTCGTCGAAATGATCGTCGCCGACGGTCAGGTCAGCGGTCGAATCGGGATCCTTCATACTGGTCTCTCTATACGTGCACCCGCCGGTCAGCTTCGTGCCGGCGGCGCGTTGCTTCCTCGATGCGAAAGCTATAGACGATATCACCGTTAGTCAGGAAGGGCTCAGCCTCAGCGTTATCCTCCGCCGATTCTTCGCTGCGCCCTTCGCGCCTAGCGGACGATCTCCGTTAACCACGAGGTCATAGCCCAGATTAGCTGCTCCAAATTCAAAATTTGAGCCGTTCGAGCGGTTTGGCGAATTCGCTCGACAGTAATCTGAGCGTAATCACAGCGTAACAATCGATCTCTATCCTGCGCGTGCCCATTCCCAAAATGTGTCCGGGCATTAGGAGGAAAGATGAGAAACGGTTACCGAATATTAGCGGTTTGTCTGGCAATAGCGCTCGTGCCGCTGGTTGCTGGAATCGCACGGAGCGCACTGCTCATCAACGGCGCCGGCGCAACTTTTCCGTATCCGATCTATTCCAAGTGGTTCGACGAATATACCAAGATCGATTCGTCGGTGCACTTCAATTACCAGTCGATCGGTTCCGGCGGCGGCATCACGATGCTGCGCAATCAGACAGTGGATTTCGGGGCCAGCGATGCCCCGATGAACGACGACCAGTTGAAGCAGAGCCCCGCGCCAGTGCTGCATTTTCCATCGGTCATGGGCGCCGTGGTGCTCGCGTACAACCTGCCCGACGTTAAACAGAAGATTCATCTCACCGGACCTGTCATCGCCGACATCTTCACGGGAGAGATCGTCAAATGGTCGGATCCCAAGATCGCGCAACTGAACCCGGGGGTGACCTTACCTGACGATCCGATCGTGACTTGCCACCGCTCCGATGGCAGTGGTACCTCCTACATCTTCACTGACTATCTATCAAAAGTAAGTCCGGGTTGGGCCAAAGTGGTCGGCAAGGGAACCTCGCTCAAATGGCCAGTGGGACTGGGCGCCAAAGGGAACGAGGGTGTTACCGGACTCGTTCAGCAGACGCCTGGAGCGCTGGGCTATGTGGAATTGATCTACGCACTCAAAAACAACATTCCATACGCAATCGTCAAAAACCGCGATGGTAACTGGATAAACGCCACCCTTGCTGGGGTTACGGCCGCTGCCGCGGGCGCGGCGAGCAACATGCCGGCCGATTTTCGCGTCTCGATAACCGACGCGCCGGGTGCGGATTCCTATCCAATCTCTTCCTTCACTTGGCTCCTGATTTACAAGAACGAGACCGACAAGGTGAAGGGCCAAGCCATCGTGAAGTTTCTTAAGTGGGCATTGACCGACGGGCAGAAGCTCGCGCCCGCGCTGGACTATGCCCCGCTGCCGCAAGCGGTTGTCGAGAAGGAACTTCAGCAGATTAATCAAATCAACATTCCCTGAAACGAATGTCGCTCAGGATAGCCAAAGCCTACTATTTTACCAGTCAATTTAGCGTGCCGATCTCGCACGCTAAAGGGTTCAACTACGCACCAGGTAGTGCGTTCAATAGTAGACTGCTGCCCACGAAGGGTTCGATCGCGAATACTGTTCCACTGGACATGCATGCGTTCTTCCTGAATATGGAATTCGCGTATTAATCAACGCACCACATAGATCGGCTATCGTGCGGCCTCCTGAAATGAGACGCGCCGCCTCGCAAGGGGCGGCGCGTTCGTTTTCGCGTACCACGGTGTTCTCGGCGATTCGACGCATCGCCATTGCGCACTCAATATGACTGGTTATGTATGCTCACCCGCTCGCGACGGCAGTTTCACGATGCCCTTGGCCCGCACCGACAACTCGCCATCCTGGTTTACCGCCGTCTGCGTGATCTCGACCAGGTTCATGCCCTCTTCCTTGAACGCACGCGTGACTTCGCCGCTGATGTAGAGCGTGTCGCCGACCGGATTATGCCGGCGTATCTCCACCGCGATATGCCGCAGAAAACCCGCATCGCCCATCCAGTTACTCAGATGATGCGTCATCCATGAGCAGCGTTCCGGCCCGTAATCGTAAGCCGCCGGCGTACCCACCAGCGTCGCCATGTCGTCCTCCCAATGCACCCGTTCGGGCACGTCAGGGATGCCGAACTTGTTCGCGATCCCGAGTCCCGGGTGCTTTTGCAATTGCTTCCATGCGAGCTTGTTGGCGCGGATGTAGAGCCCGCCCCAGCCTTGCGCAAACGCGATAAAGCCCGAGACTGTCATCGGTCCCTTCACCATCGTCTGCAGTTTCTCGCCCGCCTTCACGTCCTCGAAGTAGCGCGGCTCCGATCCGCGGACCTCTTCGGCTGCATAGAGCGCGAAGATCTTCGAGAGGTCCTCGCGCGTATAATACGCTGGCTTCTTAGCGTTGACCTCGGTGTATTTCGTCCCGCGCTCACGTGCCGTATCGCGTTCGGTGCGAAAACACCAACTGTCACCCTCGGCTACCATCTCACTTTTCTGGTTGAAGAATTCGCAGCGATAGATCTGCTGAATCGAACGTCCCGCGAATCGCGTCTGATGCTCGACCAGGTCCTTGAGCCAAACCCTGGTCGTGAATTCGTCGCCGAGCAGCATCGGCTTGTGCCAGGTGACATCCATCCCGGCGAACATCGCGTGCACACCCGGTAGTCCGCCGACATATCCGCTGAATACTCTGTTCAGCGGGTAGATGAACGACGGCGGTGCTACCAGGCGGCCATACTCCGACTTTGCTGCGTACGCCGGGTCGCACCAGAGCGGATTGTCATCGCCGATTCCGTGCGCCCAATGGCGCAGGTTGTCGCGCGTGGCCTCGTGGCACCATGGCTCAAGCGTATCCTCGATCGTCACACCGACCAGTTGGCGCAGGTCGTTGAGGCTTTTTTCCGTGATAAGCGAGAAGCGCTGCTGCTGTATCTCTTCCGACATTGATGAACCCATTTTGCTGTGAACGTTGAGCAAGGCGGAGATTCGTAGAGGATCCCGGAACGACCTCACCATGGCACTCAACCGCAGTGAATCAAAAGTACACTTCCGCGCTGCCGATATGTACTGAGAAAAAAGTTGAAAGTTTGAAATGGCAAGCGGTCAAAATATTCGCTTTCAACCGCCTGCCCTGTACTTCATGACTATTTATAGCGCTTGACGATTTCTTTGCCGAAGGTACGGACTTGCTGCTTTACGATCTCGAGCGGCAGCAATCCCTGATCACCCTGCCACACGAACCACTCGGGATGAACATTCTCGACCATCGCGTCGAAATCGCGCCGTACCTCGTCAACCGTCCCCGTGTACGAAAAACCCGAACGCTCGAAGCGCTCCATCGTGATCTCGGAAGCCGGCAACATCACTTTGCCGCTGGGATAACGTGCTTCATCCTCCGGTTCGCGCCACGCTTCCGAAAAGCCGAAATGATGGAAGAAAACCCTGAAAGCCGCGAGGACACCATCATTGGCGATTTGGCGCGCATGCTGTTTGCTATCGCCGAAATTGACCGTGTGGACCACGCCCGTGTTTTCGCCGAGCTTCAGATTGCGCCCCGCCTTGCGTGATTCTTCCTGATAGGCCTCGACGAACTTGCGCACCACCGGCGCCTGCGGCAGCAGGATCGTCGGAATGATTCCCTCGCGCGCGCACCATCTGACGGTTTCCTCGCTGACGGAGAACGCCTGGAACAGCGTCGGATGCGGCCGCTGAAACGGCTTCGGGACGATGTTCATCATTTGAATCCGACCCTGCTCATCGACTTCGCCGGGGAAACCATACTCACGCGTCCACTCATGCGCCGGCCATGGCGTTCCCGCCTGCGGGTACGGATATTCATAGTACTTGCCCTTGAAGCGAAAGGGTTCGTCGCCCCAGGCCAGCTTCAGGAAACGAAACACCTCTTCAAAGGCCTCGCGATTGACGCGGTCGCCTTCGCTCTTGTCGCTCGCGGTGGCGCCGACGTGAATTTTCTGCGCCATCTGGTTCAGCCACCGCGTCTGGTATCCACGGGCGAAGCCGACGAACGTGCGGCCCTTTGTCAGTTGATCGAGCCACGCGATTTCGAGCGCCAGGCGCAACGGATTCCATCCCGGCAGCACGTATCCGATGGGCCCCACTTTGATGTGCTTCGTATTATGAATCACATGCTGAGTCAGCACCGGCAGGCTGCCCATCTCGATGCCTTCGCTGTGCAGGTGATGTTCCGGGAAGCACACGGCGTCGAAGCCGACTTCCTCGCACAATTGCGAGATCTCCGTTACCTCGCTGATCATCCGCTGCCAGCGTTCGGGATGGTTTGCGATGGGCCTGAGTGTGCGCCGCTCCTCCATCGTCGCCGGCAATGAGGGCAAAAAGAAGTACATAAACTTCATAACTTTCTCCGTGTGCCGATCCGGGCAATTTTTTTCTGATTCCCTGCCTGCGATCCCCTTATCACCATTTGGCGTCCAAGGGCTAACCCTAATCCGGGGCTCGCGACGGCGGCGGCTTGGACTCAAAGGCACGATTCGCGCAAATTAAATATCAGGCCGTATAATCACGGCGCGGACCTCCCGACAAGGAGAATATTCTATGCAGATGGGAATGATCGGACTCGGCCGGATGGGCGCGAACATGGTGCGGCGCCTGTTGCGCAGCGGCCATCAGTGCGTCGTTTTCGACGTGAGCCCCAAGGCCGTCGCGGACCTCGCCAAAGAGGGCGCGGTCGGCGCCGCCTCGCTCGAGGACTTTGCCGCCAAACTCACCAAGCCGCGAGTCTCCTGGATGATGGTGCCGGCCGCCGTGGTCGAACAGACCGTCAACGATCTCGCGACCCGCTTCGAACCCGGCGACATTATCGTTGACGGCGGCAACTCCTACTATATCGACGATATCCGCCGCGCCGAGGCGTTGAAGGCCAAGGGCTTGCATTACGTTGACTCCGGCACCAGCGGCGGCGTCTGGGGACTCGAGCGCGGATTCTGCCAGATGATCGGCGGCGAACCCGATGTCGTTAAGCACCTCGATCCGATCTTCGCGACGCTGGCGCCGCCGATGGATTCCGCGCCGCGCACCCCCGGTCGCGAAAAGGTCACCGGCAGCACCGCCGAATACGGCTATCTGCACTGCGGTCCCAACGGCGCCGGACATTTCGTCAAGATGGTCCACAACGGCATCGAATACGGCCTGATGGCGGCGTATGCGGAGGGTATGAACATCCTGCGTCGTGCCAACGTTGGCAAGGAACATAATGCCGCCGATGCGGAAACTACGCCGCTGCGGCATCCGGAGCTCTATCAATACGATTTCAATCTTGCCGACATCGCGGAAGTGTGGCGTCGTGGCAGCGTCGTCGCATCGTGGTTGCTCGATCTCACCGCCGGCGCGCTGGTCAGCGACCCCGAGCTCAAAAACTTTGCCGGCCGCGTTTCCGATTCCGGCGAAGGCCG
>Ga0187880_1004493_pt1 | contig 10261 bp, 10 predicted proteins | sample June2016WEW_19_4_FD_132998 | JGI IMG/M metagenome (GOLD analysis project Ga0187880, IMG submission 132998) | Peatland microbial communities from SPRUCE experiment site at the Marcell Experimental Forest, Minnesota, USA - June2016WEW_19_40 | ecosystem: Environmental > Terrestrial > Soil >...
ACCACCACGGGGCTCTTGCCGCTGGCCACGCGCCCGGCCACAATGCCCGCGGTGCGCCCAATTGCCGCCGGATCTTCCACCGACGTGCCGCCAAACTTCATCACTACCAGGTTCATGCGAAATTCCCGTTCTTCAGAGAGCCGCAGGTTCGGCAATTCGCGAATCAGCGACGCCTATGTCCCTACGTCCCTAGTCCCTGTCTTTCTCACGCCCGCACTGCCGCCGCCGCCGCCGGCTCCAATTTCCCCAGGCTCACCAGCATCTCGGCATTCAAAATGGTTGCGCCGGCCGCGCCGCGCACGGTGTTGTGCGAAAGCAGCACAAACTTCCAGTCCAGCACATTGCACGGGCGCAGCCGTCCCACCGTCACAGCCATGCCGTTGCCACGGTTGCGGTCGAGTCGCGGTTGTGGCCGGTCGTTCTGCCCCGTCCACCCCACGGGCTGCGCGGGTGCAAACGGCAATTCCAGACCGGCCAGTGGATTGAACTCCGCCCATGCCGCCAGAATGTCCTCGCGCGTCACTTCCCTGCCCAGCTTTTTGCCGAGCTTTATCGACACGCATTCCGTATGTCCGTCCACCACCGGCACGCGGTTGCAGTGCGCAGTCATCTTTGCGCCCAGCGCCGTCACGCCGTGGCCCTCCAGCTTGCCCAGCAGTTTCAGCGTCTCCGCCTCCATCTTCTCTTCTTCGCTGCCGATGAACGGAACCACGTTGTCGAGAATGTCCATCGACGCCACGCCGGGGTAGCCCGCGCCACTGACGGCCTGCATCGTAGTAACGAAAATTGTCTCAATCCCGAACCGCTCTTCGATCGGCTTGAGCGCCATCACTAATCCAATCGTCGAGCAATTGGGATTGGTGACCATGTAGCCGCCCGACTCCTTGCGCGACGGCTGCTCTTCGATCAGGCGCAAATGATCGGCGTTCACCTCCGGAATCACGAGCGGCACATTGGGCGCCATGCGGAAGGCGCTCGAGTTCGAGATCACGGCGCAACCGGCCGCGGCAAACTTCGGCTCCATCTCGCGGGCAATGGCCGCGTCGACGCTGGCAAAAACAATCTTTGGCGCGCTTTCCGGCTCGGCCGGCGACACGACCATCTTCGCGATCCGCTCCGGCAGCGGCGTGTCCAAACGCCACTTGGCGGCCTCGCCATAAGGCTTTCCACTCGACCGGTCGCTGGCCGCAATCCAGGTCACCTCGAACCAGGGATGGTTTTCGAGCAATTGAATATAACGCTGGCCGACCATTCCAGTCGCGCCCAGGATGCCTACAGAATGTTTGGTTTTCATGGCCTTGTACTTACTTAGTGTACAAGAGGACGAGTGTACGCGCAGCCTTTGCGGCCCGCGCCGCCCCTATTGGTGCCGCGCTTTTTGCCGATAGAAACAGGGAGGAGTCCTTGCCGGATGAACCTGCGCCAGATGACCGGATTGGGCGGGTCGAGCTCGGCGGAGAAAAAAGCGGCCGAGCTCCCCAACCCGGAGCGCGTGCTGACCCTGGTCGTGGAAGGCGCCGCGCTGGGCGTTCCGGAAGTCGACGTCGAAACCTACAAGGAGTTTCGCGCCAATGTCGCCAAGCTCGCCTTGTAGCTCCCCGACCGGCTGCCGGAAGAGGAGAAGTTGGCGCAGGTGCGGCTGGTGCTGCGCGAGTTCGAGAACTATCGCAGCCGCAGCGAAGCGGAGTTGCGCAACCGCACCACGGAGTGGCGCGCGGTGGTTTCGTTCCTCTTCCGCGAGCTTTTGCGGAGTCTGGGCATCGATGCTTCAGCGTCCAACCCCTCTGGGCTGCTGCGCAAGCTGGCGGGCGTGACCGCGGCGCAAGCCACCCAGGAATTTCACGATCGGCTGGAGGCTTTTCTGCATCCCGCGGGCGCTGAATCCGCTCCCGCTGAAGCCTCGCAGTTCCGCACCGCCGACCACTCCACGGAAAATCTGAATGCCGCGGGTCTGCGCGGCGGCGGCAGCGCCATCGAGCACGTCAAGCGACTCCTCGAGAGCGGCGGCAAGGCATTCATCGTCCTCTTCCGGTTGAGCTGCCTGAACATGATCAACCAGCGCTTCGGTCCGGAGGCGGTGGAAGACTGCCTGATGGCCGTTTCCGCGTTTCTAACCGAGCGCCTCAACTCCGACGACGCCATCTATCACTGGAGCGATTCCTCGCTGCTGGCCATTTTGCAGGGCCGCGCCAACGATCAGATTCTTACCGCGGAACTGGAACGCATCGCCATGCAGAATCGCGAAACCACCGTGAACATCGGTGGCCGCGCCACCATGCTGCGCATTCCCATCACCTTTGACCTGACACCCATTGAGCGGCTGAAAAGCGCCGACGATCTTTACAAAATCACTTTGCTGACCACCAGCGGGAGAACGCGATGAAAGAAAAGTCTCGCTCCGCTTCCATTCCGGCCGCGCGAAGGCCCACGCTCAACCCCGCCCGCAGGGCGATGCTCAATATCGACCACCTGCCTCTGCCGTATGTGGAGATGGACGCGCGAGGAATCATTACGCGCGCCAACCGCGCAACCCTTGCCCTGCATCATCCGGAGCAGGGCGAGCTCATCGGCAGAAGCGGATGGGACCTGATGGCCATCGACGAAAAGGATCGCAGCTCCGCCGCCTTTCTTTCTCACATGACCTCCGGCGAGGAGCCCCCGGTCATCTGCCGCTCCATCTTCGATTGCTCCGGCAGATTCCGCACCTACGAGATGCACCGCACCATGATTCGCACATCCGGGGGTAAGCCGGCGGGCATGCGCATGATCTGCGTGGATGTGACGGAGAGGAAGAATGCGCTGGAAGAAGCGCAGCGCACCTGTCAATGGTTGGAGAACGTCATGCGCTCTGTGGCGGAAGCCGTCGTGCTCACCGATGTCCTTGGGTTGGTCCGGTCTGCAAATCCTGCTGCTGAAGCGCTGCTCGGTTTTAGTGCCCGCGAACTGGAAGGCAAAGTGATCGAAGAGGCCGTGCCGATTCTGGAGTATCAATCTCTCGATGGCGCTCCGCTCGATCGCCGCGCGGCGATCGAAAGAAGCTGCAAAGGCATTGCCACACTGTTGGCGAGCGACGGCAACAGCGTGAAGGTGGAAATCAGCACCTCGCCGATCTTCGACAAGGACAGCGGCTCAGTGAGCGGCGTCGCCGCCATCCTGCGCCGGACCGACGACAGTTTCTAGAACCCGCGTGAGCCAAGCCCTCGAGCGAGCCGGTCTTCTCGCTCTCTGCCGGGACCCCCGGCGGGCGATTTGTGCCCGCTGGCGTGGCTCGCTCCCTCGCGTCCTTATTCCCTCGGTCCCTCGGTCCCTGTTTTACCTCAAACCTGCCAGCATACGGCATAAAGGTGCTACGATTCGATTTGCGTAAGCCCATGGCCCACCCAGCCTTTATCGCACACTACAAGCTCACCTCAAAGCTCGGTGCTGGAGGTATGGGCGAAGTCTACCGCGCCACCGACACCAGGCTGGATCGCGAAGTGGCCATCAAAATTCTTCCCGAGGCGCTTGCCAACGATCCCGAGAGGCTGGCCCGCTTCACGCGTGAAGCCAAGGTGCTGGCTTCGCTCAATCACCCCAACATCGCCACCATCTACGGCGTGGAAGAAGGCGCGCTGGTGATGGAGCTGATCGAAGGCGACACCCTGGTGGAACGCATCGCCAAGGGACCGATCCCGGTTGAGGAAGCGGTGCGCATCGCGGAGCAGATCGCAGACGCATTGGAGTACGCGCACCAGCGGGGAGTCATCCACCGCGATCTGAAGCCGGCCAACGTCAAGGCTGGGATTCGCGTGAAGGTGCTGGATTTCGGACTGGCCAAGGTACAAGAGACGGTCGGATCCGACACAACCATCACCGGCGCAACGCAGGCGGGAACCATCCTTGGATCGGCGGGCTACATGTCGCCCGAGCAGGCAGAGTGCAAACCGGTAGACGCCCGTTCCGACATATTCTCGTTCGGTGTGCTTCTCTACGAGATGCTCTCCGGCAAGCGCGCGTTCTCCGAATCAACGCCGCTTTCAACCATGGTGGCGATTCTCAATAAGCAACCGCGCCCGTTGCGCGAGATCGCGCCCCAGGTGAGCGCGGGGCTCGAATCGATCGTCACGCGCTGCATGGCAAAGGACCCATCCGCACGCTTTTCCGGCATGGGTCCGTTGAAGCAGGCGCTCAAAGAGCTGGCGCAGCCCGCGGCGCGGCCGCCAGAAACTCCATCCATCGCCGTTTTACCCTTCGCTAATCTCAGCGCGGACAAAGAAAACGAGTACTTCAGTGACGGATTGGCCGAGGAGATTCTGATCGCGTTAAGTCAGGTCGAAGGCTTGCGTGTCGCCGCCCGCAGTTCTTCGTTCTCCTTCAAGGGCAAGAACACCGAGATGGACGAAATCGCGTCGAAACTCCACGTCGCTAACGTTCTCGACGGCAGCGTTCGCCGCGCCGGCAATCGCGTCCGCGTCACCGTGCAGTTGGTCGACGCCAGGAACGGCTTCCAGCTTTGGTCGGGACGCTACGACCGGCAGATGGAAGACATCTTCGAAGTCCAGGACGAGATTGCCCGCGCCATCGCCGATCAGCTCGAGGTGACCCTCGGCGCGGGCGTCAAGCCGGCGACACAGAACCTTGAGGCCTACGAGCTTTACCTCAAGGGCCGCCATCTCTGCAGCCAGCGATCGCCCTCTTCCGTACGCCTGGGCATGAAGTGCTTCCAGCAGGCCCTTGAATTCGATCCTGGCTCTGCCCTTGCCTGGTCGGGGCTTGCCGACTGCTACGGCATCCTGCGCGTCTACGGCTGGATCTCGCACGAGGAAGGCAAACCACCGGCGCTTGCCGCCGTCACCAAAGCCGTCGAGCTTGCTCCCGAGCTTTGGGAGGTGGACTTCTCGCGCGCCATCTACGCCTTTTACTTTGTCACTAACTGGCGTGAAGCCGGCCCGCACTTTCAGAAAGCCATTGAGATAAACCCCCGCTCCTCCCTCGCGCACGCCTACTATGGCATATTTCTGGCGCTGGACCGTCGCCCGGAGGAGGCGTTAGCCTATGTGACGCTGGCCTGCCAATTGGATCCGCTTTCTCCCTTCATTCACGGCCTTACATCTCTCTCCTTCGTGACCGCGGGACAATTTGAACCGGCATTGCGGCTGGCTCGCCAGGCGGTGGAATTGCAGGCGGATTACCTCTTCGGGAATTGGGCCAAGGGGCTGTCGCTGTGCCTTCTCGGCCGCAACGAGGAGGCCGTTGAAACCCTGGAGAAGGTGGTCGTCGCCTCGCGCGCGCCGCTCTTCATCGGTCTGCTGGGAACGGCATACGGCCGTGCAGGGCGTCGAGATGATGCCACCCGCTTATTGCATGAACTGGAAGAACGCGGCAGCCGCGGCGAATTCATTCCTGCCTTCACGCTACTGTCCGTGCATGCGGGTTTGGGCGACATTCCGGCCATTCGCCAGGCGCTCTCGATCGCTCAAGCGGAATCCACGCCCGCCTTCAGTCTTACCGCTACTTCTGCCCTTTTCCTGGATAAACTCCGCAGCGATCCCGAGATCAACCGCATGCTTGTTGAGATCTTCGGATACTGACTGCCGACGGTTGTCTTTCCGCTCTTGTGCGACAAAATTCCGGGACACCACACCAGCGCCGCACACAGCACGACAAGCTAACAGCTAAGAGCTAACAGCTAATTCTTCTTCTTCCCGTGGCTCCCCAGCAGTCCTTCCAGCTCCAGCTTGAACTCGTTCACATCCTTGAAGTCGCGATACACCGACGCAAAGCGGATGTAAGCAACGGTATCGAGTCCCTTGAGGTGCTGCATGATGAGTTCGCCGACTTCCGAAGTGGTACGCTCGCGCTCCGGCGCATCCACGAGAAACGCCTCCGTCGCATCGACGATTTTCTCCAACTGGCTCGACGCCACCGGCCGTTTTTCGCACGCCCTCAGCAGGCCGCTCAGCACTTTTTGCCGGTCGAAGCGTTCGCGGCGGCCATCTTTCTTCACCACCATGTAGGGAATCTCGTCGATGCGCTCGTACGTGGTGAAGCGCCGGTTGCAGCGCTCGCACTCCCTCCGCCGCCGGATCGAGTCGGCCTCTTTGCTCTCGCGCGAGTCCACCACCCGATCCTGTCCGAAACCGCAATAAGGGCACTTCATCTTTACGCTGATTTTACGGCATCTGCGCGGAGCGCGCGGAATCGCCCGTGGAATCGCGCGCCAGCCGCCGCAACTTGCAACGGACTGTGAACGATGAACTGCGAGCTATGAACTGTGAACTGCTCGCTTCCTTCTTGCTCACTTGCTCCCTCGCTCCCTTGCTCCCTGCCTTCTTGTTCCCTTGTTCCCTCGTTCCCTTGGTCCCTGCCTTCACGCCGCTTCGCTGTGTCCCGTGCACTGCATCACGCCCAGGAACCGCACCCATGGTCCCGCCGCCTCGCGCACTTGATGCGCCATGATCCGCGAAATCTGGTGCAGGTGCGTCAAATCGTGCGCCGCCCACGCGGCCAGCAACTCCGACAGGGTGACCGAGCCCAAAGCCGGATGCCGTCCGCGCCGTTCGAAATCCTGCGCCGTCAATTGCAACGCGCGCAATTCGTCCAGGCCCTTGGCCCTCGCTCGCGCAAACTCGTCGAGCAGTTGCGGCAGCGTCTTGCCTCCCTTGTAGCTCATGTGCCCTTCGCGGTCCAGGGGCGCAAAGGGCTCGGCCTCGCCCGATGCGAGAATGTGCCGGGCGCGCGGGATCCAGTCCTCTTGCTCGCAATGGATCAGGTGCGCCAGCACGGTGCTCACGCTCCAGGTGTCCCCGCCTTCATTCGATTCCGTCCACACCTCTGGCAATCCGCGCAGCAGCGCGTCTAGCGCCGCCGGCGTGCGCTCCAAAAGCGCCATCGTGTTCTCAAGTTCGTGCCCCATTTGTCTCTCCTAAGCAGAAGCGCTTCGCAACGATGAACTATGAACTGCGGACTGGGAACTGTGAACTGCGAACTGTCTTCTCGGTCCCTTGTTCCCTTGTTCCCTGTCTTTTAAAACACCAACGGCCTGAGAACTCACGCTCCCAGGCCGCTGCCGGTGATCTGTTGGGATTGGACTGAGGCGGTCGCGTTTCAAGCGAGGGCCAGAGCCATGGCGGAGAACCCTCCACCGGGTCTTATCTGGCGCCGGAGACGCTAGGCCTCAGGCCTCAGTCACCTCACGTAACGTACATCTCGAAGAATCTTTGCTCATAGGCTGGATCAACCTCCTTTCCCGTGTAAAGACAAACTAAGGCGAATAGCGTCCCAAAGTCAAGTGCAGCCGGCTTTGCCGTGATGGCGCAGTGTCTCAAAATTCTTGCCCGCCTCGCGGACCGTCAGGCCTGAGAGTGCGGCGGATGTGGTTTTCAGAAAGCTTTCTACCGCCCGCCAGTCGTGCCACGCATAATCGCGCAGCGCCCAGCCGATCGCCTTGCGAACGAAGAACTCCTTCTCGGCCGCCAGCAACTCGGCATAGCGAAAGAGCCGCTCCGTATCGCATTCACCGCGCCAGCCCAACTGGTGCAGCATCGCAATGCGCCGTACCCAGAAATTCTTGTGCCTCACCGCCCGGTCCATCGCACGCACACCCTTCGCTCCCGAGCGACGCACAATCTTGCCCACCACTTTCACGATGCAGTCGACCGTGTCCCACCAAAATTTCTCCTGCGCCAGATCGAGCAGCCAGGGGAGATCGTCGAGGCTAAGCGCGCTTTGATAGCGGATCAGGAGATCCGACGCTACATATTGATACTCGCGTTCGCGCATCGTCCACAAACCCTCAGCCGCTTTACTTCGCGTTGTTCCCGGCTCGTCATCTACTCATTCGAGAGGGATTCAAGGCGAAGGCGTTGCTCGCTATGCCACCAAAAGTCCATGCCGAAAGCGATTCCGTCATGGCACGGCCGTTTATTGAGCATTTATTCAGAGTATAATCAGCCTTCAAGAGGTCTATTCGGCGGAGGTCAAGTTCTGGGACTCGATGCGGAAGCCCCGTGGGCGCTACACCGTCTAATTCTCATGAGCGAGTCCACGCAATCAGTTGAAGCCGCACAGTCTCGCCTATCGACGCTGGCCTGCGACCTGCTGCTCGTTCACGCTCCGGCGTTCTTCGACTTTCGCAATCGCCGCGATATCTACTTTCCCTTTCTCGGAACCTCCGGTGATGTACCCATCACGCCGCTCTATGAATACTTCCCAATCGGGTTCAAGATGCTTCATCGGCATCTGGCCGCTAGGGGCCACGACGTAAAGATCGTCAATCTCTGCACAATTCTCTTGCGATATCCGGCCATCGAACTTCGCGATCTCGTTGAAGCGCTCGACGTCCGGATACTCGGGATCGATTTGCATTGGATGGTCCACGTGCAGGGGAGCCTTGAAGTGGCCAAGCTTGTGAAATCGATCCGAAACGATATTCCGATCATTTTCGGCGGGATTTCGTCCACCTACTATGCCGAGGAACTTATCCAGTATCCGTTCGTTGACATGGTCATGAAGGGGTACGACACGCTCCAGCCGATGGAGCAGCTTCTCCTGGCCGCGAAACAAGGTGGCGACCTTGCGAGTGTGCCGAATCTCCTTTGGAAATCTCACGGGAGCGTTTATCGGAACGCGGAAAGTCACAAGCCAACGACTTACGGCATAGGGATCGATTGGGCGAACGTGCCGTCATCGGAAGTAACGCGGACGTTGCCCATCCTCGAATTCCTGTCGACCCAGAACGCAGGCTGCTCCTACCACTGCGGATGGTGTGGCGGCTCGCGCGATGCATTCAAGAGAGTGTTTGGCACGGTGAAGTCGATGGCGCGAAAGAGCAAAGAGGAAATCGACTTCGAGTTCAAGGCACTGCAAAGCGTCTCGTCCTGCGATAAGTTCCATTTTTATACAGTTGGTTCGTACAACGAGCCACGCTCCGGGATGGACTACTTTCTCGACCGTGTCGCCGAATCCAATCTCAAATCCATTAGCTACGAGCAGTTTTTTCTTACGCCCATTCCCGTTCTCAAGCGCATGGTGGAGGCCAACAAGCGCACCATCATCACGCTCTCGCCTGAAAGCCACGATCTCCGAGTTTCCAAACTTTCGGGGCGCGGAACATATACCAACGAGGAACTGGAGCGATGGATTCACTCTGCACTCGATATTGGCGTCCTCAGTATCGATATTTGGTATTTCATCGGCATGCCGGAACAGGACGAGAAGTCGGTCAATGAAACGGTTGATTACTGCAACCGTCTCCTGAGTCTCTTCAAAGGCAAGCGCGTGAATCCCATGCTCTGCCCGATGATTCCCTTCCTGGACCCAGCTTCGGCATTCTTTGAGGAACCGGAGAAGCACGGCTATCGCGTATTCAGCCGGACAGTGGAGCAGCATCGGCGCGGCATGAAGCGGGCGTCGCTCATTAACCGGATGAACTACGAGACAAAATGGCTGCGGCGCGACGAATTGGTGTACGTCGGGTTCAAGGCAATCCGCCGGCTGATGGAGGCGAAAGCTGCAGCGGGAGCCCTGCCTACTGGAATCGTCCGGCAGTATAACTCCAAAGTGGATGATGCAATCGAGATGATTCGCCAGGTGCACGCGGCGGATTGCCTTGCGGACCCGGCCGATCGTGCGCGCGCCCTGGACGATCTCGGAGACGAGATCCTTAAACGGAACAAAATGATCTTCTTCCCGGGTGTCGCCAATCAGGCGCTCCCGATTGATCGCGACATTGGCGGCCGGTGGTTCGACGAGATGGGCTGGCACGCCGAAGAACTCGATGCTCTGGCGAACCGTGGCGCACGCAATTAACCAACTCTGAAATTCTTGGTTCCCGGCTCTCGACCAGTTGATGCGTTGGGTTGCAGCGAACCTGGCACAATTCCTCCGCACGGGTCTATTTGATCCAAGGCTTGCGAGATGGGCTCTTTCGCTCTCGCATTCGCAATGCCACAAAATTCTTGCTCGCCTCGCGCACCGTCAGTCCCGAGAACTTCTCCCCACTCGCCTTCAGGAACTTCTCCACCACCCGCCAGTCGTGCCAAGCGTAATCGCGCAGCGCCCAACCGATCGCTTTCCTGACAAAGAATTCCTTCTCCTGCGCAAGCAACTCGGCGTAGCGGAAGAGCCGCTCGGTGTCGGTATCGCCGCGCCAACCGAGTTGGTGCAGCATGGCGATGCGCCGAATCCAGAAGCTTTTTTCGCCTATAGCGCGGTCCATGGCGCGAGCGCCCTTCGCCCCCGAGCGACGCACAATCTTGCCCACCACTTTCACGATGCAGTC
>Ga0187880_1004494_pt1 | contig 10261 bp, 4 predicted proteins | sample June2016WEW_19_4_FD_132998 | JGI IMG/M metagenome (GOLD analysis project Ga0187880, IMG submission 132998) | Peatland microbial communities from SPRUCE experiment site at the Marcell Experimental Forest, Minnesota, USA - June2016WEW_19_40 | ecosystem: Environmental > Terrestrial > Soil > Wetlands...
CCAGACGCTGTACGTAGATCGCCGAGGAACACTCTGGATCGGCACCAGCGGCGGCGGGCTGAGCCGGTGGGTCGAGGGCCGGATTGAGAATGTGACCCTGCCGCATCAGTTGGTCGCGCCCGATACCGTGACGGCTTTCGCCGAAGATGCCGCCGGGCGGCTTTGGATTGGGACCATCGCCGGGCTGAGTTTTTGGCAGGATGACCGGTTCGTGGAGATACCGGAGTTGGCGACTCTGGAGCGGGCTAGCGTTCGGGCGTTACGCCGCGACCGCAGCGGCGGCATGTGGATCGCCACGGGTTCAAAGGGATTATGCGAATTTCGAGATCGGCGGCTGGCGGAGAGCCAGGGGCCGTCGGGCAACGAGAAGATTGTGGCCTATTGTCTCCTCGAGGACTCGGGGAGCAATCTTTGGGCGAGCGTCGGCAACGGAACCGTCTTGTGTAGGAGGGCAGGGGAGTGGGGCAGCTTCACCCAGACTAATGGGTTGCCCTTCGCGTTCGTGACGTGCCTGGCCCAGGAAACCGATGGCACGCTTTGGGCCGGCTCATTGGACGACGGCCTTTATTGTTTCCAGGAAGGACGATTCATCGCGCTCCGGAAGGAGCATGGCCTTTCGGCCAATGACATCCGGTCGCTGTATCAGGACCGAGAGGGTAATCTGTGGGTGGGCACCCGAACCGGAGGCTTGAACCGGTTGAGCCGCCGGAAACTGTTGAGCTACGGCGCCGCTCAGGGGTTGACCAATGATTACGCGCGCGGGGTCGCCGAAACGGCGGATGGCACGCTTTGGGTGGCGACTACCGGTGGCGGGCTTGCTCGGAGGGGACCTGGAGGGTTCGAACCCATTGCTCCCTATTATGCCTTTGCGGAATCGGTCCTGGCGGCTCGGGATGGCACTCTCTGGTGGGGAGCGTCGCGGGGATTACTGTGCTGGAAGGACGGGCGAGTGAGCGGCATTTATACGAACGAGAGTTGGGTGCGCGCCGCCAGCGTCACCGCTTTATGCGAGGACCGGGAAGGCGGCCTGTGGATCGGCACCTCCGAGAGCAGACTGGTTCATTATGCAGGCGGGAAGTTCGTTGAATTCCCACTTCGAGCTGCTCACGGGCCCATCACCGGCCTGGCACAGGGAGCCAATGGGGACCTGTGGGTTGGCTCCACGGCCGGCGGCGTGCAGCGTGTCCGATTGGGGAGCGATGTCATTCTGTCGGTGAGGAACCTGCCCAGTCAGTCCATTCGCACGCTTTACCTGGATCGCGACGACACATTATGGATTGGAACCGCTGGGGGAGGGCTAAGCCGCTGGCGGGACGGGCGCGTAACCACTCTTACCGCCCGGCAGGGCCTCGGGGCAGACACCATCATGCAAATCGTTGAGGATGACGATGGCTGTCTCTGGCTGGGGAGCAGCCGCGGCATTCTTCGCGTCCGTAAGTCAGCTCTGAATGAGCTGGCCGCCGGCAAGACAACGTTCCTCCATCCACGCGCCTTCGGCGTCAATGACGGAATGCCGGTCGAAGAGTGCTCGAGCGGGTTTTCCCCGGCCGGTCTGAAGACCAAATCGGGCCTGATCTGTTTCTCGACCGTGAAAGGGTTGGTCCTCCTGGACCCACACCGGCAGGAAACCAATGCCCCGCCGCCCAACGTCTTGCTCGAAGAGGTGCTGGTGGATGGGCAGGTTCGGACGGCTGAAGCCGGACTAGTTGGAAGATCTGCCTGGGGTGCCACCGAGTCGGGGGACTCGCTGCCGGGGCACGAGATCACTATCCCTCCTGGCGGCTATGAGCTCGAGCTGCATTACACCGGAATCAGCTTCGGGTCTCCCGAGAAGCTGCGCTTTCGTTACAAAATGCAAGGGCTGGATCGCGACTGGGTGGAAGCCGGGGAACGGCGGACGGCCTATTACCATCATCTGGCGCCGGGCTCCTACGTTCTTACTGTGCTCGCCTGCAACGCCGATGGTGTCTGGAGCGAGGATACGCCTTTGCTGTCCCTCACCGTTCAGCCGTACGTTTGGGAAAGCACTTGGTTCCGCTTACTCGTCGCGGCGGCAGCCGTTGGGTTGCTGGCAGGATCGGCGCGGTTGATCGAGCGGCGGCGTTACAAACGCCGGCTCGCGCTCCTGGAAACGCGGCACGCCGTCGAACGGGAACGCCTGCGCATCTCGCAGGACATGCACGATGACATCGGCAGCATCTTGACACAGGTCTCGCAGCTTAGCGACCTGGGCCAGAGCGAGGCTGGTGGCCAACCGGCGTCCCGAGGCCAGTTCGAGCGCATTGGTGGACAGGCGCGTGCCGCGGTACAGGCGCTGGATGAAATTGTTTGGGCGACCAACCCCAAGAACGACAACCTCCCGCGTTTCGCCGAGTACGTCTGCCACTTTGCGGACGAATTCTTCGAGGACACCGCCATGCGCTGCTGGCAGGAAGTGCCGACCGATTTGCCTAACCTGCCGCTGCGCGCCGACCTGCGGCACAACGTCTTCCTGGCAGTCAAGGAGGCCTTTAGTAATGTCCTCAAGCATTCCCGCGCCTCGGAAGTATGGCTGCGGCTGGCCTTGGTGGACTCGCGGGTAAGCTTGGAAATCGAGGACAATGGCCGCGGGTTCAATCCGCAGCCGACGTCCGCGGGCGGCAATGGCCTGGACAATATGAAAACGCGCCTGGCGGAATGCGGCGGCGAGGCTGAAATCCTTAGCCAACCGGGAAAGGGCACGAAACTGCGCTTCGGCTTCCCACTGCACGTTGCCGGGGACTGAGCCCAATGGCCTGTTTGTGCCGATGCTGCTCATCTAACCTCTTTGTGGTATGGTGAACCGTGGCCGGATTAGGGTATGAGTAAGGGCAAGTTGAACAAAGCGATTCAAGTTGCGCTCGTCGAAGATGATGAGGGGGTGCGCGCCAACTTGGTGGCCCTCCTCAATACCTCGCCGGGCTTTGCTTGCCAGGCGGCATACCCGGACGCGATGACGGCGCTCAGGTCCATTCCGGCTAACCGCCCGGACGTGGTGCTCATGGATATCAACCTGCCGGGCATGCCGGGCACCGAATGCGTGAGCCGCCTCAAAACCGCCGCCCCAACCCTGCCCGTCTTGATGCTGACCGTCTATGACGACAGCGAGCAGATCTTCAAATCACTCATGGCCGGCGCCACCGGTTACCTGCTCAAGCGAACGACCAAGGACAAGCTGCTGGAAGCCATCCGGGAAATCACCAGCGGCGGGGCGCCGATGTCGCGCCAAATCGCCCGCCGGGTGGTTCAGTTCTTCCATGAAATCAAGCAGATGCCGGAGCCTGCCTCGCGTGCGCCCGAGGTCCAAACCCTGACCGGCCGCGAGGAGCAGGTGCTGTCCCTGTTGGCCAAGGGCCACGCTTACAAGGAAATCAGCGACCTGATGCACATCAGCTTCGAGACCGTCCGCACGCACGTGCGGAGCATCTACGAGAAGCTCCACGTCCACAGCCGGACCGAAGCCACGCTCAAATACCTGGGACGGTGATGGAGGGGGTGGGAGTGATGGAGTGGTGGAATGTTGGGTGTGCCACCACTCCATTACTCCACCACTCCACCACTCCACCACTCCAGCCCTCATGTCGTGTAACCGAACGCTCGGAGGTAAGGGGCCAGCCGCGCCTGCACCGGTTCCAGTGCCTCGGCGTAACGTTCCCAGCGCCCCACCGCGCGCGTATAGACCGGCTGCGTCACGTCATGATAGGTAGGCGCGAAGAGGAATTTCCGACGGGCGGTTTCAAAGTAACGGCCCTGGTCAGGATGCCAGGAGAGCCCAAGGAACTCAGTCACCCGTCTGCCTTCCGGTTCCAGGTTGGCCACCACATCCTCATAGCGGCTCTCGATCCAGTTGAACCCGCCCAGCTCGCGCATCCGCAGCCACACGTCCATGAGATCGGCGTAGTGTTTGGCGGTGCGTTCGAGGCTCAGGAAGTTCACATTGGTCGAATTGAGCATGATGTTCAAGAAGAAGCAACTGATGACCACGTCGCGCGGGTCGCGCAGGGCAATGATCACCTTCAGCTCCGGAAAGACGCGCAGCCAGACGTTCAGTGACATAGTGGGGGAGGGGTTCTTATCCAACAAAATGCGCGCGTCAGGCTCCCCCTCGATCTCGCGCAGCAGGCTCTTGATGTAGCGCCCGCGCATCTCCGCCCGCCGCGGCGCGGGCAGCGCGTCCAGCGTATTCAACTGCACTTCACCATCCAGCGATGAAAGGTTGATGTGGCTCGTGATCTCCTGGCTGAACGCCACCGATTCGTCGAAGGCCACCACCTCAGGGTGCGCGTCCAGGATTTGCTCGAGGAGCGTGGTGCCGCTGCGCGGGTGACCACCGAGAAACGCGGTCTGGTAACGTTCGACCGAGGCTGGTGCTTCCTCCCGCCAGCGCTGCATCATCTCGGGCGTCAGGACGGCCAGCAGTGCACGCCGCAGCCGGTCCGCCTTGTCGTACCCACGCTCAAGCAATGTGGTGTCAGTGATCGTGCGGACCAGGCCCTTGGCCTCCACAAGCCAATGCATCGCCTCGGCGTATTGGCCCAGTTGGTCGAGCACCACCCCCAGCAGATGCCGGCTGGCGTACTTCACATAGGGATATTGGGGGCCGTCCTTGATTAAGTCGCGCAGCGCGACTTCCGCTTCCGTATTCCTCTTCTTGCGGTGTAGCAGGAAGGCGCGGAAGTAGCGGGCTTGGTCGTCGCGGGGGTGCCTGGCCAGACACGCCTCGACGCAATCCCAGGCTTCCTCGAGCCGGCGCTCCTTCTCGAACCACACCGCCAGATTGATCCGGGCATCCACTGAGTCAGGATCGACGCTCACCGCGCGCTCGTAACAACCGCGGGCATCGTCCAACTGGCGCAGGGCCTGGTATTGCTGGCCAATCGAGCAGAGCAGTGAGACCTTGCGCGGCGCCAGCTCCAGCGTGCGGCGGTAGGCATGGTTGGCCTGGGCGAAATCCAATTCTCCGGAAGCGGCGTTGCCCAGCTCGAACCACAATTCCGGCACCGCAGAATACCTCCGGACCAACTCGCGATAAGCCGCCAGGGCAGGCCCGTGCTGACCGCTGAGCAGTTTCTGCTGGGCCTTTTGCCAGCGAGCCACATCGCGCGGCGTGCGTTCCAGTTGGGCCAGTGTGCCGGACATCTCGCGCCTAGAATGCCTGGCGCGCAGGCGAATTCAACTGTTTGCACCGAAAACCACAAGGCCTCAGTGTGCTGGGCAGCAAGCCCGGCGCTCCGCCTCCAACGGGTAGAAAAGCGCGGCCGGGAATTGCTTCCCGGCCGCGCGGTTACAAGTAGGTATTGTGTTCGCAGCGCATCAGAACCCAACACGATAAAACACCGTCGTGCCAGCCGGAGTGACCGGGGGCGGTGGCAGGAATGGATACGGGGAAACTGCGCCGGCCACCGGCGTCCACACAGCGGTCGGGCCGAGCGTGGGCGAGTTCAGCAGCGAGCCAGCGGGCCAGGCAAGGCTCTTGCCGCCCCCCGTGGTGTCGAAATTATAACGCACCTTGAGGGCAGTATTGTCCACCAGCGTGTCGCTGGTTGCTGGGGCTCCAATCGTCGCAATCTCGGCATCTGTCAGCACGCGGTTGTATATGCGGAAATCATCCATCTGGCCGTTGTACGTTTGCCAGTAGGGGTCATGCGAGCGGCCCAATTCGATCTCTTGGGTGGCGTCCCACGACCAGGCGGCTGTGTTGGCCTGGCTCACCAGCAACGCGCCGTCAAGATAAACGGACACTGCGCCACTGGCAGACTGGTCATACGTTAACGCCACATGATGCCAATTGCTGTCCACAACATAACCCCCCGCCGCGAAACTGCCCCCCCCGGTGTACTGGACATCCATGCCGCCCGAGGGCAGGCCATCGAGAAACAGCACCAGCCCGGCGGTCGTGCGGCGGTCCACCAGCATCGACCCGGTTCCCGCAGCCGGCACGTCGGTGAGCATCCAGAAGCAAATTGTGCCCACGGGCGAATTGAAGTCCGCATTCGTCGGGATCGCGATCTCCGCGCCGCCGGAGAAATGCGCCACGCCGCTGCGCGTCACCGGCGTGGGCGCCGTATCCGTGACCGACGCCAGCCACGTTGTGCCGTAATTTGCTCCGGCATGGGCGGCGCCCACTGGTTTCGAGTCAAGGACGTATCCGCCAGGGGTCATGCTAAGAATGATCGGCGAGTTGCCGAGCCGTCCGTTGTAGGCATGAAGCCCGATCCGGGAGGCGGGGAGGGCATAGGGGTAGATGGCCACGTCGGAGATCGAGCCATTGAAATAGCTGACCTTGTCACGCATATCCGCCCCGATGTAGGTAATGAAAGTGTTGTCCAGCGGCGCAATAGTGGCCGTGCTTTCAGTGGCGGCGGCGGCGCCGTCAATGTAGATGACGCCATTCGTGCCATTCCTGCGAACCACAGCGATGTAATGCCAGTTGCCATCATTAACGCCGTTGGGTGAAGTCATCGTGAACTGATATGCGCCGCCACCATAGAGAGTGAAGCTTACGGTGCCGTTGGCGTTAACCCCGAGATAATACTCACCGTTGTAGCCGTTGGCGTAGCGCTGCTGCAAGATCTGGCCAACGCTGGTGGCCGTGGTGTTGACCCAGGCTTCCAGCGTGAAATCCGTGGTGCCGGACAGGGAGGGGCCAGTGCCGCAGTCAATGTAGGAACTGCTTCCGTCGAACAGATAGGCCAGCTTGCCGGCGTTAAAGCCCTGGTAGGAGGGCGGGCGCGGGCCGGTTGCGCCCTGCGTGAGTCCGCCATTGTTGGTGCCGTTGTGAGCCGCCCCGGAATAATCAATGGCGATTGTGCCCGACGTTTCACTCAGCGGCCAGTAGGCGCCGGGAGAGTCCAGGGCGACATCCGTGGTGTAGAGGTCCGGGGTGGCTACGACGGTCAGATGATTCGTTGCGCTTTTAGCGGAGCCTAAGGAGTTGGTTACGGTGACGTGATAGTCACCGCTGTCCGTGATGCTGACGCCCGTCAAGGTCAGGGTCGGGCTGTCGCGGCCGACGGGCGTGCTTCCATTGAACCAGTTGTAATGTAACGGCTGGGCACCTCCCGCCACCACGCTCCACGCCGAGAAGTTCGCGCCGGCGAAGATGGTGCCGCTGGCGCCCGAAAGATCGGTGGTGATTACGGGCACTTGAACGACGGTTACCGCGGCCACGCCGCTGGTGGTTGCGCCGTAGAGGTTGGTGACGACAAGATCGTAACTGCCGGCGTCCGCCGCGGTCACGCTGGGCACTGTATAGACGGCGTTGGTTGCGCCGGGGACCGGCGTGCCATTGGTGCGCCACTGGTACGAGAGCGGCCCGATGCCAATGACGCCGGCGTTCAAACTCAATGCCGACCCTTGATTGATGGTCGTGTTGGTCGGGTCTTTGCTCACCACGGGCTGATCCGTGATGATGAAGGCCGCCAGAGTGGAGCGGTTGGGAGCGGTTTTAGGGTGGCAGTAGATATTGATCGTGTCGCTGGTGAACGTGCCGCTGGGCGCGCTGAGACCAACCGTGCCGCCGGTAGTGGAACTGTCACTTTGGGGGTTGACGACGTAATAGGTCGAGTAAGCCACCGTGTTGGTCGTGACTCCATCGGTGATGTCCACGCCATCGTAGGTCTTCACACCCGAGTTGGCAGCAATCGTTTGAACGACATAGCCGCTCGGGAAACTGAGGGCCAAGCCCGAGACGGTAACGGAGGGAGATGAGCCTGTAGTGTTGCCGTCATCCAGATAACCCCATGTGACCTCGTCGTTACCGGGCGTAACCGTCTCCGGATTCCAGCCAGCAACCAGTTCGCCGATGCCGGATTGCCAGGCGTTCGGAGCGGTGAGTTGAGCACTAAGTGTCCCTCCGAAGCCAACGCTGGTGGAAATGGCGGACCGGCAGTCCAACGGGTCTGTGTTAAACCAGTTCCCGACAGCAACGCCAAAAGCCTTTGCGGTGACGGGGAAACCAGTGGTTTGGTAGCCAAAGCCGAAGCCCACAGTCTGAGGCGTGGCGCCTGAATCATAGTACCAGGCTTGAAAATTCAAGCCGACGGTGGTGCCGGCCTGGGCAGCGCCCAGCATCAGGGCTGCGGCAGGGACCGCCAGGGCCGTTTGTTTCAGGAATCTTGCATTGACGAGTTTTCTTTTCATGGGGATTTGGAGTTTAGCTTATCACTCCCTGGTTTGCTCGGAAGTGATTGCTTATCTGGGGTCACTGCGGCCTGCAGTCACAAGCGAGCCCAAGCCGGCAGCGGATGCCGCCGTCGCACGGGTTGTCATGATCATTAGCCATATCTGTTCACTAGAGCAGAGATCGAGTCTCCGCGCCATACCACATTTGGGGGAGTCGACATTAGGCCGCAAGCCCAAAGTCCCAAAGAACGAAGGTAGATCTGATTGTGAACGCTCGCGATTACGGCACTGGCAGACCACCTTGGGCGCGTGCTGCATTCCGCGTGGAAGTTGCAGCTCCAGCGGGCAGTTGGGGCTGTCCAGCGACAGCGGAGCAAAGATCGGACAGGCATGAAACGGACGACCAATTGTGGGTGCCGAGTGTCCGGGTCACCGCTGGCGGTTGGGCGCGTGATGGCGGAGTTCTTGCACGGCGGCTTGGGCGGCGGGATCACCTTTTTGGGCAGCACTAAACATGCGTTGGTTCAAGGTAGTCGAGGCCTTGGCGACGACTTCCGACTGCGCGGGAGTGAGATTCTCGCGCAGCAACGCGGAATAAAGGGTAAGGGCTCCAGTGTAATCGTTGGTGCCATCAGCTTGCAGGGCCGCTTGCCACAATTGCTTAACTTCCGGTGCCGCCGTATCGAAGGCTTTGATCTCGGCGGCGGCGGGACCACCGGAACCGCTCTTCTTGCAGCCGCCGCATAGCAAGACGGCAGCAAAGGCAAGCGAGATAGTAAACAGGGCTGTAATGAGGGTTCTCATCGGGGAAGAGGCGGGGGATGGTGTCATAAGGATCGGGTGTTTCTTGTTTAGGTTAGTGAAGTGTTTCGTAGCGGTTCAGAGCGTGTTCCTGGCGGCTTCGTCGGCGATGAGTTCCAGGCCCTGGCGCACGACCTGAGCGGGCTGGGAGATACTGATGCGCAGGCACTCGTGACGGTGAGGCCAATCATTCGGCAGGCCAAAGAAGAAATACTCGCCGGGGACGGTGAGGACCTTGCGGGCCTTGAGGCGCTGGTAGAGTTCGCGCGAGGTCAGGCGCAGGTTCCGCAGCCAGAGCCAATGGAAGAAGGCGCCCTCGCTGGCGTGCATGGCCCAGTCAACTCCCGCGGCCTCGAAGCATTCGCTCGCCCAGGCCGCCGCAGCCCGGCTCTTGGCCTCATAAAAGGGGCGCAGGATCTTCGGGCCGAACTGAAGAATCCTGGCGCTCTCCACCCAGGGCAAAACCAACTGCTGGCCGACGTTACTATTGGCAAGGCCCATGACGGCGGTGAGGGAACCGATGGCCGAGGCGATCTTCTCGGGCGCGACGACAATCCCCGTGCGCAGGCCGGGCAGCCCGAACTTGGAGAGGCTCAGTGTGAGGATGACGTGCGGCGCCCAATGCGGCTGGGCCGGCACGAACATGATGCCGGGGAAAGGCGCGCCATAGGCGTTGTCGAGAATGAGCGGGATGCCGTGGGCCGCGGCCAACGCCGACAGACGGGCGACCTCTTCATCGGTGAGCACGTTGCCCGTCGGGTTGGTCGGTCGCGAGGCAGCGATGGCGCCGATGTCTTCGCGGCGCAGAGCTTCTTCCACCGCGGGGAAGTCGATGCGGTACTTGAAGACGCGGCTGCCGGCGCCTCCCGGCCAGGTAATATCGGGACGGCAGGCAACAAAAAGCCCTTCCTCCAACCCTTGGTCGGCATAGCCGATGTACTCTGGCGCGAGCGGGAAAAGGATCTTGCGGCGGCGTCCGCCTCCGAATCGCCCGGCCAGCAGGTTAAACAGGCAAAAGAACGCGCTCTGGCCGCCGGTGGTGACGGCGATGTTCTGAGGGCCGACGTCCCAGCCGAAGGTGCGCTGCAGCAATTCGGCGAGCGCTTTCAGGAAACGGGGGTTGCCCCGGGGCGGTTCGTAATTGGCCAGCATGCGGTCGAAGGTCTGGCCGGGGTCGAGCAGTTCGCGCATGCGCTCGCGGAACAGGGCCTGGAGTTCAGGGACTGCCGCCGGGTTGCCGCCGCCGAGCATCAGCATGTCCGGGTCAACGGTCATGGCGCGGCCCAGGTCGTCCATGAGCTCGAGGATGCCGGAATGC
>Ga0187880_1004498_pt1 | contig 10258 bp, 6 predicted proteins | sample June2016WEW_19_4_FD_132998 | JGI IMG/M metagenome (GOLD analysis project Ga0187880, IMG submission 132998) | Peatland microbial communities from SPRUCE experiment site at the Marcell Experimental Forest, Minnesota, USA - June2016WEW_19_40 | ecosystem: Environmental > Terrestrial > Soil > Wetlands...
CAACGCGGGCGCGGTAGGCATTCGCTTTCACGTCGCTCAACACTGTTTTCTAACGCACATCAACTTCCACATCGGCTCCGGCCTGGCCGCTCTTTACGACATCGGAAACGAGGCTGAAGACCTGCACTTTTACGGTGGCCAGCATGGGATCGTAACCGGCCGGCCCGCCCCTGGATGGCAGTTCACTCTGCTCGATTCTTCGTTCGAGGGCCAGCGTGGAGCAGCCATCGAGGAGCATGAGGCGGGGCTCGCGCTGGTGCACGACAGCTTCAAGAATGTGCCCACCGCAATTGAGATTGAGCCCAACTATGTTGATGAGCTGTGGATCGAGGACTCGCGTTTCGAGAACATTTCGGGTGCCGCGATTGTTATCAGCGAAGAAAACTCCAGGTTGACGGAGATCAATGTGGAGGACGCGCTGTGCAAAGGCGTGAAGGTCTTTGCGCAGCTTCGTGAAAGCGGAAAGAACATTTCTGGCGAAGGATCGGCTTATCGTGTCTCTACTTTTACGCACGGGCTGATCTTCGATGCTCCGCATGCGGAGGGCATGATCGATACGCGCATCCATGCCGAGACCATTGCAGCATTGCCGCCTGACGATGCGCCCGCAATCCGGGCGCTTCCCTCGCAGACCGGCTGGGCCAATGCGGTCGACCTTGGAGCCAAAGGCGATGGCGCAACGGACGACACGGCCGCGCTGCAACACGCTGTGGATACCGAGCGCATCGTCTACCTGCCGAGCGGACGGTACCGGCTGACCGATACGCTGCGACTTCGTCCGGACACGGTGTTAATCGGACTCAACCCGAGCACCACGCAACTTGACCTCGCGGACAGCACCCCGGGGTTTGACGGCGTAGGATCGCCGAAGCCCATGCTGCTTGCGCCACGCAATGGGACGAACGTGGTCATGGGTATCGGCCTGTTCACCGGCGGAGTGAACAGTCGCGCTACCGCCGCTATGTGGATGGCTGGCAAGGACTCTTTGATGGATGACGTGCGTTTCCTTGGCGGGCATGGGACGAATAACGCCGACGGCACGCGCATGAATCCTTACAACAACACGCACGGCGGCGATCCCAATTCGCTCTATCGGTGGGATGCGCAGTATCCCAGCCTTTGGGTACTCGACGGCGGAGGTGGAACATTTGCCGACATCTGGACTCCGGATACGTTCGCCCAGGCAGGTATGTACATTTCCGATACCAGCACACCGGGCCGCGTTTACGAGCTATCCAGTGAACACCACGTTCGTAATGAGGTGAAGCTGAAGCATGCAGCCAATTGGAAGCTGGTTGCCTTGCAGACGGAAGAGGAGCGCGGAGAAAGCCCGCAATGCCTTCCGCTGGCTATCGAGGATTCGCAGGATATTACCGTGGCAGAGATGCATGGGTATCGCGTGGTGAGCAGCTTTGTGCCTTTCCCTGAAGCCATCCGTGTCACGAACTCGCACAACATTCGCTTTCGAAATCTGCATATCTACAGCGACAGCAAGGTCACCTTCGATGCTTCGGTACGCGACGATGACAGCGGAACCATCAATCGCGCGCTGGAGATCGCGGCCCTCACGATTCCGGAGCACGCCCCGGCAGTTCTTCCGGCCGCCCCCAAACATCTTCAAGCAGTCAGGCTGGCCGGAGGATTCTTCAACGCATCCAGCGCCACCATAGATTCGCATGGGTGGCTCTACTTCACAGACACTGTGAAGCAGACGATCTATCGTTATCTTCCGATTGAGAAGCGTCTGGACATCGTGCGCGATAATGCGACCGACCCTGCCAATCTTTTCTTCGATAGCAGCGACAATCTGATGGTTGTCTCTTATGACGGCGCCGGCACGGTCTTTACCTTCAAACCAGACGATCCCATCGGCGAAATTCAGATTCTGAAGCCGCAGGCGGCGGCCCCGCGTCCAGGCATGACGTCTATTCTTGCCCTGGATCACTGGCGCTTCGACAATGAAAGGAATATCAGCGTGGGCGAGGCGAAACCATGGCAATACATTTCGCCGGATGGAAGCACCTTCCTGCCGGCGGGGGACGATTTTGTGAATGGGTCGCTCTACTATGGCATTAAAATGGCCGACGTGCTGCGGGCTTTTTCGCTCGGCAAAGCTGTCCCCGGCAAGACCTTCTACGTGTCCGATGAAGGCCAGGAGAAGACATATACCGCTCAAGTCAGGAATGACGGCTCGCTGTCAGATGTGCGCTTGTTTGTGAATCGAGGCGGTGAGAGCATTGCCGTGGGGCCGGACGGGAAGGTTTACATTGCCTCCGGTCAGATTTATGTTTATCGGTCGAATGGTTCGCTCGCAGCAGAAATTGATGTGCCTGAGCGGCCGACTAGCATCGTCTTCGGTGGCAAGGATGGACGGACGCTATTCATCCTGGCGAGAACATCCCTCTACGCGATCAACACTCTTGGCCAGGATTGAAATTCGCTAGGGCGTGGATGACGAGTCCATAGACGACGAGCAAATGGGTCCTTGCAGAATGAGTTGGAACGTGGAGTTCATGTTTTTCCTGGTCCAAATCGAGAGACCCTCCGGCTTTGCCGGAGGAATCTCACTTGTGTATGGTCCATGACGGGCCGAAGTCCCAGAGCGACCCCCATTTCCGCCTGCCTCAACCGACTGGGTATAGCTCGATTCCGTTCTTTTTCCCCAGGTTGCCCGAGTACTTCTTATCCGTCCCATTGTTCCAGTGTTCATACACGCCCAGGCTGCGGCATCTGATGCCGCTGCGCTCCGGATCGTAGAACGTCTTTGAAGGAGGATCGTTCGCCAGGGCGGCTTCGCGCAGATAGTTGTCGGCATTCGCAATATCCACGAGATCAGGCCATTCCGAACTCAGAAAATCGAAGCCGACGGAATCAATCGCCACGCCGTCAAGCGACATGAAGATGCTGCTCGGCCAGGCGTCGTTGAAAGGGGCCATCTTCCATTTGCTTTGTGGCGGACCATCCGCGTTGCTGCTTCCGTAGAGCCCATCGTTGACAAAGAGAATGGTTTTTTCGCCGAGGTCTTTGTGGCCCAGGAAGTCCACGAATGCGGAGTAACTTGCCGAACCGTCACGGTTGTGAGGGAAACCATCGTGCGCGTTCTTGTGCCAGTCGGGATTGATACTGGTGGCGCCGAACAGGTTCTTCGCGCAAAGCGTCACGCCTGAACTCACATGCCCTTTCAGCAACGCTGCATCGATCAGGTAGGCAGCCTCTACGACCGTGGTATCGAGACCCGTAGCGTTTCGACTGGTAATCGAGAAAGGGATTGCGTTGGGCTTAAACTCGGCTTTCACTCGTCCGTCGCCGCCGATATGGTCCACGAACACGACGCCGGGGAACTCGGCGTAAATCTTGTCATAGAGATTGCCTGGGATGAAGCGGCTGGAATCGAACACGGTGATCGATGATTGCGGCACTCTTCCTGGACCGGTTAGCTGCCGGACCAGCGCAAGGATCACATGGGGCGATGAGTTCAGACGGTCGATCATACCGTGATCTACCGTGTTGTTCAGATTCGGCTTGATTGCGATCTTCTCGCCGGCCTTGTACCCTGTGTTGCCGCGGCCGTGAGTGCGATTGAAATAATGAAAGATTGCGTTCCACGCCGGGGCATCGCTCTTCTGGTTTGTAAGCCCGCGGATTGAGCTGGAGACCATGCGGTCTATCGCAGCCTGGTTGTTGTTCGCGTCTGCCCACCAGGAACCTGTCCCATCCCAGGTCACAGCCGTCGGGTCGTGCGCCCAGGTGACCCGGCCGGGGGCGATGCCGCGCGCCACACCTATTGGCGAGAGCGGGGAAGCAAATAGCGCCTTCGGCAGGCTACCTGCGGCCGCGATTGAAAGTGCGAATTGCCGGCGCGTCATTTTCATTTGGCAAACTCCTCCAGTTATAGAACATCGATTACTTGCTCAGCGGATTCCTAGACATATCGGCGTTGCGATTCGCATATCGAGGTTTCTTCATCATAAGATGAGGCCCGATCGATACTTGATGACACATTCCAAATGTTAATTCCGCCATTCCTGGTATGCCGGTCGATCTCGTTGAATTCTTCAACGCTGAAAGCATTGCTTTCGAGACTCTTCAACCTATCTGTCAATTGCTCGGCAGTAGGTGCACCGACAATGCGTCTGTGGCCGTGCCCGTGATGGTTGCGCGGTCAGATTACGCAAACATGGGCGCCGCCATGCAGAGCGCAATGGCAGTCAAGATCCTCTTCAGCGTCACTTTCAATCCATAATAGCGCCGCGCAGAGTGTGCGGCAGGTTGTAAGCCCATTCCCGTTCGGAAGTCTTGCCGGGCAAACAAGCCCGCCGGGCTGACCCCACCATGTTCCATGGTCGTTTATCAAATCAATGCAATCGTTGTCAATAAACTTCTCATTCTTCTCTAAAATATGCCCTCGTGAGAGCGATGCAAATCAACATTAAACTATTGATTTAATTGATATTGATATAATCAAAGAAAAGCATGGCAACGTTCTCATATATCTACATCGAAACACGGAAATCGGTGGAAGAGTGCTGCCATGAGTCAAACGCGAGAATAAGCGTTTTTGATTGAGTGGTTTACTGCACGCCTACCGAACTTTGTTGACCCTGCGGCTTCTGGATGGCCTGCTGTTTTTTGAGGCGCGAATGGCAAATACCGGTTTACCATCAGAACCAGGGTTGGGCCCGTAGGAGGCAGGTGGCGCTATGCGAAGAGACATCAACCGCAGGACATTCATCCAGGGGATAAGCGCATCGGCGCTGGGATTGTCCCTTCCGTCAACCAGACTCCTAGCGGCAACTCAAGCGCCCACGGCGCCTGTGGCGGTGGGCAGGTGCTCCACCTACGGCTCGGAGATGGTGGCAACACTGGCCAGGATGTTCGATCAATTAGGCGGGTTGCAGAAGCTGGTCAAGGGCAAGACCGTGGCGATGAAGATCAACGTGACCGGGAGTTCCACGCAGCGTTTCCAGGGCATTGCGCAGGGCGAGACCTACTGGGTGCATCCCCAGGTTGTGAGCGCGACGGTTCACCTGCTGGGTATGGCAGGGGCGCGACGCATTCGTTTGCTCGAGAGTCCAACCTCATCCAGGGTCCATACGCTTGAGGAGTTCCTTCAGCAAGCCGGCTGGCGGCTCTCGGATTTCACCAGCGCTGCTGCGGGCGTGGAGTTCGAAAACACGAACTTTGCGGGCCCCTCGAACCAGTACACGCGGCTTTGGGTTCCGGGAGGCGGGCTGTTGTTCAAGGCCTACGATTTGAGCCGCGCGTATGTAGACTGCGATGTTTTCGTCTCTCTCGCCAAACTGAAGGAGCACAGCACCGCCGGCATGACCGGAGCCATGAAGAACTGCTTCGGAATTACCCCAACCACCATTTATGGCCAAGGCGGCGGCCTGGATGAGCCAAGCGTGGAAGCGGGCGGATCGCGATCCATGCTGCACACGGGGTATCGCCAGCCTTCCAGGAGCTCGCTGGCGGAGCTTGATCCGAATTCGCCGCGCGATCCCGGCTACCGCGTGCCCCGCGTGACCGTCGATCTGGTGGCTGCGCGGCCCATTCACCTGAGCATTATCGATGGTATTGAAACCGTGGCGGGCGGCGAGGGGCCCTGGGTCAGGAATATGCGGACCGTTGCTCCAGGCTTGCTGATTGCGGGCACCAATTGCGTGACCACGGATGCGGTTTGCACCGCGCTGATGGGCTTCGATCCGATGTCGGATCGGGGCACGGCTCCCTTTGAAAACTGCGACAGCACGCTGAAGCTGGCAGAGGAACGGGGCCTTGGGACGCGCGACCTGAAGCGCATCGAAGTACTCGGCCTTCCCATCGTGAAAGGCGAGATCGAGTTTCGGAAAGTGTAAATGCCTGCTCAAGACAGATGGAGAGGATGAGAGGAATGCCGATTGAACGCCGTGGCTTCCTGAAGAGTGTGGCAGGCGCGAGTGCGCTTGCCCTGGGTTCGCGCCTTGCTGCAGCAAAGGAGCAGGTGGCTCGCGCAACGCGAGGAACTCCGCCGCCGCGCATTAAAGACATCAGCGTGATTGAGTGCGCGCCCGCAGGCGCGCGCTTGACGGTGGTAAAGATCACGACCGATCAGGACGGACTCTACGGCTACGGCTGCGCGACCTTTACGCAGCGCGCGGACCTGGTGAAGCCTGCCGTGGAGAAGTATCTCAAGCCATTTCTTCTGAACAAGACGACCGACCGGATCGAGGACGTTTGGCAGTCCTGCTACGACAGCTCGTATTGGAAGAACGGGCCGGTATTGAACAATGCGATCAGTGGCGTCGATCAGGCGCTATGGGACATCAAGGGCCGTCAAGCCGGGATGCCCGTCTACCAGCTCGCTGGCGGCAAGTGCCGCGAAGCCGCCGATACCTACGCGCACGCGAGCGGCGCCGAGTTTGAAGATGTTGTCGAGGATGCGAAAAAGTATTTAGCTCAGGGCTTCCGCAATGTTCGTGTGCAGGTAGGCCTGCCCGGAATGGCGGGTTACGGTTCACAGCACAAGGAAGAAGCTCGGCCACAAGCACTCCACGACAAGCCGCTGTTCGATCCCGCGGCCCAGATGCGGCGCGCTCTGAAGCTTCTTGAAATCTGCCGCCGTGAACTCGGCGATGAAGTGGAATTGATCCATGACATGCACGAACGGCTGACACCGAATGAAGCGGTGCAATTCTGCAAGGAGGCAGAGCCATTCCGGATGTTCTTTCTTGAGGATCCGCTCTCTCCGGAAGATCTGGGATACTTCCGGCAGATCCGGCAGAATTGCGCAACCCCGATTGCCATGGGCGAGCTTTTCAATAGCCCGCATGAATGGCAGCCCCTTATCACGGAACAGTTGATCGACTATATCCGCGTGCATGTATCGCAGGCTGGAGGATTCAGCCCGGCGCGCAAGATTGCGATTCTCGCGGAGCAGTTTGGCGTCAAGACGGCGTGGCATGGTCCCGGCGATGTTTCACCCGTTGGCCACATGGCAAACGTCACTTTGGATCTTGTCAGCTATAACTTCGGCATTCAGGAGTATTCGCCGTTTAACGAAAGAACGCAGGCGATCTTTCAGGGTTGTCCGGAGATGCGGGACGGCTATCTTTGGGTGAGCGAGAAGCCCGGATGGGGCATTGAGATTGACGAGAAGGAAGCAGCGAAAGCACCGTTTACCGCCAGCCCGCTGAATGGCGGCTGGGGCGAGATTCGGCTTCGCGACGGAACTGTGATCAAGCAGTAACAGCCCGACCCAACTGAAGAAAGCATCTTCGCATGGCCTGCCCCTCGCCAAAATCAAATCCGCACGGCGTGTGGGTTGTGCCTCGAAAAAATCAAATCCGCGCGGCTCTCGAGCGCTTCTTCACCGCTCAGAAAGCCCGCGGATCAGGCTGCAACTTATCCCCACCACTTTTCAACTTGCGCGAGATGGGCCTTTGCAACATCCGGGTTCATGTCGACAGAAGGAGTATTTCAAAGCCCGCTGCGGATGCCACATCGGTCTTGCAATTTGCGCCAACCAGCGTACAATTGCCGGGAATTTACTTTCAAAATGGAGATTTAGATGAATAGCTCTTGCGTTCGCCTCGCCCTTCCCCTCGCCATCCTCTTCGCCTCGACCGCTCTCTGCGCACAGAAATCTGATTTCCTTGCGCGATACAAAGGAACCCCCTTTGAGGACACTCGCTACCACGACGGCGCACAAAAGATTCCTGGCATCGTCCATTGCGCGTACTACGATCTGGGTGGAGAGGGCGTGGCCTACCACGACTCGGATGCCAAGAATAACGGCAGCGGCGCCCTCAACCCTGCCAACGGTGAATACCTCAACGAGTTCCGCATGGCAGAGGGCGTCGATACCTCCTATACGAAATTCAAAGACAACCCGCCGATTGACAACAACCCCTATAACAAGGTTGTGCCCCCCGCAAACATGCTCTATGTGGGTTGGACCGAGCCGGGTGAGTGGTTCAATATCACAGTGAATGTAGCGGAGACCGGCGATTACTCCGCCGACCTGCTCTACACTTCCAACCGCGGCGGCACCATCTCGATCGACGTGAATGGAGAGCCAGGCACCGGCCCCCTGACCATCGTCTCAACCTTTGCCGCCGCCGACCCCGTGGCCTGGCGTCAGTGGCACCACTGGAACCTGGCCAGCGGCATCGCCAGGCTACACCTCACAGCGGGCAAGAATGTCCTCACCGTGCACATCCTCACCAACGGCCAAATGAACCTGGCAACCTTCGACTTCAAGAAAGTCAACTGAATGCCTGACGGGTTGGGCGCTCCACGTCTCGCGAGGCGTGGAGGACCCAGGTGGAGTACTCTTCAGCAGCCTTTCTTGAGCGGGCCACGAGGGCGGCGTGGTGGCGCCAGACTACCCGCCGGTGCGCACAATGCAACGCAGGCTTCATGATGAGAACAAATTCAAGGAGGCGGCGAGAGATCTACACGCACGCTTGTCCACCTGTTGATCTTCAAAGGTGGTAAAACATCGAAACGGCAAGGTCGAGAGAAGCCCGTTCTCCGTGTTTCGATCTGTCAGCCTACCGATGGAACGTACTGCAATGGTGACCGGGTAATTACAATCTGGAGAGTACGTGGAGGAGTGACATGGCAGGCAGCGGACAGGACGAGACGGTTTCCCGTCTCAAGCTGAACCGGCGGACGGTGATGAAGGGGATTGCCGCTCTGGGCGCGAGCGTGGGTGCTGAGCGGCTGGCCGGCGGCGTGCAAGTTCCAGAGCAGCAGCCGGAACCTGCTGCCGGGACCAGATCTGATTGGCACGGTTTTGACCGGTATGACTTTCTGATGGATGATGCAACCTTGGAGATCTCTCCATTCAATGCTTCGCCGGACGAGCGAACCGGCGTCGCCCCTCCGCCCGCGGGGCATCACCGCTGTGTTCTCGTGGTTCCGGCCAAAGCGGCGGAGCGCAATCCCTGGTCATGGCGCGCGGTTTACTGGGATCACCAGCCGCAAGCCGAGATCGAGCTGCTGCGGCGGGGCTTTCACGTGGCCTACATCTCGGCCGATGCCAATCTCAAACCAGGCCGGGAGTGGGATGCGTGGTATCGCTACCTCACCGTCGAGCGGGGCCTGTCGCCCAAACCTGCCTTTGTGGGCATGAGCCGCGGCGGCGAATACTCTTACACCTGGGCGACCGCCAATCCCGACAAAGTCTGCTGCATCTATGCCGACAATCCCGGAATGAATCACGGCGCGTTCCTGCGCTTGGGAGAGCTGGCGTGGGCCGACGTGCCGCTGCTTCAGGTGTGCGGCAGCATTGACCCTCTCCTGGGGCGCAACGCCACGGTGATCGAAGAAATCTACCACCAGCTCGGCGGGCGCGTCTCCATGATGATCAAAGAGGGCTATGCCCATCATCCGCACAGCCTGCGCGATCCCAAGCCCATCGCGGACTTCATTGAGGAAAGCGCCAATCGGGTTCCTGTCTCGCCGCCCGGCTATGTGCCGGCGGCGTATTCCAAAACCTACTTCTACGGCGACGAAGGCTTTTGTCGCGAAGTTCCCGCCGAAGGCACCCACATCGTGTTTCGCGGGCCCCAGTTCGCGCCTTCTTATGAGCAGTACGATTTCACCCTCCCGAAGATAGAAGGGCCGATCGCGGTCATTGCGCCGGCGCGCGCGGCCGCGGCTACGCCGTGGGTTTTTCGCTGCGGTCCCGTAACCCGAACTGCCGTTGTCGATCGCGCGCTGCTGGCCAAGGGATTTCACGTGGTGCTCGCCCCTGTGGGATACAACTACGACGGCCCGCTGATCGAGCACTGGAACGCGCTCTATCGGTACCTCACGGCACATGGGTTTTCCTCGAAGCCGGTGCTCGAAGGCGCGCGCAGCGCGGCCGGCGAATTGTATGCCTGGGCAGAGGCGAACCCTGGCCAGGTTGCCTGCGTTTATGCCGAGAATCCCATTCTGCATAGCAATCTCGCCAAAGTGCAGCCGCTCGATGGCATCGGCGCATTGGCCAAAGCCGGAGTTCCGCTTCTGCATGATTGCGCCGAGGCGGATCCGTACCTCGATCACACGCAACGTCTCGCTGCCCGTTACCGGCAATTGGGCGGGCACATCGAGGTAATCGTCGAGGCAGACAAAGCGCATTGCGCCCTGCTTCCCGGCGATCCGGAGAGAGTCCTGCGCTTTATCCAGCGCGCAGGCTAGATACATCGAAGAATTCATGCAACTGGAATGTACCGTTTGCTGAGCTGGTAATGGATCGATTTAAACAGACGGGCTCCGGCCGGGTGAA
>Ga0187880_1004502_pt1 | contig 10245 bp, 8 predicted proteins | sample June2016WEW_19_4_FD_132998 | JGI IMG/M metagenome (GOLD analysis project Ga0187880, IMG submission 132998) | Peatland microbial communities from SPRUCE experiment site at the Marcell Experimental Forest, Minnesota, USA - June2016WEW_19_40 | ecosystem: Environmental > Terrestrial > Soil > Wetlands...
GCTGAACCGCGGTGTCCTCAAAGGGCTCTTGATCCTGGTCGTGCCCACCAGCGCCGGTCAGTCGCTGCCTCGCCTCGACGACAAGCCTCCCCCGCAGGAATAGGCCACCCACGAGCGCCAACGCCAGGATCATGATGACCCCACCGACGAACTCGCTCGCCGCGAACTGCCAGCCCATCAGCACGACGAGCACGATGCCCAGCTCGACGACGAGGTTGGTCGAGGCGACCATGAAGACCGACGCCGCCACGAAATCCGCTCCCTTCACGAAAAGGGACTTCGCCATCGCACTTGCCGCGTACGAGCACGACGACGAGGCCATGCCGTAACCGGAGGCGCGGGCAACCGCAGCCGGCCCGTGGTCGCCCAACTTCGCCTCCATGGCTCGGCGGCTGACAAAAGCCTGTACCACCCCGGACAGCGTGAAGCCGAGCATCAGGGCCCAGAGCGTCTCCCAGAACATGAAGAAGCCCTCGCGCAGGCTTCTCCCGATGGCCTCGAGCCAGCCGACGTCGGCGAGCAGCAGGGCCCGTGTCACGCTGCACTCCCCCGTGCGGCCGTGCGCAACGTGCCCGTGCTCACGAACGGACTAGACGTGCGATGGCCGCCGACGCTTCGCTGAGCTTCTCCGACGCCTCGTCACCACCCCTCTTGACCGCCTCGGCCACGCATTGGCAGAGGTGGCCCTCGAGCAGTTGCAGGGCCACGGACTGCAGCGCCCGTGTGGCGGCCGAGATCTGCTCGAGGACGTCGATGCAGTACCGGTCCTCCTCGACCATGCGCTGCAGACCCCGGACCTGTCCCTCGATGCGCCGCAGCCTCTTGAGGACAGCCTCTTTGTCATCGCTGTAACCCCGGCGCACGGTCTCGTCCATAGCGCCAACTATACCCCCCGGGTGTATCCGCCAGGGGTAAAGCGACGACACCGGGACGCACGCGCTCTCGTGCCCCTGGCGACCCGCGACGCTCGTCGAACCACGCACTCGGAGTGAGTCGTCGCCAACTGGCCCTGCACACTCGATGGGCACGGCAAGTTGCCGTGAGTCCTGCTGCGGCTCCACGAACCGCAGGCTCAAGGGTTACGCGGCGGAGTCTTCTCGGATCTTGCCGTCGCGGATGCGAATCCGGCGGTCCGTGAACCGGGCGACGTCCTCGTCGTGGGTCGCGACCACGATCGTCACACCGGCGCTCTGGCGCAGGGCATTCAGTGTCGCCATGACTTCCTTGGCCGTGTCGGAGTCGAGGTTGCCGGTCGGTTCGTCGGCGATGATGACACTCGGGCTGTTGGCCAGTGCCCGGGCGATCGCGACGCGCTGCTGCTCGCCACCTGAGAGCCGGGACGGCAGATGACCAAGGCGCGGGCCGAGGCCGACCTGGTTCAACAGCACCTTGGCACGCTCCAGGCGCTCGTGGGCGGGGACGTGGTTCGGGAACATCGCGATGGCAACGTTCTCCTCGGCGGTGAGCGTCGGGATGAGGTTGAAGTGCTGGAAGACGAAACCGATCTCCTCCGCGCGGATCTTCGTCAGCTCCCTGTCGTTGAGACCGCCGAGGTCTCGGCCCTCGAAGCGGATGGTTCCACCGGTCGGGCTGTCGAGGGCGCCGAGCAACTGCAAGAGCGTCGTCTTGCCCGAGCCGCTGGGGCCCTCCAGCGAGACCATCTCCCCGCGCTTGATCACGAGGTCCACTCCGCGGACAGCCTTGACCGACACGCCTCCTTTGGAGAAGGTCCGCTCCAGGTGTGACAGCTCGTAGAGGGGGGCGCCGCGGGACCGCTCGGGCGCGACCTGCGCGGTCTTGGTCGCTTCGTTCTCGGTCATCGTCTGTCGTCCTTTCCGGTCTTCGACTCCGGTGCCCAGGCCATCAGCCGAGGTCCCGTAGCGCTGAAGCAGGGGCGAGTCGCGCCGCGCGCCAGCCGCCGATGACGCCGGCGATGAGGCCGCCGACGAGCGCCCCGGCGAACGCGATCAGGATCGTCGTGAAGTGGATCGGCGCCGTGAGGTGCACGATCGAGGTCACGGTGCCGGTCGTCGACTGACCGACCATGTTGCTCAAGGTGGAAGCGCCCACCGCGAGCCCCGTCGAGGTGACCGACAGCCCGGGGCCCACGGCGGCTATGACCGCACAGACTCCGGCCCCGATGGCCACCCCTATTAGACCGCCGACGAGGCCGATGCCGACCGTCTCGGCGATGACCTGGCGCACGACCTGGCCACGGGACCAACCGATCGCCCTAAGCGAGCCGATCTCACGGACGCGCTTCGCGACGCTGGACAAGGTGAGCAGGCCGGCTATCAGAAACGCCGCCAAGAGGACGACGATGGCGAGCACGCCGCCCAGGTCGTTGGCGAGCTTGTGGGCGTTGTTGAGGCTCCCGCTCACCGAGTCGGCGAGCGTCTTGGAGGTGAGCACCGTCGCCCCGGGGAGCTCGGCCTTGATCGCCTTGGTGACCGCCGCCACCTCAGAGGCGCTCTTCACCGACACCAGCACCTCGTTCACGTAACCGGGCGCCGAGGCGAGAGCCTGCATCGTGGAGAGCGGGAAGTAGATGTCCGCGACGTTGCCGGTGAGCGTCGGCGACACGAGGCCCACGATCTTGTAGCTCTTCGCGTTGATCGTGAGCGTCCCGCCGACCTTGAGGCCCTTGGTGGTGGCGTACTCGGTGTAGACGAGCACCTCGTCAGAAGGATTGCTCGTGAACCAGGTGCCCGAGACGAGCTGGGCCTTGGTGATGAGGCCCGTCGTCTCGTTCGTCGGGTCCACCCCCGCCACGCTGTAGCTCGACGTGGCGGTGTTGGTGGTCGGCGGGTTGAGGATCCGCGTAATGGTCTGCTCAGGAACGGTGACGTTCTGCTCGTAGGCCTTCTGGGCGGGGGTCATGCACGCCTCGATGGCAGGGTTGGCGGTGAAGCCCCCGATGAAGTTGCGGAAGCCTGAGCCCGATCCCGTGCCCGTGCCCGTGCGGCCGCCCGTCGGAAAGCTGGGGGCGGTGCCACCTGTGCTGCCGAAAGCCTTCGACAGGATCTTCTGGATGCATGTCCGCTCGGCCGCTGTCTGCGCCGCCGTGAGCGTCGGTGGTTTCACGGTCGTCGAGATCGTCTGACCGCCGGTCTTGACGGTGTCGGTGATCTTCGGCACGGTGCCGCTCTCGTGCAGCGCGCTGAGGGATAGGGCCCCAACCGCCGTGCTCACGCCGGGGATCTTCGCGACGTCGTTGATCGCCACGGAGGGGAAGGTGATCAGTGTGCCGGGGACGAAGAAGTCGTGGGTGAACTGGGCCCCTGGCTTACCGAGCTTGGCGAGGTCGGTGATTATGGAGGAGTTGTTGTTGAGCAGCGTGGCCGCCTGGGTGCTGTCGGTGCTGTTGAAGCCCCCGATACCACGGGCGAAGAACCCCCCGCCGCCCCCGCCGCCTGCCGGGAAGGTGCCGCCGGTGGGGAACGAGCCGCCACCTCTAAAAGACGGGAGGGTCGTCGTCGTGGTTGTCTGGGACGTCGTCGGCGCGACGGTGCGCGTCACGATGATGTCCGTTCCGACTGACCCGAGCGGGGAGAGGACGCTGTTCTGGGCGTCGGAGAGTCCCTGTGAGACCCCGATGATCCCCATCACGAGTCCGACTCCTGCTGCGAGACCGAAAGCGGTCACGAGCGTCCGCCCCCAGCGGCGGCGGAGCTCGTTCCAGGCGTAGCCGAGCGAGAACACTTGAGTCTCTCCTTTTGCGCGCCCAGAGGCGTGCGCCGAGGTGAGGATAGAACGGTTTCCTGTGTTTCTCCTGGGTGCCGGTATAGAACTTACAGAGGAGGTCCGTGAAGGCCTGGCGGCGTGCCCGACGTGAGACCTGCGAAACTGGCTGTGCCGGCGACTCGGATACCGTGCGCGACAATCCCCGTGGATCTTCGCGGCACTCCGAGGCTTCTAGTAACCGGAAATTGCATGTAGGCGATAGCCCTCGCTGCCCGAAACTCTGGCACGCTCGACGTCAGAACAGGTAAGGGGTGCCAGCTGGACCTGAACGACAGGGACGGCTCTTCCCCGCGTGCTCCAAGCAGTCTCCCAGGCTCTTCACAGGTGAGCGCCTTAGTCTCAGAGCGCGCCCGGCCGAGTCCAGGTTCCACAGAATCCGCGGTCATCCGCCTGGTGTCGGAGACGATATTGCGGGTCAGCCGACGGGGCCCGCCGGGCGCACCAACCGAGGGAGGAACGATGCCGGTTCCAATGGGCAGGCGAGCCAACTTCCTGAACGTCATCGCTCTTGGCGGGCGCAACCATGCCGTCGATGCCCCAGTGCCTCGCACGCCAGAAGTGATCAACTGTTACGACCCGATCGTCAGCCTGGATTGGCAAGCCCGCGCCGCCTGTCGCGGTATGGGATGCGATCTCTTGTTTCCGACAAGCGGCAACGCGCTCGGTCCCGCTGCGCGAATCTGCGGACGGTGTCCTGTCTTAGAGGAGTGTCGCACTACCGCGCTTGACGACCCGTCACTTTACGGAGTCTGGGCTCGCACGTCCGTAGGGGCGTCGTCATCTGCGAAGTGAACAAGGACCTCCGTGGGAATGAATCGGCACAAGCCACACGACGACGGCACCAGGCCATTCTTGGCGGCTCGGGGGACGTTGCACGTCTCTCGAGCGGACTGCCGATTTGGCCGGACCGCCTGAGGTGAGACGACTCCCAGGACACGACCCCAAGGCCGTGAAAGCCAACCGAAAGGCAGGACAGGACAGAAAGGCAACGGCGCCGCAGGAAGCATTCCAGAAGACGGCTAAGCCACGTTGAGAGAGACGGTGGTTCCGGGCTAGTTCCACAGCGGTGTCGGCCTCGAGGCAGGTGAGTGAGGAGACATGTGTCGGTACGAGACGTGTCATCGGTGAGGCTGTGACAAAGTCGCTCGTTTTCTCTGCCGATCTCCTCGAGGCCATTCGATGAGAGTTATCGGATGACAGTCGTGTCGACGCGTTCGGGTAGGGAGCGCGCGACCGCTCGGCCAGTTGGCACTGTGGTCAGAACGTTGTTGGGCTTCGCGGCCCTGGCCTTGACGCTCGATGCCATCTCGGCACGCGTCTATGCAGGTGGGTCAGACAGGGCGACCGCGATACTCGAGGGTCAGGCCGTGGGAAGTGGCAACGTGCTGCTACACGGCTGGATCCTGACCCACGACTCATTTTGGACGATCGACGCTTTCTTCTACGCGCTGGCCGTGCGCATCGGTGGCATCAGACCCGGCCTTCTCAACTTGGAACCGGGTCTTGCGGTCGCGATCGCCGTCGTGGTGGGTGCGTTTGTCGCCAGCCGCGAGCACCGGGGAAGTGCAGCGACTGCCGGAGCCGCCACTGCCGTCGTATTGCTCGCGCTTCCCACGAACGCAATGGCATCGTTCCTGCTCGGTGGCCCTGACCATGTCAGTACGGCCGTCTTGGCTCTTTTTGCATTCATCCTCCTGAGGCGGGGGCGCTTTGACTGGAGATGGGCAGCGGCGGTCGCCGCGCTCGCCTTTGGCATGTCCGGCGATCTCTTGATGGTCGCGTATGGCATCGTGCCCGTGCTCGGCGCGGGCGTCGCCTCCATGAGGCGAAAGCGGGATTGGCGGGTGGGCATCGCGGCCGTGACTGCGTCAGCCGCAGCAGTCATCGCGAGCGAGCTCGTTAGTTGGCTCGCCCAAGCAATGGGCGCGTTCAAATCTGTCGACGGGGTGTCTGTCGCGACGTCTGCCCAGATGCTCATGAACCTGAGGCACGTGCTGAGCTACGCAGCAGGCCTTGTCGGCTTCACGCACGGCTTCGACGCCGGACAGGTCCCTGCCGCCCTGCAGGACGTTCACGTCGCAGGTGCGCTGTTGATCGTCGGCTGCTCGCTCGTGGCAGTGACGAACCTGGTGAGAGGCGTGATTCACGGCCACCGAGAGGCGTCAGGCTCGAGGCAAGGGACCGGGAGTTGGTGGCTCGACGACGTGCTGGTCATCGCGATGTTCGGTTCTGCGACGACATTCGTCGTCTTGGCCGTCAGCGGAGTGCCTGGCGCTCGCTATCTCGTCGCGACCGTTGTGTTCGCGAGTGTGCTCAGCGGCCGGGTCGTAGCCCAGGCATGGCCGCGGCTACGACCGGGTCGCATGACCCGAGCGACTTGTATCATCGGCGGCGTTATCTCCTTGTGCTTAGTCGCGGGCCTCGCCTGCACCCTCGCCCAGCCCGTCGCGGCTCAGAGTGCGTCGACGCTCGCCTCCTGGCTCGAGGCGCACGATCTCCGAAACGGGGTCGGCGGTTATTGGGCCGCAAGTATCACCACCGTCGAGAGCAGAGACGCTGTCACGGTACGACCGGTGTGGGCGGACCCGGACGGCAAGCTCGGCCGGTACATGAAGCTGTCCTCCGCCGGCTGGTACGCCGGTCAGCGGTTCCAGTTTCTCGTTTACCAGGCGCCTGTCTACCAAGGCGTCGACAGTGCCTCTGCGACCAAGACCTGGGGGCGCCCGGCGCACACTTACGTCGTTGGTGGCTACCACGTCCTCGTGTGGTCCAACACCTTCAGCGTCGCACCCTTGTGATCACCGAGCGATCAGGGTCAGCTCGCCGCTCGCACCTCCGGCACATGATCGCCAGCCGTTCACAGACCCATCGACGGCACTTGCGTGTCGGGAGCGTCGATCCTTCCGTAGTGGGAAACTCGTGGTCCTTCTAGCGCCACCTCGGACTGCTAAGTGGGCATCTACACGCGCCAGCTCCGTCGGTGCGTTCCAGGTCGAAACCGGCGTCCACCTGCTGGCTCCAACCGGATGTCAGAGCAAGCGGGACAATAGATTCGCAGTTCGCATTGGGCGCCAAGTCCCTTGGGTGCCAGTCTCTGTGGCATTTTCCTGCCGCCGGGGACACTAAGTATGGAAGCCTCATCCTGCGTTCGCGTGGCAAGACGCCAACCACCTGACAGGTGGGCCGAACACGTTGCTCCCTCTCCATGCGGGCGCGAAGCTTGTTGTTCGCCCGCTTGCCGCGGCCGCGTTAGTCGACGATGAGCCATGTGTCGCAGACAATGGCGTTGTCGTGATCGGAGGTCACATGCGTAGGTCACTGGAAGGCGGCCTGCTCGCGATAGCAGCTACCTCCCTACTACTTCTGGCGAGCCCTGCCTCAGCGGTCGCCGCGAGTCCACGAGCCGCGCCGTCGATCGGAAAGCAACTGGCGGAATTGAAGGGCTCCGACACTCTTGCCGGTGATGCAGTCGGCGTCTCGGTGGCCATCTCGGGCACGACCGCCATCGTGGGAGCGCCGGGCTCCGCCAAGGATGCCGGCCGGGCGTACGTGTTCACGAGCACAGTGACAGGCTGGCAGCAGGCCGCCGAACTGAAGGGTTCTGACACCGTCGCCGCTGATTTCTTCGGCTACACGGTGGCCATCTCGGGCACGACCGTCGTCGTGAGTGCACCGGGCTTCGCCAAGAATGCGGGGCGGGCCTACATATTCGCGAGAACGGCGACAGGTTGGAAGCAGGCCGCCGAGCTGAGGGGCTCCGATACCGTCGCCGGTGATTACTTCGGCGACTCGGTTGCCACTTCGGGCACCGACGCCATCGTGGGCGCCGACGACCATACCAAGAGTGCTGGCAGGGCCTACGTGTTCACAAGCACGGCGGCCGGTTGGAAGCAGGCTGCCGAATTGAAGGGGTCCGACACTGTCGCGAATGATGGCTTCGGATACGCAGTGGCCATCTCGGGCACGACAGCCATCGTGGGTGCACCGGACCACGCTAAGGATGCCGGCCGGGCCTACGTGTTCACCAATACGGCGGCCGGGTGGAGGCAGGCTGCCGAGCTGAAGGGTTCTGACACCGTTGCCGACAACGGTTTCGGCGTCTCGGTTGCCATCTCGGGCAAGACAGCCATCGCAGGCGCACCAGGCTTTTCCAAGGCTGCAGGCCGGGCCTACATATTCGCGAGAACGGCGACGGGTTGGAAGCAAGCTGCCGAGCTGAAGGGCTCTGATACCGTGGCCAGTGATGACTTCGGCTACACAGTGGCCATCTCGAACACGACCGCCGTCGCGGGCGCGCCGAACTTCTCCAAGGCTGCCGGCCGGGCATACGTGTTCACCAACACGGCGACCGACTGGAAGCAGGCTGCCGAGCTGAAGGGCTCGGACACTGTCGCCGCTGATTACTTCGGCTATTCGGTGGCCATCTCGGGCACGACTGCCGTCGTCGGCGCTGACGGCCACGCCAAGAGTGCCGGTCGGGCCTACGTGTTCGTAGCCTGAAACTTCTTAATTAGTTGGCCGTTTCCCGACTAGCGGTTTGCCTCACGCCAACTAGGTGATAGTCGCAGCCCAACGGTGCGAACTGCATGTCCCGCAAAGCTTTGGAGCGCGGCCACGCCTCTTCAGTCGCGATCGACCGCCAGCGGGCGTTGCGCGTAGATAGTGATGGTGGCGCTGCAGCCGAGCGCCGCGGCCAGCAGCGCCCACACGAGACCGATCAGCGTCAATGGAACTGCGGAGATCACTGCGACAACGGACAGCAGCGAACACTGACGTGCATGTGCCAGGCGCGCCTCCCGCCGTCTCACGATGCCATACAAGAGGTTGAAGGGGAAACCCATGATGTTTTGCAGCGTCTGCACAAAGCTGAAGACGTCGTATTCCGGGGTGATGTGCACTACCTCGCGGGGCTCAAGACCGGCGTCAGCGAGGAGGCTCGTCAGCGTGGCGAAGGTGAAGTGAAACAGATGGCGAGGAACATCGAGGTGGAACCAGTCGGCTTTGCCGGTTCTGGCTTCGAGAGACCGGAAGTCTGGTACAGCGATCATCAACACTCCACCGGGACGTAACAAGCGCGCGATATGGTGCAATGTCCTCGAAGGATCGTGCAAGTGCTCGACAACATGCCAAAGCACGACAGCGTCATAGCTGACGCCCTCGGCAAGAAGCTCGTCAAGGTTCTGCGCCCGAACATCTAGATTCAGCACGTTTCGGGCATGCTGTGCGGCACCGGCTGAACGCTCGGTCCCACGTGTCTCCCAGCCTCGACGCCGCATCTGGTGGAGAAACCAGCCCGGGCCACAGCCCACGTCCAACACTCGACCCGGGCCACCCGTCATTCGCTCGATGCGGTGGATTCGAGCTCGATTGACCAGTGACAAGCTCCTGTCGAGGTCCAGTCGGTACCGCTGGGAGGCACCGTAATAGGACAGCGGGTAGTACCGGTCGAGCTCATCGGGCGATAGCTGCGGGGCAGTCCGAGCCAAGCCGCACTCTTCGCATTCCACAACTTCGAATCGGCTTCCGGTGATCGGATCACTTGCTTCGAACAGGCGCTGCGCTTTAGTCCCCGGATGGCAGGGGCATGACCCCTCGTTCATTGACCGAGCCTATCGACCGTGCATAATTCGATACCTCACGGCACACGAGTCGATGGTCGGGATAGGCCATGGACTCGTCGCAGTCGGTGAGGCGTCGCCCGCCAGCGACATGGGACCATCTTTAACCCTCCGGCTCCACTTTTCCCGCAAAGCGCTTCTTTGACGAAGACCGACGACAAGACGAGCGACGGTGCCCACTCCGACGCGCGAAACCAGATTGCAATCAGTTTCCAAGGCTCTTCACAGGTCAGCGCCTTAGCTTGACCGCGCGTCCGTCCGACCGCGTTTGCTCTGAACCAGGGTTGGCCGACGTGGCCTCGCGGGCGCACCAACCGAAGCGAGGAACTATGCCATTCCCAACGAAGGGCGTCCAAGCTGACCACCGCAGTTTCATGCTGGACACCATCGCGCTTGGTCCGCGGCCTCAAGCCGTCGATGTCCCAGCGCCACCCACACTGGCACCGTCCGACAGTTACGACCCGATCGTCCACCTAGCTTGGCAAGCCGACGCCGCCCGCCGGGATACGGGATCCGACCTCACGACCTAGTTGCGGCAGGCGGATTCGCCGCGTCGAGTCCCTGACCGCGATGATCGGCCGGCGAATACTCCATGTCAGCGACTCGCTGCAGATAGGGGGCGCCGAGCGGGTGCTCATCGGACTCGCCGCTGGGCTCGTCGATCGGGGTGCCCGAGTGACGGTGGCGTGTTCGGTCGGCGGGCCGCTCGAGGCAGAGGCGCACCGGGCCGGTGTCGACGTCCGGGTGCTGGGAACAAGTCTGGTTAAGCGGCGCCTCGATGCCGACTTCGCCTGCGCGCTCACCCGGCTGATCATGAACGAGCCTCCCGATTTGGTGCACACGCACATGCACGCGAGCAGTGTCGCTGCGACGCTCGCCCTAC
>Ga0187880_1004508_pt1 | contig 10240 bp, 7 predicted proteins | sample June2016WEW_19_4_FD_132998 | JGI IMG/M metagenome (GOLD analysis project Ga0187880, IMG submission 132998) | Peatland microbial communities from SPRUCE experiment site at the Marcell Experimental Forest, Minnesota, USA - June2016WEW_19_40 | ecosystem: Environmental > Terrestrial > Soil > Wetlands...
GAGCTGCTCACCCCGGTTTGATCGATTATCGGGTTTGCCTGACGAATGAAGCGGAATATGGCGGCAAGAGCATGCGGAAGGTTCAGGTCGTCAGCGAGCGAATCGAGAAATTCCTGATCGAGAGTGCAGATCATCTCGGAGAGCTGTCCGTTTTCCCCCGTCGCGCCTCCTGAGGCACGGACCTTTACAATAAATTCGTCAATGCGCCTCAACCCCCTGACGGTGTTGGAGATATTGTCGGAGGTGGCCTGGATAGGCTTTCGGTAATGAGTGCTAAGGAGCCAGTACCTGACCTCGCGGGCCAAAAATCCCATTGCGAACAGATCCCGCACGGGTTTATTTTCGTCCACCCGGTCGGTCCCCTTGCCTTTCCTGGCCGACCAGACACGTTCGGCGATCATCCAGATATTGGCGAAGGGCTTGCCTGTAAGGGCTTCACCGATTTCCCTCACGTTTTCCAGGTGCGGGAAAAGAAAATCCATGCTGCTTACCACTATGTCTATCTGTGGTCCAAGATCGTGGATGGCCGCCGAAGCCGCCGATATGTGCCAGGTAGGAATGACGTTACCCCAGTCGGTTTTGACGTAGGCGCCCATTTTGAGTTCCGAGAGCGTTGCCCTCTTGAGCAGAGCGAAATCACTCGGGTTGAGCTTCTCATATGCGCTGAGGTCAACGGTTTTGCCCGCGCGGACTTTTTTGGGGTCGATCCCGGAGAGTCTTCCGTAGCTGTTGCTCCTGGACAGATCGAAATAGACCGAACGGAGTTTGTCGTAGGCGAACTCTGCGGATATCAGGTCCCGGGTGAACTCTATTATTGTGTCGAGATGTTCGGTCGTCCGTGGATATCGGTAGGCTCTGCTGATCCCAAGCGAATCCAGGTCGCCGAGAAAGGATTCGAATCGCTGCTGCGTGTAGGGCCCGAGGCACATTCCAGCGGCAATCGAGCTGTTTATTGTACGGCTGTCAAAATCCGGAATGAGAACCACCTCATCGACCGAAAAATTTTTCGCCTGAAAAAACCTGGACAAAAGGTCTGCAACCAGGAATCGACGCGCATCCGAAATCGAAAGCGATTGATCCAGTGGAGGCCCGGTCACGCAGATGCGCGCTTTTGCTTCCTTTACAGGTTTGAATTCCACCTTCCGCCGCTCCAGCAGATTATAGAACCTGAAGTCCGGCTCGAGCATCGTTGTAAACAGGTTTGTACTGAGATAGCGGTCTCCACCATCGGGCAGGATTGCAACCAGCACGCCCTCATCCATGTTCGAAGCTATCTGCATTCCGGCTGCCATCGCAGCCCCGGAACTCATACCGGCAAATATCCCCTCTTCCCTGGCCAGTCTTCGGGCGGCCTCGAAAGCATCCTCGTCTTTCACATGGATAATCTCGTCCAGGGCATACCGGTCGAAAATCCCGGGAACATACGATTCTTTCATGTTCTTGAGTCCCTGGACCTTGTGCCCCGGCAGGGGCTCGACGGCGACAACCCTGATGGCCGGATTTTTCTCCTTCATTGCCCTGAGAATGCCCATGGCTGTCCCGGTCGTGCCGAGTGTAGCGACGACAGTGCTTACTTTGCCTTCAGTTTGCTCGTAAATCTCCGGTCCGGTTCCATGATAATGAGCGTCAGGATTAGCGGGGTTATTGAACTGGTCGGTAATGAAATACCGGTCTGGGTTTTCCCTCACCAGATTGTAGGCCTCTTCGATCGCCCCGTCTGTGCCCAGTGAGCCGGGGGTGAGCAGAAGTTCGGCGCCGTACGCTTTGAGAATTTTCTGCCTCTCAAGGCTGGCGGTCTCGGGCATGGTGAAAAGGACCCGATAGCCCTTCACTGCCGCAACCATCGCCAACCCGATTCCGGTATTGCCGCTTGTTGCCTCGACAATGATCTTTCCGGGAACGAGCTGCCCCTGGCCCTCTGCCGCTTCGATCATTGATAGGGCCGCCCTGTCCTTCACCGAGCCCGCCGGGTTTTTCGCCTCGAACTTTATATAAAACGTGACGGCCGGGTTGGGGTTCATCCGGTTTATGCGGATGAGCGGAGTATTGCCGATACATTCCAAAACATTGGAGAAAACGTTTTTGCAGTTCACTTTTGCTTCCTGCGCACCGGTCTGGTTTGGACCTGATTTAGAGCGACTTTTGAACGACGAAGTTCTATTATATAGCTTCTTACTGCGTTTAAAACCAGTTTCTGCTTTGCGGCTAAATAATTGACGGAAGTTTTATGCTGTTCACTGCTCACTAGTCACTGATCACTGATATATGACCAATCAGGACCTACAGAACAGGCTGCTCGTGCTTCTTGAAAACGGCTATACGGTTTTGGCCGAGACCGAGAGGTTTGTCCACCAGGTACAGCGGCAATTTCGATTGAGACGAATCGAAGAGGGAAAACCCGGATGGGATGCCCCGAAAATCTTCACCCTGAACCGCTGGATGGAGAACTTTTGGATGGAGCTGTGGCCGGAGGAGATGCCGGCCTCATCCTCTTTTTTAAGATGGCAATTCCTGAAAGACTGCACCCATGAGGCGCCCCCGCCTGAACCATCCTCCCCTGACATAGAGCTGATTCATCTGCTCGATGAGAGCTTCGAGCAATGCTTGAGATTTGCTCTGGATCCCGCAGGGGGACAGGATGTCAGTCCGCTTATCGGATGGAGGCGCCAAATCTGGCGCTCCTTTGACGACAGGCTGGCGCGAAGTGGGCTGTTCCACCCCGCACGGCTGCCCAAAAAAATTGCCCAACGCCTCGCGGGCATGAAACGAGAACCGAGTTGGAGTAGAATGGCCTTCGTTGGCTTTGAATTTGCCGGCCATTGGGAAAAATACCTTTTGGAAGAGCTGCAACAGAAAGTCGGCGCAGTATTTTTCGCCCTGCCTGCCGGTAAGGCCCAGCCGAGTCGTCTGGTTTACTCCGATCCCGAGCAGGAAATCACCGGGCTTATGGAAAACCTGCTGATAGCGGTCAGAGAACATGCCCCTCATGAAATTGCGGTCGTGCTTTGCGATTCCGAATTCTACAGCCCGGCTATTTCGAACCTGCTCCGGGATATACTCGGAGAGCCCATCAGGGGACAACGGGCAGCCTACAATCTTTGTCCTGACCTGAACCTGTGCGCCCAGGGCCTGTACAATGCAGCAGTGCTGCCGATCCGGTGCGCCCTGGGCGGTGAAAAACGTAATGACCTGTTCACGTTTCTGCGCTCCCCATACTATGGTTCGTTCTCACGGTGGAACCGGCGTTTGAGCCTCTGGGACAGGACTTGGCGTGAAAAGGGCATCGAAAGTGGAATCGACCCTTTGCTCGAGGCCGTTCGCGATTCGGCTGCAGAAATCTTTCCTGATGGGTGCAGCGGGATCAGGGCCGCAATATCTCCGTTTCTCGAGGAGGGCGTGAAGACGGTTTTCAAGTGGGCGGAGACCTTGCGCCGCATCTGGGCGGCCCTCCAGTTTCCGGTGCTCGCCAACGAACTGGACCGGATTACGTGGGACAACCTGGTTCAAATAATCTCTGAGTTCGCAACGGTCTTTGGGAATACCAGCCTGAGCGCACACGAATTTTTTGAGTTCTTGACTGCGGCGGCAAGCTACTCACGGGTCCAGAAGAGCGGGTTCGAGGACGCCGGAATCCAGATTCTTGGCAGGCTCGATGCCAGGGGGCTCTCTTTTAAAAAGATATTCATTCCCGGGCTGGTTTCAGGATCTTTCCCGCAGCCCGTGAGATCGCTCCCCCTGCTCAGCTCTTCGGAACGCCCGAAGGTGCTTGGCGGGACCATCGAGAGCCAGTTCGCATTTGCGCGCCACCTTTATGCGAATTTTCTCGCTGCCGCTCCTCAAATCGTCCTCAGCCGTCCCGCAATTGCAAGAGATGGTCAAATCTGCATCCCGTCGTCTTTCTGGACAGAAGATGGCGAGAAAAAAATCGACGCCGTAATACCTTGGAAGCATAGCCTTCAGGCTATGCAGAGGGCGCGTTGGGTGCGGCAGAGTATTTCGAAAATCATGTTTCCGGCTCCGATCGAAAGCGCGGAGGCTTTTTGCCAACCGGATCGGTCCCGGTTCCAAATACAACCACTCCCGATAGTCACCCAGATTTCAGTCAGCGAACTGCAATCAGCGCTGCTCTGCCCTGCCCGGTATTTTTTCCGCTATGTACTTGGCCTCGAAGAGCTTGACGAATTCGAGCCGGGGATCCCGGCACTGCAACGGGGTCGGAACGTCCATTCGATTCTGGCTTCTTTCGTTTTGCGCGCAAAAGAAAAACTCTGCGAAGCAAACCTGGAATTCGAAGGCTTGTCAGATCTTTTGAAAAAAACCATAACCGATGTCATCGGGCCTCGCCTGTCTCAGGCCGTCTGGCAGGTCGAGATCGATCGGCTCATAGGAAAGCCCGGTCACCCCGGTCTATTTCTAAAGTGGCTGGATGCCGAGCGGGAGAGAATCCTGGACGGCTGGTCATGGATGGCGGTTGAACGGCCATTCGAAGACCTGGAAATATATGGCTGCCAGGTCCGCCTCAAGGGGCGGCTCGACAGGATCGATTCACACCCTGAACGGGGTATTATCTGCTGGGATTACAAGACCGGCAGGCTTCCCCGCAGAACCGAGGTAATCGACAAGAATAATGAACCCCAGCTCCCGGCATATATGCTCGCGCTATCAAGGGGAAAAGTCACCGGCGCGCCAAAAGCCGATGATAACTGCGGGGCGGGCTTCATCGAGCTCAGATCGGCTGGAAACATGAAACATCAGGTCATGTTCGATCCCGCCGAGCAACACGGCCCTTTTCTCAAAGACTGGGAAAAATGTGTCGGCGCCGCGTTGAATTCCATCTTTGCCGGGGATGTGTCACCACTCTGGCTCAAGGAAGGCCGGGCCTGCGACGAGAATTGCGTATACGGAGGTATTTGCGGGTCTGCCTGAAAGCGGAAATCCGGGTGACTTTCAACTCGCCTTCCTGGTCCTTATATGAACTGTATAAACTCAAACTCAGGAGGCACAAGTGATTAAAATAATTGCTATTTTTATTGTTACCCTCGCCGCCGTGCAGCTAGTCGCCCCTTCGCAGGTGGCGGCCTCATTGCAACTTCTATCCCCCGCCTTCAAGGACGGAGGGGCCATCCCCACCCGCTTTGCCCGCCCTGCTGCCGGAGGCCACAATGTTTCCATTTCGTTGCAATGGACCGGTACGCCCGACGGCACGAAATCATTTGCCCTGGCTATCGTGGATCAGCACCCTGTTGCTAGAAAGTGGGTACACTGGATGGTGATAGACATTCCACCGGATGTATCCTCTTTTCCCGAGGGAGCCTCCGAAAAGAACTTGCCGCCCGGCGCCATCGAGTTAAGCAATTCATTCGGCAGCGCCGGATATGGTGGACCACAGCCTCCGAAAGGCACGGGCCCTCACGCATATGTTGTGACTCTCTACGCCCTGAAAGATAGCAGGCTGGGCCTTAAACCCGATGCAACCCTTGCCGACTTTCAGAACGCAATAAGAGGCAAGATTCTTGGCGAGACTTCGATCACCGGTTTTTTTGAGCAGTAGAAACCGCGGCTTTGCCCAACGCGGCACTTAGGGCAAAGCTTTTGACAAATGGGTATTTACGGCAGGTACGCCAGCTAGAGCAGCTTTTCAATCGAACTCAACAGCTTGTCCCAACTCAGGGGTTTTGCCAGTATCAGATCCACGCCCCGGCTGGCAAGTTCTGCGTCTTCATATTGCGCGCCCCACCCGGTTATCATTACTACCGGCATTTTGGGATTTTTTGCCTTGGCGCGCTTGGCTATTTCCCAACCGCTTATCACCGGCATTCCGAGGTCGGTCAAAACCAGATCGAAATGGCTCGAATCTATCAACTCCAGTGCCTTTTCTCCGTCGCTCATCGCCATAACCCGGTGCCCTTTGAGCCGGAGCATATCTCGGAGCAGGTTCAGGATCTCCGGGTCGTCTTCGACCAGCAGCAGGCGATAGGAACTAGACCCTTCGCCGGTTTTCGAAACAAGCTGTGCTATTGTTGCTTCGGCCCTGGCAAGCCTGATTATGAAGGTAGTGCCTTTGCCCGGCTTGCTCTTTACCTGGATGTCGCCTCCGTAGCGGCTGATCAGGCTCCATGAGACGCTCAACCCAAGGCCTGAGTTTCCGATTCCCTTCGTAGTAAAAAAAGGGTCGAATATTCTTTCCGCCACGTCCTTACTCATGCCGATACCGGTATCGCCCACCTCGAGAAAAACCTGTTCGCCCTCGCAGTGAGAGCGGAAGGTAACGATACCCCCCTGGGGCATTGCGTCGATAGCATTGAGAAGAAGATTGGTCAGGATTTCCTTCAGGTCGGATGCATTGATGGCGGCAAAGCAGTTCGGCGTGAGATTCGTTTGTATTTCTATCGTGCGGCCGGATCTTTCCATGAGATTTTTCCAGCGCGGCCTGGTAAGTTCGATAACGTCATTGACCGCTTCCTGGATGTCAACGGTAGGTGCGGCCGCTTTGGGGTCGCGTTCCCGCTCGGTGAACCTCTGAAGCCGCCGGACGGTATTTGAGCCGTCATATACCGCCTTTTCCATGTTCTGAAGCCTGCGCTGTATATCCTCGTCTTCGATCCGAGGCAGAATGAGCTGAATGTGTCCCAGAATCGCCATCAGAAGATTGTTGAAATCATGTGAAACGCCTCCAGCCATAGTACCAAGAGCCGCAAGCTTCTCGGACTGGATGATTTTGTCTGAGAATGCTTTTTTCCTCGTTATGTCCTCAATTACCAGAAGGTAGCCAACCGCCCTGCCCTCTTCGACCAGCCGAACGAGATTGATATCGGCCAGATAACTCTCACCGGTTGAGTTCATCAGGCTCACATCTGTTTTTTCCACCTGCCCTGCATCGGATTCCGATGCTCTTGCGAGGAGCTTTTCGAAATTCGCCGGATCTTGGAAAAGCACAGCGGGCGATCGGCCCGTAATTTCGGAAAGTTTTTCGCCCTGTATTTTTTGGAGACTCCGGTTGATGCGGACGATTCTACCTTCCGTGTCGAGAATGCAAATGCCTTGGGGCATGAAATCCAGGACCAAGTCGGAAATTTGGCTGGTCCGAAAATTCCGCATAACTGAAACAGCGGCTTCGGATCCGGCCTGGTCGGCCACAACATGCTGGCCGGCCTCTCGAGCGCATTGCAGCCCAACTATCAGGTGACCGATAATATTGCCGATTATCTCCCAGTTTCGACTGAGCTGCGGAGTAAATTCCTTCGGATGGTACGAGCTAAGGTTAAGCACGCCCAAATGGAGGATCGGAATACAGGCAAGCGAAACCGGCGTCACAACGGCGTCTTTAAGCTCCGGGATTGGGTGCTCGGCGGTATTTTCAATGAAAACGGGCTTCCCCGACGAAAAAACCTGGCCTGAAACGTTCTGCCCCGATCCAAAGCGCAGATTTTGCCTGTAGCGGCGGGAAGCCACCTCGAGCTGATCATCCAGACCGTATGCGGCGACCAGCGAAAGCTTACTGGTATGCTGGTTCCAGAAAAGGATCGAACAGTTCTCGAATCCACTTTCCTCTATTATGATCCTGACGAAATGCTGGCATGCCGTGGTTGTTCCCTGGTCCAGGGACACTGCCTCCGCAAAGCGTTGGATCACAGCCAGAAACTGGCTCATTTCATTGCCCCGCCTCTGTGCGCCAAGGAGGCCCATTTGCATCATTTCATTAACCAGGTGGTCCATCCTCTTCCCTCTTTATTCATCTTGACGATTTGCCCTTCTCGCTCAACAAACTCATTGTCATCCCGCACTCATCGAGACTACACCGGACTCTGGCCGAGCAGGTTCCATAACTGGTCAACCTCAGGCCAGATCCTTTCAACGCTCTCCTGATATTCCTCCCACTCCTCCTCGCAAATATAGAGCTCCCGGCATTGGGAGAGAGTGCTCTCTTCGTTGACCAGTTCGGGATACTCGCGCAAATGACTGAGAACATTGACCAGGTGCATCAACCGGACCTCCGTCTTGAAGCGCTTGCTCCTTTCAGGAGAGTGATGGAATTCAATAACTGCCTCAAATTCTTCCGGGAAAGCCCATCGGGACGCAAGGTACTTGCCAACCAGGCTGTGTTCGAGGCCATACTGCGTTTCGACGTACCAGGGGGGAATACCCCTTCTTGCTGCGCTTTCAAAAATAGCCACGAACTGCTCGTTGAAGTGCGTTGCCATCACGATCCAGCCAAGATCGTGAACAATGCCAAGCACGGCCGCTTCTGCCCCACTCATCCATGGGCGTTTCCTGGTCATCTCGGCAGCAATTCTAGAACAAGCGAACGCGTGTTTCCAAAGCTTTTCTCGGTGAGCCGCACTAACTACATGCCCATTGGAAAGCAGACTCATGAGCAGGGTGCAAATACAGATCGATTTTACCTGGTCAGCCCCTATAACCGTTATTGCTTTTGAAATCGCGTTCACCTTACGGCGGTATCCATAATAGGTCGAATTGGCAATCATGATAACCTTGGCCACCAGCGAGGGATCGTAGAAGATAATGCTTTCGAGCTCTCCCGGGGTGTCGATCTCGGAGTGAATTATTTCAATCAGCCGTTTCAGAGACTCAGGCAAAGGGGGAAGCTCTGTGATTTGTGAAACCTGGTAGCGGACTTCTTTCTCATCTAACGGAATGATAGACATCTCCCCCATCCTTCACGAAAATCGAAATTCGCTCGCGAGCTTGTTCTATCTGCACGCAACTTATAACACGAACGCATGTGCATGTAACCAACAATAAGAATCTGTCTTCTGAGCTATCGCATATTTCATCTTAACTTAGTTTATGCGAAACCGCGGATATCTGCACGTCAATAACACGAACCGAGCAGCGGCTTACCTGGCCGCTAAACAAATTAACGGCAGGTAGGACGAAAGAGTTAAAGTTTTTATGTTTGGTTGAGGACAACAATGAATCTATTTCTGCTTCAGCGCGAATCGAGCGCGTTCATCTGCAAGGTTGCAGACCCTCAGGTTTTAGAGCGGTTAAACGGCAATAAACAGCCCGGACTTGACGACATACTCCGATAGAGCTAGTCTTTATCCGGTGTTTCGGATGGAAACCAAATGGAAACACACTGTCTTTCTATCTTTTGTTTTTTTTCTTAATTGTGTATATACTTTTTCGGTTTAATCGCTGCCCTGGGCCGTTTCATTTCAGAGCAAAATCGATGCATGCCGGGAGGTTATCATGGAAGAAAGATTTATTCTCGAAAAAGGAAAAGTCATCTTGGACAGACAAACCGGTCTTATGTGGCAGCAAGGCGCGTCCACCGACAGGATCGTCTGGCAAGATGGTTTTGGATATGTCGAAAAGCTCAACGCTGAGAGTTTTGCGGGATACGACGATTGGCGCTATCCCTCCAAAGATGAATTGGCCAGCCTTATTCTTCCCGAGGAGAACCGAATCAGCGGCCTCTACATCGATCCGGTATTTGAAAAACAGCGTAATTGCTGGTCTTCGACACAGTCCGAAGGCCATGGACATCAGGCCTGTTACGCCGATTTTTATTACGGCGACATGTATCTGGTAGAGGAAAATTACGCCAACTTCTTCGTGCGGGCAGTTCGCACCCGGAACGGCGATTGATTTCCGAGGCCTTGGATACGCACTGGAATTCCGATGATAAAGTCGGCCGCGATATTTCGCGTTCGTATGAAAAGGTCGGCGTCCTTCTTTACCAGCCGGAAATACCGCAGAACACCGGAAATATTGCGCGGACCTGCGCAGCCACCCACACGCCCTTGTACCTGGTCGGGCCGCTTGGTTTTCGGATTACGGACAAGCAGCTCAAACGGGCGGGCCTAGATTACTGGCCTTATGTGCGTATGAAACTCTATTCAGATTTCCACGCGGCTCATGAGGATATTCGGCATTCGCGCCTGGTTTACTTCTCGGCCCACGCCTCCATACTTTATTATGATTTTTCTTTCCGGACCGGAGATTGCCTGGTTTTCGGACCTGAGACGACTGGCCTGCCTGAAGAATTGCTTGCATTCTACCCTGGAGATGTGGTAAGAGTGCCAATTGACAGGGCCAGGGTTCGTAGTCTGAACCTTGCAACTACTGTGGGAATTGCTCTTTTTGAAGCTTTACGACAGATACGTCACTAAAGAATTGACCGCCGGCTCTTGTGCGGCGCCGGAAAAACCCGGCGCCATCGATCTCTGAAGCTGTTTCTCGACCTCATATTCGATTGGAACCTCCATGATGCGAA
>Ga0187880_1004517_pt1 | contig 10221 bp, 11 predicted proteins | sample June2016WEW_19_4_FD_132998 | JGI IMG/M metagenome (GOLD analysis project Ga0187880, IMG submission 132998) | Peatland microbial communities from SPRUCE experiment site at the Marcell Experimental Forest, Minnesota, USA - June2016WEW_19_40 | ecosystem: Environmental > Terrestrial > Soil >...
ACGACGAGGAAGAAGGCCACCCGGGCATCAAGCTCATGAAAATGCTCAGCAAGTACAAGGAGATCCCTTCCGAGGACCTGGAGGAGATGAACGGTCTGATCACGGCTCTGGGCAAGGGAGGTACCAAGATGGGCGACAAGAAGGCCAAGGACAAGTTCCCTGAGAAGAAGGCCGGCAAGAACGACACCGAGGCCCCGGTCACCGCCCCGGCCATGGACGCGGCCATCCAGAAGGCCAAGAAGGACACCGTGGCCGATGTGGCCTCGCGCTTCCGGGCCGCTGCCGAGGTCGAGCCCTTCGTGGGCAAGCTGGACCCGATGGCCATGGACGCGGCCACCATCTACGAGCAGGGTCTCAAGTCCCGGAACGTCAACCTTAAGGGCGTGCCCCGCAACCTGGAGACCTATCGCGCCATCCTCGGCACGCTCTCCGTCACGGCCGATGCGACCCCTGTCACCAGGCTCGCCTCCGACTCCAGCGACCGGAGCGAGTTCCTGAAGTTCAACCCCAGCGCCCGGATCCCCGGCAAAGCCTAAAGGAGGCTGACAGATGTCTTTCCAGAAGCAGGTCAACGTCAACCCCGCCCCCTTCTCTCTCGGAGACCGGGCGACCAACAACCCCATCAGCACGGTCGTGGCCGGGCGCGGTAACCTCACCGCCGGACTGCTCGGCACCACCATCGCGAAGTTCGCGTGGCAGAGCCTGACGGCCTCTACCGGCGCGTCGGTGGTCAACAACTACAGCCCCACGGCTCCCACCGTCCCGGACGGCTTCATCGCCAACGAGCAGCAGGGCGACATCACCGTGTGGCTCGCCGATCACACCATGAGCGTCTACCCCGGATACCCGGTGACTATCATGGACGGCGGTGACTTCGTGGCTCAGAATCCGTACGGGGACAGCGTCATCGGCCAGAAGGTCTTCGCCAACCTCTTCTCCGGCGATGTCCTCACCGCCGCCACGGGCAGCTTCCCCACCAACAGCTTCGGCTCGGCCGCTGCGTTCACGGCCACGGTCAGCGGCTACGTGATGACGGTCTCTGCCGTCACCTCCGGCTCCCTGGCCGTCGGGCAGCTCATCACCGGCACGGGCGTGCCCTTCCCCACCTACATCGAGAGCCTCGGTAATGGCACAGGTTCCGCGGGCACCTACAACCTCACGCAGACCATGACCATCAGCACCGGCGAGGCCATGACCAGTCAGACCCCGGCGGGTATCGGCGGCTGTGTGGCCTCCAGCGTGAGCGCCTCTGCCAGCTCCACCACCCTGACGGTCAACACCGTGACCTCCGGCACCATCGCCGTGGGCCAGTACGTCAGCGCCACCAACATCCCGTCCGGCACGTACATCGCCGCCCTGGGCACGGGGACCGGCGGTGCCGGGACCTACGTCCTCAGTGCGGAGACCACGGGCAGCATCACCACGCAGCCGGCCAACTTCAGCTCGTGGATCGAGACGGATTGGAAGGTCAAGTCTCCGGGCAACGTCGGGGATTTCATCGTCATCGGCAAGAACGCCTAGGAGGGCACAAATCATGGCTTTCAACTCCAAGAAACTCCTCAGGATCGCCCAGGAGGACTTCGGCATCGGCGTCGGTGTCCCCGGCCTCCAGGCCCTGGACATGGCCGACAGCAAGCCCGCCATGGACGCCAAGAACAGGCTCCTGGCCATGGACGCGGCCCCCACCAACGCGCTCCAGCCGCAGAGCATCCTCATCAGCAATGGCGGCATCCCCGCCTTTCTGACCAACTACATCTGGCCTGAGGTCGTGCGCGTCCTCACCAGCCCGATGGTCTTCGCGCAGATCCTGGGCGAGAAGAAGGTCGGTGACTGGACGATGCGCTCTACGCAATTCCCCGTGGTCGAGTCCACGGGCCAGGTCTCCAGCTACGGAGACAAGAGCAACAGCGGACGGGCCGGTGCCCTGGTCAACTGGGAGCCTCGCCAGTCCTATGGCTACCAGATCTTCACCGAGTGGGGTGACCAGGAGCTGGACCGCATGGGACTCGCCAAGATCGACTGGGCCGCCGAACAGAACGTGGCTTCCGCGCTGGTCATGCAGAAGTTCGAGAACTACACGTACGCTTTCGGCGTACAGGGCCTGGACAACTACGGGCTGCTCAACGACCCCAGCCTCACGGCCCCGATCAGCCCGAACTACGCCTGGAACAACTCCAGCGCGACCGGCCTCACCATCTTCAACGACATCCAGCGGATGTACTACCAGCTGCAGGGCCAGTTGAACGGCAACCTCAGTATGGGCGATGACCTCATCCTGGCCATGTCCCCGCTGTCCGAGGCCTTCCTCCTTAGTCCCACCAGCAACATCTACGGCAACGCCAACGTGATCGACCTGCTGAAGAAGTCCTTCCCCAGGCTCACCGTCATGACGGCACCCGAGTACGCCACGGCCAGCGGCAACCTCGTTCAGCTCATCCTCCGCAAGGTGTCGGGGCGCGACGTCGGCTTCATGGCCTTCACCGAGAAGATGAGGGCTCATGCGATCGTGCGAGAGACCTCCAGCGTGCACCAGAAGAAGTCCGGCGGGACCTGGGGCGCAGTCATCATGTATCCCGCCGCCATCTCCCAGATGCTCGGAGTGTAGCCCATGGCCCAGCCCATTGCCCCGCAGGTACAGACCACTAAGGTCTCGCCCGAAACCTACGTCGTCCTTTGCAACCTCCCGCACGGCCTCACGTGCCAAGTCGGAGATAAGCGCGTCACCCTGCGGGGCAGTGCGCACTATCTCCAGCCCAACCCGGATCGGAAGTTCAAGAACCCCGAGCCCCAGGACATGATCCTCGCGGCCACCATCAACCTCGTGGACGGACAGTTCTGGGACGCTTTCGTGGCGCAGATGAACGACCCCGCCCGGTTCCCCGACGGCTACGCTCCTTTCAAGTCTGGAGCCATTCTCTGGAACAAGAACCGTGACGAGGTCACCGCCATGCGCCGTGAGATGGAGAAGGAGAAGACCGGTTTCGAACAGGGAGATCCCTCTGCCTTCGGCATCCAGACCGAGGGCGCCAAGAAGGAAGCTGCCTGGTCCAGCACTGAAGTGATGGGGAGGTAGCGCCATGACCGTCGTGGTCTTCAACCAGACAGCCTTCCTCGCAAGGTATCCCGAGTTCGGGAGTGTTGACCCGACGGCCATCGGTCTCTGCTTCGACGAGGCCTGTCTCTACTGCAATAATACGGACAGCTCTCGTGTCACTGACATCAACATGCGCGCGAGCCTGCTCAACATGGCCACTGCACACATCGTCGCGCTGAACTTCGGCACGACAGGTAGCACGAACAACCCAGCTGCCCCGCCCACTCCGCTCGTGGGACGGCAGTCCTCCGTGTCGGAGGGCGGGGTGCACGTCTCGGTGGATATGATGTCCAAGTCCGAGGCAGCAAGCTGGTGGAATCAGACGAAGTATGGCGCGGCCTTCTGGCGGGCAAGTGCTTCCTACCGCACGATGCTCTACGTTCCTGGGTCTGCCAACGTCGGCCCCTTCTTCCGCGTCCCGAGGTGGTAGCATGAGCGACAGCTTCAGCGGTGGCGAGAAGATGACTGGGTTCCTGGAAGCTCTTTCCAGGTCTTTCGGTCTGAATCTCGTCGCACGGGTGGGTTTCCTCAAGGGGAGCATGGCTGGGTGGAATGGACCCAGGCCTGTCAGCCGTGGCGGCAAGAAGGGCAGCGCAGCCAAGGGCGGGCAGTCTCCCGCCGCTGCTGTGGCCATGGCCTTGGAGTATGGTGTGCCCGAGAAAGGCATCGCCCCATACCCGTTCTTCTCTCGCATGATCGCCAAGCGAAAAGCCTCGTGGGGCCCACTGCTTGCGCAGCAGCTCAAGCAGCGACAATACAACGTCATGGCGTCGCTCAAGGTGGTGGGGCTTGTCGCCAAGGAACAGCTGCAGGAATCCATCGAGGAGCAGACCTACGAAGGCAGTAACTTCGCCGGGCATCAGCGGACAGTGGACCGGAAGGCTGGGATGGACACCCCACTGCGCGACAGCCTTAACCTCATTCATGCAGTGGACTACGTGGTCGTCCCGGAGGGCGAAGAATGAACCTCCACGGCCTTGCTACTGGTATCGGCTCTGTCAATCCGCTCATCCTGGTCTCTGTGCAGACGGCCACGGGCATGGCACCTGGGCCGGGCGCCACACGGGTACCTGTTTTCGCCCCAGCCATCAGTGCTTACGCCCAGGTGCAGGAACTGTCTACGAAAGACCTGCAGCACATGCAGGGCCTCAATCTCAGCGGCACCATGCGCAAGATCTACGCCAATGGTGCGCTCAATTCAGTGCTGCGCTCTTCTGGGACTGGCGGAGATCTTGTGGCCCTGCCGGACGCCACCGTGTGGAAGGTGACCCACGTGTTGGAGCAGTGGCCTGACTGGTGCAGCGTCGTCATCACTCTTCAGAGCCCCGGGAGCTGACCATGGCGTATACGCTCTCGATCCTGGACGCGCAGATCTTCACCGGGCTACAGGCTTGGGTGATGGATCTTCTGGGCCTTCCACAGACGCAAGTGGTGCACGAGATGGACAATCTCGTACCGATGCCGCAGGGCGGCTTCGTGCTGATGAACCACGTCTCACGCAAGCGCATCGCGACCAACCAAGACGTCTACGGCACGGTGGTGCCTGGCGCTTCATTCACAGGGTCTGCCGCAGGTACGGTGCTGGCGGTGACTGGCACGGTATCTGGGGCCATCGCAGTCGGACAGACGCTCGTCGCACCTGGGGTTGCGGGTACGACCATTGTGGCCGGAGGTACGGGCACAGGTGGTGATGGTACGTACAACCTCAGCGCAACAACCACGTTGAGCGCGCAGCCGCTCGCCACAGTAGGCGTGCCCGGCTACCAGCGCTCCACGCAAGAGTCAGTTGAGTATATCGTGCAGCTTGACTTCTATGGGATCAGTGCGGCTGATTGGGCTACTACGGCGGAGATGTTGTGGTGGTCAGACGAGGCTGTGAACTTCCTGGTTACCTACGGGTTCACACCACTTTACGCAGAAGAGGCTCAGCATATTCAGTTCGTCAACGCGGAAGAACAGTACGAGGAGCGCTGGACATTGCGTATCCACGGGCAACTCAATCCAGCAGTCACGCAATATCCTGGCTCAGCTGCGACTTTGGCAGTCACGCCCATCAATGTTACTGCTGGGCTACTACCCATCATCATTGACGCTCCTCAATTCGTTGAGACGGGACAGATTTTTACAGCCTCCGTAGTTCCTCCTGTCGATGCTACCACTTTTATCTGGACGTCTTCAGCAAGCGCGGTGATTATCGCTGGGCAAGGCACGCACGTGCTTACACTAGTGGCTGGCCCGCTAGGCACAATTGGCTTGACTTGTTCAGTGCCTGCTGGTGCGCTGTATTACTACGGGGCTACCGATACCGCTATCGTTCCGGCACCTAGTGTCACAATCTCACTACCTCCTACGGTTGCCTCCGGTGCGACATACACCGCGACGGCCGTCCTGGAATCCGGCGGCCAGAGCTACGCGTGGACAATCACGAACGGAATAATTGTAGCTGGGGCCAGTGAAGCCACCGTCACATATGTTCCAAGTGATGCGGGGGAGACTTTGGCGCTCACTTGCTCGGCAGTAGATATGCGTGGATTGCCGGGTGTGGGGTCGGCCTCAACATTTGTAGTTGCCCCGCTGTATCAGAGAGTTCTTTACCGGGGAAACCCCACCAGCACGATCACTTCCCCCATTGAAAGCGATCCCGTGCTAGATATCTTCACGGTAGGCAACATGGTTGCTTACGCTGGGTTTGGCGTACAACCTTATTACGTAGATCCTACAGGGGACAATTTGGCTTTCGTACAGGTTGACCTCGGCGAGCAACTCCCGATGACGGGACTTTCGCTTATCTACGCTCTGACATTCTTCCAATCCTTGTTCACTTCATGGGCACTGTTTGGGAGCAACGACGGTACTACGTGGAGCCTTATTCAGACCTTTACAGATGGAACCCAGACCACCATACAGACTATCAGCTTCAACGAGAATTACAGGTACTACCAAGTACGCTTTGCTACTGATGTCTGGGCGGGCATCACGTATTTAAAGGAAGTCCGCTTCCTTCCCTCACTCACATAGGAGACTTTGCATGACTATCCCCGCATCTACAATCGTCAGTGTCATCCCTGGCGTCATCCAGGCAGGCGGCAATCCACTGGCCCTCAACGGTCTTATCCTTTCGCAGAATGCCGCATTGCCGGTGGGAGCGCCTGTCAGCTTTCCCACGTTGGCCAGCGTACAGGCCTATTTCGGTGACTACCAGACGATTTTCGCGGCCACCACCACGAGCAGCTCGGCCAGCATCAACGTCACCGCCATGACGACCGGCCTGCTTGCGGTCGGGCAGGAAATCCAGGGTCCTGGCATTCCTCCGGGAACCTATATCCTGGCTCTGGGCACGGGAACAGGTGGAGTCGGTACCTATACGCTCAGTCAGGAGGCCACGGCGGCGGAGACCGGGGCGACGTTCTATTCCTACTGCTTGGAAAGCACGATGGCAGCGACCTATTTCGCTGGGTACAACAATTCCACCATCAAACCCAACGCTTTGCTCTTTACACGGTATCCTGGCACAGCCATCGGCGCCTTCGCGCGAGGCGGCTCAGTGGCTGGTGTCACAGCTGCGCAGATCTCCGCCATCGCCGGCGCAGGCGCTTTGTCGGTCACGATCGACGGCAGCGTGAAGTCGTCCAGCGCAATCAACCTGGGTTCGGCGGTTTCTGGCTCCACCATCAACTGGTCCACGGTGGCCAGCCTCCTGGTTACCGCCCTTTCCCTTTCCGCTGGACAGATCGCCTATTCCAGTCTCTTCAATGCATTGGTCGTCTACTCAGAGACCATGGGTACTGGGTCCACCATCACGGCGGGCACGGGCAATGTGGCTGCGCTGCTCGGCCTGACCACGGGCGCAGTCACTCTCAGCCAGGGTTCTGCTGGGCTGACTACAGGCAGCTTCATGGCCAACCTCATCACCTATACGCAGAACTGGGCGGTTTTCACCACGGCCTTCGAACCTGTCCTGGCGGATAAGGAAGCTTTCGCGGAATGGACCAGCAGCACCAACGGTCAGTTCGTCTATGCCCCGTATAGCTCTTCGTACACGGACGGCTTCCCTGCGTACTGCGCCAGCAATTCCTATAACGGGATCTTTCCCACCTACGTGAATCCCACGGACGATCCGGGTGCCAGTGGCGCGGCCTTCCCTCTGGGCTTTGCGGCCAGCATCAACTGGAACGGCACGGGCGGTTACGCGGCCATCAGCTTCAAATCCGGGCTGGTTCCCGTCTCCGTCTCCGACCCGGTCACGTATGCCAATGCACTCGCTGCGGGATATAACTTCTATGGTGTCTGGGCCACGGCGAACGACACTTTCACGTGGTTCTACAACGGACAGATCATCAGTCCGTACAACTTCCTGGACGCCTATCTGGGCGCTATCTGGCTCAATAACCAGCTGCAGCTCCAGCTGATGACCACGCTGGCCTCGTTCAACACGATCCCCTACACCAATGCAGGCTACGCCATCATCGAGGCTGCTTGCACCGGCCAGGGCTCTCCCGTGCAGCAGGGACTCCTCAATGGCCTCATCACGCCCGGTGTTTCGTTGAGCGGAACGCAGATCGCCGAAGTCAACAACGCAGCGGGGCTGGCGATCGACTCCGTACTCTCCACGAAAGGCTTTTATTTCCAGGTGCTTCCTGCTACTGCTGAACAGCGGGCCAATCGAAACTCACCCGCCTGCACACTCTGGTACGTCAACGGTGGTAGCGTCAATCAGATCAATCTCGCGTCTGTCGCGATCCTGTAGGAGCTCGTCATGGCCAAAACGATCACTTCTGCTAATGCGAGCTTCATTCTCGCACTCACTGGTCTCTTTCCTGCGCCGATCCAGATCAGCGGATTCGCGGCGGATGACATGTTCTCCACAGATCCTCAGAAACCGACCGAGGTTGTCATGGGAGTGGACGGCAAACTGAGTGGCGGTTTCGTCAAACATCAGACTGTGATGAAGATCAAGCTCAGTCCTGATTCCAACGCGCTGTATTATTTCGACGCTTGGGTGGCGGCACAGAATGTTGCGAATGACGCGTTCAGCGCTTCTGCGACGATCACCATGCCGGGTAATGGCAGCAAATATCTGCTGGTCAACGGTTGGATCACCAGCTACAAGAACATGCCGGACGCCAAGAAGCTCCTCCAGGCCCAGGAGATTGAGATTACTTGGGAATCCGTTACGAAAGTGAGCATGTAGCCTATGCGCCGAGAAAAGGACTTCGTCATCACCGATCGCGGGGTTAGCAAGACCTATCACCTCAAAGAGATGCCCGCTATGCAGGCCTACAAGTGGGCTGCGCGGGCACTCCTTGGGTTGATCAAGACCAACCCAGACATTCCCCCAGATGTGGTTAGCACGGGTATGGCGGGGCTTGCCTCCGTCGCGCTGACCGCGTTGGGCGGGATCGACTGGGCGACCCTGGAGCCGCTCATGGACGAGATGATGTCCTGTGTGACTGTGAAGTTCGGCCCCGCTTCTGAAGCCGTGCGGCCGTTGGCTCCTGATGGTCAGGATTTCGAGGATGTACAGACCATCTTCGCAGTACAGAAGGAGTTGCTGGAGCTGCACCTGGGTTTTTCACTGGCCGCCAAGCTCTCGACGTCTTCAGCTTCGGTGGCGACGGGAGAGATTGCGCCGACTACGCCAACGTCCCTGGCCTCGTCGGTGTGATCGTCAGCCGTAAGCTGGCCACACTGGGCGAGCTGCAGACCATCTACGGTACCGAAGACGCATACGACCTCCTGGAGATCATCACCGTGGATAACCACAACGAGGAAGCAGCAGTGAAGCGTGGACAGGGGCACTAGATGGCGACTGTAATTGACACACTACTGGTGACGATTGGGCTCAAGTCAGTTGAGTTCGAGGCTGGCGTTGGCAAAAGCAAGGCAGAGCTCAAGCAGCTCCAGAAGGAGGCGGAAGAGACTACCAAGAAGCTCCGCGAACTGGGACAAAGAGGTGGAGATTCGATGAAAGAGCTGGCCGTGCACGCCCTAGAGTTCATGGGCGTGATGGCCAGCATAGGTGCGATGGTTGCGTTCACCGAGCACACTGTGAAAGCCCAAGTAGCCATGGGCCGATTGGCTGAGGAAGCGCATGTCACTGTCGAGGATCTCAGTGCTTTGCAGATTGCCTCAGTCAAGCTGGGAGGTAGCGAGGAAGGCGTTAATGCCAGCATCACCTCGTTGGGCGAGAAGATGTCGGTTCTCGGCACGAGGGTGCGTGGCGCCAAGCAAGCAGCCATTGGATTTGAGCAACTCGGGCTCAATCCTATCCACATGAAGGGAAAGCCTGTCGCGGAGACACTTCAGATCATCTCCGATAAGATGCGCGGCATGGAATTCTTCAAGGCGAAAAAGTTGGGCGCCATCCTAGGCGTGACCGACGAAGGTATGATCCGCGCCATGATACAGGGTGGCGAAGAGTTCCGCAAAATCACCGATGAAGCTCGAAAATATGCGGCTACGGCGGAAGACGTCAAGTCCGCGCGCGAATTCGAGGATCAGCAGAAGGATCTCACCGCCACGCTCAATAAGGTCGGGATGACCCTGCTTACCACTGTGATGCCCGCGCTCCATGCTTTCATGGATGGATTTCAGAGAATGGCTACGTGGATGCAAGGGCACCAGGCGGTGCTCAAGGCTATTCTACTCGGTGTGGCAGCGGGCTTTGCGGCAGTAGGCACAGCAGCGGTCATTATGGGAGTGCAGGCCGCTATAGCTTGGGTGATAGCCACATGGCCAATTATCCTCATTGTCGCTGCCGTTGCTCTCGTCGCAGCAGGATTGTACTTGCTCATTACGCATATTAAGGAAGTCAGCAATTGGTTCAATTGGCTGGCTTACCATGTTGTCTTTTTTCTGCTGAAATCTTGGTACATGGTGAAGCAAGCCGCGATTGAAATGTGGAATGACATCAAGAAAGCGGCCGAGGCTCCTTTGAATTGGGTCTACGATAAAATCATGAGCATTGTTGACGCTGTGAAGCAGTACGGAAAGATCTTTGTATCTCTGGCTCATGGAGACATAGGTGGTGCAATCAGCGCGGCAAAAACTGGAGCGCGCGATATCGTGCACGTAGCAACTTATGGTTTGGTGGCCGGAGCACTGGCTGCCAGCACAAATGTGAGCAC
>Ga0187880_1004519_pt1 | contig 10218 bp, 4 predicted proteins | sample June2016WEW_19_4_FD_132998 | JGI IMG/M metagenome (GOLD analysis project Ga0187880, IMG submission 132998) | Peatland microbial communities from SPRUCE experiment site at the Marcell Experimental Forest, Minnesota, USA - June2016WEW_19_40 | ecosystem: Environmental > Terrestrial > Soil > Wetlands...
CGAGTGTTCCTGCAAATTGTGACCCTCATCCGGGATGTAGGCAATGACTTCATGCCCGTTGGTCAGGCGCACCTTCGCCACCTTCCGCATCGCTGAATTCGGTTTCTTGGGCGTGCGCGTCATCACCTGGATGCAAACGCCCCGTCGAAAGGGCGAGTTCTCCAAGGCAGGCGACTTGGACTTGTGCTTCAGTTTGCGGCGGCCCTTGCGGACCAATTGATTTATCGTCGGCATTCGCTTTTAAACTAAATTCTCCTGCCCTACCCTGGCGCGAAGGCGCTGCCAAGCGCTCCGGGCAAACGGAACATGGAATATACCAAACGGCTCTTCAGTTGCAACAACTATTTCCGTCTCTTCCGCAAAAAGAGCATCCGGTTCCCCGGACGCTCTTCGTGTAACTGGTGTGATGGCGGGTCAGGCCAGCAGCGGATTCTCGCTCGCGGTCAGATCTCTCGGCTCTTCGGGCTCCTCCTCGCTGATGTCCACCAGCGGCTTGAGCCGCGCCTTGCGGTGATGGTCGAAGCCGGTGCCGGCCGGGATGATGTGGCCCATGATGACGTTCTCCTTGAAGCCGCGCAGGTAATCGACCTTGGCACGGGTCGCTGCTTCGGTCAGCACGCGGGTGGTGTCCTGGAAGGAAGCCGCGCTCAGGAAGCTCTCGGTCTCCAGCGAGGCCTTAGTGATACCGAGCAGCACCGGTTGGGCCTCGGCCGGCTTGCCGCCCATTTTCTCGACGCGCTGGTTCTCGTCTTCGAAGTCGAGCTTATCGATCTGTTCGCCCCACAAGAACGAGGTATCGCCCGGCTCGGTGATACGAACCTTGCGCAGCATCTGGCGCACGATGGTCTCGACGTGCTTGTCGTTGATGGTGACGCCTTGCAGCCGATAGACTTCCTGGACCTCGTTGACGAGGTGCTCCTGCAATTCCTGCGGACCGCAGATGTCGAGGATTTCGTGCGGGTCGATCGGGCCTTCGGTGAGCTGCTGGCCTTTCTTGACGTAATCGCCCTTGAAGACAATGACATGTTTGCCGATCGGGATGAGGTGTTCCTCCTCCACACCGGTCTGCTGGTCTTTGATGACGATACAGCGCTTGCCGCGCACACTGGTGCCGAAGTCCACGATGCCCTCAATCTTGGAAATCTCAGCGGCATCTTTGGGCCGGCGGGCTTCGAAAAGTTCGGCCACGCGCGGCAGACCACCCGTGATGTCCTTGGTCTTCGAAGTCTTGCGCGGCGTCTTGGCCATCAGGGTGCCGGCGACAATCTTGTCACCTTCCGCCACGACGATGTGTGCGCCGGAAGGAATCGGATAGTTGGCCGCGGGCTCGCCTCTGTCGTCGCAGATGATGATTTGCGGATGCAAATCTTCCTTGTGCTCGACGACGACCATGGCCTCCTGGCCGGTGGTTTCATCCGTCTCCTGCTTCATGGTGACGCCTTCGATGATGTCGTGGAACTTCACCTTGCCGGCTTTCTCGGACAGGATCGGCACATTGTAAGGGTCCCACTGGACGAAGATGTCGCCCTTCTTGACCTTGGCGCCATCGGCGACGGAAATCACCGCACCGATAACGACAGTGTGTTGCTCCAGCTCGCGCCCGTCGTCGGCGAGAATGGAAACGGTGCCGTTCTTGTTGAGAACGATGTGGTTCTTGCCGTCTTCAAGGGCGACCAGGCGAAGCTCGTTGTAGCGCATCGTGCCGTCGTGCTTGGCCTTGATCTGCGGCACCTTGAACACCGCGGAAGCGGTGCCACCGATGTGAAACGTGCGCATGGTGAGCTGCGTGCCCGGCTCGCCGATGGATTGCGCGGCGATGATACCGGTGGCTTCGCCGAGTTTCACTCGGGCACCCGTGGCCAGGTTGCGGCCATAGCAATAGATACACACGCCGTGCTTGCTTTCGCAAGTCAGTACCGAACGGATTTTGACCTTCTCGATGTCCGCGTTGTCGATGAGCCGGGCTTTGACTTCGTCAATCTCCTCGTTCGCCTTGGCAAGCAACTCCTTAGGCTTCTGCGGATTCGGGACGTCGTCGCATGAAAAGCGGCCCACGAGGCGGTCGCTCAACTTGACCACTTTGTCTTCGCCTTCGTAGATAGCCTGGACCCAGATGCCGTTGGTCGTGCCGCAATCTTCCTCGCGAATAATCACGTCCTGCGCAACATCCACCAGCTTACGGGTCATGTAACCCGAGTCGGCGGTCTTGAGCGCGGTGTCGGCCAGACCTTTGCGGGCGCCGTGGGTCGAGATGAAGTACTCGAGCACCGTCAGGCCCTCGCGGAAGTTGGAGAGAATCGGCTTCTCGATGATGTCGCCGGACGGCTTAGCCATGAGACCGCGCACGCCGGCAAGCTGGCGGACCTGTTGCCGATTGCCGCGCGCGCCCGAATCGACCATGAGCGAGACCGGGTTGTACTCCTTCTTGCCTTGGTTGTGGTCGAGCGTTTTCAACATGACGTTGGCAATCTGGTCGGTGCAGTGTGTCCAGATGTCGATGATCTTGTTGTAGCGCTCGCCTGGGGTAATAACACCTTTGCGATACTGCTTCTCGACTTCTTTGATTTGCTTCTGGGCAGCGTCGATTTCCTGATCCTTTTCCTTGGGAATGATCATGTCGTCGATGCCGATGGACACGCCCGCGCGCGTGGCCTCGCGGAAGCCCAACTCCTTAAGCTTGTCGAGCATAACCACCGTCTTTTCGTGACCACAAATCTTGTAACACTTCCAAATGAGGTCGCCGAGCTCGGTCTTCTTGACTGACTTGTTGGGGAAGCCCAGTTCCTCCGGCCAGATTTCGCTGAAGAAGACGCGGCCTACGGTGGTCTCAATGACCCTCTTGTTGATATCCCCCAACTCGGTCTTCTTGCCGAAATCGGGATTCGCCAGGCGGACGCGCTCATGGGTCTTTACCGCCCCATCGTTGAAAGCGAACACGACTTCGGTCTTCGAGCCGAAGAGTTTCAGTTGCTTTGGATCTGCCGGTGCCGGCGTCCGCGGCTCAGCCGTCAGATAGAAGCAGCCCAGCGTGATGTCCTGCGTCGGCGTAATAATCGGCCGACCGCTGGACGGGCTGAAAATGTTGTTGGGTGCCATCATGAGCAGGCGCGCTTCCAACTGCGCTTCGACAGACAACGGCACGTGGACGGCCATTTGGTCACCGTCGAAGTCGGCGTTATACGCGGTGCAGACCAACGGGTGGATGCGAATGGCTTCACCCTCGATGAGCTGCGGTTCGAATGCCTGCACCGACAAGCGGTGCAAGGTGGGAGCGCGGTTGAGCAGAACTGGATGGCCGCGGGTCACTTCTTCAAGAATATCCCATACCTCGGTGGTCTGGCGCTCGATCAGCTTCTTGGCCGACCGCACGGTGTGGACATAGCCCAGTTCTTTGAGGCGGCGGATGATGAAGGGCTCGAACAAGACGAGCGCCATTTTCTTGGGCAAACCACACTGGTGGAGCTTGAGCTCGGGACCAATGACGATAACCGAACGGCCGGAGTAATCGACGCGCTTGCCCAGAAGGTTCTGGCGGAATCGTCCGCTCTTGCCCTTGAGCATGTCGCTGAGCGATTTCAGGGCGCGGTTGCCGGCCCCAGTTACCGCGCGGCCGTGCCGGCCGTTGTCGAAGAGTGCGTCAACCGCCTCCTGCAGCATGCGCTTTTCGTTGCGGATGATGACTTCCGGCGTCTTAAGCTGGAGCAAGTTCTTCAACCGGTTGTTGCGGTTGATCACGCGGCGATAGAGGTCGTTGAGATCCGAAGTGGCAAAGCGGCCGCCTTCCAGCGGCACCAGCGGGCGCAGGTCTGGCGGGATGACCGGCAGCACGGTGAGGATCATCCATTCCGGCCGACTCTTGGAAGACTGCAGACCCTGGAGCAGCTTGATGCGTTTGGCGATCTTCTTGCGGATTTGCTTGCTCTTGGTCTCGGTCATCGCCGTCTGCAAGTAGTCGATCTGCTTGCCGAGGTCCACTTTCGCCAAGCCTTCGCGCACCGCTTCAGCGCCCATCTTGGCGAGGAACGCGTCGGGGCCGTAAGTTTCCCTGGCTTCGCGATACTCGTGCTCGCTCAAAAGCTGATTCTGTTTGAGCGGCGTCGAGCCGGGATCGATGACCATGTAGTCTTCGTAGTAAATCACCCGCTCGAGATTGCGGGCGGTCATGTCGAGCACCAGGCCGATGCGCGAGGGCATGCATTTGAAGAACCAGATATGGCAGACCGGCACGGCCAATTCGATGTGGCCCATGCGCTCGCGTCGGACGCGAGCCAGCGTCACCTCCACCCCGCAGCGGTCGCAGATGACCCCGCGATGTTTGATGCGCTTGAACTTGCCGCACGAGCATTCCCAATCCTTGACCGGGCCGAAAATGCGTTCGCAAAACAGGCCGCCCTTTTCCGGCTTGAACGTGCGGTAGTTGATGGTTTCGGGGTTTTTGACTTCCCCTTTGGACCAGGACCGGATGGCGTCAGGCGACGCGACGCCAATCGCGACGTACTCCACCTGGTTGACCTTTTCCAAACCGAGCAACTCTCGGGCGCTTTCTTTAGAGCTAATCATACAATGGATCGTTGGAGCGAGCTGTATCGCATTAAAATTACTATCTCAGTTAAACGGCCGTTAAGGCCTGGATGGATTCAGCAGGTTGGTCCACCGGATTGGAGTAACCCACCTTCACATCAAGCCCAAGCGACTGCATTTCCTTTACGAGTACGTTGAACGATTCCGGAATGCCGGCCTCCAGACTGTTGTCACCTTTGACAATGCTCTCGTATATTCGCGTGCGACCCTGGACGTCGTCGGATTTGACCGTCAACAGTTCCTGCAGCGTGTAGGCCGCCCCATAGGCTTCCATGGCCCAGACCTCCATTTCGCCGAAGCGCTGGCCGCCGTATTGCGCCTTGCCGCCCAGTGGTTGCTGGGTAACCAAGGAATATGGACCGACCGCCCGGGCATGAATCTTGTCCGCCACCAGGTGGCCGAGCTTCATCATATAAATGAACCCAACGACGATCTCCTGATCAAACGGCTCGCCCGTGCGACCGTCGATAAGCTGGGTCTTGCCGTGCTCCGGCAATTTGCCTTCCTTCAGGTAACCATGAATGTCCTTTTCCTTGATGAGGTCGAATACCGGCGTAGCGAACTTCAGGCCGAGCAGTTTTGCCGCCCAGCCCAAGTGCGTTTCCAATACCTGGCCGACATTCATGCGCGAGGGCACGCCCAGCGGGTTCAGCACGATGTCCACCGGCGTTCCGTCCGCCAGGAAGGGCATGTCCTCCTCCGCCACAATCTTGGCGACGACACCCTTGTTGCCGTGGCGGCCGGCCATTTTGTCGCCGACCGACAGCTTGCGCTTCGAGGCGATATAGACCTTGACCGACTTGATGACGCCGCTATCGACGCCTTCGCCGGATTCGGCGCGCTCGAGTTCTTCATCGTACTGCATTTGCAGGTCGTCGAACTTCTTTTTGAAGCTGCCGATGATTTCGTTGATCTTGTTGCGGATCGGCGACGGGTCGATTTCGATACGGTCGTAAACCTGCGCCAGCTTGCGCAAGAGCGTCTTGGTGATTTTACGATTGGCGGGAATAATAATTTCCCCGGTCTCGCTGTTCACCACGTCGAGCGGAATCTTTTCGCCCAGCAGGATATTGCTGAGCGCTTCGGTAAGCTGTTCGCGCAACTCCTCAGTCTTCCGCTTGTATTCCTCTTCGACCTCTTTGGCGTGCCGCTTCTCTTCGCTGGCAGAGGTCTTCGCATCGTTGTCCGACTCCTTCTTGGCCGACACCTTCACGTCCATCACGATGCCGTAAGTGCCGGACGGGATCTTCAGCGAGGTGTCCTTCACATCGGCAGCTTTCTCGCCGAAGATTGCCCGCAGCAGACGCTCTTCGGGCGCGAGTTCTGTCTCGCTCTTGGGCGTAATCTTGCCGACCAGAATGTCGCCCGGCTTCACTTCGGCGCCAACGCGAATGACCCCGTCGGGTCCAAGGTTTCGGAGCGCCTCGTCGCCCAGGTTCGGAATGTCGCGCGTGATCTCTTCGGGGCCGAGCTTGGTGTCGCGGGCGCCGACCTCGAACTCATCGATGTGGATGGAAGTAAAGACGTCGTCCTTAACGACGCGCTCGCTGACGAGGATGGCGTCTTCAAAGTTGTAACCGTTCCATGGCATGAAGGCGACCAGCACGTTGCGGCCGAGTGCCAATTCGCCGCCTTGAGTGCAGGGGCCATCGGCAATGACCTGGCCCTTCTTGACCGACTCGCCCTTCTTGACGACGATCTTCTGGTTGATACAGGTGGCGGCGTTGGACCGCATGAACTTCCGAACTTGGTAGACGTAAACGCCTTTCTCGGGATCGTGCTTAAGCTTCTTCTTGCCCTCGGGCAGTTTTCCGTCTTCGGTAATGATGATCTGATTGCCGGTGAGCGAAGCCACTTTGCCGGCCTCCTCGGCGACGATGACCGCCCGAGAATCACGAGCAACGCGCTCCTCCAGACCGGTGGCAACCAGCGGCGCTTCGGTGACCAGCAAAGGCACGGCCTGGCGCTGCATGTTGGAGCCCATCAGGGCGCGGTTCGCGTCGTCGTGCTCCAGGAACGGAATCAGGCTGGCTGCGACGGAGACGAGTTGCTTGGGCGAAACATCCATGTAATCGACACGAGCCGGCTCGACATCGATGAAGTCGCCCTTGCCCCGACACACGACGCGGTCCGTGGTGAATCTGCCCTTATCGTCAAAAGGGGAGTTAGCCTGGGCGATGACAAATGATTCCTCGCGGTCGGCCGTGAGGTAGTCGAGACGCTCGGTAACGCGTCCGTTTTCGACCTTACGATATGGTGTTTCAAGGAAACCGAAATCGTTGATGCGGGCAAAAGTCGCCAGCGATGCAATCAATCCGATATTCGGACCCTCGGGTGTCTCCACCGGACAGATACGCCCATAGTGTGAGGGGTGCACGTCGCGGACCTCGAATCCGGCGCGATCACGCGAGAGGCCACCTGGTCCCAGAGCCGAAAGACGCCGCTTGTGCGTCAACTCAGCCAGCGGGTTGATCTGGTCCATGAACTGCGAAAGTTGGCTGCGGCCAAAGAAATCCCGGATGACGGCCGATAGGGCTTTGGGATTGATCAGTTTCTGCGGGGACATCGATTCGACGCCTTGATCAAACAGCGTCATGCGCTCTTTGACGAGGCGCTCGGTGCGGGCGAGGCCAACTCGGCACTGGTTGGCGAGTAATTCCCCCACGGTCCGGACTCGGCGGCTGCCCAAGTGGTCGATGTCGTCTAGAGAACCTTCCCCCTTTTTAAGGCGCAGCAAGTACTTCGTGGCGGCCACCAGGTCGGCTTTGGTCAGGATGCGAGAGTCGCCGCCTTTGATGCCCAGCTTTTGATTGATCTTGTAACGGCCAACCCGGCCCAGATCATACCGCTTCGGATCGAAAAACAACCGTTTGATCAAGGCGCGGGCGTTGGCGGCGGTGGGCGGATCGCCCGGACGCAGCCGACGATAAATGTCCTTGAGCGCCTCTTCCTCGTTCTTGGCGGGATCCTTCTTCATGCACTTGATGACGATCCCATCGTCCAGCGTCGTATCGACCACTTTGATCTTGCTAACGCCCAGTTCGGCGATCTGCTTGACTACCGCCTTGGAGAGGGGCTCGAAGGCGCGCGCCACCACGAGACCCTTTTCCGAGTCCACTGCGTCCTCGATCAGCACCTTGTTCGGGAGGTCTTCGCGCTTTTCCGCCTCCTTGACGCTGAACTCCTCGACCTCGTAGAACAGTTTAAGGATTTCTTCGTCGGTGCCTCGGTTCTTATCCTGGCTGTCTTTGCCCTTGCCTTCGCTCTCCAAAAATGCGAGTGCACGGAATAACGTCGTGGTCAGAAACTTTCGGCGGCGCTTCTTCCGGTCCAGATACACGTAAAGCAGATCACTGGTGTCGAACTGCGCCTCATACCATGAACCGCGATCGGGAATAATGCGGAATGAATGCAGCATCTTGCCATTGGGATGCTGGGTCGCTTCAAAAGCCAGCCCTGGCGACCGGTGCAATTGGCTGACAATAACGCGCTCGGCGCCGTTGATGACGAACGTCCCCTGCGGGGTCATTAGGGGCAATTCGCCCATGAAAACTTTCTCCTCTTTGGTCGCCTTCTCCTCCTTGAGCAGAAAGGTAACGTAGAGCGGCGCGCCGTAGGTGAGCCCCTCCCGCAAGCATTCCAGCCAATCCACTTTCGGCTCGCCGATTTCGTACGAGTGGAAATCGAGAACGCATTTGCCGTCATAACTCTCAATCGGGAAGACTTCGGTGAAAACGGCTTGCAGCCCCAGGTTTTTCCGTTTGGAGGGGGACGCCTCGGCCTGGAGGAAATCCCTGTACGAATTGGTTTGCAATTCGATCAGGTTGGGCGGAGCGATGATCTCTTTAATTTTGCCGAAGTTAATCCGTTCAGTTGCGCGCGTTGGCATTTGGGCCTTTAATAAATGGCTGGCACCAGGGCCAGACCGTTGGTTACTGGTAAACGACAGAAGGCAAGGACGCGGCGTTCAAGCGCGAACTTGCCGAAACTCAAACCACCCCAGGTGGCGTCGCTGATGTTTTGTTTTCTAATCTAGAACTTTCGTTGTTCTGCTTAAGGCAAATCAGGGACGGCGGGCATGGGCCGCCGCCCCCAAGCAAAGGCCTCTTACTTTACTTCGACCTTGGCGCCCGCATCTTCAAGTTTCTTTTTCGCGGCGTCAGCTTCGGCCTTGTTGGCCCCTTCGAGGACCGGCTTGGGGGCGCCTTCGACCAGGGCCTTGGCTTCCGCCAGCCCGAGGCCGGCCTTGACCTCGCGCACTGCTTTGATCACGGCGATCTTCTTGTCTGCCGGCAGAGAAACCAGGATGATGTCAAACTGCGTCTTAGCCTCGGCAACGGGCGCGGCAGCGCCGGCTCCCGGAGCGGCGGCGGCCGCAACGGGCGCGGCGGCTGAAACACCCCACTTGGATTCAAGTTCCTTCACCAGCTCGGCGATTTCGATCACCGTCGCATTACTCAGGTCTTCTACGATTTTTGCTTTGTCTAGAGCCATGGTTACCTTTCATTTCGTCTCGTCGTCGCCCATGGCCATGGACGAATTAAGTTCGCTGCCTGCAAACCGACGATTTACGTTGTTGTTTGTTTGTTCCCATTCCCGTTGGCTTAGAACGGGGATGAAATTCGTTTTAGTTTAACTTGCCGCCGGCGTCGCTGCTTCGGGCTGCTTCTCGGCGCGGGCCTGCAGCACGCGCGCCATCTGGCTGGCCGGTGTGTTCAACAGCCTGACCAGCGTGGAGGCCGGGGCGGTGAACAAACCGAGGAGTTTGGCGCGCAACACTTCCATCGAAGGAAGGTCCGCCAGCATCATGATCTCCGGCTGTTCGAGCCGCTGGTTGTTCAGATAGCCAAAATGCACTTTCAGGCGGTCCAGTTCCGTGCCGAAAGTCTTGACAACTTTCGCGGCCGTAGAGATGTCGCGCTGCCCGGTGACGACGGCCAGTTGCCCGCCCAGCGTGCCGTTCAGGTCGCCCATGCCGGCTTCTTTAGCAGCGACGCAGAATACCGAGTTCTTCACCACGTGGATCTCAGCGCCGGCCTTGTGGAGGCGTTTGCGCAGCTCGGTCAGTTGGCTAACCTTGAGGCCCTTGTAATTAACTACGATGAAGAACGGCGAGGCGTTGAGCCGGGCCAGATACTCCTTCGTCAGGTTATGCTTTTCGGGACGCATTTTGGTAAATTCGGTAAAGGGTTAAAGCAATGGAGCTCTCAGGCCGCGAATTCTTTCAGGTCCACGCGCACCGGGGGACTCATCGTCGCCGATAGCGTACAGCTCTGAACATAAGCCCCTTTGACGCTGTGCGGCCGAGCTTTGGCAACCGCATCGATTACCGCGCGGGCGTTTTCTTCGATTTGAGCCGCGCTAAACGCGACTTTGCCGACCGGGACGTGGATATTGCCCGCCTTGTCGATCTTGAACTCGACGCGTCCGGCTTTGACTTCCTTCACAGCGCGCGCGGTGTCATCCGTCACCGTGCCGGTCTTGGGGTTGGGCATGAGCCCGCGCGGACCGAGTACCTTGCCGAGCTTGCGGACTTCACCCATGGCTTCGGGCGTGGCGATAGCCACGTCAAAATCAGACCAGCCCTCCTGACATTTCTTGATCATGTCGTCGTAGCCCACGTATTCGGCGCCAGCG
>Ga0187880_1004520_pt1 | contig 10217 bp, 6 predicted proteins | sample June2016WEW_19_4_FD_132998 | JGI IMG/M metagenome (GOLD analysis project Ga0187880, IMG submission 132998) | Peatland microbial communities from SPRUCE experiment site at the Marcell Experimental Forest, Minnesota, USA - June2016WEW_19_40 | ecosystem: Environmental > Terrestrial > Soil > Wetlands...
CGAATACGTTGCCTATTATCGCAATCAGTTGCGCGAACTCCTGACGAACTACGGCGACATCTTCACCGTCTGGTTCGACGGCGCCAACGGCGGTGACGGCTTTTACGGCGGCGCCAGGGAGAAGCGCCAGATTGATAACCGGACCTATTATGATTGGGAGAACACCTGGCGGATCGTCCGCGAGCTGATGCCGGGAGCGGTTATGTTCAGCGACGGCGGGCCGGATTTCCGCTGGGTGGGCAACGAAGACGGCATAGCCGGCGACCCCTGCTGGGCGACGTTGAACATGGCGGGGCGCTATCCCGGCGGCTCCAGCGCCCACCTTAACTCGGGGGAACGTCCCGGCACAGCCTGGCTCCCGGCGGAGTGCGACGTCTCGATCCGGCCGGGGTGGTTCTACCATGCGAGCGAGGATGCGCGCGTGAAGACCCCCCAGCGGCTGCTCGACATCTACTACAAATCAGTCGGCCGGGGGGCGGACTTGAACCTTAACCTGCCGCCTGACCGGCGTGGTCGCATCCACGAGAACGATATCCGCTCGCTCAATGAGTTCCGGCGCATCCTCGACGCCACGTTCTCGAAGAACCTGGCCAAAGGGGCAAGCCTGACCGCCAGCAACACCCGCGGCGGCGCGAAGCAGTTCGCGGCGAAGAACGTGCTGGACGGCAGGCGGAATACCTATTGGGCCACCGACGATAGCGTTACTACGCCCGAGCTGGTGCTTGCGTTTGCCAAACCTATCACCTTCAACGTAGTCAGCCTGCGTGAATATCTGCCGCTCGGGCAGCGCGTGGAAGGGTTCGCGCTCGATCAGTTCAAGGATGGCCAGTGGGTCGAATTCGCCAAGGGCACCAGTGTTGGGAATCTCCGTTTGGTACGAGGGGAACCCCTCACCACCGACAAGGTCCGGCTCCGCATCACTCAGTCACCGGTATGCCCCGCGCTCGCGGAGTTTGGACTCTATGCCGAGCCGGCTCAGGCACAAGCGAAGATCCCGTAATGCGCGTTACATCAGCCGATCTATCCCAGCCAGTCGTTCAACTCGTGCAACGAAGCAATCTCGCGGGTGATCTCGCCACCGGCGGGACGGGGCTTGCGTCCCGGGTTATACCAGCAGGCGTCGATGCCATACTGGACCGCGCCCTCGATGTCCGAGGCCCAGCCGTCACCGATCATCAGCACCTCGCGTTTGGACGGATGTCCCAGCCGCGCGAAGGCCTTGTCGAAGAATTCCCTGGCTGGCTTTGCAGCCTCAATTTCCTCGGAAATGATGAGGTCGGAGATGTGGGAACGAATTGCCGAGCGGGCGAGGCGGCCGCGCTGGACCTCCTTTAAGCCATTGGTCAAGATGGCTATCTTATATTTCCGGCGCAACGCCCCGAGCACCGCTTCCGCATCCTCCAGCAGTTCCGAGCAGTTGGCCAGGCACTCAAGATAGGCGGCGCTCAACGCGCTCGGCGAATGCGCGACCTGGGTGGTTTCCAGCAACAGCTCGAAGCGGCGAACTTTGACCAGGCCGGGCGTAATCTCTCCCTTTTCCACAGCCTGCCACAGGGCCTGATTGATCCGCCGATAGGCAGCCAGGTGGCCGGGGTCCAAGGAAACGCCTATCTGCCCGAGGGTTTGCTCGAGGGCGGCGCGTTCTGCCCGGTCGTAATCAAAGAGGGTGCCATCGGCGTCGAACAGCAGCCAGCGGTACACGGGCGCCTGGACGCGAGAACCCAATTAACCCCTATAAACGAATCGGAGCCCTACGGATACGTTGAGACCCCAGCGGCGCGTTGCGCGAGCCAAAGTATATCCTTGTCGCCGGGGAGATTCACGTTCAAATTCAGCAATACGCCCTGCTGAACCGGAGGCATCGTGCGAGAATCGGTCCACTTGTGGATTTCCGAGTGCCCGTCGGCGAATGAAAAGCCGGCGGCGTTGCCATGATAGCTGGCCGGATAATCAACGATCTGGTACAGCGTATCCGGATCGGTGGCATACCAGCCATCGTTGATGCCGTCCGGGTGCTCATCCAGAATCACAAACTTATACACCGGTGCCTTGATATCGACCATCTTGGTGCAGAGCGGATATTTGATGCTGGGGCTGGTCCAAGTGCGCGACTCCGTCCCAATGTGGCTCTCCATCGAGACGCTGCGCACGCGGGGCTGCGCCCCGCCGGCCATCGGGGCGGTGGAATGATCGGCGGGACATTTGAAAGCAGGTGCGGATTTGATATACGGGCCCAAGTAGGCGCCGTAAGGGTACTTGCTGTGGTCAATCAGGAACCCGGTGTTCGTGTTGTCCGTGCTGGCGGTGAAATCCAGCCAGCCGCCTACCCACGATTCGTTCCCTATTGATTTTCCCGAGTTGCCGCCATCCCGGTTGTACACAAGGGCACCATTATTGTCGTCCGCGTACATGATCCACGCCAGCGCGATTTGCTTGGTGTTGTTCATGCAATAGACGCCCTGCGTCTTTTGCTTGGCCCGGGCCAGGGCGGGCAAGAGCAGCGCCGCCAGGATGGCAATGATGGCGATGACTACCAGCAGTTCGATCAGGGTGAATGCCACCCGCGAGGAGACAAGGCGTTGCCGGGCCGGCACGTCGTGGCAAGTTGGTTGCATAAGCGGTTGCTGCGAGGTCTGTTTCATAACATGCATTTGTACTTTATTAATCTAAGCGGCGAGCTTTGGGAACTGTGCGTTTGGCCGCACACCCGGGCATTTATGTCTCCCGGCCTTCGGCAAAACCGCGCATCCAAGCTCAAGGATACTTTCAATGATCGCATTTTAGTCAAGCCGGCCGCAGCAAGGCAAGCAAAAAGAGCAAAAAAGAACAGCAAAAAACTCGGGCTCTAAAAACAGGCGTGCATCTCGATCTGGCCACACCAGAGCCGAGAAGGTAGCTTTGCCTCGTGCCGAGCAGAGCACGGCAAATCCGCTAACGTTGCCATCTCTTTCCTCCGTTGCCCCGGTCAACGGCCAGCTTGAGTTTCAACTCAGCGCCAACGCAGGGTCGGACTACGCCGTGCAAGGTTCGACCAACTTGATTGACTGGAGCGTCTTGTTCGTAACAAACTCGCCGGCAATGTCGTTCAGGTGGATGGATACAAACGCAGCGGCGTTGCCAATGCAATCTCATCGCATCGAAGGCGGCCCGCTGCTGCCGTAACTGCCGTTCGCCAAATCTTATGAAAACAAACATGCGCAAGCTCAAGCGAATGAAACAACTCGGTCAAATCCTGGCCTCGGTAATCTTGTTGGCGCTCGGATTTCTGCCGCTGCACGTTATGGCGCAGAATTCGCGAGCGTCCCAAGGACGCGAGCGTTTGTTAATGGACTTCGGCTGGCGCTTCGCGTTCGCTCATGCCTCGGACGCGGCCCGGGATTTCGATCCCGGCAACAGTTTCTTCACCTATTTTGCCAAGGCCGGCAATGGCGCGGGCGCTGCCGCCGCCGAGTTCGATGATCGCGGCTGGCGCACGTTGAACCTGCCGCACGATTGGGCGGTAGAGGTTCCCTTCAGCAATCGCGGCAGTGGCAGTCACGGTTACAAGGCCATCGGGAAGAATTTCCCTGAAGCCAGCGTCGGCTGGTATCGCAAGACTTTCCCCATTCCCGCTTCCGATCTTGGCCGGCACATCACCCTCGAGTTCGATGGCGTGTTTCGCGATTCCCAGGTTTGGGTCAACGGGTTTTACCTGGGCCGCGAGCCGAGTGGTTATACCAGTTTCGACTACGATATTACTGATTATCTCAACTATGGTGGCAACAATGTCATTGCCGTCCGCGTGGACGCCTCGCTGGAAGAAGGCTGGTTCTATGAGGGAGCGGGCATTTACCGCCACGTGTGGCTGAGCAAGACCGCGCCGCTCCACGTTGCAAGGTGGGGCACGTTCGTCACCACCGAGGTGAAGGACAATTCCGCCAAAGTGACGGCGTGTGTGAGCATTAAGAACGACGCGGCTAAAGGCGCCTCGTATGAAATCGCTCAAACCATCCTCAACGCCGACGGCCAGTCTGAGGCCAGTGGCCAAACCAAGGAGCTTTCCCTCCAGCCGGGCGCAAGCAGTGAATCTTCACTCGTGCTGACCGTGCCGAATCCGACGCTCTGGTCGCTCGAAGCGCCGGTCCTTTACACACTTATCACCTCGGTCCGCACCGCCGGCGCAGAAGTGGACCGCTATGAAACTCACTTCGGCATTCGCACGTTGCGCTGGGACGCCAACGAAGGGTTTTTCCTGAACGGCAAGCGCGTCGAGTTGAAGGGAACCTGCGATCATCAGGACCATGCAGGCGTCGGGGTGGCGGTGCCGGACGCAGTCAACGAGTTTCGGGTGGAGCAACTCAAGAAGATGGGATCGAACGCCATCCGCACCAGCCACAACCCGCCCACGCCCGAGCTGCTTGGCGCGTGCGACCGGCTCGGCATGTTGGTCATGGATGAGAACCGCCTCATGGGCACCACGCCGGAAGTGTACAGCCAATTGGAACGGCTGATTAAGCGGGACCGCAATCACCCATGCGTCGTTATCTGGTCGCTCGGCAATGAAGAATGGTCCATCGAGGGAAATGAAAAAGGCACGCGCATCACCCAGACGATGCAGACGTTCGCCCAACTCCTGGATTCTACTCGCCGATTCACCTGCGCCATCAGCGGTGGCTGGGGCCAGGGCTCCTCTGTCAGCATTGACGTGATGGGGTTCAACTATTTCACCCACGGCGACGGCCGCGAAACCGGCAACGACCGCTATCACGCCAAGTTCCCCGACAAGCCTTCCGTGGCCGCCGAAGATGCGAGCACCTTCTCCACCCGGGGAGTTTATGTCGAAGATCGCGCCCATCAACACCTGACGGCCTACGATAGAAATAAGCCCGACTGGGGTCTGTTGGCGGAGGAATCATGGACGCACTACGCCGCGCGGCCGTACGTTGCGGGTTTGTTTCAATGGACAGGGTTTGATTATCGCGGCGAGCCGACACCCTTCTCTTGGCCGGCGATCAGTACCCAATTTGGCATTCTAGACACGTGCGGCTTCCCCAAGGACAACTTCTATTACTATCAAGCCTGGTGGTCCGAGCATCCGGTCCTGCACTTGTTGCCGCACTGGAACTGGCCGGGCAAGGAAGGACAGGAAATCGAGGTCTGGGCGCACAGCAATTGCGAAGAGATCGAGTTGTTCCTCAACGGCATCAGCCAAGGCCGGGAGGCGATGAGGCGAAATTCGCATCTGGAATGGAAAGTCAAATACGCGCCCGGCACTTTGCTCGCGCGCGGCTATAGCGGCGGCAAGGAAGTCCTCACGGACAAAGTTGAAACTACGGGCGAGCCCGCCACGATTCATCTCACACCACAGCGGGCCACCATCAAAGCTGATGGCGAAGATGTCGCGGTGATCACCGTCCAGGCCAACGACGCTCAGGGTCGAATGGTGCCAACCGCAAGCAACCCGATCACGTTCGAAATCGCCGGGCCGGGAAGGCTCATCGGCGTCGGGAATGGTGATCCGTCGTCGCATGAGGCCGATCGAATCGTCGAAGGCGTGAATACACCCGAAGATCAAGGTGGCGGAGCAAGCAAACAGGGCAGTCCAGGTTCGGTACGAATCACCACGCCGGGCGCTTGGAAGCGGAGCCTGTTCAACGGCTTGGCCCAAGTAATCGTGCAATCCACCGGCGAACCTGGCGAAATCACGCTTATTGCAAGCTCACCCGGTTTGACGGAAGGAGTGCTGAAGATTCAAGCATCGAAGGTTCCGTTGCGCGCAGCCATCCGATGAGATTTGTGTTGTAACCAACTTGCCGCACAGCTATGCCGTCCTTGCAGCGGAGAACTGAATTCGTGTGAAGAAAACTATAAACTTGAACAACTAGAACTATGAAGAAAATCCAACTGATAATGAACAGCTCAGTCTGCCTGCTGATTCTGGGCGCCGTCACGCCTGCATTTGCGGCGGACGGGGCGGCCAGCGAAACCGAAACGATTGATGGCTTCCGAGATACGCCGATGCTACCGGGCAGCAAGTGGCATTTGCACGACTCGGACCGCCCGCAGCCCCGGGTGGTCACACCGGGCGCGGCATTCAGCCAAAACGCTCCGGCCCCATCCGACGCCGAGGTGCTCTTTGATGGCAAAGACCTGTCTAAGTGGCAAAACGCCCAGGGCCAGGAAGCGCCGTGGACGGTGAAGGATGGCTACATGGAGACTGGGGGCCGCGAAGGCATCCGCACACGCGGGAAGTGGGCGGACTTCCAGTTGCACGTCGAGTTTGCCACGCCGCTGCCAGCCCGGGGCACCGGCCAGGGCCGCGGCAACAGCGGCGTTCTGATCAACGGCATGTATGAGGTGCAAGTGCTCGATTCCTATCAAGCCAAGACCTATCCCGATGGACAGGCGGCCGCGATTTATGGCCAGTCACCGCCGCTGGTGAATGCCAGCAAGCCCCCGGGTGAATGGCAAACCTACGACATCATCTTTGAATCGCCGCGCTGGAACGATCAGGGCGAACTGGCCAAGAAGGCGGTGATTACGGTGTTGCACAACGGCGTTGTCGTGCAGAACCATTACGAACTCGCCGGCATCACCGACGGCATTACCGGCGAGGTGCCGTGGAAGACACTGTCGAAATACCCCCGACCGCATCCGCCAGAGGTGTTCATCGAGTTGCAGTATCACAATAACCCGCTGCGTTACCGGAATATCTGGATTCGCAGACTGGGCGAGCAGGACAAGCCGTGAAGTTTGCCAGGGCGCATGACACTACCACTAGGCGACGCCTTGATCCCCCTCTCCTCCTCTGGAGGAGAGGGTCGGGGAGAGGAGGCCGTAACGCTGGAGAGAGCCCCCCGCTGCCCTTATCTGCTGTCACGTGTGCACCCCTCTCCCCAACCCTCTCCCCGCGCTTCGCTGGCGGGGAGAGGGAGAAGCCCGGTAGCAGTATCAAGATGCGCCCGTGTGCCATGCACTGAGGCTTTACCAAAGTGAGAACCTTCGTTATGAAACAGAACCGCATTCCCCTCACCGCGATCGGGCTGGCACTGCTGTGCCTTCACCCCCTCGCGTCCCCTCAGAACACCAACACACCGGCGGAAGCCGGGCAAACCAACGTTTCCAAGCGGCTGCACGCGTGGTGGCGGGATTCCGCTCCGGGGCAGCGGCCCTACACTGCAAACAGCAAGCAAATGCCGCTCATCTCGGTCAAGGGCAACAAGTTCGTGGACCCGAACGGGAACACGATGTTGTTCCGCGGAATGTCCATCTCGGACCCGGATAAGCTCGAGATGCAGGGGCATTGGAGCAAGGCCCATTTCGTCAAGGTCAAGGAAATGGGCACGAAGCTTGTCCGCATCCCGGTGCACCCAGCCGCGTGGCGGGAACGCACCCCGTCGGAATACACCAAGCTGCTCGATCAGGCCGTCGGCTGGTGCACTGAGCTGGAGATGTACATCATTCTGGACTGGCATACGATCGGCAATCTGGAGACGGGCGTCTTCCAGGACCCGATGTACGAGACCTCCAAGCAGGAGACCTACAATTTCTGGCGCACGATGGCCCGGCATTATGCCGGCCACAACACCGTGGTGTTCTATGAGCTTTTCAATGAGCCGACCACCTACCGCAACCAGCTCGGCCCAGTGTCCTGGGACGCCTGGAAGAAAAGCGTTGAGGAGCAGATCACCATAATCCGCGCTTACAATCCGCAAGCCATCCCGTTGGTGGCCGGATTCGATTGGGCCTACGATCTCACCCCGGTGATCCTCAGCCCAATCGCCGCTGAAGGAATTGGCTACACCATTCATCCATATTCCAACAAGCGGTCCCAGCCCTGGGAGCCGAAATGGGAAGAGGATTTTGGCTTCGCCGCCGCCAAGTATCCCCTTATCGCCACCGAATTCGGCGGCTTCGCGAGGCCGCCGTCCGCCGACAGCCAACCGCCGCCCGCCGCCGCCACCGAACGGGCGAACCGCAATGCCGCCTATGGCCCCGCGATCATCAAGTACCTCGAGGGCAAGGGCATCAGTTGGACTGTCTGGTGCTTCGATCCGGAATGGGGGCCGACGCTGATCCGGAATTGGGATTACCAACTGACGCCCTCGGGCGAATTCGCCAAGGCGGCTCTCAATGGAGAGATCAAGTAAAGGCTGAGAACGCCTGGCGAAGAGGCAAGCAGGGCTGCAGCAAGCTCCCAATTCGAGCTCGGTGCGGTAGGGACGATTCGCCGGTCAGACTTGACATTCCCACACCGGGTGAACACCCTGCGGCCCATGATTTCGTGCAATCGTGTGCCACGAACTGCTCACCAACCCCACGCAGTCGTCCCGGTGGCCCTGCTGTTTTGGCTGTTGGTTGTGGCAACTACCTCATACGCGCAGTCTTCTGAATCCATTCCGAATGCCCGCAATAGCCTTGAGACCAAGGCGGCGACGAACGACACGATCCGTGTCAATTTCGGGGTTCCCGTAGGCAGGATCAAACGGTTGCACGGGGTCAACGGCGGTCCATTCAGCCAAGGGGCGGAAACTGACGATCTGGGCGCCTACCACGCCGAGGCCGGTTTCCCTTACACCCGCCTGCACGATTGCCGCTGGCCCAGTCCGAACGTGGTGGACATCCCTTGTGTGTTTCCGTTGTTTCATGCCGACCCTGACGATCCGCGGAATTATGTGTTCGCGCCGACCGACGATTACCTGGACGCCATCGTCAAGGATGGATCGCAAATCGTTTATCGTCTGGGGACCGGGATAGAACACAAGACGCACTATTACGTGAATCCGCCCCAAGACCCCCAAAAGTGGGCCGACATCTGCGTGCATCTCATCCGCCATTTCAACGAGGGTTGGGCCAATGGACACCACTTCAACATCCGGTATTGGGAAATCTGGAACGAGCCCGACCTCAAAGGCGAGATGTGGACCGGCACGATGGAGCAGTATTTTGCGCTTTATGAGGCCGCCGCGACCGCGATCAAGGCGCACGATCCCCAGAACAAAGTCGGCGGACCAGGATTAACCCGGGTTGGCAGCGATTGGGCGCGGCCGTTTCTCAAGTTCTGCCAGGAACGGAAGCTGCCGTTGGACTTCTTCTCATATCATTGGTACGGCTCGGACCCGGCAGGGCCAACCGCCTCTGCTTTGGAGGCGCGCAAGGTCCTGGATGAATTTGGCTTCCAGAGGACCGAGATTCACCTCAATGAATGGCATTACCTGAACGTGGGCTGGAACGAATTGCGGCCTTCCACGCATGAGGGCTTCCGGGTTCTACGGACGAAGTTCCAGCGCACTTGCGGCGCCGAAGCGGCTGCCTTTGCGACCGCCGTCCTGATTCAACTCCAGGACACTCCGTTGGATGTGGCCAATTACTTTTGCGCCGGAGCCGACACGCTCCACTGGGGAATGTTCGACGAATACGGTGTGCCCAGCCCGACTTACTACGCGTTTCGCGCCTTCAACGAGCTGACCAAGACCCCCATTCGGATTCCCGTTACCTCGCCGGCATCGGTCTATGGCTGCGCTGGGCTGAGCGAAGCCAACGATCGCGCCGGCCTGTTGCTCGCCAATTTCAAGAACCCGCAGACCCATTGGGACTTGTCAGTCCAGAAACTGCCACTGAGCGGCACAGTCCATCTGCGGAGATACTTGGTTGATGAGCGCCACGAGTTTGGCTTGGTGGGCGAGGAGACCGTCAGCGGCTCGCCGCCTGTCCTTCACGTGGACCTGCCGCCGGGAAGCGTTCTCTTTCTGCGCTTCTCCAGCGAGGGGAAATGGGCAGCCTGAACCGCAAGTTAATCCATTTCTGGTAATGCTCGGCAAGGCATGCGCATTGGTTCTGCGGCTCGTTGAAACCTTCAAGAATAAGGTGGTGGTAGTCTTTGTAGCTCACCATGATCCCGTTCGGGAGCGGCGCTCGCAGCGACGCGCGACTTTCCGGGGGTGGTGGAATTGGGGCTGCTGTCTGCGTTCCGTCAGCTCCCCATGCACATTGAAGGCCGAGGATACCCACGACGCCTGCGGCAAATACCTACCCGCTTGGCTCGCGCAGTTCGTGCGGCGGGACCGTTCGGGGCCTCCTCGGTTCCGTGCGTCTCCTTCCGCGCGCGCCACGCTCTTAGACCCCGGCAAGCTTTCAAGGCCCTCACCTGTAGCGGGCCTCTCTGTGTTGGGTTCCGATAAGCAGACACCGTCCCCGCTTGCGGCTAGAACTTTCGAGGCTGAATTGCTTAAGCAGGA
>Ga0187880_1004529_pt1 | contig 10206 bp, 7 predicted proteins | sample June2016WEW_19_4_FD_132998 | JGI IMG/M metagenome (GOLD analysis project Ga0187880, IMG submission 132998) | Peatland microbial communities from SPRUCE experiment site at the Marcell Experimental Forest, Minnesota, USA - June2016WEW_19_40 | ecosystem: Environmental > Terrestrial > Soil > Wetlands...
CTTCGCTCCACGGACATTACTCCGCTTCCTCGCTACTACATACCCGGCCGAATCCCTCTCGCCGTCCACCGACTTCCCGGTGTCACCGGTTATACGGCTTCCCTGCTCCGTCGATTTCTCTACGGGGCGAGGAGGGTTTCTCCAGTTGCTTAGCATGACCTTGTCACCGTGCTGTCCCTACCAACCCCGCCGAAGTGTTTCGTCGCATCAGTCCGTGCGGCGCTCCATACTGCCTTCGCCCGAAAAGTGAGGGCTCGGCCTTCGGGTTGCAGTACTTTCGAGGCCATATGGGTTCACTTGCGTTACGGCCCGGCGACTCGCTCGCCATCCTTGAAGATGGCTTCGTCAATAGGCTTCAGGATCTTCAGTTTCCTTCCTTCCTGCTATTCAAGCTACGGGGCCTTGGACTCTTGCCCCGGTGGAACTCACACCCACTGGTCATGCCAGGCTTCGCTGGACGCACACTTTGCGGTACGATTCCATAGGTAAACTCCATGCGTGTGCGGCTTCCCGTCAGGCGCGCCGCACGTCTGGGCCTGTGTGAAGATAGCCTCGGCGCAGGGCCCTGCGCTTGATGAGCAGGAAGAACACCGGAACAAGAATCAGGACGTGGATGGTGGATGTAATCATTCCGCCCACGATGGGAGCTGCAATGGGCTTCATCACGTCAGAGCCAATGCCGGTTTCCCATAGGATCGGCGCGAGGCTCAGGATGACCGCCGTCACGGTCATCAGCTTGGGCCGCAGCCGCTGTACCGCACCATCAATGACGGCCTGAAACAGCCCGGCTTCCGTCATGGGCGCATCCTGCGCTAGCCGCTGCTTGAGAGCTTCGTCCAGGTACACCACCATCACCACGCCGGTCTCCACCGCAATGCCGAACAGCGCGATATAGCCAACCCAAACGGCAACGCTGAAGTTGTAGCCGAGGACCCATTGCAGCAGTAGCCCCCCAGACATGGCATAAAGCGTGGGAAAGATAAGCACTGCCGCCTCGGCGGCGGATTTGAAGACGAGATAGAGCAGCAGGAAGATCACGAAGAAGACGATGGGCAAAATGATCTTGAGCCGCTGCTTCGCGCGCATTTCAAACTCATACTCTCCGGCCCAGCGCCAGGTATAACCCGCGGGCAGCGTCAGCTTTTGGTGGATCAACGTCTCCGCACGGCTGACAAAACCGCCGTAATTATGCGTGTTCAGATTGAGATAGATGTATCCAGTCAACGAGCCGTCTTCGTCACGGATCATGGCGGGGCCGCGCGAGTAATAGACGCGAGCAACTTCGCTGATGGGAATCTGTTCACCGGACGGAGTCGGAATGAGCGCCTGCGATAAAGCTTCGGGATGGTCGCGAAAACCGCGCTGATAGCGCACGGCGATGGGGAATCGTTCACGGCCTTCCACGTTCTGCGCGATGTCCGCTCCGCCGATCTCCGACGTGATGACCTGCTGCACGTCGGCTACCGTGAGTCCGTAGCGCGCGGCTTCGGGCCGATTCACTTCGACGTTCAAATAGAATCCCTGCGCAACGCGCTCCGCAAAAACCGAATTGGTTTCCGGCATGCCGGAGAGAATCTGCTGCATACGCGTTCCAATGTCCTCGATGTGCGCCAGATCGGGGCCTTGAACTTTGATGCCCACTGCGGTCTTGATTCCGGTCAATTCCATGTCGAGCCGGTTTTCAACCGGCATCGTCCACGTATTCGTAAGGCCCGGAAACTGCAGCTTCTCGTCCATGTCGTGAATCAGCTTTTCGTAAGTCATGCCGGGGCGCCACTGATCGCGCGGCTTGAGCATAATGGTGGTGTCGTACATGTCGAGAGGCGCATTGTCCGTAGCGCTGTCAGAGCGGCCCACTGTACCGAAGACCGTTGCTACCTCAGGAAATGAGCGGATGATGCGGTCCTGCTCCTGCATCAGCGAGACCGCCTGCGTGATGGAAATGCCCGGCAGCGCGCTCGGCATGTAAAGGGCAGAACCTTCATACAATGCGGGCATGAACTGGCTTCCGAGGCGGAAGTAAAGAGGAATCGTCGCGCCGAGAAAGGCCAGATTCAACGCGATGACCAGCTTCCAGTGCTTGAGGCTCCAGCGCAGCACGGGAAGATAGATGGACTGGGTGATGCGGGCAGCGGGATTCTTCGACTCGGGCCGTAGCTTGCCGCGCAGACAGAGCGGCATGAGCGCGGGAACCAGCGTTATGGACAAAAGCGACGCAAAGATAAGAGACAGTGTCTTGGTCCAGGCCAGCGGGCGGAACATGCGGCCTTCCTGCGCTTCTAGGAGAAACACCGGCAAAAACGACACCACAATAATGACGAGCGAGTAGAAGAGTGCCGGCCCAACCTGCTGTGCCGCACTCACCAGAATGCGGCGGCGCTCGGGCGCGTCCGGCTCATCGCTGCGCTCGGCCAGATGGCGGTATCCGTTCTCCACCATCACAATTGCGGCGTCGATAAGGACACCAACAGCCAACGCTAGTCCACCGAGCGACATGATGTTGGAACTGACATGCAGGTAGTACATGGGAATGAACGCGGCCAGTACGGCAATCGGGAGCGTGAGAATGGGGACTAGCGCGGAGCGGAAGTGGAAAAGGAAGACAATGCTAACGAAGCTGACGATGATGGCTTCGGCGATGAGGTCACGCTTCAAGGTGTGGATCGACTCGTCGATAAGCCAGGAACGGTCGTAGCCGGTCACAATCTCGACACCGGCCGGTAGCGAAGGTGCAATCTCCTTGAGCTTTGTCTTTACGCCGTCAATTACATTGAGGGCATTTGAGCCGTAGCGCATGACGACAATCCCGCCTACCGTCTCCCCCTCGCCCTGCCAGTCTGCGGCACCCCTCCGCTCGTCGGGCCCAAACGACACCGTGCCCAAATCCCGCACCAACACAGGCGTGCCATTCTTCGTCGCGACAGGAACATTTTCGAGATCTGAGAGCGAGTGAAAATAGCCGAGGCCGCGAATCATGTACTCAGCTCCGCTCATTTCTAGCACGTCTCCACCGACCTCATTTGTGCTCTGCCTAACCTTGTCGATCACAGTTGCTGCCGAGATGCCGTAGGAGAACAGTTTGTTGGGATCGAGGTTCACCTGGTACTGGCGCACATAGCCGCCAATACTGGCGACCTCAGCCACGCCGGGCACGGTCTCAAGTTGATAGCGCAGATGCCAATCTTGCAGCGCTCGCAGATCGGCCAGGCTCTTGGTGTGACTTCGATCCAAAACGGCGTATTCGTAGACCCAGCCTGCACCAGTGGCATCTGGGCCGATAGCTGGATGAACATCCGCGGGCAGCCGCCCGGCAATCTGCTGCAGGTATTCGGTCACGCGCGACCGCGCCCAGTAGAGGTCAGTGCCATCCTCAAAAACGACGAAGACATAGGAGTCGCCGAACATAGTTTGGGCGCGCACGTTCTTCACGTGCGGAGCCGCAAGCAGAGCGGTCACGATCGGGTACGTGACCTGATCCTCAATCACATTCGGCGGCTCGCCGGGCCACGGGGTGTGAATGATCACCTGCACGTCGCTGATGTCGGGCAGGGCATCGAGCGGAACCCGCCGCATGCACCATATGCCCGCCACGACCAGCAAAATAGCCCCTGTAAAAACGAGAAACGGATTGCGCGCGCACCACGCGATAATGCGTGAAATCATCACATACCTCCCGTGGCGCTAAGGGTCAACCGCTTTGCAGCCACCGTCTGACCGCCGCTCTGAACAGTTACGGTCGTCTGCCATGTGCCACCGGTCGGGAGTTGCAATGAGCCTTCATAGAGTCCGTTGCCCTTGTCGGCGAGTGCGGCTGTGGCGTGCACTGCCGGCATTCCCATGTCGGGCATGGCCGGCATGAAGAACGTTACCGTCACCTGCGCACCCGCCTTCGGCTTTCCGTCAGGACCCGTCAGTTTCACGCGCAATTTGTTGGCACCTTGGCGCGGTGGAGACGGCTCGGTGCTGAGGTCGATCTGTATGCGCGCAGCCGGTGTAGCGCCGGCTGCCGGTTGCGGAGCTGATGGAGCATAGGCGCCCACAGCTGCCTGAAGCTGAGCCTCGGAGTCAACAAGAAAATTGGCGGAGCTGACGACTTTCTCTCCAGGTTTGAGACCGCTGAGAACAATCACGGAATCGTCGATTTGCGTTCCGGTTTCGATCGTGCGCGGCTCAAGATTGCCGTTTCCGTGATCGACAAATGCGATGGCCCGCGTTCCCGTCTGCAGAACCGCGGAAGCCGGGATCACCATTTGCCGCCCAAGCCTGACTGCAATCGCAACGTTCACGTACATCCCCGGCTTCAGAATCACGCCCGGATTACTGAAAACCAGGCGCACACGCACAGTGCGCGTTGCCATATCCACCTGCGGCAGAATCTGATCGATGCGGCCGTTGAAGTGGCGTCCCGGATAGGCATCCACCGTCACCTGTGCCTGGTCGCCTGGCCGTAGCTTGCCAACATCGTTTTGAAACACATTGGCATAAACCCACACCGTGGAGAGATCGGCAATGGTGTATAACTTCGTGTCCGGTTGCACATACGCATTCGGCAAGGCGTTGCGCTCGATGATGTAGCCGGAAGCCGGTGAAACGACGGGGATGTTGCGTTGCACCTTGCCGGTCTGCTCGAGATCCGAAATGGTCTGCGTCGGGACACCGAATTGCAGCAAGCGTTCCTCGGCAGCCTTGAGCAGCCAGCCGTCATCCTGCGTGCCCATGCCGTGCGTATCCTGCGAAAAGGCAGCCTTATTCTGGCGCGCCAGCAAATACTCCTGCTCGCTGCTCACCAGGTCCGGGCTATACACGGTGAAAAGCCGCTGTCCCTTGCGCACATACTGGTAGGTCGCATTCACCGAGACATCCTGAATCCAGCCGGAGACGCGGGTTTGCACATACGAGAGCCGCTCCTCATCGATGTCGACATTTCCGGGAACGCTCAGATTGTCACTCACGTCTTTCATTTCCACCGTCGCCGAGGTGATTCCGATTTCCTGCATTCGCTGCGGTGACAGCTGCAACGGCGCGAGCGCGGGCTCGGTACTCGGCGCCGCGCTCTGAGCCGATGAGGGCTGCGAGGTCATCTCCGGGCCGCGCGCCACCACCGGGTCCTGCGAATCAGCCTGCTTGGCGGGGCGGTAGCGCGGTATGAGTACATACACAAGAGCAGCAGCAAGTAAGACGCAAACGCCAATGGCCGCTGCCAATGCAAATTGATAATTGCGTGTCTTCACGGTTTCACCTCCATTGCGTGGGAGCCTGATTGATCGAGAGAAGCACCGGTAGCGAGTTCGAGATCCGCGAGTCGCGCGTCGAAATCGCCAACCGCCTGCAACCAGGCGAGGTCAATGTCGATGACTGTCATCTGGCTGTCGAGCAGGTCGAGCAAGTCCGTCTTGTCGTTCTCATACGCAATCACGCTCGACTGAAGCGTGGCTTCGGCTTGGGGACGGAGCTGGTCGTGATACAGGTGCGCCAGCTTCTGCGCGGCCTCTGCTTCCACAAGTGCCTCCTGGATTTGCCCGAATGCGGCATTGCGCATTGCAGTCAGCTCGGCGTCCTGCTCGGTCGCCTGCACTGTGGCTTCCGCAATCTCCGCATCGTGCTTGCGATGATTCAGCCAGGGAAGGTTCATCGAGCCCTCGACCATGTAGGCGTTGCGGAAGTTTTGGCTGGACGGCATGATCATGTATCCCGCTGAAACGGTGAAGTCAGGCACAAAAGCTTTGCTCGCAAGCGCTTTCTCTTTGTGACTGCGCTCGGCCGCTTGCTGGGCGGCCTGAAGATCGGGGCGGGAGCGAAGGGCAAAATCGTCGAGGCTCCGCGCCTCGGGTAGCGTGACAAGTACGGCAAACTGCCCAGTCACACGGAGCGGCGCGTTGGGATCGCGCCCTAGCAACGTGTTGAGCCGGGCCCGCGCCAGATCGGCGTCATGATCGAACCGGATCATGTGTTCCGCCAACCGCGTGAGCGCAACCTGAGCCTTCAGCATGTCCTGCTGCGGAACCTTACCGGCGGCGTACTTAATACGCGCCGACTCAATTGCCTGCCGCGCAACAGCCAGATGCTGATCGTGAATTCGCATCTCATCGTCCGTAAGCAAAAGATCATCGAAAACCTTGTGCACGCGCACCTGAACGTCCAGGCGGACTTGCTCCAGGTTGTCCTTGGCCACATCCACATCCGACTCGGCTGCGCTGGTGCGCAGGTCGCGCTTTCCTGGCCCCAAAAAAGTCTGGCTGATGCTGAACATGTTCTGGGCCTGGTTGTAGTTCCAAGGCTGGCTGAGCGGGACTCCCCAGCCGCGGTACATGGCCATGGGATCGTCGAGTGCGCCTGCGATGGGCACGTGCGCTTCAGCGATGGCGACTCGCCGCGCCGCGACCGCAATCTCAGGATTTGCAGCAAGCGCCAGCCTTTCGGCTTCTTCCAGCGTCATGGCCGGTCCGGATGCCTCTTCCCCGTGGTGTTCCCCGCTGTGTTCCCCGCTATGTTCATTGATCAATGCGGAAAGACTCGCCAGGCTGTCGGTCGGCACAGGCGCTTGCGCACAGGCAGATGCGGCGGACCCGACGACCGCCAGAACACAAAATGCAGTAACAAAGGATTTCACGACTCCCTCCATAGGAGATTCGGTGCTTGAGCCTGACTGTGCGTTCGCAAGCCGCATGGGCGCGCAAAGACGCACGAAGGCCAGGATTCAACCAGTGAAGGAAGGTGTTTTAGATTCGGAGTGCGAATGCGCCGCCCGGCGGGAACTTTAGCGGCGGCGATTCGAGTGCATCGATGTACGCAGTGCCCGGAACTGCACGCAATTCCACACCAGCCTTATGCGCTACAAAGGCCGGCTTCTGCGAATGCCCAACAGAGTAAGGCGGGACCGAAGGAACAGCCGGGTTCCCCCCTTGGGCTTGGCAGCATGAACTGTTCGCGCTCATCGCGGGCGAGTCACAGGTCTGCGCCATGGCGCGACAGCAATCTGGCTGGCTCGCGTGCCGCGTGCCCAGCAGACAGGTCGACACCGGTATCGTAGCCCAGAAGGCCACAACCGCCAGCATCAGCACCGCGCCTTTTCTGCCCCAATACATCGTCTATCGATCCCCAGCGTCAACTCTAAGCATCCGCTGCCAGACTTCCGGCGGCAGTGATTTGGATCACGTCCACGGAACCCGAAGGCAGCAACTGCCTGTGATTAACGTATCAAATTCCATCGCCTCTTCGCCGACGCGGTGCCCCCGGAGACTGTGGAATAGCACGAATAACCGTTGGGGACGAGTGGCCGGTCATCCGCCAATAATCGCCATGATTTTCGGGTAGCCACACTTCCGCCTTACCGACTTGGCGGCCAGGTCCCGACGAGGCACCCATTCAAAGCGATGCGATGGGCGCGCAGCCCACAGTAAGAAAGCCCTTGACCTCCGAACCGGTTCGGGGGGTTACATTGAGCAGGAGTGAGAAACCATGCAGGCGAACCGTCAACTGCTTCGTTCTGGTGAACTGGCATCGCGCGCCGGGGTGAGTACCGACACACTGCGCTATTACGAGCAAAAGGGTGTGCTGTCGCCACCACCGCGTTCGAGCAATGGGTACCGCTGTTATCCGGCCGAATCGCTGGCGCGCGTGCGGGTGATCCGCAGCGCACTGCGCATTGGCTTCAGCGTCGATGAGCTGGCGCGCGTGCTGCGCGTCCGTCAGAGTGGCGGCGTACCCTGCCGCAGCGTGCGTGAGATGGCCTCGGCCAAGCTGCGCGAACTGCGCCAACGGCAGGTGGAAATCGCGCGGCTTTGCCGGATGCTGCAAGCGATACTCCAGCGCTGGGATAGCCAACTTGGCCGCACCGCTCCTGGCGAGCGCGCCCACCTCCTGGATAACCTGGCAGCTGGAGATTCGCCGCTCATGGCCTCACTCATCCCGCCTTCTTCCTCCGTAATGGGGCGGAAACTCAAACGAGGAGCGCCTAAATGAAAGTTACCAATGTTGTGCTTGCACTCGCGCTGTCGGGCTTTCCCGCAGCGGCCCAGGAAGTCCACCAGGATTGTCCGCAGATGACCGGCTCGAACGAAGCCCATGCCGCGATGAACAATTCAGGGGTGCCGGACGAACTGCGCAGTCAATACTTGAACGGCGAAGGCATGGGGTTTGCGAAGGATGCCGAACTCAACCACTATCCCGGCCCGCGGCATGTCCTGGATATCGCCGACAAACTCGGGCTCTCGCCCGACCAGCTCGCCGCCACGCGCGCACTGTTCGACGACGTGCATACGAAAGCGCAGGCGCTAGGCACACAGCTCCTCGCCCGCGAAGATGAACTCGATGCCCTCTTTCGCGACCAACACGCCGATGCAGACAAAGTGCGACAACTGACCGCAGAAATCGCCAACCTGCAGGGGCAGTTGCGCGCGCTGCACTTGATCGCGCACGTCCGCGAACGCGCGCTGCTTTCCGCCGAGCAGGTGACTAAGTACGACGCACTGCGTACCTATGTTCCCGGCGACAGTCCCGCGCCGCTGCACCATCATTGATGGACGAGGAGTCAGGGCGTGCCTCAAGCAGGCGCGCCCCGCGCTGAGGCCGAGCACCTCCTGCCCCGCATGCTCTGCTCGCTTTACATTGCCACGTTTCGGATGCCTGACCAAAAAATGGAATGCTCAAAGGCCGTCGAGTTTTTTTGCGTATCGCGACCGCTGGACAGATTAAGGGCCATCGCAACAAATGGCCGCACTCGGCATTTCGATTCGAACCGCCACGTGATAACTCCCAAATGGTCGACAAGCCAGAAGTTGCTGGTCCCTCTTCTGGGTTTACGCCAAATCGCCAATGCACCGAGACTGATCACTCCCGGAAAGTCCTAGTGCTGTATCTGGAGCGCCCCGCGACGCAACAGTGCGCAGTTGGACGCTCTCGTGCGGGGCGCTTCGGATACAGCGACTTGAAGGAAGCCGCCCTCACGGAAGCCTATGTACTTTGCATCGGTCTGAACGGGTGCAGGGGGATCATGCAGAGACTGAGTTGGGCATGGTCCGGTGGCCCGGGGGGCGGATGGAGTGGCGCTGTGACTCGCTGAGTGCTGACGTGGAGGCGGGAGAGGCTGGCATCCGAGGGGTTTTGCCCAGATGAGACAAGGAATCCGCGTAGGCGCCGAAGCACGGGCAGTAGCCGAGGATGTGGATAGAGCTTCATGCTGCACACTGGCCTAGTAGAGGAGGCGAGCGAAGCAGGAGTTGCGCAGCGGAGAGCCGTTCGACGACGCGCATGGCTGTGACCTGCCCCCGATTTCTCAACCAGCGATAACTGGAAAACCATTCAAAGGTGTTCTTGGTTTTAGGTTGAAAAAACAAAAAGGAAGCTTGGATCCCCTTATTAGAGCCTCCTGTTCGTTTGTCCACCGCTTACTTTCCCAACGCCTCCTTTGCCTGCTTCCTCACCAGGGCGTACTGCAGATCGGGCAGGGTGTCGGCGTTTGCCACCTTCCGGTAGTAGTCCATTGCTTTCTGTGTGTCCTTCTTGCCGGCATACGCCTTGGCCAGTTGGAACATTACGTAGGGCGACTGAAGGTTCGCTTTGTTCAGATGCGAGATTGCCTCATCGTAGTTCTTTTGATCGAGTGCGATGATCCCCAGCACCTCATGGGCTGCCCGTACCTGATTCGGGTTACTCAACGCCTCGAACCCGGCCCTCATGATCTCGGCTTCCGTCTTCGCATTCTCGAAATCCATCTTTGCGCAGGCCACTAATGCCATGCGCCCGTCGTTTCCCAGTTCAAATTCCTTCTTTGTCGTGTCGGGAATAGCCGATTGCTGCGCGAGTTCAAGAGCTTTCGCGAACTCCGCCTTCGCCTCTTCGACTTTTCCTGTGTTCAACAGCAGATAGCCTCGAGTGTCCGCATCCAAAGCCATCGCAGCTTTATCGCCCCGCTGCGCGGCCAGCGACGAAATCTTGGAGATCTTCTCCAACGCTTCGGAGAACTTACCTTCGTCCACGTAGCAGACCGCCATGCTCAAAAGCGCATCCTGCCGGTCGCCGTCGTTGAGCGCCAGGTCATACTCTTTCTGTAGCTGCTCCAGCGCCTCCTTATGCTTGTCCTGATACATAAGGTTCGCCGCAATCCCGCGGTAGGCGGTGAAGAAATGAGCATCGAGCGACAGCGCTTTCTTGTAATTCTCGATGGACTCGTCGAACCGGCCCATCTTCATCAGTAGCTCGGCCAAC
>Ga0187880_1004544_pt1 | contig 10181 bp, 10 predicted proteins | sample June2016WEW_19_4_FD_132998 | JGI IMG/M metagenome (GOLD analysis project Ga0187880, IMG submission 132998) | Peatland microbial communities from SPRUCE experiment site at the Marcell Experimental Forest, Minnesota, USA - June2016WEW_19_40 | ecosystem: Environmental > Terrestrial > Soil >...
ACATCAACGTTTCTTTTATTCAGACCTCGTTAACGCTCGGCTGGGCGACGGCTCCCACTTCATCAGCGCTAACGAGCCTAGAAGGACTTGTTGTTCTTTTGAACCTGATTGGCTACGTTATTGGCGCTTTGGCTCTCAGCCCATTCTCAGATAGGTTCGGAAGAAGAGAAATGCTTATAGTAACTCTTTTGATAACAGGAATTGGCTCTCTTTTCAATGCGGTCGTCACAAATTACTGGGAGTTCACCGCTGCCAGGTTCATTACAGGCATTGGAGTTGGTGCCGACCTTGCCATCGTCAACTCATACATTAATGAGGTGGCTCCCAAAAATGGCAGAGCAAAATACACGTCATTCTTATTTGTTCTTGCTGGAATCGGAACCGTTTTGGCCGTATGGGTTGGCCTCGTATTGACCACGCCAGCTACTGCATTTCCAAATGGTCTTCCGTTTGCGCTTGCGAACGCTGGAACATTTTTGGCAACAAACGGATGGCGAGTAATGTACGCTATAGGAGGTCTCCTTGCGCTCATAGGCGTATTGCTTAGATTTGGGTTGCCTGAATCGACTCGTTGGCTTATAACGCATGGTCGTCCCAAAGAAGCCGATAGAATTGTTACGGAAATGGAAACACGTGCCTTGGAGTCTATGGAAGAACTTCCGCCCCTACCCGAATCACTTCCAATAGTCCAGAAGCCGCAACCAGTTCCATACAGGGAAATATTCACGAATAAGCTTTACAGAAACAGAACTATCCTTCTCTTCTTCGTGTGGTTCTTCGGCTACATGACTGTCTACATCAACGCTGCTGGGCTGTCAACAATTCTTGCGGGCGCAGGGTTCGCTTTTCCCGAAAACGGAATAGTTGTTGCTTTAGGTATCTTCGGATTCGTCGTTGCAGGAATAATGGCGTTCTTCTTAGGAGACAAAATGGAAAGGAAGCTTTGGCTACCCATCTCCGCAGCCATCACCTTCGTAGGTGGTATACTCATAGCTTTCGGCATCAGCAATTTAGGGCTTGCAGCCATAGGCGCACTGCTCATCTTCATAGGCATGGACTTCTTCGTTCCCATAACCTACACTTGGGTCACAGAAAGCTATCCAACGCGCGCAAGGGCCACTGGATTCGCAATGGCGGACGGACTAGGACACTTAGGCGGCGGCATAGGACTGATAATCGTCGGGGCACTTTTATCAATAATGAAATCTGCCTCGGTCGAATCGATACTTGTGCTATTCGTGATAATCGCGATGTTCCAGGTAATATCCGCAATAATAGCGCAATTTGGACCGAAAACAGCCAACAAAAGACTAGACGAGGTTTCACCTTAGAAAACGGCTTTCCCCGCTGCAATTCTTTTCTTTTTTTTAGTTTAATTTGAAGTAGATGCGTCTGTTACTTTTTCCTTTATTCTCAGTTTTCAAAAGCTCGACTTGCCCGACTTCCCGCAGGTTCTTGACATGAGTCCCTCCGTCCGCTTGCTTGTCAACGCCGACGATTTCGACGATTCTCAGTGACGGCAGTTCAGGTGGGAACGCTCCAGCCATCTTTACAACGCCGGGAATTTTCATAGCTTCTTCACGGAGCAACTCATACCATTTCACGGCAACGTCAGTGCCAAAAAACCTGTTAGCCTTCGCGAAGTACGTTTCTAAGACTTGGCGGTCGAACGTTTCCAGATTGAAGTCGAATCTGATATGGTCCACTTCAAGCTGGTTGCCCGTGATAAGAGCGCCCGTGCCCTGATTAAGCAGTGAAGCGACAACATGGGCTGCTGTGTGGCTGCGCATTAGTTTGTACCTCCGCTCCCAATCCAGTACTAGATGGACCTTATCACCTACTTGGAGCCCCGGACGGTCAACTTCATGTGAAATTTCGCCCGAAAACTTACCTACATAAATCACGCTGTAAACTTCGGAGCCTTTGATTATTTTGCCCGTGTCGTTTGGTTGTCCTCCGCCTTTAGCGTAAAAGATTGTTTGGTCTAAAACAACGAATTTTCCCTCATTAACCGCAACCACTTGCGCATCGGATTCTTTGAGGTAACTGTCAATCAAGAATAATGTTTTAGTCATATCCTTGCCGCCGTTAAGTCTCTATGCGCTGAAAAGCATATCAATTTTGCGCAGTTAAAAGAAAAAGCAAAATAGCACTTGCTTAGACAGTAATCTGTTGATTGTTAATGCAGTTGGCGAAGTCTAGAAAAGCCCTCACCGACCCGTACTTCTTGATTCTTTGCGTCATGGGAGCCTTCGCGATCTTAAGCTCCACCATGTCAAAAGACCCAGTTCTACCCTTTTTCGTCTCAAAACTCAACACTCCCGCTGACCTTACCGGGTTCATCGCTGCCGCCTCCACTATCCCGGGAATCTTGGTCAGTTTGCCAGCCGCTTCATTATCAGATCATTTCGGCAGAAGAAAATTTGTCTTACTTGCAACCTTCATCTTCGCATCGGCGCCTTTCCTGTACTTGCTGGTAACGGCTTGGTGGCAACTTGCACTCGTCAGGTTTTACCATGGCTTTGCAACCGCGATTTTTGTACCCGTTGCTGAAGCAACGATTGCAGAGCAGTTCCCAGCGAAAAAAGGCGAACGTATTTCCGATTTCAACGCTGCAACATATGTTGGGAGAGGACTTGCACCCGCTTTGGGCGGTTACATATTGCTTTTGACAAATCAAGGCTTATCAACTCCGAGTAACTTTGCAACGTTATACGTAGCTGTCGGCGTCTCAGGCATAGTTGCGTTTGCAATTGCGCTACTTTTGCTTAGGGAAACAAAACCCATGCTAGCAGACGCTCCGAAGGCGCAGTTTTCAACCAGGAGCCTGTTGAGGGGTTGGCTTGAGGTTGCAACTAATAAAGGCACTTTGGTCGTTACGTTTGTTCAGTCAGTTCAGTATTACGTTTTCGGTGTAGTGGAATTCTATTTGGTGTTGTACATGCAGAAGGTTGCAGGTCTTAACTCGTTTGAAATAGGCATCGTCATGGCTGTGCAAATCGTTTCTTTGATAGTGTCTAGACCTCTAATGGGACGATTCTCCGATAGAACCAGCCGACGCATACCCGTCGTCATAGGCTGCCTCCTAAGCGGGGCGCTTCTGTTCATAATTCCATTTATCACTCAATACTGGGTATTTATTTTGATTTCCATTGGCTACGGCTTGGGCTTTGCCATGGTGGTTTCGTCAACTTCACCAATCATGGTTGAGGTCAACAGAGACTGCCTCATAGGCACTTCAATGGGTTTCTTGAGCACCATGATGGACGTAGGACAAGCCGTCGGACCCATAATAAGCGGCGTAATCCTAGCGTCAATTCTCAGCTACACCGGCCTCTTTACATCCTTGACGTTGCTGCTTGCCGCGTCGGCTGTAGTCTTTTTTGTGTCAGGCATAGCCAAAACAAGAGAAAAGAAAGAAAAAGCTGCCTAAAAACATAGAAAAACGGTTCCATTAGGCTTTAGCTTTGCTGCCAAAATATTCTTTGAGCGGATTCCAATACCATTCTATCCAGCCGTCGGCGGCGTCATCTGCTATTTCTTCCGGAAAATCTGTTTGAACCATGACAAGCTCCGTTCCCTCAGGCACTTTGTTAAAACACAGCTCCAGCCGTGAAGGGCCGTAGCCTTCTGGAAAATCAGTCGATATCCACTCTTGAACTACACGTTTTCCATCCTCAAGCTCAAGGTACTTTCCAGAAATGTACCCGTCCCAAGCGGTAAATTTGCCACCTATCACTGCTTTACCTGTAGCTTTGCTTCCAGTAAATTTGCTGTGCTTTATCGGGTCAACATATGCGTTATAAACTTCTTTGGGAGATGCTGGAATTACAACTTTTTGTTTTAAAGTTCTGACTTTTGTTTTCATAAAAAACTCACCACAGAAACTATTGTGGAAGGGTTTTTTAACTTTAACTATTTAATTACCATTGACCAAAAATGGGAAGATGCACGGTAACGAAGGGGCAACACAGAATCGGCAGAACCATTCGAAAACTTGAGGGAAGCGTAGAGCTCAGCGACAAAGAAAGTAAAGCCAAAGTAGCAGAGAAAAACTATAGGCAAAAAACCCAAGCCGCTTCAGGGTATACGGATGATTCGCCCATTCAGAATTTGCGTGACCCAGCTAAATGGGAAAAGACAGATAAAAAGCAGCAGTGAAAAAATATTTTGTCAAAGAGAACGAATTGCCCAGCGAACCGAACGTTCAACAAGAGGTAGGTAAGATTGGGAATACGTCTCTTTGGGGTTTATGGGGCATCTCGTTAAACGCCGATTCGCTGAGGCTTTGCTCTCTGATCGCTATGCGCTATTCTCGGCAAAAAAAACAATCACTTTTAATCTCTTATTAGTTTCACAAATAATCTATAGAAAATCTATAGCAAGTATTCAGGATGGCTTAAGTTTTTAAGGCGGAAATGTCTAGTTTTATTTGTGATTTTATGTCTGCTTCTTTGGATGTCGATGATAACTGGAACTTTAGGGTCTTTGATAAGCGGTTGATTGTTGTAAAAACCAAGAATGAACGGATTCGCAAAGCTGCTATTTTGGACGTCTTAACAAACCTGATGTTCGCCCTTGAAGTGCCAGATATGATTTCTATGGGGGAACTCTCATTGGAAAAGGAGTATTCGGCTAATCTCAGAGTCTACACAGCGAAAAACATTGAAGGCGTCGACATGGACTTTGTTGATTTTTTTGAAGTTGTAGACGTAGACCAAGACATTGAAGACTTCATAAAAGCGTACTGGATTTACCCAAGCAAAATCCGTTTTGAACTAATCGATCTTGAAGAACCTTAAATTAACAAGCTTTTCGTTAAGACACGACATGTTTACTTCAGAATATTTAGGCTAATCATCGTCAGACCGCATGCAAAGCTCTTGTGAGTATTGAATAATACATTTCACTTATTTGCAACTTAACTGAGATGGGGCTAAAGGAAACACGATTAATTCAACCGTTTCAGTGTCAGTTTTTTCCGTTGGTTTTTTCTTTTGCTGCAAATTTTCTTCCAAATATCTAGTTTGGTAATTTAGTAAATTACACATGATTGTTATTTTGAAATTTTACCTATTAGGTGTTATGAATTTGTAATCCATAAAGATGTATGGTTGACATCTCCGCAGCGCTGATTCAAATCAACCCTTCACGTCCCAATTTTTTTGTGGATTCTTAAAAGAGCTTAAAATTAAGTCAAAACAAACCTAAATTAACGTAGCACCATGTTCACAAATTTTTCAGGGTTAAACAGTTCCAGATCCTTATAGGTTTGACCAACCCCGATAAAGAGAATCGGTTTTTGAGTCACATAGGTCACGCTGAGAGCTGAACCGCCTTTCACGTCAGCATCAACTTTCGTCAATATTGTCGCATCTATGGCGACAGCTTTGTTGAATTCTTCTGCCTGCATAACCGCATCGTTGCCAATCAGCGAATCCACCGTCAAAACCGTCAGGTCAGGGCATACGACTCGTTTCACCTTGATCAGCTCATTCATCAGGTTCTGGTTAGTTTGCATCCTGCCCGCCGTGTCAATCAAAACAATGTTGATTCCGTGAGCCTTCGCGTGGTTGACAGCGTCGTAGGCAACTGCCGCTGGGTCACCTCCATAGTTGCTTTTGATAACTCGTAAGCCCAAACGTTTCGCATGCTCTTCCAACTGCTCGATTGAGCCAGCCCGGTAGGTGTCAGCGCCAGCAAGCACCACAGAATAGCGTTTATCAGTAAAAAATTGGGCTACCTTGGCTATTGTTGTAGTTTTTCCCGTGCCGTTGATGCCGACAAACATTAAGATAAAGGGCTCTTTATTCTTCCGCTTTTCCTCAGCTAACTTTAGCAAATCAACTTTGACGTTCGTTAACATGACTTCTAAAAGGACTTGACGAAGGTTTTCCTCAACGATTTTTTTGCGATCATCCAACCTCTTAACTTGGACGCCAACAAGGCGCTTTTCAAGGTCTTCGCTGATTTTGTCTGCCACTGGAAAAGCAACGTCGTTCTGGCAAAGGCTCATTTTGAAATCTGATAAAATGGGATTCAGGTTTTCGTGTTTAAACTCGGTTGTAGTAACCTTACTTACTAAGCCTTTAAAACCCGACTTGAGCTTCTCAAACATCGCTTCAAGGTTTCCCTTCTCTAGCTGATGAAAGCATATTTTCAAGCCTGCTTCTACCCGTGTTTATCCGTTCAGCCACCTGACTGAATTGTTGCTGGGCTGCGTTCATGGTTTTTTCCAGTTCATCAAGCCGTTGTTTAAGGGTTACTTTTGCTTCAGCCAACGTTTTCTCCATCGAAACTCCGGCACCCATTCCCACGATAACTGTGTTTGAGTCGGCAAGTTTTGCTTTTACGTAAGCGCTTCCTCCGATGGGAACTAGGAGTTCAGTGTTTTCTTTTTCTTTTTCTATTCCGTCTAATGTCATGTTTGCGTACGTTAGGTCTGAGATGGCGGCGTTTACCATGCTGATGCGTTGCTGCAGGGTTTCTGCAGTTTGCTCAAGATAACGCATTTCGACGCTGAGGCGTCTTAATTCTTCTTCCGATTTGTCTTGTTGCGCCAAATCCTTTTTCTCCTTACATTTCCGTGACTATTTTTTTCAGAATTGGATTTTCAATCTGGTCGGCCGTGATTTCTTGGACATCATTTATTGTGATGTGGCATCTTTTAACGCGGTGTCTGCTGCCTATTTCGGCGTAAACCTTCTCCACTGCATGCTCGCTCTTGTCAGCCAACAGTTCTCTCACGAACGGAGTCTTCAAATTCGGCTTGCTGATTTGGCCGCTAACTTTGAAAGCTTTCATTTTTCATCTTTCCGCACAACAACCACAGCGTTCCCAATAATAAACATATTCACCGAAAAACATGTCTAAACTGTACAAACTACGCAGGGCCGCAAAAGCAGTTGAAACCAAAGATTATCAGATGCTTTTTTGGAAGGACCTTCCAAACTTATCGCGTAAACGGTAGTCTGTAAGAAGAAGACACTGTGGGAGATTATTCATAGTCGACAAACCCGCTTTCAACGAGATTTTCCTGAATTTTTGGGGATAAACTTAGCGTTGGCTGGATTTGCGTTTTTGAAAAATGATTTTTTTGGGATAAAAAGACTGGGATTTTTACAAAGTGCCTAAAGCATGCTCGATAATGAACATTTCAGGCCCAGTTGTCATGGATCCAGCGACCGATGCATAAGAGTTAGCAATCAAGCCGGTTCCGACATATGGGACACCACAGTTAATTGTACCTACGTCAACGGGAACTTTGAAAACAGTCTCCAGGATTTTTCTTTCCTCATCCTTCAGCAGCGGGTGAGCAAGCACTCCCTTGTTGGTTGCCACAGCCAACGAGCCAACATATGGCAATGCAGCTATTTCCGTCGGCACCACTTCGACGCCGAGTGTTTCGCTGATTTTCTTGATTTCAGCCTCTTTGAAACGCGGATCGCAGACAGCGCCTTTGTCATTGGCTAAGACTAGGTTGCCGTAAGCGGTCTTCTTAGTTTCCATGATAGTGATTTTTCCTTCGTAAGCTGCTTTGATCTCTACGAGTTCCTCCTCGCGCATATAACTTGGCAGTAGCATGCCATTGGAGTTTGCACAAATCAAAGCCCCTGCTAGAACCGACCCGCCTACTGCTGTGTAAACGAGCTTAGCGTTAAGCCAATCGGCGATTTCTTGGGCTTTTTCTTTCGGCACCATGCGCGGAATCATCACTATGTTTTCGGTTGCCATCGAATAGACGCCGATGCTTGGGCTTCCGACTATGCTAGATAAGTAAACAGTCAAGAACTAATTTCTCCTTGGAAGACTCACAGTGTCGATGTTTCATTCAAACCCCCTATTTTAGATTGCGGTGACATTAACATTTTCCAAAAGAAATAGATAAAAAAAGAAGAAATGGAGGGAAGTTTATTTCATAATTGCTTTGAGATCTTCGTCAGGCGTCTTTATGGGCATGATGTTGAATTTTTCGACCAGCACGTTGAGTATGCCCGGCGTTATGAATGCGGGTAAGCTTGGTCCGATACGGATATCTTTTATCCCGAGGTACAGGAGCGACAGCAAGATGGCTACGGCTTTCTGTTCATACCATGATAGCGCCAGCGAAAGCGGCAAGTCATTGATTGACACGCCAAAAGCATCTGCTAACGCTTGCGCTATTTTTACGGCTGAGTAAGCGTCGTTGCATTGCCCAATGTCTAGCAACCGCGGGATTTCGTCGATTGCGCCGAGGTCTTTGTCGAAGAAGCGGAATTTGCCGCATGCCAACGTCAGGATGATGGTGCTTTTAGGTGCTTTTTCAACGAATTCAGTATAGTAGCTTCTGCCGGGTTTTGCTCCGTCGCATCCTCCGACCAAAATGAACCGTTTTATATGCCCGCTTTTAACTGACGCGATAACTTTGTCTGCTACGCTTAGCACTGCGTTTCTGCCGAATCCAACCAGAACGGTTTTGCCTACTGCATCTTCTTGGAAACCCGGTAGCGCGAGGGCTTTTTGGATCACAGGTGAGAAGTCTCTGTCGTTTATGTGTGAGACGCCTGGGTACCCGACAGGTCCTGAAGTGAAGATGTTGTCTGTGTAGCTTTCAATAGGTCTTTGGATGCAGTTTGTCGTCATCAAGATGGAGCCTGGGAATTGAGCGAATTCTTTCTGCTGGTTTTGCCATGCCGTTCCGTAATGTCCAAAGAAGTGCGAGTATTTCTTAAGACCGGGGTAGCCGTGGGTGGGCAGCATTTCGCCGTGGGTGTATACAGTGATGCCTTTGCCTTCGCTCTGCTTCAGGATTGCTTCTAAATCGATGAGGTCGTGACCTGAGACAAGAATCGCTTTGCCTTTCTTGTGTCCAAGGGGCACCTGGGTCGGTGTGGGATGTCCGTAAGTTTCGGTGTTTCCCGCGTCCAGCAACTCCATCGCGCGGACGTTGATTTCTCCGCATTTAAAAACTAAAGTTACAAAATCGTTGACTCCTAGTGCCGTGTCAAGGGGTGCGGCAAGTCCTTGGTTGATGAAGTCGAAGACTTTATCGTCTTTTTTGCCGAGAAGCGCAGCGTGAAAAGTGTAGGCGGCAACTCCTTTTAGTCCATAGGTGAGTAGCCACTGAAGCGAGTGAAGGTCAGCGTTGACGACGGGGTCAGAATTTATTCCGTATTTTTTGCCTTGCAAAATTAAGCCGGCGGTGGTTTTCTCAAGTACCAGGTTGAATTTGGAGTTCACTTTGCCTTTTATCGCGTAAAGTCTGGTTCGTAGTTGTTCGTCGCGCTGGGCGGTTTTTCTGATGTAAGCGGCAATGGCTTCAGGGTCGAAGTTTACGTTTGTGAGGGTGGCGAAGAGGGCTTCGCAGGTGAAGAGGTCGGTTTCCGGGTCCCGTACTCCTGCAGCTTTGGCTTCGGTTGAAAGTTGCCCCAGCCCGCGGAGCATGTAGACAAGCAGGTCTTGAAGTGCAGCCACGTCGGGGGTTTTTCCGCAGACGCCTGCAACCGTGCAGCCTTGCCCTTTGGCTGTTTGTTCACATTGATAACAGAACATTTGATTTTGACTCATATTTTTTCCCTGTCAACATATGGCGGCATCCCATTTAGTCATTGTCCCGAATATTTTAGGGATTTCAAAACTTAGTAAAATCCACGCCCAGCCGCTTGGACAATTTAGGCAAATCGTTCAAAACGTAAACGAAGGCGTAACCCATCCAGCCAGCCCACCGCTTCTCCGCAATCTCCCTCAAAGCTGGGATAGCCTCCCTCGGGTCACCGGGTTTTTCGCCGTTGAAAAGGACGCTAAAAATTTTTGCGCTCCAAACATCCAGCGGAAAACCCATCCGCGGCATCACAAGCTCCGCCGAGTAATCACCGATTCCTCGTAAGCTAAGAATCGTTTTCCTCGCCTCTTGAGGCGGAATCTGGGACAACTCATCGATACTTGGGAAGCCTGCGTTTAACGCTTCAGCGATGGCCTTAAGGTTCTTCGCCCTGTAGCCCAGTTTAGCCTTCGCCATCAACTCCTCAACCGACAGCTCCGCAACAGTTTTTGTGGATGGCCAATACCGCATAGTTCTGCCTTCGAAGATGGCTTTTTCGCCCCACCTCGAAATCAAAGATTCCATCATCTGGTCGCTACGTTTCATCGGCGCCATCTGCAATGTTACCGCCAAAATCAAAGCAGGAAACAACTCGGGCCAA
>Ga0187880_1004546_pt1 | contig 10176 bp, 9 predicted proteins | sample June2016WEW_19_4_FD_132998 | JGI IMG/M metagenome (GOLD analysis project Ga0187880, IMG submission 132998) | Peatland microbial communities from SPRUCE experiment site at the Marcell Experimental Forest, Minnesota, USA - June2016WEW_19_40 | ecosystem: Environmental > Terrestrial > Soil > Wetlands...
AAGATAAAAATGCAAGTATGTTGGCACTACAAAAATGGATTTTTTGAGAAAAAAGAACCCTAAAGTGAGTCTTCATCAGTATCGAGTTTTTTCCACTGTTAAAGAAAAGCTAGGCAGTCTATGGTTGGCGGAATAGAACCACCTTCCACCGATTCAGGAAGGGCGGGCCGGTCTTTTCCTAGCCCGTGCCCGGCGATTCAGGCTTGCCGAGGCATTCAATTAATGCCTGTTTAACTATGTCATTGATGGAAGCATGCTTGAAGGCCGCGTGTTTAGCGAGCTTTTGATGCAACTCCGGGCCGACTCTGATATTGAAAGTCCCCTTAAACGGCTTGTCAGGGGAGCGACCCAGCTCCTTGCACGTGGCCAGGTAATCTTCAACAGCAGACTCGAATTCGGCCTGAAGCTGATTCGGCGTGTGAGTTTCATAGGTGACGAGATCGTTGATGAACAGAAGCTTTCCATGAAGACAGTCATCTTCAATACTGATTTCAATCGAGCCGATAAAGTCCTTGTAGCGCAATATATCTTTCACGGCCGAATAACCTCTGTCTTTGTCTTTCTTCGTCCTAAATTAATTCCGTAGTGGCAATCTGCAACTATAAATTAGTTGCACAAATATAGGCGCATCCTCGGAAAAGCAAACAAAAAAGCCAGGAAAACCCCTGGCCTTGAGAAAATCGAGTTCCCCGGCACGGACCCCGTTCGCTTCGCTCAGGGCAAGCTCACCGGGTACTGGGAAGAAAGAATCAGCCTTCTAAGACAAGAAAATTTCCCGCTTGCGAATGTTGATTCAAGATGCTATATTTGTATAGCAAACTCAGGAGGAAAACCATGCTTGCTATTCGACTTCCCGTCGAGATTGAGAAGCGACTCGATGAATTGGCAAAGGCTACCGGACGGACGAAGACCTTTTATGCACGCGAGGCAATTCTTGAGTACCTTGACGATCTGGAAGACATCTACCTTGCCGAGAAGCGCCTGGAAGACATTCGAGCAGGCCGCACGCAGACCGTTCCGCTTGAAGAATTGATGAAGCGCTATGGCTTGGAAGGTTGAGCTGGACCCCGCAACAGAGCGGGATTTAGACCGGCTCGACCATCAAGTTGCCCGCCGCATCCTCAAGTTTCTATATGAGCGGGTTTCTCGCCTGGACGATCCCCGCAGCATCGGCAGCGCATTGCAGGGAGGCAAATTCGGAGAGCTCCGGAAATACCGTGTGGGTGATTGGCGTGTAATTTGTAAAATCGAGGACGAACTTGTAACAGTATTGGTTCTTCGTATCCGGCATCGAAGCACTGCGTACCGATGATGAGAAACCCGGTCGTTTTTCTGTTCAGCATAAAGCAAGACCGCTTTATGCTGGTTGATCCGGTGGTCGAGATCGGTCATTAGTCCTGTGTAGAGCTGCCCGTTTCCGTCGCAGATATGGACTTGCCACATGGCTCGTAATCCCGTAAGCAAAAGAGGCCGGGAGGGTCCCCCCGGCCTCGCTGCTCTCTGGCTCCCCGGGACGGACCCCGTTCGCTTCGCTCAGGGCAAGCTCACTGGGCACTGGGAAGAGCGGGTCAGCATCGACACGGAAAGACGTAAAATTGCTAGTAAATCTCCTTAGTTTTGAGGTTTAGATCGGATCGTTCCAGAAGGAACTCACAAACACCCACCAGTTTCTTGTTAACGTCCAAGTAGGTGGCGCGGTCAATCAAGGGATACCCTTTCAAGTCTTCTCTTTCCCTGTCAATATGCGGATCTGAATACCAGTTGTTGTCGTCTTTGGGGAGGATGCGCCATACCACATTATATTGCCCTTTCTCGACGGCTTCGAATGCCCAGGTTGATCCATCCAATACTTGATTGGTCTCCAAAGGTGGCGGTGATGGCAGGGTCCAAAATTCAAGAGCATCGAACAACCTGTGAAATTGCTCAGCTTCCTGTTTAGTAAGTGTCCTCTTCTTGTGAACGCTCGCCCAAAGTTTCAAATTGTTCTTAACAACCGCAGCGGAGTTAGCTTTCTTTATTGAAAGGACCCAAGCCCCTTTTGGGCTCCGATCAAGTCTCAAAATGATAGGTTCTTGTCGACCCCGCCCAAGGATGAAGCGATAGGACATTTGGTTTGGCTTTTTCACCAGTGGCCACAATGGCGGCTCTTTCATCGATTCAAGAATGTAAGCAAACCAACTCAAACGATATCTTTGTTCAATCAGAGGGACCTTCATAAGGCATAAAGGGAAATACTTATTTGCCAATGAGATACTAAACATTGGGAGATTCTGTTTTGCCAATGAGATGGTGGGAATGAAGGCAAAAATCAGGAGAATCAAAGCCCGTACTGTGTATTTGTGCCTCATGGAACATCCTCCGCACCAGGATAAATTACTGAAATAGAATACAGTAGCTATCCCGCCGAGATTTGTGGTTCATAGAACTGGAGCGCTCGGATAGCGCCTAATGGGCATTGGGGCTTCTGGAAATAGCAATACCTTTTGTGGTGTCTCGGTCTTTAATGGACAGCTTCTTGAGCCGGAGCGGAAAAAGTCGCGCTCCTCTCGCCGTCGCTGATTCCAGAACAGCACGGAACGCAGGAGCGGTCAAGGCTGCGACCAACGGGAGCACCCGCAAGGGCTTGGCCTTGACAGATCCGAGTCCCGTGCTACTTTCCAGGGCGATGGCGAAGAAGCTGAATAATCCAGCCCACTCACTCCGACCACTCGACGAGTATTGTCCTGATGTCCTCGTCATTATATGCGGTGACATTCGCTCTAAAATGCTTGTTTCTACCAATCGACGTCGCACTGAGTGATGTAACCTGGAACTTATATCCGGAACCTATCATAGCGGCTGCCCTTTGTTTGGCTTGCTCGGCAGTTGATCCACCCAGAAAAAATGACACGAACACCAGCAAGAAAGCGGCAAGGCAAACGCCAATCCAGAAGCCTCGGGCAGGTTTTCGCCAAAATGATGTGTAATCAAGTTTACGTTCATCCATTGCTGCTCGAACGGGTCGTGATGTTAACATCCGATATATCCAGATCAGCAATAGAAAGACAAAGAAGGCCACGGATGCGAATGACAATGCCGATGTGGGTTTGAGCCTTATATATGTTCTTATTAGGTCAAATGGGATCAAGAAAGGCGCAATAATCAGCATGCCTAAGAAGGCCGCAATGAAAAAGGCAACAAAAAAAGAGATTAGCCGAGCAGCCTTCAAACTACCTTTGACTAAAAAAATCCCGCCAATTACCGCAAAGATATTAAAGCTAGAAGAGTAACTTACTCTATTGGAGATGCACCACACCATAAACCCAACATCGATCAAACCTCCTACGATGAGAACCCAGCCGCACCGTGTCAAAATAGAACGATATTCATTCATTTCCAGGTCGATCATGAGGAATTCCGGTGATTAAAAAGATTCATGTTTTTGCTCGATCATACTCGACTTTGCTCCTTCGAGCATCAAGTTTGATCTACCCCCTTTCAGGTAACACGGGACCCGGTAATACATTGTGATACAGTGAGAAAAAGTTATTCTGACTTTCCAGGCGGTTAGATCGAGAAGTCAAAAAAGTTTGTGGTACACAAAACACCTCCATAAATGAAACGCCGCCGGCGAACGCCTCGCCAAATTCGAAAGAACCTTGCCCATGCATGCGTTGAGCCTTTGAGAATTTTAGAAGGGCAGGGGGAGACGTGTCGTCTTGCCGGCTCGAAGGCTGATTGCGGCATGCACCCCTGAACGGATTGGCACACCCCTTGCTCACTCTTTCTCGCGGAAAGGCAAGTGTTCACCGCAGAGCCGCAGAGGACGCAGAGAAGGCTGACACGGCGAAAAAGAGATGGGGTGAGGGTTTTGCGCCCGCGTCTTAGCGTCCACATGTCTTGTGATTGCCTCTCTGTTTCCCCGCATCTCTGCTACGAAAAGGCCCGGTGGGCTGCGCTCCATCTCGCGAAGCGTGGAGATTGAGTTTGATTAGGCCTTTTGCCCACCCTACTGTTCTTCTCATGGTTTAGAGTGTGCAGCAGGGACATGATGGACTGCGGTGAATGGCTTTTAGTCATTTGGTTACGGTCCAGGGTTGCGCGGAATGAATGAACCACCTTTCGGATTACTTCATAACGGCGGTTTTAGTCGGATGAGTAAACTCAAAACCTTGTTGGGCCTTATGCTTGCTGCCTTCATAACGGCAGGCCTTGCCCTGCCCTGGTGTGAGGCGGCGGCCGGCAAGGGCAACGCGATAACCAGGATAACGAACCTGCGTCTTTCCGTTAAAGGAAACCGGACGTGTCTGATTTTTGACGCCGAAGGCGCCAGGCCAAAACAGATCGGTCCCCCGTCCGCCGCCGGAATTTCGGTTTTCTTTCCGCAGATCACTGCAAAACTGCCCGACAAAATATTCAAGGACGGGAAGGCAGCGGCAAGGATGGTCAAATTCAGGCGGGAGAGCGGCTTTTTTGAAGTCATATTCCGTGAGAACTATACCTCGGTTTCTTCCAGTGTTCGACCGGGGAAAAATGGGAAATACACTCTGACGCTGGAGTTGACCCCTCCCGGAAAGAGCGGGGAACCTCAAGCCGCAGAGGGTAAGCCAACCCCTGACTCCACTGGAAAGCCGCCGGAAAAAATACCGCAAATCGAGGTAAAAAAGGCCGAGACCTCAGAGCTGTTCGGGTCCAAAGTTTCACAGCAGATCAAAAACGCGATCATCTATGCGCAGGCCTCAAAAACGGGCGAACCTCCGCGTCCCGCCGGGTCCGCCTCGAAGCCCCCGGCCTTTGTCGAACCTGACGAAAATGTGCTTGCGCTTTACGCGAGCGCAAACGAGAAGTTCGAAAACTGTTCGAGAAACCTGGTGTTTTGTGCCTCTGAAATAATCGACGCATACGATGCGGCGCTAAAAGCAGGCCCCCTGTCCTCGCAAGCCCCGCTGGCGATTTACAGATCGGCCCTTGCTAACTCCATAATGGGAAGCTATTCAAAAGCGGACAAATTGTTCAAGCAGGTAGTCTCCGTATGGCCGGACCATCCCATCGCATCCCGCTGTTGGATTGGCATAGGGGACCTCTACAATAAAAAACAGTCATACCTGGAGGCGATGGAGGCGTTTCGTTGGGCCCTGCGCGGTGCGTCGGAAAAAGATGACAAGGCGGCCGCTTACTATGAACTTGGCAAGGTGTACCTGGTTCTGGGGGCGAACAAAGAAGCCCTGGAGATGCTCGAAAGCTGCATCGGTCAGGACCCTGAATACCACACGAAAAAACCCGATGTTTTCCGCTTCATAGGAGAGGCGCAATTTGCGCTCGGAAACAACGAAACGGCAAAGCAAAACCTGCTCAGATATGTAAACTACCAGCAAAACGCCCCCGATCAGGACGTCGTTTTAGCCAAGATCGCCGAGATTTTTCTGATACAGGGTGAACTGGACGCTGCAAATAAGATGTATGCCTTTGTCCACAAATATTACACTGATTCCGAAGGAGACCTGATCTGCAGAATACGCCAGGGAGAGTTGACCGAAAAAGACGACCTGGACCAGGCTATTCAAATCTATGAGGACCTGCGAGGCAAAGACCTGTCTCCAAGCCTGCGAAGGGTCGTTTTAATGAAACTGGCGGCGCTCAACCTGAAAAGATGCGATCTTGTGCACAGTCTGGACCTGATGGATGAAGCCTTTCCGGTCAAAAACGACGGCTCTTCGCCCCCGGGGACCGCAGCCATCCGGGAAAAGATTCTCTGCGACCTTGTCAGGCAATACTTTTCGGATAAGGATTTCGTCAAGGTAGTTCAGTTGCATGACAAATATCGCCGCGTTTTCGACTCGATCCAATCCCCGGACATTATGGAACAGGTCGCAGAAAGCTACGCTTCGCTGAAGTTCTACTCGAATGCGCTTGCAATCTACGACAAACTGATTGCAAAGGGCCAGAAAAAGGGAGACGAGCTGTTGCTGCGGTGCGCCTTATACGCGCTTCGCGTCGATGATAACGCCAAGTCTTTCCAGTTTTGCAAACTGGCCCAAAGCGATGCCGTGGACTTGAAGAAATCCGAGATTCTCGGTCAGATTTTCTACCGCGACCGGAAGTACCCTGAAGCCGTGAAATGTTTTGGAAAAGTCATGGAGAAGGTAAAAGAATTCGAGTTTGAAGACCCGGATTCTTTTGCTGCCTACGGCTATTGCCTATTCCAGGCCAAAAAGTTCGATGAAGCCATTCCGGTTCTCCAAAAGGCAATGCTGAGGGCGAAAGCAGACGATAACGATACCCGGCTCTCGATTCTGATGACGCTGGGCAAGTGTTTCGCCGAACAGAAGCAATTCGAGAAAGCGGCGCAAACGATGGAGACCGCAATAGGTGTTTCCGGGGAAGATCAGAAAAACGAGCTTATGTATGAAATTGCAAAGTACTATATTGCCGCAGGGCAGCCCGATAAAGCTATAGGCAACCTGAACCGGATCAAGGCCACCGAACATCCTTTCTGGAGCGCGGTGGCCCAGCAGCAGCTCAATTCAATCAATATGAGCCAGGGCGGCTCAGTTCACTGACATTTACTCAGGCAGGCTGATGAACGTACTGCTGATTGAAACAGATTCCGACGATGCAAGAAGACTTTCCTCTTATCTGAGAGATCAGGGGCATTTGTGTTTTCTGACGGACTCGGCCAAGTCAGCTAAAAACCTGCTGAAAAAGGAATCCCCCGGGCTCGTGCTACTTCATTTGAACGGCAACGCCGCCCAAACGCTGGATTTTCTTGAAAGTGCCCGAAATCAGGAGCCGGCGGTGCCGGTGATCGTACTCACCCGAAAACCAAAGCTAGACGACGCTGTTCAGAGTGTCAAAAACGGGGCATACGATTTCTGGATCAAGCCCTTTGCACCGGAGCGCCTGACAAAAGCGATCGAACTTATCGAGGGAGCAAACCACCGGAGCAGCGAGCTATCGACGCTGCAGTCCGGGGACGATCCGATAATCTCCCGGGACCCGGTTGTGTGCACGATCAAGGCCCTTGCCAGGAAAATCGCCCCGAGCAACGCGACCGTACTCATTCAGGGGGAAAGCGGGACCGGCAAAGAACTGTTTGCCCGCTACATTCACAATAAAAGCGGCAGAAAAGATAAGCCTTTCGTCGCGCTAAACTGTGCCGCCCTTCCGGAAACTCTTCTGGAAAGCGAACTTTTCGGGTACGAAAAAGGGGCCTTTACAGGGGCGATCAGGAACAGGGAAGGTAAGTTCGAACTGGCGCATACCGGGACTTTTCTGCTCGATGAAGTTACCGAGATCCCCCTTCATCTGCAGGCAAAGCTGCTGCGAGTCCTCCAGGAAGGCGAAGTGGACCGGCTGGGCGGCAAATATCCCGTCCCGGTCGACGTCAGAGTCATTGCGACCACCAATGTCAGGATCGAAGACCTGGTAAAGGAAGCAAAATTCCGAAAAGACCTTTACTACCGTCTCAATGTGATTCCTCTGAGGATCCCTCCTCTAAGCGAGCGGCCGGGCGACATCGTCCAGTTGGCCGAGTTTTTCCTTGCCCGATACAGCTCCGAAAACGGTTCCAAAATCAGCTCTTTTGCCCCCGAAGCGCTGAGAAAGCTTGCAGACTTTTCATGGCCCGGCAACGTCCGGGAACTTCAAAACGTGGTGCAGCGCGCAGTGCTGATTTCTGACTCGCCTGTTGTAAACCCCGATTGCATAATCCTGGACTCGGGGTTGGAACAGGACGCCGCACAGCCTTCAGGGTTATCCCTCATGCCGCTTTGCGAAGTGGAAAAGATAATGATCGAGAAAGCCCTTTCCACCGTTGAGGGCAATCGGACCCGGGCCGCCGAAATACTGGGCATCAGCGTCAGGACCCTCCGGAACAAGCTCGCGGAATACCGTCAAAGCATTGGAATGTAGGTATTCACACGCGATATTCTACTTGACAAACCCACCCTCGTCAAAGTTTTGGCCTGCCGCGCATTGGTTCTGAATCAGGTTGACTTTCACTGTTTGTTCACCTAAGATGTTCTTGCGCGTTGAAGCGGCGCACAGTAGAATCACTCCGGCTTTTCAAATCAGGCTGGAGGGAAGCTATGAATTGGTTGAAGAACATTTTGTTAAACTTGATTGCGAGCGTTCTTTTTGTGGTTGGAGCTTCTGCTTTCGCATACCTAAGAGCGAGCAAAGAGATGTGGGCACCTATAATATTGTATGGGTTAGGCGGTGGGTGCTTGATGGTTTTATTATTCGTAGCATTTCTAGGGATACGTCGATTTGCGGAACTTAAACCTCTACTTAAAATAACTCATGACAATGTTGAGTATCACATTAAAAATTGGTTAGACAACTTTGGTATGTCAGTGCAAAGGCAAAAAACAGATGATGCGTATTTTTCATTCAAGGTTACACTTCCAAACGGCAATCACGTGGCGATACAACACCTAAAGCAACTGAAGCAGTACCTGCTGTTATCAATTGCCATAATAGACACGCACCAGGTTCTCAGTAAATTGCCTCCCCAAGAATTAGATCACTTATTAACTACGGATATGCTAGAGGCAGCTAGATCGCTAACAACTTTTGAACGGTCTGGCTTAACCATACTATTATCGAAACGATTACCGATTTCGCCTGAATTAAGGGAAGGTAAATTGATAGATATTATAGAGCAATTGAATTCGACAACTGTAGCAATACAAATAATAAATACACAGGCATTGGCGCGGCATGGTATTGCTAATATTCAAGAATGAGAACTTATCCTGTCCTAGTGGTTTTCCCCCTTTATCTGCTTTTTGGGCTTTGCTTTTATTATTTTCCCGAATGCTTCTTCAAACTTTTCGTCGGCATCGTCGGCCTTTATATTTTCGGCGACTTCGGCGAATCTTGCGAATTGTTCGGGATCGTCGGGTTCCAGCTTTTTCTTTCTGCCCATGATAATTCGCCCTCCCTCCTTTAAACTTCGCGTACCCTTCCTGAAAGCCGGATCATGAAGTCTTTGACTCGTCGGAAAATACTTTCTGCCTCCACCTGATTATATTCCCGCCTAGTATGCGCAATGTGTTTGCGGTATGCATCGTTGAATGCATTGATATCTTGCAACAGGGGATAATAAAATTCTTCAGTGCTCTGTTTGGCCTGCCCCCTTTTCATTGTGCCCACTTTGGCTTTTATGCGTAGTTCGACCTCTTTAAGGATTTCCCCCCACTGCTCATACGAGATAGGATTCCCCTTTTTCTTGACCAGTTCTTTCATTGTTTTCGGGCCAAATTTATAAGCAAGAGCCCTTAAACCCCATTCCACTACTCTCATAAGATGAAAAACAGCAGCAGTATTGCATCCTGCCACCAAGCAATTACCGGCCTCTTTGATATCCCCTCTTGCGGAAGGGAAACGGTCGTTTACTTCCTCTCCAAACAAATCATTTTTTTCATAAAATTCAGTTAGTTGGTCGCTAACCCACAAAAACTTTCTACTTTCTAGTTCTTTTAGTAATGTTACGTTCAAATTAGTCATTATTGTGAACAAAATCGTGTAGCTTCTGTCAATAAGAGGATACAGGACTTTCGATTTTAGATACGATGCGTTATCAATCTGGCGCGACGTCTCTTTTAATTCATACTTTTCGCACTCTGCTTTGAGTAAGTTTATTGGGTTTTCGAAAAAACTTTTAACTTCATCGTCGCTCGCTTGGGCATCACCACCCAAGTCTTGCTTCCGCCCAGTGAGATAATGAATAGAGAGATGGAAAAGCAGCGCCATTGAGTAGAAGTGATGCATGCCAAAATGGTTCATAATGTCCCACAAACTCAGAATGCGCAATGGTTTCGAAAACATCTTGACCTTCCTCCCCTCACAGGATATAGTTATCTTGCGAAGAGGAAGGTCAAACGCTAGTCTGCCCGCGAAGCCAACGAGCGTTATCGCCTAAGCCTCAGAGATATAGTTGAACCACACTTGAATCCAGTGTGGATTCTACCACAAAAGTCTATCGCTTGCTATTTGGTTCTCCACCGCTGGCTTTTTCTGCGTCTTTTCACCTTTTGTTTAGAATTGCCCGCCTTTTCCGCTTCCGATTTGGCTGTGAGTCGTTTGATAAGTGAGCCGTTTTCCAGCTACAGCCTTCAGCAGTTTATCGGCCCTATTTGTGTCATCAATACCTTTCGCAACTCGGGTATTATACCGGAAATCGAACTCCGCAAG
>Ga0187880_1004548_pt1 | contig 10174 bp, 7 predicted proteins | sample June2016WEW_19_4_FD_132998 | JGI IMG/M metagenome (GOLD analysis project Ga0187880, IMG submission 132998) | Peatland microbial communities from SPRUCE experiment site at the Marcell Experimental Forest, Minnesota, USA - June2016WEW_19_40 | ecosystem: Environmental > Terrestrial > Soil > Wetlands...
ATGTTCCATTGAATCTCAAGGGGACAGGGATGCTGAGGCTGGGACTCCACCGACGTATCGGGGAAAGACTTCCGGAGAGCTGGCGGACCCGTATCCTTGCAATCCGCAGCAAGTGGACCGCGAGCCGTCTTAGGAACCAAAACCGGGGCGGGGCAGTAGCTCAATCGGCAGAGCAACGCGCGCAAGCGTGAGAGATGGAAGTTCGACCCTTTCATGCTCCACCGATCTTTGTCTCATTCCAGTTGCTCCTGGTGTACTAACCTGGCTCAAACGGTCGTCCGCGGGCTTAGCCCAATGTCGGCATGGCTGATTCCCAATTGACAAATGACGCGTTCAATTCCTCTCGCCGACGGCTATTTGTAAGGCGCACGTTCACCGTTCTCTCCTGCTGACAGCCCGCCTCTTTCAGGCCCTTCCATGCCCGGCATTACAGGTTTCCTCAAAAGCGCCACCGGCGACATGGATCGCTCGATGCTCGACGAGATGCTGGGCTGCATGAAACATGAGCCGTTCTATGCCAGCGGAACATGCACCAGCCGCGAATTGGGTGCCTCGGCGGCCTGGGTATCCGCGGACGCCTCCCGGCCCTCCGGCGGCTGGAACCACTCCAAAGATGTCGCTTTGCTTTTCTCCGGCGAAGTCTTTAGCGATTCCTCCAGTCCACAATCCAACGGAGGCTCGGGCGAGCAGGACACGATCGAGCATTTGATAGCTCTTTACGAAAGATCCGGCCCTGGTTTCCTGAAGGAGCTAAACGGCTGGTTCAGCGGCCTGTTGCTTGATCTCCGCAAGCATCTCGCCATTCTGTTTAATGACCGCTATGGGCTCGGCCGCATTTATCACCACCAGGCTCCGGGGGCTTTCTTCTTTTCCTCTGAAGCGAAATCACTTCTTAAAGTCCTGCCTGAAACCAGGCAGCTCGATCCCCGGGGACTGGGCGAATGGCTGAGCTGCGGCTGCGTCTTGCAGAATCGCACCCTGTTTCGCGGCATTGAGTTGCTGCCGCCCGGTTCGGCCTGGACCTTTTCCGCCGATGGCAAGCTGACGAAAGCCCGGTATTTTGACCCGGGTTCCTGGGAATCGCTGCCCGCCCTTTCTCCAGTCGAATATTATGAGCGGCTCAGGGAAACTTTCCCGCGCATTTTAAAGCGCTATTTGGACGGGGGCCGCCCGGTCGGCATGTCGCTCACCGGTGGACTCGATGGCCGGATGATCATGGCCTGGTCCCCGCGCGGCCCCGGTGAGCTGCCCTGTTACACCTTCAACGGCCATTTCCGCGACTGTGCGGATCTCACCATCGCTCGGAAAGTGGCTCGCGCCTGTGGTCAGCCGCATCAAACCATACCGGTCGATGAGCGGTTTTTCGCTGAATTCCCAGCCCTCGCCGAGAAAACGGTCTTTGTCACCGACGGTGCCATGGACGTTACCGGCGCTGCGGAATTGTATGTCAACCGGTTCGCGCACGAGATCGCCCCTGTCCGGCTCACAGGAAACTACGGCTCAGAAATCCTCCGCAGTCACGTCGCTTTCCGGCCGCGAAACCTTCCCGCCTCGCTCTTCTTGCCCGACTGTGTTCAACAGGTCCATAACGCCGCTCGCACCTACGCGGCCGAAGCTGGGGGCAAGCGCCTCTCCTTTATCGCCTTCAAGCAGGTGCCCTGGCATCACTTCGCTCGCTTTGCCGTCGAGCAATCCCAGCTCACCTTGCGGTCTCCTTTCCTCGACAATGACCTCGTGGCGCTGGCCTTCGAGGCCCCGCTGGAGGATGCCATTGGCCTGGAACCCTCATTACGTCTCATCGCCGAAGGCAATCCTGAATTGGGCCGCATTCCCACCGATCGCGGCGTTACCTACCCAGCCGGCGGCGCGCGCAACCGCCTGCACCGCTCATTCCAGGAATTTCTCGCCAAAGCCGAATACGCGTACGATTACGGCATGCCCGATTGGCTGTCCCGGCTCGACAGGTGCGTTTCCCCATTGCGCCTCGAACGCCTGTTCCTCGGCCGGCAAAAGTTCTGCCACTTTCGCACCTGGTACCGCCACCAGCTCGCTGGCTATATCCAGGACGTCCTGCTGGACCCGCGCTCCCGCACCCGCTCGTATCTTAACGGGCCCGCCCTTGAGCCGATGGTCAGGAGCCATGTGAACGGCACCGCCAACTACACCTTGGAAATTCACAAGCTCCTGTCCCTGGAATTGATCCATCGGCGATTGCTTGAAGGCTAACGATGCCGCCTGCCCTTGCACTTTGGATTGCCCTTGCTTTTGTCTTTTGGCTGCTCCGCCGGGACGCGGCGAGCCGTCCCAAGCTCTCGGCTGCCCTCTGGATTCCTCAAATCTGGCTCCTGGTTCGTGGGTCAAGGCAGATCTCATTTTGGTTTGGAGGCGGGATAGCGGCGAACAGCACGGCGTCGTACGTGGAGGGGAGCCCCATAGACCGGCTCTTTGCCTTTGCTTTAATGGGGGCGGCGCTATTTGTCCTCCAGCGAAGGCGGCTGGATTGGGGAAGTCTTATTTCGCGCAATAAGGCTCTCTGTGTGCTTTTTCTCTATTTCGGACTGAGCGCCCTCTGGTCTGACTATACATTCGTTTCCTTCAAACGCTGGATAAAAGAGATGGGGAGCGTAGTGATCCTTCTGGTTCTCCTGACCGAAAGCGATCCAATCCTGGCGATAAAAACTGTTTTCGTCCGTTGCGCCTGCGTCTGCTTCCCACTCTCCATTCCGCTTTACAAGTATTATCCGGCCATCGGCAGGGCGTACGGTATGGGTGGAGGGCAACAGATTACGGGAGTGACCGGTCAAAAGAACGAGCTCGGGGAAATCTGCGCCGTGTTCGGACTGATACTGCTGTGGGAATTGCTGGAGATTTGGAAGCGCAAAGCCAAACCGAAAGACCGAATGGGAATATACTCGCGCCTCGTGGTGCTGGCGTTGGGCGCATGGCTGCTGGTTGCGTGCGACAGCCAAACGTCACTGATGTGCAGCATCGTTGGCGCGGGCATCTTGTTGAGTGATCGGATTCCCCTTCTCAAGAGAACTCCGAAGCTGGTGGTGCTTTTCGGTTTGGTGGTTGTGCCATCGCTCATATTGGGGCTGATGATCTATCACGTCGGAAACCCGATCGTTGAGACGCTGGGACGTGACATGACCTTCACCGGAAGAACGAAGATTTGGGAGCTTGTTTTGGGCCTACAGGCCAATCCGCTGCTCGGGAAGGGTTTCTACAGCTTTTGGCTGGGCGACGCAGCCGAGAAGATGTGGGGTGAGTTTTCGACGATTACCACCGCGCATAGTGGATACGTTGAAACCTATCTCGACGGCGGTTACGTGGGGGTGTTCGTTTTGGTGATAGCGCTGGCTGTAGTCGGATGGAAGCTCGCCGGAGAGTTCCTGCGGGGGACCATGTTCGGGCGGGTAAGATTCATGTTTTGGGTAATGGCGGTGATGCTCAATTTTTCCGAGTCCTCATTTTTTCGGTTGACTCCGATGTGGCTGGCGTTTCTGGTCATGGCCCTGGATGTGCCGCAGCCCGCGATGGTGCCCTCCGTGGTGGACGCAGACGAGGTGGTGGTTTCCAAGGCAACCGTGGTCGCATGAAGGCGGCGATCAGGCGCCTCGCCGAGAGGTTATCCGGGCGGTATCGGCGCCTGCTGGCCCGGCAATTCGGTCGGCGCCTGTACCGGATGCGCAACGACCGGCCATTCATCTCATTTACGTTCGATGATTTTCCCGTTTCGGCACTGACGACCGGAGGGGGCATTCTAGAGCGATATGGGCTTGCCGCTACGTTCTATGCCTCAATGGGCTTAATGGGCCAGGACGCCCCGGCCGGTCGTCTTTTCTCCCCCGCGGATTTGAAGGCGCTCGTGGCGGCCGGGCACGAATTGGGGTGCCACACCTTTTCTCATTCTCATGCGTGGGATACTCCGTCGCGGGTCTTCGAAGAATCCCTCCTCGAGAACCAACGGGCGCTGAGCAACCTGTTGCCCGGGGAGGTTTTCAGAACGATGTCCTACCCGATAGGCTGCCCGCGGCCGGAGACGAAGCGCGCGACCGCCAAGCACTTCGCCTGCTGTCGCGGGGGCGGCCAACGATTCAATGTGGGGTCAATCGATCTGAATTATCTCAGCGCTTATTTCCTGGAACAGGACGTAGATGGCGTCGGCTCAGTGTGGAGCGTGCTCGACCGCAGTTGCCGGGAAGCCGGGTGGCTCATTCTTGCGACCCATGATGTCTGCGACCAGCCTAGCCCATTTGGGTGCACCCCCGAGTTTTTTGAGGAGGTCGTGCGGTACACGGTTCGATCCGGCGCCATAATCCTGCCGGTCGGGCAGGCCTGGGAGCTGATTCGCAAAGGACATGGGTGTTAGCGCGCCAGGGACAGGCGTAGGTGGGTGTCAATCCCCCTCGCTGCGGTGCTTTATTTTAGGACACCGTTATCGGTCCAGCAGGGTGAATGTCCAAGGGACTTCCTGGTTACGGGGTTGGCCAGGTTCGTGCTACTTTCCGCACGGAATGAAAAATGAAGTGGTGAGCCTTCTGGCACTGGGTAATGACGGCAATATCTTCCGCACGCCCTATCACGGCGGGGCCAGCGGCGACGGCACGGGTTTCCGGGCGGACACCAGCAACGATCCTGAATGGTTCTGCGTCAAAGGTGGCGGGGGTTCCGACGGGATATGCTATTCTGACAACGGCACAAGCTGGACTTATTTCGACACCGGCATTCTGTTTAAATACACGACCTACAAATGAGACTCACGCTGTTATTCCTGCTGTTCTGCCAAACGTGTTTTGGGGCCGCGCAGCAACTGATTGATTTTGAGGGCGGCACGAACGGTCAGGCCGTGAACCTATCCTCACTGACCAACAGCCTGCACGGTCCTGTGGGAACGTTCTATATCGGTGCGGGTGTAGGCACTAACTCCTATTTTTCGGCGGTAGCACAGCGTTCGTTCATCGGGTCGGTAACGATTCCCGGTTATGGCGCATATACGGGAAGCGGCACGCTTGGGTTGTCTTCGCTGCTTACCAACCTGAACTACATCAAGTTCACACCGACGAACGCCTCGTCGAGTGCCTCAATGGGATTCTGGTTTATGACCGATATGGCTGTGGACTCGAATTACAACGTGGACCTCGGGACGATTTTTGGCACTGACGCAGGAGAGTATAACAACTTCCTCATCCTTGCTGATAATGGCAATCTCCGCTGCGTTCTGGAGAAGCTGCACGTTGGCGACAGCACGAACTGGGCCACAATCCAACCGAATCAATGGTATTGGATTACGATAGGATACGGTATCAATGGGGTAACGAATGGTTTTCGGGTTTATGACACGAACCTGACTCTGATGGGAGTGGTGGAACTTAACAACTACAGCAACACGGTGCCTGCCGGATTCGTTTATATTGGGTCGGAGTTCACCGGGAATATTGACCTTGGTACTCATTTCTATTACGACAACATGCTGTTGGATTTCAGCGGTGCCCCGGCATGGCCGCTGCTGCCGAGGTCACCGGCCACCAGCATTATTCCAGCAGAGCGGCGGACTGACTGGACTATCGCGGGTGTTCCGGGCGGAATACCGTGGCGGACGAATATCTTCGTGAATGTTCTGACAACAACCAATTTGGCATACAAGTGTTACCCCAGTCTCAATCCGCCTAATGACGATTCCACTAATATCCAGAACGCCATCGTTGCCTGTCCAAGCAATCAGGTCGTGTATTTGCCAGCCGGGACTTACACCGTCAGCAACTCCATCAGGGCAGGTTGGAAAGGGTTTTTCAGCGTGCGCGGCGACGGCCCGGGAAAAACGATTATCAGGTCCGGTCCAAACATATCGGGCGGGACATTTGATTTTGAAGCTGAGTATTGGACTACTAACAATGTGTTGACCGTTTCAGGAACTTACCCTCCTGGCAGCAGTAACATTAATGTTTTGAGCGTCAACGGAAATACTTTAGCGGTCGGGAACATGCTATGGATTGACCAGACCAATGACAATTACTTGGTCAGTCCAGTCGGTTATGACGGCGGCAATCAAGCGGCGTTCTGTGATTTTGGGCAGGTGCTTTCGAGTTATATCGTCCCAGGAAGCCGGCTCATGCAGCATATTGCGTTCATTACGGCATTCAGCGGAACGAACCTCACTTTCTGGCCGCCGCTGAACTACACATTTTCGGACCAATTGGCCGCTCATGTGAACTGGAATGTGGCGTCTGGCTCCGGGATTGGCATGGAGAACTTCACAATCGCGAACGATGCGAACTACACGAATGCCGCCCAGACCATGATTACGATTAACGACGCCTGCGGGTCGTGGATAACGAATGTGGAGTTTTCGTATATTTGGGTGTGGGGCGCGTTAATGCTCAGAACCGCTAATTGCCAAATTGAAAACTGCTATTTCCACGATTCAATGATGCAGACAGTGGGCCGGGGCTATGCGACTGAGTTCCATCAGTGCAGCGGCCTGCTTTTCCAGAATAACATACTAGCTGGGCAATCTCAGCCGATTACGGTTTGCGCCGGAGACGACGGTTGTGTTTTCGCTTACAACTTCTTCACGAATACTTTCATCAGCATTCAGACGAACCTGCTGGACACGGACCTGCTCGCCGATCACGGGGCGCATCCGATGATGAACCTTTATGAAGGGAATGTAGCCAGCGAGCTTCAGGCAGACCACGATCACGGCTCATCGAGCCACCAAACATTTCTCAGGAATTTCTTTCGGGGAACAGATTTAGGCGTTGCGGTAAACCAGAAACCGATCTCCCTGGATAGCGGTTCGCTATCAAACAATTTGGTGGGGAATGTCCTCGGCACCAGTTCAATTACCTGGGTCTATGCGGAGACCAACAGCGATTTCACTGAGCCGGTGATTTATCGGTTGGGGTATCCATATATCGGGAATAATTCGTTCGTCGGTTTGGATGGTTCGGTGGGGGTCAATTGTCCTCTCGGCTCTACAACGAATGATGTCTGGATACTGCTTGACCCTCGGGTAAAAGACAGCCTGCTCCGCGCCGGGAACTACGACTACGCCACTGGCGGTACAAACTGGGATAGCGGTATTGCGGTACAGACGATCCCTAACTCGCTCTACCTTTCGGGGAAGCCTTCCTGGTGGGATTCCTCCCCGTGGCCTCCCATTGGACCAGATTTGACTCCTATGGTGGGCACGATACCGGCGCAATTGCGGTATCGTGGGCTGAAAAGGGGTTTGAGTGCTAGTTCTGACCGTCCGTCCCCGCCGCCGGGTTTGCATGTCGCAATCGGAGGAGGCTAGCCGCGCGATGCGGAGCGACCCGCGCACCAGTATTTCCGTTTCATTCGATTCATGGTGCCGAAGTTGCCACTTGGGATTGTCAAAAGTGCCTGCTCAAACCCATCTTCGACAGTTTGAAAAGCTAGCTCCCTGATTTTGAAGGACTTACAAAGACGCCAAATGGTCTTGGCACTACATTTCTGGTTCCCTGGTCTTGTGGATTCAGGCCTTCTCCCTCAGCGTCGGGGGCCGGGCAACTCCCGCCGCCATAAACGCCTGGTGCGCCTGCCCCAGCACCTGACTGCGTAACACAAAGCGCTTGCCCTGAAACAGGGCCTCGACTTCTTGGAGATTATCTAAACCGCGCAGGATTTCCGCCCACTCCCAGGTTTCACCCTTTTCCTCCAGGCGCTGCTCCAGCGCGCGCTTGAGCAACAACGCCAGAAAACTGCATGTTCCTCCTGCCGCACCCTACTACTCGCATGTTGCCTGCGTGCCCGCAGCCGGGTGTGATTGACTGAGCGAGATGCCTCCCACTGCGAGAGCGGGAAAGCAAGTATCGGCATTACATGTCTGGAATAAAGGCTCACATTTGCATTTGCATCTGCACTTTCAAGCGGCCCGCTCTCTTGGCCAACTTGCTGGAAAGACTGGCACAACAAGAGACGAACAAAGAGTTCGATTTTTCAATCGTAGTAGCGGACAATGACTGCGGACAGTCAGCGCGTCCTGCTGTGGAAACCTTCGGAAAGAGGCTTGGCCAGTCCGTTGACTACTATGTCGAACCCGAGCAGAACATCGCCCTGGCGAGGAACATGGCAGTACAGCACGCCCGGGGCGACTTCGTAGCTTTCATTGATGACGACGAGTTTCCGACCGGCGACTGGCTGCTGCAGCATTACCACGCCCTAGTCCGGTACAAAGTGGATGGGGTGCTCGGACCGGTTATCCCGCATTTCGAGAACAATCCGCCAGCGTGGATCGTGAAAGCGCGGCTGTTTGATCGTCCGATGCATCCTACAGGACAGATCCTCAACTGGAGGCAAACCCGTACAGGCAATGCGCTGCTGCGGTGCAGCGTTTTGAGCGACGTCGAAGGCCCTTTCCGGCGCGAATGCGGCGCGGGGGGAGAGGACAGGGATTTTTTTAGGCGTGTTATCGAGAAGGGACGTGTGTTCGCCTGGTGCCAGGAGGCGCCGGTTAATGAAATTGTTCCTTCCCATCGCTTGCGCCGATCTTTTCAGCTCCGTCGCGCACTGCTGCGAGGCCAGGCATCCGTGGCGAAGTCCGGGTTTGGGCCGGTTGATATCCTCAGATCGGTGGGGGCATCGGTTGCCTACACGGTGGCGCTGCCCATTCTGCTTCTGCTGGGGCAACATGTTTTCATGAGGTACCTGATTAAGGATTTCGATCATATTGGAAAACTGCTGGCGGTTTGTGGAATCGAAGCGGTCAAGGAGAAGTACGTGACCGAGTAGTTGAGCCCTCGGGTTACAGATGACAACTCGCAAATATATTAAGAAGGCTTTCTTTAAGGTGTCCCCTGCGCTAGCAGTTAGATTGGCTACACTGTGGGAAGGACTTGCGCCAGCTTGGAGTGGCAGCATGAGGCCCTGGCAAGCCGCGAGGTACTTGTTGTACGGGATGTGCCCGGTGGTGGGCGGCAAATTCACGTACGATGGAACGAGAGTATATTTTCCCAGGGGTTCTGCGATCTTTCGACGAAGCTGCGAGCAACGCACCTATGAGCCGGACGTTACGGCCTGCTTGTGTCGGCTCGTGCAGCCTGGAAGTTGGTTCATTGATGTTGGTGCGAACATTGGGTTGACCTCCCTGCCGGTCCTTAGCAACGTTCCGGGAGCCCAGGTGCTTTCATTTGAGCCATCACCGGTTTCCTTGCTCTATTTGGAGCGTACTTGGCGCGAATCAGAGTTTGGAGCTCGGTGGAAACTCGTCCCAAAAGCCGCGGGTGATTCTCTGGGCAGCGTCGAATTCTACGCATCGAGGCCTGGCAATGCCGCCTATGACGGCCTGCGAGACACCAAGAGAGGAGGGGAAAAGCATCACATTGTTGTTAAACAGACAACCGTTGAGACGGAGTGGCGCAGACTCGGCCGGCCCCGTGTTTCATATATGAAGGTCGATGTTGAAGGAGCTGAGATCAAAGTTTTAAAGGGTTCATGCGAGCTGATCGAGCGCGAGAGGCCGCACGTATTGCTTGAGTGGAATCAAGAAAACCTTGCTCCGTACCAAACTGATGTTGGCGCTCTCGTTGAGCATGCCAACTCATTTGCATACGAGATCCAGGCGCTACCCTCTTTGGCGCGAGTGTCGGGAGTTGAGAGCCTGAAGGCATGGATGGTTCAAACAGAGTCGTTCCTCATGGTGCCGATGGCGCTGAGAACACACTGATGCTGCCTTGTGCGGCGCGCTCGCTTGTCTTGCACGGAGGAGAAAATGAGAACGGATCTAATCCCGTTTAAGCGTCTCACTCTCTTTAGGCCTGTGGCCTTGCCGCTGGTCGCTGACTAATGGAACAGAAATGGATTGTCGGGAAGGACGAACGCATGCTCGTAACGGGGGCGAACGGGTTCATCGGCACGCGAGTGGTCGCGATGCTGCTGGCGCACGGGTTCTCACGGGTCCGCTGCCTGGTGCGGCCCACCAGCGACGTTTCCGTGCTGCAGCGGGTCGTGCAGCCGGCTGGAGCGCAGGTCGAGTGGATGCCCGGGAACCTGCTCTCGCGGGATTTCTGCCGGCGAGCGATGCAAGGGGTTTCGGTCACGTTCCATCTGGCCGCGGGAATGGAGAAGAGCTTTGCCGGCAGTTTCCTCAATTCGGTCGTCACGACCCGGAACCTGCTGGAGGGCGCGGTGGCAGACGGGGGCCTCAAGC
>Ga0187880_1004551_pt1 | contig 10172 bp, 6 predicted proteins | sample June2016WEW_19_4_FD_132998 | JGI IMG/M metagenome (GOLD analysis project Ga0187880, IMG submission 132998) | Peatland microbial communities from SPRUCE experiment site at the Marcell Experimental Forest, Minnesota, USA - June2016WEW_19_40 | ecosystem: Environmental > Terrestrial > Soil > Wetlands...
GGGGCATATGCAGGAGGGAGCAAAATGTCTGTGCAGTTGTCGAGGAACTGGTGATAGGCGCGCGCAACTGCCTCGCGTGCTGTTAAGATGCTCTCGATTCGCTTCATCTGTGCGCTACCCAATGCGCAATGCATTTCAGAGAGACGGTAGTTGAAACCGAGTTCACTGTGCTGGAACCAGTCATCGGTTTCATAGCGTCCCTGATTTCGAAGCGCCCGGATCTTCTTCGCAACTCCCGAATCGCGGGTGACAATCATTCCGCCTTCCCCGGTGGTGATTTGCTTGTTGGGGTAGAAAGCAAAAATGCCGGCATCTCCTAATGCGCCAACCTTCTGGCTATGAGACTCAGCTCCAATTGCTTCGCATGCATCTTCGATGAGTAGCAAACCATGACGCCGCGCAATGGTGAGAAGCGCATCCATGTCCGCCGGATATCCAAAGGTGTGAACGGCAACGATTGCTCTGGTTTTGTTCGTGATCGCCGCTTCAGCCTGCTCTGGATCTATGTTGAGCGTGACGGGATCAATATCAACAAAGACGGGATTTGCTCCCACATAGCGAATCGCATTGGCTGCAGCGACGAAGGTGAACGACGGCACAATCACTTCGTCCCCCGGTCGTATACCGAACGCAAGCATGCAAAGGTGGAGGCCGGCAGTTCCGGAGCTTACGCCAATGGCGTAAGGAGCACCCGTATAAATGGCAACGGCGCGCTCAAATTCTTCGAGCTTTGGGCCCAGGCTCAAACGCGAACTGCGCAACACCTCCACGACAGCTTCTATTTCTGCTAGAGATATGTCAGGTGCAGAGAGCGGAATCTTCATGGGAATCATTCCGGGGTGGATGTACGTTTCCGCAGCAGATCTGCGTCTAGGGACACGGAAGTCAATATCTCTACGATCCTCTCGGCCGCATGTCCGTCCCCATAGGGATTCGTCATGCCCTGCAGAGAAGATTTAAAGCGGTTGCATCTGGCTTCCTCTATTTTCTCCAGAATGGACTGCTTGTCTGCTTTGGCATCGAGCACGTTCCCGGCGCGCTCTCTGCCATATTGCCGGAGGCCAACATTCACTGTCGGTAATGCGAGCGAAGCAGTTTCCATGATGCCGCTGCTTGAATTGCCTACCATGAGGTCCACACTTGCCAGCAAACTCCAGTAAAGCACCGCACTCAGGTTGACAAATGCGCCCGTTAGCCCGTGCTTCCAAGAACCTTCGGGTTTGCTCAATCAGTGAGCGACTCCCGGCATCCGCATTGGGATAACAAAAGAGGATTTGTTCACTTCTCTCGCTAAGTGCTGCAAATAAAGCGGTGGCTTCATAGGTGGTATCGTGCGCGATGGTTACCGGGTGGTAGGCGACGATCATGGAGGGTTTAGAGAGATCGAGCTGGAGCTGCATTTCCAGCTCATTTCGTGTGCGCAATTTGCTGCGCCTAAGATGATCGAGCGATGGAGCGCCCGCGCGATGAACTCGCCAAGGCTCCTCGCCCATGGAGATGATGCGTTGCCGGGCCTTTTCGGTTGACGTGAAGTGAACATGGCTCATTTTCGTGACGGCATTCCGGACAGCGTCATCAATCGCGCCCTCACTGATTTCTCCACCCTCGATGTGCGCAATCGGTATGCGCAGGGCTAGCGCGACACTCGCGGGAGCAAGTATTTCGTAGCGGTCAGCGATCAGAAGCAGAATGTTAGGGCGCATGCGTCCAAGCAGATCCGCGAGCGAAAGCACCCCAATGCCGATGCTCTTTGCCATGCCGATATCGGTATCCGAGCTAAGAAGGGTTTCCACAGAAGCAGCAATCGCAATGCCGTCCTTCTGAATCTCCTGTGCACTCAGACCAAACTCCGGAGACAGATGCGAACCCATGACAATCAGCTTAAGATCAACATCTGGATGGGCTGCCAGTTCGCGCAGGGGCCAGTAGAGATGACTGTAGTCTGCCCGTGAAGTCGTAATCACGGCAATGGTCCGCTTCTGATTCATTTCCTGAGCTCTATTTGGCGTTTATTTTCGATGAGCTGCTGCAGAACATGGCCAGGCCGATATTCGGGCACTGCTTTACAGATGCTCTCCAACAGCAGCCGCAAGTCTCTCTGTCGAACACTCAGGGTTATCTGTTCCATAATCCCGTGCAAAGTTCTGATAGCCATTCTTTCCGGCTGCACTGTGGAGAAAAGATCATTATCTTGTGCAAGGACACTCTCATAAGAGGATGAGAGGAGTTCTTCAACCTTGTCTCCTGGGCGTAGTCCGGTGAAGATAATCTCGATGCCCTGCTGCTCTCTGGCCGTTGCTGCAATGAGATAACGTGCAAGCTCTTCGACCGTTCTGGACGGACCTAGGTCGGGAATCAAGATTCCGGCTTCGTACTCCGGTGACAATGCAGTCATAAGGAGAGTAACCGCATGGTCGAGGGTTAGAAAGAAACGGCGGGCGTTAGGATGTGTGACTGTGACCGGCCCGCCTTCCATAATCTGTTTAAGAAAGATTGGACCTACACTGCCGCTCGAACCAAGTACGTTGCCCAGCCGCACTGCCTTTCGTTGCAAAGCTTTGTCTGGATGCGCAAACAAAAGTAGCTCAGCCAGACGCTTTGTGGCACCCATGATGCTTGCCGGCAAGACAGCCTTGTCTGTGGACACCATGATGAATTGGGCCGCGCCGAATCCTGAGGCTGCTTGCAACACAGCATACGTGCCGAGAACATTGGTGCTTGCTGCTGCCAGCGGATTCAGCTCCATCAATGGAACATGCTTGCATGCTGCAGCATGAAGGATGATTTGCGGGCGGTAGAGTGCGAAGAGCTCAGAAAGCAAAATGGAATCACAGATGCTGCCCAGAATCGGTATGTGCGCTACTTTCCGTGATATATCGAAGGACTGTTCAAGAGCATGCAAGCTATGTTCGTTGCTATCAAGAAGAATCAAGGCGTCCGGATAGCATGTGGTTGCGAAGCGAGCGAGGGCCGAGCCGATAGAACCACCGGCACCCGTGATCAACAGGGTCTTCCCGGAAATGTACTCTTTTAATGACGGAGATGAGGGCACGCAGCACGAGTTGCCGGCAAATTCTGTCCAAATGCTCTTACCGTCCTGCGTGTTGTGCATCATTGCGGCAAACCTAGAGTATAAAGTAAGCGTCTGACCAACACACCTGTCATGTAGGGCGCTACGTGCCCGTGAAATCTCATGAAAATCGCTCAGAGTTTAAGCAATAATTCTCAATGGTTGGGAGTGGCGAGATTGATCGAACAGTGGAGAAGCTGAGGCCGAACACCTGTCTGATCCGGAGCGTGCGTGATAGAGCGAATAAATGGGCGTTGTCTCTTCCCCTGTGGGAGCGACGATAGCCCGAGACCCTGCTTAATGTACCTTCGGCACGCTCTCCGCTCCCGCCAGGAGGAAACCTATGCCGTATAGGATAGCGGGAATCGATGTACATAAAAAGAAGCTGGCCGTGGTTGTGGCTGACGTCGAAGTTGAAGACGAATACCAATTCGAGCGACGCTGGTACGGAAGCAACCCGGAGCAGTTGCAACTGTTGGCGGAATGGCTTATCCAGCAGCAGGTGGAGGAGGTGGTAATGGAATCCACTGCGCAATACTGGAAACCGGTTTGGGGAGCGCTCGAGCAGTATTGGAAGCCAAGCTGTGAGAAGCGGGAAGGTGCGGGCCGGATGTCTGGCACACTCCATCTGGCGCAAGCCTTGTCCAATCGTGGGCGGCGGGGGCGCAAGAAAGACTTTCGCGATGCCGAACGTTTGCTGAAGCGGCTGGTGTCTCAGGAGCTGACCTTGAGCTTCGTGCCCCATGCCGAACAGCGTCTCTGGCGGACCGTGACACGCACAAAATACCAGCTCCGGCGTAACAAAGTACGGCTGCACAATCAACTGGAAGCGCTGCTGGAAGAAGCGCATATCAAGTTATCCAGCCTGGTTTCAGATCTGCTCGGCGCCAGTGCACGGCGGATGCTGCAGGCCTTGGCGGAGGGAGAAACGGATCCGGCGGCGTTAGCCGCCTTGGCCGACCAACGCCTGCGCGCCACGTCGACGCAGCTACGCGATGCCTTGGGTGCGTGCACGGAGCTCAATCCCGTCTACCGCCGGCTGGTGAAGATGGTGCTCGAGGAGTTGCAATGGATCGAGCAGCAGATCGGCCAACTGGACCAGGAGATGGCAAGCCTGCTCCGCCAGCACCAGGATGCAGTCCAGCGGCTCGCTGAAGTCCCCGGTCTCGGGGTGGATTCGGCGCAACAGATCATTGCCGAAGTGGGTGCCAAGGCAGCGACCTTCGCTTCCGCCAAGAATCTCTCCTCGTTGGTCGGGGCATGCCCGGGAGAGGAAGAGAGCGCAGAAGTAAATTACAGCGCGCGCTCACCGAAGGGGAACCGGCACATGCGTCGCCTTCTCAATCAGGCTGCCAATGCTGCCGTCAAAGTTAAAGGAAGCATCTTCGAGATCGTCTACCGTCGTCTCGGTCCGCGCCTCGGCCACAACAAAACCATCGGCGCAATTGCGCATCGCATCTGTCAGCTGATCTGGATAATCCTGAATAAAGGCGTTCGCTATGAGGAACGGGGCCCGGCGGTTTCGGAAAACTCCAGACGAGCCCGCACTTCCCGGATGATCCGGACACTCCGCAAGCTTGGCTACCGAGTCGAACTTCAAGCGGATCCGGCATGAGCAGCGCGATTTTCGACCCTGTTCGCGAAATGATGTCTGTGTTGGAGTAGCTGGATGACTGTAGAAAATAGGTTGTCAGCACCCAAGCGACGGACAGGAGCTGAAGTTCAGCGTTCGCCACTAAAGATGGACGTAAGAGCCGACGAACCAACTCGATGCCGCCTCAAATTCCCTGAAGACCTGGTGAACGAAGAGGCTAGTACTCCGTTCTTACACGGTTCGTACGGCGTAGCGGGGGGGTACTAGCACGGAACACTTTTACTTCGCAAAACGGGACAATCCCTGGTTCATTTCTTACACTGTAAACATGCAAGGCCCTCTTTCAGAGCTTCAAGTGTTTGAGGCTTTATCCACCCTCAGTAATACGACACCGCCATACCCGGAATACGCGACATGGAGGCGCATAGACAATGAACGCTTTTAAAACTCCGCAGAGTCAGAACGTGGCCTTTCTTGCAAGATTTGCGGCTCTGTTGCTGACGGCGTTCGGACTGGCGATTAGCTTTACCGCATCGGCGTTCGGACAGGGCTTCGCGAGGCCGGATGGTTCGGTTCCCGTGCCGATGGATTGGAGCTCAAAGCACGTTGTCTTCACCGCGGGTTTCACGCCGAAGCAGGCGGCGACAATGTGGAACGAGCCACGGGCCTATGCAGAGTGGCTCCTGCATGGGAATGCGCCGGCAGATTCAGGCCTGGTGCGCCGCCGGCGGCGGAGGCCGCGAAGGCAGTCAAGGGGCAAAATGCGAAGGGACTGGGCCATTTCGCTGGGCACCGGCGGCGTCGCTCAAGGAATGTCGCCCGCCAAGTACTCCTTCGACGTGAACGCGACGCCGAGCTGCAGCTCCGATTTCGTAGTATTCCCCATCAACGCGCCGACCGGGAACACGCGCGCCAATGTGGTTGGGACTTTCACCGGCGAGCCGACGTCTGGCCAGACTACGTCAATCACCATAACTCCGACGGGTGGAACCATGGTCACTCTCACCTTGACCTCATCGGCCACCTCGAACACAGCGCAAAACTTCGAAGTGTCCGCCACGGCTGCCACCGATGCGGCCAATCTGGCGGCGGCGATCAATCGTAACCTCATTAGCACCGCTCTCGACCGTATTGTGGCAGTTGCGTCGGGAGATACGGTTACTGTATACGCGCTCACACCAGGGTCCGGCGTGACGCTGACTGACGCCTACACGCTGACCAATTTCAGCTGGGGCACCGTTACTGCCGGGACGAATGGCGCCCAAGCCAACATCGTCGCCTTCAATCAGCTCTACAGCGGGTCCGGGACGTCGCTGTGTAATCTCTCGAATCCGGAATTCATCTTTTCCTACGCCTCTGGCGTCGGACCGGTCGCCACCTCGCCCGGCCTCTCGCTCGGTGGCACAGAAATCTCCTACGTGGAGAATGACCCGAACATCGGCGCAATCCTGCACGTGCTAACGTTCGACAGCGGCAGCACCGAGTACGGAACCAGCGCCAGCTGCGCCAGCAACAACAACGGCGGCACCACGTTGCCCACCTGCGCAACCAACCCGGTGATCCCCGGAAGCACTTCGGGAAGCACCGCCACGGACTTCATGCTTCCTCTGGGTTTGGTTGCCGCCAATGCAGCCACCGGCGTGGCAGGAGCGGCGGATAGCTTCTCATCCCCGTTCACCAACTATGCCAACGACACTACCTACGTCGGCGACAACAACGGCTACTTGTATGCGATCACGTCCACGTTCAACGGGACGCCAGCGTACGCGGGAGGGAGTTTTCCGGTCCAGGTGAGCGCCTCCCCTACGTCAGCAACGCCGACCGGGGTGACGGCAACTGCGACTACAGTGACTGTCACCGTGACGAACTCGCTTAGTATCGGAGAGTTGGTCACCATCGCGGGCGTAACCGCCAACGGCAACTGCAGCGCGGCTGACGCCCCTGCAATTAATGGAACACAAACCGTTATTGCTGCGGGGTTAAGCGGAACGCAGTTTGAATTCAACGCTGTTATACCCACCGCGACTACCGGCGCCGGGTGCACTACCACTGGCGCAACGATTATCCCGGGATCTAACTTCCTCTCGGTCCCAGTGGTCGATGGGGGTGACACCGGCAATATTTTTGTCGGCGATAGCAGCTCTAACTTGTACGAATTGACGTCGGCTGGAGCTACTGCGGCCACGGCGCTTGCTCTCGGCGTAAAGGGGACCACGAACCTAGGCGCCATCAACGGCGGCATTCGCGACGGCGCCATCATCGACTCGACGAACGGAGTAGGGTATGTCGTAACCGCATGCAACCCCAACACCACCGGCGAGGGCGACACGGGAATAGCCGGCAACACCGGCCTTGTCCAATTCACATTCACCAGCAACACCCTGACCGCAGTTGTGTTCGCGGGTCTCGACACCGGCGCAAATCAAAGCTGTACGACCGCTGGCTTTCCAAACTACGCTCCCACCCCGGACGAACGCTACTATGCCTTGGGCATTGCTAGTGCCACTCCGGCGAACAACGGGGAGATAATCGGCGCCACCTCCGGCACCGGTGGACAACAGCTCAAAGAATTGCAGTTCGTTAGTTCCACCATGCAGACAACGCCGCCCAACAACGACAAGCCTCAAATGGGCGGCAGCGCTTCGCCCATCTCGCCGCTCACCGAGTTCTTTAACAGCCAGGTATTCACCGTGATCGGGGTTACGGCAACTACGACAGTAGTCACGGTAACGGCGAACAACACGCTCGCCGCCAATGACCTGGTCACCCTGTCGGGCGTAGCTGCCAACACCAATTGCACCGCCGCCGACATCGCCGCCATCAATGGCGGAATACAAACCGTTGTTTCGGCCACCGCAACGAATTTCACCTTCGACGCTACGATACCCACCGCGACTACCGGCGCGGGATGTACTGTGACCGGCGCAACTGCTACGGGCGGACTGGACTACCTGTTCGTAGGAGTGAATGAAAATCCAAGCGCTGTGTATTGCCTCCTTTTGCCTAACTCGCTTTTAGTTGCTTCAGGAGCCGCGCCTACCAGTCTGGTGATGAACACCACCGATGCAGTAGGCGGGACAAGCGGCATGATCGTGGACAATGATTCCACCGCCGGCCAGGCGTCGAGCATCTACTTCGGCACGCTGGCGACGTCAACTACCGTTTGCGGAAACACGGCCGCGTACTGCGCGGTCAAGCTAACCCAGTCCGCGTTGGAGTAGTTCGCACCTCGTCTAGCCCAGGCGTTCTAACCAACTGAACTCCCCCGCAGACTAACGATCGTCTGATGCGAAAAAACGGTAGTGGGCCCCTTTGAACGAATGCTAATGCGGGTTTGGCATTGAACGTGCAAATGTCACTGCAAGAATTCTTAGTGGTACATTTTACACTCTTCCCCCATCCAAAATGGGGAGGTGTGTTTTAATGCCGCTTTAGCATGTCAAGTAAAATCGGGTTCCTTGCTGTTCTATAATGAAATCAGTGGTAACAGGCGCCCCCCCCAACGAAAAACCCCATATTGACCTGCGTTGTCGAACTAAAGTATAAACATCGTGCAGGCGGGATCGATCTCGTGCCGGGATCGATCTCATGCATCCCCTATCGCAAGTTTGTAATCAAATAGCATAGACCCGAAAAAGGAGGGAATATGACACAAGAAAAAATTAAGAAAATCCGAGCCCTCCGAGCGACTACGATTCGTTACGCTGCCAGAGTGCAGAGACAAGGCCCCAAGACGGGTAAACACTCCGAAACGGCGTTCTCCCAATCGGCAGCGAAGTACTATCCCGCGTTGAAGAAACTTGCCTCGGAGTGAAATATTCCGGCTGACTGCCGCCTACATCGAGTCGCTGCACGATGATGGTATAGCGTTTTATTGGCCCCGGGGTTCAGCCAGTGGGGGCATTCGATTGCCTCGACCTCAACCTGCTCGAATCCTCAGCAGAACAACCATTTCAGGCTGGCTTTGGCGTAGATTTCTATCCCACGATCTACGCCAAAGCCGCCTGTTTGTTTTTCTCGATTGCCGGCGGACACATTTTCACCAATGGAAATAAGCGCACGGGCGTCCTTGCGTTGGATCAGTTTCTGTCTGCCAATTCAATCTATCTTTTTCTGTCAAACAGGCAAATCAGACATGACGCCGAAAAAACGGCTTCCTACCGGACGCGAGGCGAGAATCACAAAACCGTTATAGCCAAATTGAGTCGGAGAATAGAAGAAAACAGCATACCATTCAGCGTGGTGCGCTCGTTCGATCAGCCGATGTATAGAGAGATGCTGGTGGTGAGAAGGATTATTCGCAACAACGAATTGAACCGACCGGGAACTAGGCCGAAGCAAGCAATACACGCTGGTTGAGAGGGCAACCTTAACGTCACTTGTGCTTTTTCTTTGACCACCGGACCTTCGCAGCTTTAGTGGCAACCTTGGATCGCTCGGCCTTGGTCATGGTCTTGAGACGGCGCTTCCCGCCGATCTGACCCCCCTTACGGCCAATGGCCGCCATGTAGTCAGACATGCCTTCCGGCAAGACTGGGACTGAGGGCGTATCGGATTGGCTAGTTGAAAGCTCAACGAGGCGGTGCGCAAGTTCATTCACATCGGATGGGCGTTTCGACTGCTTAACCTGCTTTGGCATACCGCGAGTATGCCACAATCAACGAGCCTGTGGAAATTCAAAGTATCCCACTACCGAAAAAACCTACTCAATCTCTTCCTGATGCGGCTGGGGCGCCCCGGGCGGATAGATACCGATAAGTCTTAGCGCTGTATCTGGAGCGCCCGCAGAATAGGTTAAACGATCGAAGGACGCTTCAGGGCGCTGCAGATACAGCGACTTGAAGGCAGCCGCTCTCGGCAGCGGCGATTAGCTATTTTGTATCGGCTTGCCAAGGCCTGAATGAAGCGTGGAAGTATTGCTACAGTTCAGTGGACTGTGGGGGGCACGATCCCGTGCATTCGCGAGCTAATTTGATGGATAAATGTGAGGCGGTTGGGGTGCTCTGGATAGCGGTAGTCTTGGCCTGAGACACAGCGGCACTGAGCATGCCGAAGCGCGTGGGTAGAACGAGGGTGAAGTTGCAGGTTCATGCGCCAGTTCCGATCGTGATCGGTGGAGATCGTAGCAGCAGTTGAGCCGTGGAGAGCCATTCGACGACGTGCAGAGTGCCACCACAAACGGGGCACTTGGGATAGGAGGTAGGAGATTTGAAGTTCGTCTTCCATAGTAACGAACCAGTAAACAGGGGGCCTGGGCGTCACCGCCGCAGCAACACTGGTTACCGCTGCGGCTTCAAGAAGAGGATTCCCAAGGGTGGAAGCGTCAGATCCAAAGAGAACGGCTGGCCATGTGCGGGTACGGTTTCGGCGAGCACACCTCCGGCATTCCCCTGATTACTACCACCGTAGGAAGCGGCATCACTGTTCAAAAGTTCGCGCCAATACCCCCCTTCAGGCACGCCTATGCGATGGTGGTGTCGCACCACCGGCGTGAAGTTTCCAATTACC
>Ga0187880_1004555_pt1 | contig 10166 bp, 9 predicted proteins | sample June2016WEW_19_4_FD_132998 | JGI IMG/M metagenome (GOLD analysis project Ga0187880, IMG submission 132998) | Peatland microbial communities from SPRUCE experiment site at the Marcell Experimental Forest, Minnesota, USA - June2016WEW_19_40 | ecosystem: Environmental > Terrestrial > Soil > Wetlands...
ATCGAGTGTGGCTCGGGCGAAGCCGCGCTCGCCGGTTCGGTCGCACTGATGGCCGCTGAAGGCGTATCGCCCAACGGCATGGGTTTGCCGACGCGAGGCGTCACGGCAGGCTGCGTCGTCTGCGGAGGCGCGCTCGATGCAGCAACAACCGGCGCGGGCGGCGGCGCTGTGAGCGGCGCGGCAGGCCGCGCGGTCGGATGCAGCACGAGCACCTGGCCAATCTCGAGCCTGAAATCGGGGCCAATGTTGTTCCACTTCGCCAGCTCCCGATAATCGAGATTGTGCTGCCAGGCGATGGTGTAGAGCGTATCGTGCGGCCGCACCACATAGGTCTGGGGCGCGTACGTTGTGGGGGAATCGTCGAGGCGGCCGCTGGATGCGCAACCGCCGATCGTGAAGCAGCACATCCACGCGACAGCGATCGCTCGCGTGAGGCTAACGCTGCAGCCCTGACAGCAAGGGAACAAAGCTCACCGCCCCGAGCGATTGCTTGTGCAGCCGGTTCTCTGTCTTGGTATAGCGCATTAGTTCCTGACGGCCGTCCGGGCCCACCGGCGCAATCAAGCGGCCGCCCACCACGAGTTGATCGAACAACGCCGGCGGCACTTCGTGCGGCGCCGCCGTCAACAAAATTCCATCATAGGGCGCTCGTGCCGGCCAGCCCACGCTGCCATCGTCATGACGGCAATGAACATTGCGAATACGGAGTTCGCGCAAGGTACGCCGCGCCTTGCCCAACAGACTCGAGATCCGCTCGATGGTGTAGATCTCTTGGACCAGCGGCGCCAAGACCGCTGTCTGGTAGCCGCAGCCGGTGCCGATTTCCAGAACCTTGGGAGTCGGACCCGCCTCGAGCAACGCCTCTGTCATGCGAGCGACGACATACGGCTGGGAGATGGTCTGTCCAAAACCGATGGGTAACGCCGTGTCTTCGTACGCGCGCGTGGCAAGCGCTTCATCCATGAAGAGATGCCGTGGAACGTTGCGTATGCGGTCGAGTACTCGTTGATCTTTGATGCCCTGGTCTTGCAGCCGCTGCACCAACCGCTCGCGCGTGCGGGCCGAGGTCATGCCGATGCCGCTAAGCCGTGGACCTTCCATAAAACTACTCAAGTTTCAGCCAACGCTCCAACTCGGGCAATGCAGAATGACGCGTCAAGTCGATCTGCAACGGCGTGATGGATGCATAACCCTCCGCGACCGCATGAAAGTCGGTGCCGCGCCCTGCGTCTTGGCCCGCGCCGGCGGATCCGACCCAATAGACGTTTCGGCCACGCGGATCCTGCGCACGCACTACCCGCTCCGCTCGATGACGATTGCCGAGACGCGTCACTTTGACACCGCGCAGCGCCCCGTCGGGTAAATCCGGTACATTCACGTTGAGAATTACGGACCCTTGCAACGGTGATTGCGCCATACGCTCAACCAAACGCGCCGCGACCTGGGCTGCGCTCGCAAAGTTTCGCGGGCTGCCGGGCTCGACGCACAGGGATACGGCAATGGCGGGCAATCCCAGAAATCGCCCCTCGACGGCGGCAGCGACCGTGCCGGAGTACAGCGTATCGTCCCCGAGGTTGGCGCCGTCGTTCACGCCGGACACGACGATATCGTGTTCGAAGTCGAATAGTCCGGAAATGGCCAGATGCACGCAGTCGGTCGGCGTTCCCGTGCAGTAGTACGAATCGGCCGCGTACTGTATCGCCCGTACCGGAACGTCGAGGGTCAGCGAGTTGCTGGCGCCGCTGCGATTTCGATCGGGCGCCACGATGGTCACCGCGCCCAGAGGTTTGATGGCAAGGCCCAACGCCTCCAAGCCCTCAGCCCGATAACCGTCGTCATTAGAAAGAAGGATTTTCACAATTCAACAGCCTGCCTAAAGATGGCGGGTCCCGCCGTGCGGACTATACTGTAACGCTGGAAACCCTGCGCGATCGGATCGAAAATCATGGCCAAACAACGCACCACCAACCCCAGCGCTACCGCCCCGGCGACCGAGGATGCACTCGCATTTCGGGCTGCCGTGCGCGACGTCAAGCCGCTGGCGCACGTGCCGTCGGCGCAAGGGCTTGCCAAACCGAAACCGCGAGCGCGCCTCCGCAAGGGTGACGCCGTTACGAAAAATCTCGAGGCGGCAATGCCCCTGATCGAGACGCCGATGCTCGACACGAGCGGCGTGCTCGCGCCCGCAGAGTCGGGCATTGCCGGGGGCGACGCCCTCGCGTTTCAGCGTCCGGGCGTGCGCACTCAAGTCGTTCGGCGCCTGCGCCGCGGCCTGATTCCCATCGAGGATGAATTGGATCTGCACGGACTCAGCCAAACGGCGGCGCGCGAGCAACTCGCGGAATTTCTCGAGTACAGTCGCACTGCGGGCCGGCGCTGCGTGAGAATCATCCACGGCAAAGGGTATCGGTCCGGCGCACGCGGCCCCGTGTTGAAGATGGCCGTCGATCTGTGGCTGCGGCGGCATTCGGACGTGATGGCGTTCACTTCCGCGCGAGCCATCGATGGCGGCACGGGCGCCGTTTATGTGCTGCTGCGCGCTTGAGTATTCACTCGTCGTCGGACTCCAACGCGGGCGTCGACTCAAGTTCGCAAATCTCACGCAGCACGGACGTGGCGAACTGGCCGCGCGCCAGCATGAAACTGAGCGTAATCGTTCCGGCGTCTGCTTCCACGGCGAGTTCGCGCACCACGCTGCGCAGCGAGCGCCGCTCCTGGGTCAAGCCTTCACCCTCGAGCAGATTCGCGACGTCCTGAAACTCGCTTGCGATTTCACGCTCAAGCTGCAGCGAATGACCTTGAGTCTCAGGCGCACCGCGGCCCCATAAAGGTCCCGATGGATGAATGTCGAATGCCGTCAGGCGCCGCTGCATTTCTGCGTCCAACGCCGTCACTCGGAAATGGCTCCCGCTGCCATCGAGACTCGCCAGGTCGCCCGGCGCGAGTTGCGACCAGTCGCCGGCTTCCACGCGACGCGCCAGTACCGCATTGAAAATCAACGACCGCGCAGCCGATAGCGCAAAACCACGCTGCGCACGCACGTGCGGCGCCTGTCCGCTCTGCACCCACGCCGCTACCCGGTCGAGATTGTAGCCTTCGCGGCCAAAGCGCTGTGGGCCGAAATAATTCGGTACGCCGTGAGCAGACACCGCCGCCAGTTTGAGGTCCAACTGGTCTCGGGACCATGCCGTTTCGCGCAACCGGATGCGGAAGCGATTGCCGGTGAGTGCACCACGCTTCAATTTGCGCGAATTACGCTGGACCTCCAGCACTCTGAATTCACCTGTGCGCACGTCGCTCCAATAGTCTGCGGTAGTCGCGAGCGTGGGCACGCTGAACCATTGCACGGTGACGGCATGACGATCCTTGAGGCCGGCATAACCGACAGCGTCGGCCGGTACTTGGGCCAGCCGCGCGATCTCGGCGGCGACCCATCGCGTATTGGCGTTTTTCTTCTCGACGCGCAACAGCCAATGCGGACCGCTGCCGGAGGGAACGAACGAGAGCTGCTCTTCGACCCGAAAATCGTCAGGCAGCGTCTTGAACTCTGCTTTCGGCAACGGCGCGCCGTGCGCGCGCGGCGGATTGAGGGCGGCCCGGGTCCACAGGTCGGCATGCCTGCCGCGCACGCTCACCGCGGTGTTTTGGCATCGAGCAAAACGGCAGCGCTCGCGGCAAGGCCTTCACCGCGGCCGATGAATCCCAATTTTTCGGTCGTCGTTGCTTTGATGTTGATGGCCCGCACTGAAACACCGAGATCGGCGGCCAAGTTTTCCGCCATGGCGCTGCGGTGTTTGGCGATGCGCGGCGCCTCAGCGAGTACGGTAACGTCGGCATTCACCAGCGCCCATCCCGCCGCGTGCATCTGCGCGGTCACCTCGCGCAAGAACGCTCTGCTGTTCGCTCCCCGATAACGCGGATCGCTGTCCGGAAAGTGTTGGCCGATATCGCCCATCCCGAGCGCGCCCAACACGGCATCGCACAGGGCATGAATCACCACATCGCCGTCGGAATGCGCTACCACGCCTCGCGGATAGTCGATTTTCACGCCGCCCAACATCACGTGATCGCCTTCGCCGAAAGCGTGCACATCAAAACCTTGGCCGATCCGCATGTGGCTCTGCTCCGTACCTTTCAAGATCGCCTCGGCCATCGATAGATCCGCAGGCGTAGTCACCTTGATGTTGAAGGGCGAACCGCGCACCAACCGTGCAGGCAGCCCTAGTCGCTCCATCGCTTGCGCCTCATCGGTGACCGCGATGCCCAATCTCACGACCTCGCCAAGGGCCTGTTTCAGGCGTGCGAAACCGAATACCTGCGGCGTCAGCGCGCGCCACAATCCACTTCGATCGACGGTGTCGACCGCAATGCCGCCCCGCTCTCGTTTTACCGTATCGACGATGGGCGATGCCAGCACGGCGCCCGCGATGGCTGCATCATCGGCCGTCTCCACGGCATCGATCAGCGCCGCGAGATCGGCCGACGTCAAACACGGTCGCGCGGCGTCGTGCACCAATATCCAATCGTCCGCAGCCGCGTAGGTTGCCAGAGCGTTCAGACCGTTCATCACCGACTCTTGCCGGCTGGCGCCGCCGATTGCCGTCTGCACCTTGGAAGTCGGCAGCGAGGCAGCGATGTCCCGCCAGCGCGCATCGTCGGCGGCAAGCGCGATGACGATACCTTCGACACGCGGCTCGCGGAGCAGCGCCGCCAGCGACCACTCGATCACCGTGGCGCCCAGTAGGGGCGCGTACTGTTTGGGCGCGTTTACCTGTGAGGAATCGAACCGTGCACCACGCCCGGCCGCCGGAACAACAGCCCACACGCGTCGCACGGCCGCCGAACTCACTGTGCGCGAGCAGTGATGGTGGTAGCGGGTGCGGCAGGAGCAGGCGTCGCGACGGTGACCACCTGATAGAAGGTCTCGTTGTTGCCCACCATGCCCAACTCGCTGCGGGCGCGCTCTTCGAGCGCGGTCAATCCGCCTTTGAGATCATTCACTTCCGCCACCAACTGGCGGTTTCGCTCGCGCTGTTCGATATTCGCGGCTGCTTGCGCTTCGACCGCCGCGGTCAAGCGGGACACCTCACGTACCCCGTGATCGGAGACCCACACCCGGTACTGCAGAAGCACCACGGCAAGGCCCAAAACAACAGCGAAAATCCTCATAAGGACATGAGCTTACCACGAACTCTTAAGGCTAAGGAACCACTGCGCACGGAACCGCCAAGGCGTTGCGGCCGGCATAGACGGCCTTAGGTCCGATCTCCTCCTCGATACGCAGCAACTGATTGTATTTCGCGACGCGATCGGAACGCGACATGGAGCCCGTCTTGATCTGGGTGGTTGACGTCCCCACCGCGATGTCGGCAATGGTCACATCCTCGGTTTCGCCGGATCGATGCGAAACCACCGCTGCATACTTGGCCTTCGACGCCATCTCGATGGCGGCAAGGGTTTCCGTCAACGTCCCGATTTGGTTCGGCTTGATGAGAATCGCGTTGGCAATTTTCTTGGAAATGCCTTCCGCGAAAATTTTAGTGTTCGTGACGAACAAATCATCGCCGACGAGTTGCACTTTCTGCCCGAGCTTGCGCGTCAGGATGTCCCACCCGTCCCAATCGCCCTCACTCATGCCATCCTCGATCGAAACGATTGGATACTTCGCGGCCAAGCCCGCCAGGTAATCGGCGAACTCGGTCGAATTGAAGTGACGGCCCTCGGATTCCAAGCAGTAGACGCCGTTCTTGTAAAGTTCCGTGCTCGCCACGTCGAGAGCCAGGTAGACATCCCGACCCGCGCGATACCCCGCCTTATCGATGGCCTCCAAGATCGTGGTCAGCGCCGCCTCGTTCGACGGCAGATCCGGCGCGAACCCGCCTTCGTCGCCGACGCCGGTGTTGAGGCCTTTCGCGTGCAGGACCTTTTTCAGCGTGTGAAATATCTCGGAGCCGTAGCGCAGCGCCTCCGACAACGACGGCGCACCTACGGCCAAGATCATGAATTCTTGAATGTCTACATTGTTGTCCGCATGCATGCCGCCGTTGATGATGTTCATCATGGGAACCGGCATGGTTAGGTCGCCGGAACCGCCCAAGTGCCGATACAAGGGCACCTTCCGGTCGCGCGCGGCGGCGTGCGCCGCTGCCAGTGAAACGGCGAGGATGGCATTGGCGCCCAGTTTCGATTTGGTCTCCGTGCCGTCGGCCGCGATCATCTTGGCATCGAGGCCGCGTTGATCCTGCGCGTCGAGCCCTACTACCACGTCGCGAAGGGTTTTGTTGACGTGCTGGACGGCATTGCGCACACCCTTGCCCATGAATCGCTTCAAGTCGCCGTCGCGCAATTCCACCGCTTCCCTTGAACCGGTGGACGCGCCCGACGGGACCGCCGCGCGACCGACGATGCCTGACTCCAAGACGACGTCGGCTTCGACCGTAGGGTTACCCCGCGAATCGATGATTTCGCGGCCGCGAATATCGGCAATACGACTCATAATAAGGACTCCTCGAATGGTTTCTTTTTCACTGCCAGATCTAGTTCCACGAGTGTCGAGAGCAACGACGCCATGCGATCCAAAGGCCACGCATTGGGACCGTCGGACAGTGCCTTGGCGGGATCGGGGTGGGTTTCCATGAAAATGCCGGCGATGCCGGCGGCAACGGCGGCACGCGCCAATACCGGCACGAACTCTCGCTCGCCGCCGGAGGAGTTGCCCTGGGCACCGGGCAATTGCACCGAGTGCGTGGCATCGAAAACCACTGGGCAGCCCGTGCCGCGCATGATGGCCAACGAGCGCATGTCCGACACGAGATTGTTGTAGCCGAAGGAGAAGCCTCGTTCGCATACCATGATCTGCGCATTGCCGGTGGACCGCGCCTTGTCGACCACGTTCCGCATTTCCCATGGCGACAGGAACTGGCCTTTCTTGATGTTGACCGGTTTGTTCTGTGACGCCACGTTCACGATGAAATTCGTCTGGCGGCACAGGAAAGCCGGCGTCTGCAGCACATCGACGACGGCGGCCACATCCGCCAACGGCGTGTCCTCGTGCACGTCGGTGAGGACTGGAACTCCGATCTCCTGACGCACACGCGCCAGCGCCTTGAGACCCGCATCGACTCCGGGGCCGCGAAAGCTCGAACGCGACGAACGGTTCGCCTTATCGAAGGACGCCTTGAAAATGAACGGAATGCCCAGCGCGGCGGTCATGTCGCGCAAGCGCCCCGCCACCTCGATGACCAGCGTCTCGCTCTCGATGACGCACGGACCGGCAATCAAGAAGAGCGGGCGATCCGGTCCGACCTCGAAAGCGCCGAGCTTCATGCAGTCGCGCGCCCTGGCCGCAATGCCGCGCGGTATTCGCGCGCGGCTCGGATGAATCCGGCAAACAACGGATGGCCGTCGCGCGGAGTCGACGTGAATTCCGGATGGAACTGACTGGCCACGAACCAGGGATGATTCGCCAGTTCGATGAACTCCACCAGGCCTTCGGCCGAGAAGCCTGAAAACGTCATCCCGGCGCGCGATAGCTCCTCGAGGTAGTGATTGTTGAACTCGTAGCGATGGCGATGCCGCTCGTAGATCACATCCTTGCCGTACAGCGAGTGCACCAGCGAGCCGGGAACCAGGCGCGCCTCCTGCGCGCCCAATCGCATGGTGCCGCCGAGATCGGATTTTTCGTCGCGCACCTGTTGGCCGCGGGCCAAGTCCTGCCATTCGGTGATGAGCGCGATCACCGGATGGGTGGTGGCGCGATCGAATTCGGTGCTGTTCGCGCCTTTCAGCGCCAGGACGTTGCGCGCATATTCGATGATCGCCAGCTGCATGCCCAAACAGATGCCGAGATACGGGATGCGATTCTCGCGCGCGAAACGGATGGATTGAATCTTGCCTTCGATGCCGCGGTCGCCGAATCCGCCCGGCACGAGAATGGCATCCATTTTTTGCAGCGCCGACGGGCCCGAGCGTTCGATGTCCTGCGATTCAAAATAGTGGATATTCACGCGCGTTCGCGTCTTGATTCCCCCATGCATCAATGATTCGTTCAACGAGATGTACGAATCGCGAATCTGCACGTACTTGCCGACCATGCCGATGTCGACGACGGCCTCCGGATTTTGCTTCGCGGACACCACCGCTCGCCACTCGGACAGATCAGTGGGCGGGACTTCCAGGCGCAGCTTGTCGACCACGATGTCGTCCAAGTCCTGTTCGTGCAGCAGCATGGGGATTTTGTAAATATCGTCGGAGTCCACCGCGGAAATCACCGCGCGCTCTTCCACGTTGGTGAACAGGGCGATTTTGCGCCGTTGTTCGTCCGGCAGTTCCTGCGCGCACCGGCACAAGAGAATGTCCGGCTGAATACCGATGCCGCGCAGTTCCTTCACGGAATGCTGCGTGGGCTTGGTCTTGATCTCGCCGCCGCCGCCGACGATGGGCACCAACGTCAGATGCATGTACAACACGTGATTGCGGCCCAATTCGACGCCCATCTGTCTGATGGCCTCGAGAAAGGGCAGCGATTCGATGTCGCCCACCGTACCGCCGATCTCGACCATGCAGACGTCCGCATTGCCGGCACCCATACGCACGCGGTACTTGATTTCGTCGGTGATGTGCGGAATGACTTGGACAGTCGCTCCCAGGTAATCGCCGCGTCGTTCTTTGGCGATCACTCGCTCATAGATTCGACCCGTCGTGAAATTGCTGTTGCGGCCGGTGGTCGTGCGCACGAAGCGCTCGTAATGCCCAAGATCGAGATCCGCCTCGGTGCCGTCCGCCGTGACGAACACTTCACCGTGCTGGAACGGGCTCATGGTGCCGGGATCGACGTTAATGTACGGATCCAGCTTCACCATGCTGACTTTGAGTCCGCGTGCTTCGAGGATGGCCCCCAGCGAGGCCGACGCAATACCCTTGCCGAGCGAGGAGACCACACCGCCGGTGACGAAAACGAATCGTGTCATGATGGGTCACCGCCGATTAAAAGAATTGCCCCGCACGAACATTCGATTCGCGCGAACGCAAACAACGCTATGGGAATAAATGGAATTCGACGGGAATTCAGGTTACCAGATCACGCCGCGGGCGACAATCGACTTGGGTTAAAGACTTAGGTTAAAATGGGCGCGTCATGCCAATTGCACCCGACGCCCGGCGCTCCCGCCGCAACGCGCCAACGGGCGTCTTGCCAGAGATCGCCCACGGCGATCAGATCGTTCCCGGCATACACCAGGGGAAGCGCATCGCGCATCCACGGCAACACCCCTAAGGATTGACACAGGTGCTGCACGCTGGTGGTCCGGGCGCGCCGCTGCGGCTTGAGCGTTTCACCGCCCCGGCGCTGCCGTACGACGACCATGTCCGGCAAGCGATCAGCGTCCAAGCCGCCGATCTGCGGCGACCACTGCAAGGTGCCGAGTTCGCTTCCTAAGTTCAGCTTCACTCCCGGCGCAAACAACCACTCGCGCTGCTCGCCCACGCGGGGCGGACGCGCCATCGTCAGGAATAGCCGGTCACGGTAGCGCCGCAGCGCATGCTCACCCCACATGATGACGGGCAGGTGATCTGCGGCCGCCGCGATGATCTGGCGCAACGCCTCGGTGAGGCGCGCGGTAGAGGGCGGCTGCACCTCCCTGGCCGCGATCCAGTAGCGCAACACGTTCAGCTGCTCCGTCGATGACAGCGCCCGCAGGCCCGTCACGGACAGCGCCGTGCCGTCACGCAGCCTTTGGACCGCAACCGCCGCCGACTGGTCCAGCAATTCTTGCGCGTCCGCGAAGTGCCGCGCCGTGCGCGACAATGCGCCCGCCGCGCCCGGCCAGCGCTCCTCGATCAGCGGCCACAACTGCCGGCGCAAGTAGGCGCGGTCGAAACGCATGTCGAGATTCATCGGATCGGACACTGCGGTAACTCCCGCCGCTGCGCCAAATGTGCGCAGATCGCGCTGGGCGAAGGTCAACAGCGGACGCATGTGCCAGCCGCCGTGCCACGGCCGACAAATCGGCATCGCGCACATGCCCTTGAGGCCGGCGCCGCGCAGCAGCTGCAACAGCACGGTCTCGGCCTGGTCCTCTGCATGGTGTGCGGTCAACAGGCATTCGCCGGCGGCGAGCTGACGCGCCAGCCCCGCATAGCGGGCGTCGCGCGCCGCCGCTTCGATC
>Ga0187880_1004559_pt1 | contig 10163 bp, 4 predicted proteins | sample June2016WEW_19_4_FD_132998 | JGI IMG/M metagenome (GOLD analysis project Ga0187880, IMG submission 132998) | Peatland microbial communities from SPRUCE experiment site at the Marcell Experimental Forest, Minnesota, USA - June2016WEW_19_40 | ecosystem: Environmental > Terrestrial > Soil > Wetlands...
CCGCTTTGGCCTGGATGAGGATGGGGATGTCGGGATCGGCGTCTTTCCAGAGGGTGAGAAAGTCCTGGTAGGCAGCCTTTGCTTTCCCCGTGTCGCCGGAGAGCGCGTAGGCGCGGCCCAGGCCCAAATGCGCGAGCGCCCCGATCACTTCGTTTTGAACGACCCCCGGATGGTCAAGAATCTTCTGGAACTCAGCGGCAGCGGCGCTGCCCTGGTGCGCCGCCAGAAAGGCTTCACCGCGCAGGTAAACGGGGCAAAGAGCGAAATCCGCGCTGCCAATAGTTAAACTGAGTTCGTAGGGCGCAGCCGGGACGAGTGCCTCAAGGGCCTTGGCAGGGCTGCCGCTCCCCTGAGCAGCGGCGGCACGGATTGCAGGCAGATAGTTAAACTGTACGATCGTATCTTCCGGGAAGCGCCTGGCAAGATCGCCGGCGAGTCGTGTCGCTTGCGCAGAATCGCCGGCCAGCGCCAGCGCCAGCGCGGCGATGGCTTGAGCTTCCTTGCCGTTTGACAGTGCGAGCGCCGCTCGCGCCGGCTGTTTGGCCACTCCCATGTTGCCGACCAAGGCCTCGCGCACGGCAGCCCGGGCCTGATAGGCGGCCGCCGTCTCCTTCGCATCCGCTTGCTGAGCGAAACCGGCTGCGCGCTGCGTCAGCTTCCGCGCTTTGGCAAACTCTCCGGAATATGCGGCCGTATCCGATTCGAGGTAGAGCGCAACGTCTTCTTGTCCGGGCTTGCCCATGAGAGCAGCCGTCTCGTGCTGCATGCCCGTTTGATCGTGCTGCAGGAAGTCCATGAGATAAAGATTTCCGTGAATAGCCGGATTGTCAAAATTATGAGCTTGCGCCTCCTGGGCTGTCGCCTTGGCGTCATCGAGACGGCCAACGGCCAAATAGTTGTAGAGGAGGTTGGAGTAGGCCAGCCCGCTTTCAGGATTCAGTCTCACCGTCTCCTGAGCTGCAGCGGTAGCCTTATCGTAATTCCCAAGACTGGTGTAGATGTTGGTCAGATTGGAGGCGGGGTTGTAGTCGCGAGGGTAGGTCAGCGCCCATAACTCGTAGATTTTGCGGGCAGCCTCCAGGTTCCCTGTGACGAAAAGCTCATAGTGCGACGCGATATAGAGCTTTTCGCGCTCGCTCACCCGCTCGCGCAGCTCGTAAGCTTTGCGCATGTTCTCGGTCGCACGTACGGTTTGCGCCAGGTTCTGGTAGCTAGTTCCCAGCCGTGCGTAGGCCATGGCAAAATTGGGATCCAAGCTGATGGCCCGCTGGAACAACGGGATCGCGGCAGGGTAATCGCCCCTTTGGATCATCGCCTGATAGCCCAGGCTATAAGCTCGCAGCGCCTCAAGTGATGCCGTGGTCACGTTCTCCGGCCGCACGTCATACTTCTGCACCGAGACTAGCGATTCGCCCAGCTTGCGGCGCATGCGCGAAGCGGCGTCGCTCAAAGCCGTCAACACCTTCTCCTTATTGTCGGCCGTTACCACTTCCTCCGCCAGCAGGTCGCCATTGCGGCAGTTCACCGCTCTCAGCCCCAGCACGTACTGCGTGCCCAGGATGGCGATGGAGCCCTCGATGGTGGCCGCGCTCGCCGTGCGCTCGGAGACTTCACGCGCGACTTCCCCCGTGAGCCGCGTGTCTTTCGGTCGCGCCATTAAGGAGAGCGTCTGCGTGATGTGCTGATCCGAAAGCAGGTTCAGAAACGGCGACTGCTCCAGTTGCGCCGAAAGTCCTTGCCGCAGCGTGCCGTCAAACACCGGGTCCCCAGTGCGATTGTCGAACTCCGCCAGCACGATCGTGTCCTTGTCGGTGAGCGCCGGGGCCGTGTGCGCGCGCCAGAAAAGTCTGCCGGCCACCAAAGCGATGAGCACGACGAAGGCTGCAGCCAGTCCGACTTGCGTCGCACGCCGGCTGGACTCGCGAACGGGTGGTCTCTTGGACGCCGCCGTGGCTGTGGCCGACGCCGCGATTTTCGCCAGCACTCGTGACGCGATGGCGCTCTCCATCCCCGAAGGGCTCGACTCCTCCACTTGCGGTAGCGGCGGCGCGACGGTTTTCGACATGACCGGCGCCACGAAGCGATAACCCTGGCGAGGAATGGTTTCCACGTAGCGCGGACTGTCCGCGTTGTCGCCCAGCACGGTCCTGATCTGGGCGATGCACTGTCTCATCCCATGCTCGAAGTCAACCTCGCTGTCCACCTTCCAGAGTTCCATTTGAATTGCGTCGCGGGTGACAATCTGGCCGGCATGACTGGCGAGCATGACCAGAAGCTGCAACGGTTGGGGCGGCAATTTGATGAGCATGCCGGATTTGCGCAGCTCTGCGGTATCGAGGTTGAGCTCGAAGATGCCGAAGCGAAGCAGTTCCTGCGTGGCGTTCAAGATGACCGCCCTTGAATCGGCGATTCTTACGCTGATTATACCGCTTCCTGCCCTGTAGCCCACTGACAACTTAATGACACGCCCTGCTAATCCTCGATTTTCCAGTGGGTTGGCCGATCAGGTTCAATTCATCACCAAATCAGCCGGCAAGTATTGAAGGCCAGCGCAAATCGGCGCATTGTGCGTCACGAGAGCGGGAAATTGAGCAACAACTCGACAACCTGCTCTTAGGGGGAACGCTTCCGGAGGTGGGGCAAACAACCCGCCTCCGGGGAGCGAAACGAGTGGCGACGGCCGCTGAAGCCCCGCCAAGGATGGAAAGCAGAAAGGAGGCCGCCATGAAAACGCCAGGGACAATGCAAGTCCCCCAGTTGGAGAAATTCGCCCGCTTCCTCGAGGAACACCCCGGCTTTTCGCCTCTGCTCGAAGGCGAGGACGCGGTTGTCTGTGGTTTCCAGGCGGGCGACTGCTTTCTCACGCTCGACGAGATGGAAAGGCTGATCGCCCCCCAGACGCCCCGCGAGTTGCTGTTGCGGACGCTGCTAACTGCGGGGCCAAGCATGAGCAAAAGGAGGGTGCCATGAAAGCACAAGCAGTTACAACCAGCGCGATGGCTCCGGGGCCGTTCCTTACCTTGATTCTGTCGTCGCGGCAAGCCAGGTTTGAGGACAAAGTTTCGCGACACATTGAGGACGAAGCTTCGCGCAAGTTGAGCGGTGACACGACGACTCTATCCGGCGCGGTCCTCCGCAGCGCAGAGGACGCGGCAGAAGCGCAGTCCGATCAGCCGGCGATGGTCAATCTGGGGCCGATGCTGTCCGGGGTCCCCACCACGCGCCTCGGTTGCGCGTGGTGGGGTGGCCTGACGCTGCTGAAAATGTTGCGCCGCCGCACTCCGCGCCGCGATCGCCACCGCTGGCAGGGACCAACCTTGCCGCCGGGCTGCGTGATGCTCGTGCGCTACGTGTCGCGGTGAAGTTTCTTACGTCAGGGAGCGTTCTGCCTTGCGAAGAACGCTCCCAGGTGAGTGGCAGCTACGCGGTGAAGTTGCTCCTGACCCTTCGAGGTTAATCGCCGCCCCAACCTATGACCAAAAGGAGATCGCCATGAAAACGCAAAGTACGAAGCAGGAGCCGGTAGCAATGGATATTCAGCGGGAAAGTCTTCAAAACGATAATAACTCTATGGAAAAGCGCATTCTCATCGCCTCACTGTTAGTGCTCACGGTTCTTTGCCTGGTGCTGGCGGTTGTTCCAGCCGCGGCGCAGCAGGTACAAATCAAGCAAACACCACTCGTAGTCCAGAACGGTACGGCAACGCTGGTCGGACACTATACCCCGACGCAAAAATTACGCGTAGTCTTCGCTTTGCGGCCGCCGCAATTGGAAGAGGAAGAGGAACTCCTACGTGAATTACAGGACAAAAACTCGCCACAGTTTCACCAGTATCTGAGTCACGAGGAGTGGAACGCACGCTTCGCACCCTCAGCAGAAGATGAGCAGGCCGTCGTGGATTGGGCGAACAGCCAGAGTCTGACCGTGACACAGCGTTATCCCAACCGTCTGCTGGTCGATGTCGAGGCACCGGTCGCGACCATCGAGAAAGCGCTGAACATCACCATCAACCATTACCAGTTGGGTGACAAGCTGTTCTATTCGAATGATCGTGATCCTTCGATACCTGCCCATCTTGCAAACGTAGTGGAGGCGGTGCTGGGAGCCAACAACTTGGAAGTAGCGCACCATCCCTCCGCCAAAGGGCAGGAGACGCTTGAACCCGACTACGTACCCGGCCCAGTCTATGCAGTAGGGGAGCATCGTCAAGCCTACGGCGATCTCAAAGAGCTGGAGGTTGCGATCGCGGCTGGTATGAGCGGCGCTCGCCCATCTATCACAAACGGTGCATACGACCCGAGCGACATCTATAGCTCCGAAGCTTACGATTACGACGCACTCCAGAATCTTGGCCATTGCTGCAATCCGTTGAACAACCCCGACAATTCTCCGCCGGATGCTTCCATTGCCGTTGTCATCTGGGACGACTTCAGCTTGGATGATATTCAAGGATTTCACAACCAGTATCCTTATCTCGCTTACAACATTCAGAAGCACAGCATTGATGGGACTCCGCTGTGTTGTGACCCCGAGGCGACAATGGATGCCGAGTGGACGACCGCAACCGCCAACAGCTTCGGCTCACCCGCTGATACAGCTAAAGTGAACGTGTATGAGGGTGCTAATAATCAGCTTTCAACTCTGGAGGATGCTATCAATCTGGCCCTAACAAACGGTTACGCCCGAGTGCTCAGCATGAGTTGGGGAGCCCCGGAACACGATATGGATCCGAATACAATGCAGGCGTTCCATAACATCTTTAATCAAATGGTCGGCGAAGGTTGGACAGTGGTCGTGTCCTCCGGCGATGCGGGAGCTACCAGCGGCTGCGGTGATTATTTATCGATAAGTTGGCCTGCCTCGGACCCTGACGTTACGGCTGCAGGCGGTACTAAGCTGGCGCTGAATGCGGATGGGACTTACAACAGCGAGGTGGGCTGGACGGGAGGCCCCGATGGCTGCGCCAGCAATGACGGAGGCAGCACCGGCGGCTGCAGCAGCTATTTCCCCGCTCCGCACTACCAGAGCAACACGGCGTGCGGCTCATACCGGAGCGTCCCAGACATCGCACTCAACGCTGACTGGTTCTATGCTCCACAAAACATATACTTTCAAGGGAGTTTAAAAGGGAACGGAGGAACGAGTATCGTAGCGCCAGAGTTGGCGGGCTTCTTCGCTCAGGAGAATGCGTATCTGCTCGCCTTAGGCAATATCTGCGGCGCCAGCGGTACAAGCGCATGTGCACCGCTTGGTAACGCGAATGACATCCTCTACACGGTAGGAGTGCTGGGTTATGCTCCGCATTACCCGTTTTATGACATGACCTCCGGATGCAACAATAACGACATCACGGAGGAATACCATTTGCCTTATTACTGTGCGTCGCCCGGTCTCGATCAGGTAACGGGTTGGGGTACTGCCAACATGCTGCAACTGGCGTGGGCCTTCAACACGTATTTTGCATTCGACTCTGGCGCGCCGGACACGACCTTTTCGGGACCGCCGACCAACCAGTGGTACAACACCGACCAGATAGTAAATTGGACGGTCACCGATACCTCCGGCAATGGGCGACCGCCGAACGGTGTGGCCGGGTTCAGTGCAGCTTGGGATCTTGACCCAGGCGATCCCTCCAGCGAGCCTACGCCCGGGTCGGGCAATTCTTTCTACAGCGGTCCTAAAGTTCCAAACGACACGAATGGCGAACTCCATCTTTCCAAGTCTGGCAGACAAGGGTGGCACACGATTCACCTGAGGGCCTGGGATAACTCGGGCCTTGGATCCAGCGATCTGACCTATGGTCCGCTTGGCTATGACACCATTCCGCCCGTAACGACTTTCGCTCTAAGCGGTAATCTGCAAATAATTCTCACGGCGACAGACAATGCAAGCGGAGTAGCCGCAACATATTACGAAATCGACGGCTCACCCTTTCGCCCCTATGTGGGCCCGTTCATGCCCCCCCCTGGTGCTCACATCATCGGCTTTTACAGTGAGGACAACGCTGGCAACGTTGAAGCGACCGTATATGTCGCCTTCAGGACGATCGCAACTCTGACCGTGTCCACGCGCGGCAACGGAAGCGTTACCAGTACCGACGGCTTCATAAACTGTCCCGGTACCTGCAACCACACCTATCCCAGCAACTCGCCGGTAACATTGAATGCCACACCGGCGCAGGGGTGGATCTTTAGCGGCTGGAGTGGCGCGTGCAGCGGCAAAGGAGCGTGCAACTTGACCATGACAAAGAACCTGTCCGTGAGCGCCAAGTTTACTCAGCTCCACTACACTCTAACGGTATCGACCAGCGGCAAGGGAAGCGTTACCAGTACCGACGGCTTCATACACTGTCCTGGTACCTGCACGCACTCCTATCCCAGCAACTCGCCGGTAACATTGAATGCCACACCGGACCTGGGGTGGACCTTTAGCGGCTGGAGCGGTGCGTGCAGCGGCACCGGTGCGTGCAACGTGACCATGACACAGGACCTGTCCGTGCGCGCCACGTTTACTCGGCTCCAGTACTACACTCTAACGGTATCGACCAGTGGCAACGGAACCGTTACCAGCACCGACGGCTTCATAAACTGTCCTGGTACCTGCAACCACACCTATCCCAGCAATTCGAAGGTAATATTGGACGCCACAGCGGCGGACGGGTGGACCTTCAGCGGCTGGAGCGGCGCCTGCAGCGGCAAAGATAGGTGCAAGGTGACCATGACACAGGACCTGTCCGTGAGCGCCACGTTTACTCAGCTCGACTACACGCTAAGGGTACATATCTACGGCAAGGGGACCGTCACCAGCACCGACGGTATCGTAAACTGCTCCGGTCCCGGTGAGTGCAGCTACCTCTATCTCAGCAACTCGCAGGTAACATTAAATGCCACACCGGCGCAGGGGTGGACCTTTAAACGCTGGGGTGCCGCGTGCAGCGGCGAAGGTGCGTGCGTGGTGAACATGACAAAGGACCTGTCCGTGAGCGCCACGTTTAAGCGCAAGTAAGTGTTCCCCGGTGTAGCCGGGGGCTTTAGATTGTGAGCCGCTCGACGCGGCTGTGCGGGGTCGCTAACGCGACCCCGATTTCTTGGGCCACCTGACCGGTGACCGGTTAGCGCTATAGTTCGCCAAAATTCCGAACGTCTTCAGAAGTGAGTGCCTTTAGTCGCGTCTGCTTGCGGGTATCTCAGCTATGATTCGGGTTCCTTAGTCATTAGCCATAACTCTTGGCCGGGTTGCCGCCGCTTGCCGCCCTCGAGAAGACCTCATCCTCAAGGACTCTGCCTCCGCCAGCCAGGCTAGTTTCAATCGGGCTCACCGGGCATCTGTTTTTTCTGTCACATAGCTGATGTCGATTTTGTGGCGGTCGCCGGACGCTGGCTTGCTCGATAAATCCGGTATTTATGCGGGTCTTAGTGATAGAGCACCTGGTACAAAACCAGTTGGGTCGGATTTGAGGCTGTTGCAGCCTCGGTAATCTGTTGGAAATAAATGGTCGGGGAGAGAGGATTTGAACCTCCGACCCCCTGGTCCCGAACCAGGTGCTCTACCAGGCTGAGCCACTCCCCGACATGAAAGCGACTGCGCCAACCATGCAACGCAGTGCAGGCGCCTCAATCCTTTGGTTGATGCAGATCGGTGAGCGCCACAGCCTGATTATAACAGAGCTGCCGCTGCCCAGCCGTGCACTGGTTAAATGCTCGCGTTGCTGGATCCGTCGCAGATCCGGGGACACGGCTCACTCCCCATCTTTAGCCCTGCGTTATCGCGCTGGCTTTTGAAAAGAGCGCGGACTTCAGTCGTGCCTCAAGACGCTGGCTCGCCGGTTAGTGCGTTGGCGCCGGTTGGTTAGCAGAAGAGATACTTTTTCTCCGAAACGGCTGTGCCGTCCCACCGCGGCATCGTACACTCAACCGAGGCAACGTACACTCAAGGGTCAGACATATAGCTGAAGGATCAAAGCCTACAACGTGTCAACCGTTCTACTAGCCCGGCAACTGCTTACTCCGCTTGAGCGCATCGAGGATGCCGCACTCGTGATGGACAGCGGAATCATAGCGGCCGTCGGCAGGAGAGATGCCGTGTCGGTTCCGTCGCGGGGGCGAGTTGTGGACTTCGGCGATTCCATCCTGACGCCGGGGCTGATTGACATCCATGTTCACGGGGGCGCTGGGCACGATGTGATGGAAGGCTCCGATGAGAGTCTAGCGGCCATCGAGCGATTGATGGTGCAACATGGCGTCACCAGTTATTGTCCGACCACGGTGACCGCCCCACTGGAGCAAACGCTGAAATCTCTCGAGGATTTGGTCAGGGCGGCGGAACGGGCGGACCGTGATGCCGGCAGAGATCCCACTCGCGCACAGCCTCTGGGGATTCATCTGGAAGGCCCGTTCCTCAGCCATGCCCGGCGCGGGGTCCACTCCGGTATCCACCTGCAACCGGTCTCGGGCGAAGCATTCAATCAAATGTGGGATGCAGCCGGAGGTCGCATCCGAGTGCTCACCATTGCACCTGAGTTGGAGGGTGCGCTGGCTCTCATCGCCGATGCCTCTCATCGCGGAGTATGTGTCAGCGTAGGGCACTCTAATGCCACCCTGGAGCAGGGGATCGCCGGCATCCAAGCCGGAGTTCGGCACGCTACGCACACCTTCAATGCCATGCGCAGGTTCGATCATCGCGATCCAGGATTATTGGGCGCGATTCTCACTGACCGCAGGCTAACGGCCGACATCATCGCGGATGGAATCCACGTGGATCCCATCATTGTTGACCTGTTCGTACGCTGCAAGGGAGTGGATGGCGCGATGCTGATCACCGATGGCATCAGCGCGACTGGTATGCCCGACGGGACTTACCGGCTGGGTTCATTTGAGGTGCAGGTCCGCGATAACCGTTGCGAGTCGCATGGGAAACTTGCAGGCAGCGTTTTGACGCTGGATCGCGCGGTCCGGAACATGATGAGTTTTGCGAAAGTTAGCTTTCAAGACAGCATTCGTATGGCCACGCTGAATCCGGCGCGAGTGCTGGGTATTGAACACCGGAAAGGCGTGTTGCAACCTGGCGCCGATGCCGACGTCGCGGTGTTCTCTTCCGCGGGTGAAGTGCTGCACACGGTCGTGGGCGGCACGCTCAACTAGGGCGGAACCAGGGTTGCTGCATCCGGTATTGGGTGGAGCACGCCTTCAGGCGTGCATACCAAGGCTGCAAAAAAGGCCGGGCTTTAGCCGCATCCAGACACAACTCTCAAATGCACCGCTGAAGCGGTGCTCCACCCGGATACACCAACTCAGAATCTGCTCTAGAACTACCTTTAGCGTGTCAGTTGGAGACGCTCTTCTTCTTTCTTCATCCTGGCAATGGCGACCAGCTCCACGGCCTTCTGCGCGATGTGCTCGGCGCTCACCTCGAACTCCTTGATCAGTTCCCACGGCGCGCCGGAATCGCCGAAGCGGTCCTTTACGCCGATGGCGCCCGTAATGACCGGCGTTCCCAAAAGCTCGGGACTTTCCGTGATAACACCGCTCACGCGCCACGCCAGGGCGCCAATCTGGTGCTCCTCGGCGGTGACCACTACGCCCGTCTCCTTGGCGGCCCGCACGATGGCCGCTTCATCAATCGGCTTCATGGTGTGCATGTTGACCACGCGAGTTTCGTAGCCAAATTCCTGCTCCAGTATCCACGCCGCGCGCATCGCCTCCGGCACCATCGGCCCACAGGCGATGATGCTGAGATCTTCGTGTTCGTTTTCGTAATTGGGGGCAAGCACGGTCTCGAACGCATCAATCATCTCCGGCGCTTCGCGGCGGAGGCGGCTCACGTTCGCCACGCCAAAGACAAATGGCGTGTTCTCGCGGGTGACAATCGGCGTGGCTTCGCGCGCGAAGCGGATGTACTTGGGCCCCACATGCTGGAGCAGCAGATAGTCGGTCGCCTTGCGCGTCTCGATGGCGTCGCAGGGCACCACCACTGACATGTTCGGCAGTCCGCACATGGCAAACAAATCTTCCAGCGCCTGGTGCGTGGCCCCATCGGGCCCCACCGAAACACCGCCATGCGCGCCGGCAATCAATACATTGAAATTTCCGTAGCAGATGGAAACCCGGATCTGGTCCAGATTGCGGGCCGCGGCAAAGGTCCCATAGGTCCCGAAGACCGGCACC
>Ga0187880_1004560_pt1 | contig 10162 bp, 9 predicted proteins | sample June2016WEW_19_4_FD_132998 | JGI IMG/M metagenome (GOLD analysis project Ga0187880, IMG submission 132998) | Peatland microbial communities from SPRUCE experiment site at the Marcell Experimental Forest, Minnesota, USA - June2016WEW_19_40 | ecosystem: Environmental > Terrestrial > Soil > Wetlands...
AACAAAAAAAATAAAAAACAATATGACTCCAAAACCAAGAAATCACCATCCAATCTCCAAAACCGATGGTTATCAGCAGCCAACAAACGCAACTTACGAATTGGCACACTCTCAATTCTAAAGCCCTTATCACCCTTTTTTGAAATTTTGAACATAACGACCTTTTTCACCCATTTTACCCCCGTCTATATTCGTAGAACGAAGAGATAAATACACCTAAAGCATTTAGAGATACAGTGAAATGTGAGGAAATGGTCTAAATGAAAACAACTGAATCAAAGAACGTAGCCCTAAAGGCGAGTATTCAAACAGCTTTTGGGCGTAAAACCCCAAGCGCTATTTGCCTATGACCCTTACATTTTCAACTTGAATCCAAGGGGAAATTAGTTGCCCCATCTGACGCTCGTTGCTGCCAACTAAGCTGATGTTTTTAAGTACTTCAAAGATGTTGCCTGCTAGCATGACACCTCTGCTGCAATGGGTTATTTCGCCTTTCTTGATCTTCCACGCAGGCGTTGCCACCACCGAGAATTCGCCGCTTACCGGGTTACTGCTGTGTGCACCTTGCAGATAATACACCATTAAGCCGTCATCGGTCTCACTTAGCATTTCGTCTGCTTTCTTGTCTCCTCTCAGTATATGGAAGTTTGTTGTGTCGATGCTTGGTGTTGACAGGTATCCTGCGCGTCCCGCGTTTCCGGTGCTTTCTTTTCCTTCCTTTTTCGCTGAATAACTGTCATAGAGGAAACTGCGCAAAATGCCCTTCTCGATGACTGCTGTTTTCTTATGTGGCACGCCTTCACCGTCAAAAGCCCACGTTCGTAGGCCACCTGCGAACAATCCGTCATCGCAAACTGTTAATTTATCAGAAGCTACTTTTTCACCGATTTTCCCCTTAAACGCAGACTGATTTCGCTGCACGCTATCCGCTCTCACTGCATTAATCAACGTGTAGGCGAGAAGGTCCTGCAGCGCAAACTGAGTGAGAATTAGAGTAGTGCTTTTAGTTTCCACTGACTTAGTTTTTAACGCAGAAAGTGCCAGTTTCGCCGCTTCTTTGCCGACCCAAACTGGATCAACCTCATAACTTCTTGATGCATTGAATTCGAAGCAAACGGGCGTGACAGAGATGCCTTCTTTTGCCACGGTGGCTATGCTGCATTCTATAACTGTGCCCTTGTCAAAACCCGAGATTCCGCTTGAGTTGGCGACAGCGTTAGAAATGTAAGCGCTGCCTATCCCCCCCTCGATGGGGAACACTCTTTTGTCAACTTGCCCAGCAGCCTCAAGCATGGCTGCAGCGACTTTGACGAGCTCCCCTGACTCTAATTCAGCAACTCGTTCATCAAAGGTTTTTTCCGGTGAAGCGTAAGTTTCATTTCCTGGCAGTCCTTTCCAGTCAGGGTCAGGTTTGCTTGCTCTTGCTGCGCTTAAGGCCCTTGAGATTACGTCTCCGATAGCGGTTGGGTCGTTGATGACGTTTGTGTAAGCAAAACCCATCGCTTTTTCAGCGACCACGCGGATGCCTAATCCTCGGTCAATGATCCTGTTAGTCTTGCTAATTTGGCCAAGTTCGATGCCGATGTTTGTTGCTTGTCCTTCGTAAACGTAAGCCTCCGCTTCAGAAGCTCCATTCTTTAGGGCTTTACTCACTGTGTTTTCTGCTAAATCTAACATTACTTCTTTTTTAAGCACTGCCACCGACCATGATCTCCTTTATGCTGATGTGTGGTCCTCCATCACTTATGAACGCTGTCTGACCTTTGCCGCATCTGCCAGGATCCAAGAGAAAATCTTTGCCGACCCCGTTAACTTTATTAAGGGTTTCAAGTGTGTTGCCGCTTATTGAGGCGTCGCGTACCGGCGCGCCTATTTCGCCGTTTACTATTTCGTAGCCTTCTTGGATGCCGACTTGGAATGTTCCGTCAAGATTTGCTTGTCCACCCCTAAAACTCTTAAAGTAGAAGCCTTGCTTCACGTTTTCTACCAATTCTTCAAAGGAGTGATCCCTTGGCTCCATGTATGTGCAACGCATCCGGATTATTGGTTCCACTCGGAAATCTTCGGCTCTCGCGTTGCCCGTGGGTTGAGCGTTGAATTTTTGAGCGGTTTCGCGGTTATGCATCAAGCCTGCGACGACACCGTCTTTTATGAGCAGTGTTTTCTGGGTTTGAACGCCTTCGTCATCGTATTTGAATGCGCCAAAAGAGCCTACGATGGTACCGTCATCATAAAAAGTGACCAAGTCAGAGCCGATTTTCTTTCCCAAGTTGTCTGCTAAGACGCCGCCTGAAAGAGCCAGATCCGCTTCAGCCAAATGCCCAAACGCCTCATGGACAAAAACTCCGACAACATTGGGACCTAGTACAACAGGAAACGTTCCTCCCTTCAAAGATTTGGCGCCTAACTGTTCAATCGCGCGTTTGGCTACTTTTTCGCCCAAGTTTTCGGGAGACACCTCATCGAAGACTTCGTAGCCCGCCGTGGAACCTATTTCTTCCCGGCTAAACGTGAATATTCCCTCATTGTGGGCTGAACCTGCGATTCTTGCCCAAACATATAATTTGTCCTGCTCGATGCTCGAGCCGTCACTGTTCGCAAAATAGCTGGTGCCCATCAAATCAAGATAATCAATTGTGAAACTCTTTATCCGTTTATCGTAGCCCAAACCTGTCTTGTTCACGGTCATGGCTGTTTTGATTTTGTCTTCCATCGAAATATCCGCTGGGTTCTTTTTCGGCTTAGATCTCACGCGGTCAGTAACAACTTTGGTGTCGGAAAGCTTGATCGGCTGTTTCAGGTGTGAACTCGCCATTTTCGCCATTTTGCAAGCATCTGAAACTGCGTCCTCCAAAATCGTTTGGTCCAGAGAGCCGACGGAAGCAAACCCCCAAGTACCATTGACTAGCACGCGTAAGGCAACGCCGCTTTCGATACCCTGCTTTGCGGCTTCAACCCGCTCTTCCTTGAGAGTTAGCATTGTTTTAACCATTTTTTGTGCTCGGGCTTCGGCGTATTGTGCTCCGAACTTTTGGGTGGCGATGTGATTAATTTTGGTGAGAAGGTCTTTCAAAGTTATCTGCCTTTGCAAAGTTGAATATTTATTAAATCAATTTTGTAGGAATTAAACCGTTTTGTTGCATGCTTTCCTCAGCGAAGGATGGCTTATGTTTTACCAAAAATCGTTCATGTTTAACTGCTTTACTGTTGCAACTGGCGGTTTAGATCTTTTTTTAGGTGTGTCAACATCTAGGACCAGTTGTCCGTAGACTCCGTCATACCCTGGTGTAACTTTTGCTTCACCATTTCTCACTTTAACGATTTCCTGGGCAATAGGGGCATCAACCACTTTAACTAAAGCTTCTAGCGGGGCATCAATCAGCGTTGTGTATTCGTCGCCAAATTTTTCTATTAGCAAGTTATAGTTTTTCCAAACCGCCTGTGTTGATGGGGATTCAGAGCCTATTACTGCCGCGATTATTTCTGAAAGTGGTAGCAATCGTATGAAGCCTGGGGCATTTGCACGTTTGAAGTCTGCGGGTCTGTCTGCGAGTTCTTCAACTCGTTGCTCCACGCCTTTTGTCAGTTTTCGTCGGCATACTGGGCAGATGTTGCCGAACTTTATTGCTTCAGACGGTGAGAGGGAAATTTTGCAGTTGCGGTGTCCTGTCCAATGGTATTTGCCGTAGGCGGGGTCAACTTCAATGGTGTACTTGAACCTTGCTGGGTCATTTTTTATTATAGAGTCTGTGACCTGTTGGTAGGTGAAGTTTTGAAGTTCGAAGACGTTGGCTTCTCTTCCAATGCGCCAAGGCCAAAAACTGTGGCAGTCACTGTTCGAAACCAAGGCGTACTTGTCTAACTCGCTTAGTCGCCAATTCATCGGGGGGTCGCTGCTTAATCCAGTTTCCAAGGCATGTATATGGCGTGTCATGTCTTGGTAACAGTCTTCCATCGTGTCAAAGCCGCTGAACGCACCGAAAACGCTGAACCACGGGGTCCAAGCATGTGCGGGAAAAACCATGTTTTCAGCTGAAACAGCCATTATCTCCTCCACAAGCTGAGGCGATGAAACATTCAGGATCGGTCTGCCGTCTGATGCCAAATCGCCGAACCGTTCTAGCCGGTCGTTGATTTGAGTGGCTGTCTCCATGCTCGGGGTCAAGATGACGTGGTGGACTTTTTTGTTTTCGTTTTTGAAGTCGAATATTGTGCAGACTTCGGTTGTAAGCATGAATCGAACAGGCGAATCAACTTTGCCTGCTAGCTTGAATAGGCCAGTGTTCTGTTCGGGTGTTAAGGTTTCGCTAATCTCTTTTAGCCACAGCGGGTGGGTGAAGTCACCTGTGCCCACTAAGTTTAAGCCTTTGATTCTTGAGTAGCGTGCGATTTCCGGGATGCTCATCTGCTCGCTTGTTGCCCTGCTGAATCGACCGTGAATATGCAAATCAGCTATAACTCTCAATATTAGCGCCCAATCCCTAACGTGAACTTTAACCATTTTAAGGCTTCGCTAAATCAACACAGAAAATACAAAATTAGATCGGCTTGCTGTTCAGCCTATTTGTCCATGCCTCAAGCGCTTCGACCAGCTGTTTGATGAGTATTCTTGTCTTTTCATCCGTGACCTTTCCTTCCACGGCAACGCATTCAGCAGCGTTGGAAAGCATTACTTCGGGCTTGTTTATAGGATACATGTTGACGAAGACAAACGTTTGGCGAAGGTGGTATTGTGCTCTGGCGCCTCCAAATCTTCCTGTTGACGCGCTCATTATAGCGACTGGCTTATTCGCTAGTGAGTTATCTTGGTAAGGTCTCGAAGCCCAATCAATCGCGTTCTTCAAAACGCCGGGGATCGAGTAGTTGTATTCTGGTGTGGCGATTAGAAGTGCGTCGGCGCTTCTGATTTTCTCTTTAAACTCCGCGACTTTGGGCGGCGGGTTGTTTTCGTTGTCCTGGTTAAAAGGCGGGATGCCTTCTAAATCGAAAACTTCGATCGTAACGTTTTCAGCTGCAACTTCAATTGCCGCTCGAACCAACGCTTTGTTATAGGAGCCTCTTCTTAAACTGCCCGCGAAAGCCAAAATTTTGAATTGTTTTTGCGCAGAAAATCACCGCAAGAGACGTTAAAGGAACAAGCCTCAGACGGGATTTAAAGCTTTTCAGTTGGCGCTTTCCTTTGCGGTCCTGATGTTTTGGGCGTAATTTTGTGGTTTGTTTTGGTCACAAATAATAGACCCTTTCCCGTTGGCAGGAATTGATGCTTGGCGCTTTTTGTAGATGAATTCCGTCACGGCTCCTTGTCATTATGCTTCAAAATTTTCTGATATCCGAAGCCAATGAAAAGGCAGAGTGACAATAAACATAATAACGCTCTTAACATCTACCTACCTCAACAAGGAAGTACCCATAATGCCAACAAAAGTTTTACTCCAAACAAATATGGGCGATATAACAATAGAACTCAGAAATGATATGCCAATAACCACTAGTAACTTCAAAAATCTGGTTCAAAAAGGAACATACAACAACACAATCTTCCATCGAGTCATCAAGGGATTCATGATTCAAGGCGGCGACCCAACAGGAACCGGATACGGCGACCCATCAATACCTGAGATCAAAGATGAATTCACTCCCAACAACCGCAACGACAGAGGTACAATAGCAATGGCAAATGCAGGTCCAAACACGGGCAGCAGCCAATTCTTCATCAACCTGGTAAACAACAATTTCTTAGACCTCAAACATCCAGCGTTCGGCAAAGTCATATCGGGCATGGATTTGGTTGACAAAATTGCAGGGGTAAAAACAGACTCAAACGATAAGCCTCTACAAAACGTGAAGATGATTAGCGCTTCGGTCTTACCTTAAGCGCTCAATGCTTTTTCCAAAAAAACATGCAGAGATTGAAAAGGATTTTTGGTTAAAAATAAAAAGTTGGAGAATTATTTTTTCTTCTCTTATTTCTCTTTCGGCTTTGAGCCGATCTCTACCAGTTGAATGTTGATCTGGTACCTCTTTTCGCCGACTTGCATCTTTCCAGTTGCGTGAAAGCCCTTGCTTCCAGTGCTGAAGTTCTTTTGATTCAAAATAAACTGCATTTTCTCTCCGCACAGCTGTACTGTAGCCATATTCGGTGGTTGCTCACTCATGTTCAAAGTCACCTTTGTCTGTCTCTATTCTCACTGTTCCTTTTCACCTTTTCGCTCCCTATTCGACTCAGAATCGGAAAGGGCCTATTTTCTTGATTTCACCATCGCTCGCAAATCCATCGCGATCATGAAGACGAACGCCAGCGAAAGGAGAGCGCGGAAAAGGTTGTGTTGTTGAAGATTTGAGCTTGTTTGTTGGCAAGCAGAGTTTTGGGGTTTGAAAGGTCCATCCGAACCATTTGGGCCGCATCAAATAACGCTAAAGTCGTCAACCTCAACACTAAGCCGATCAGAAACTGTTTTAAAATCTGCCTTGCTTTCCAAAAACATGGTTAGAAATTACAGAGGACATGAAGAAACAAAACCTGCTTTTGCTAAGCTGAATGGTCCTTCCGTAATCTTGTCTCGATTTTTTCACGTTGGCAAAACGGTATAATCACATGCTTTTTGTTAATTGCGCAAAATGATTGCCAGCCCTTTGAACTTGTCTGGGATTTTGAAGGCAACTAGTATGACTTGGAAAGGTTCCAGCTTAAATTCCCATCTGATTGCAGCTGAAATTTGCACTCTTTCTCCTTTCTGGAGCGTGCTTCTAAAGGTTACTTTTCGTGTGAACGGCGAATTAATTCACCTCCTAATTATGTGGATTGTCAAATCGTGTCAAATCATGTCATTTTGTGTCAATTCATGTCAAATTGTGTCAAAAAAAGTATCAACCTGCAACTGACGCAAGACCTAAATCAAGAAAGCAACCCAAAACACAAACAAAAAAAATTTGGCTTTTCCACACTGCCAAACGAACACACATTCCGTTTCAGAACAAAGTTGAAAAAAGAAAACTTGTAGTGGATTTGAAATGGGTTTTTGGTGCGGTCGCCGGGATTTGAACCCGGGATCATTAGCTTGGAAGGCTAATGTCCTAAACCAGACTAGACGACGACCGCCCTCAATATTGCTTGTATTCCCAATATCTGTGCTTGATTTAAGGATATTGCCATCATCTTTTGTTTGGTTTTGAACACTCAGAAGATTGCCCTGACTTATTCAAACTTGAGACCAAATTGAGGGACAAAATCTTTAAGCAATCATTAAACAAAACTAAGGATAATTCAAATTATTTGTTTGCTAGGCGCTCAAATAATGAGTTCAGAAAAAATATATGCACATTGGAGAAGAAAGCAAGTACAAAAAGTTAGGAGAAGAGCTAAGAATCGATCTTTTAGATTCAGATTAATAAGAGGTAACGGCTTTGCCCAAATTCTTATTCGAGCCAACGAGGGAAATCATGCCACAGAAAGGTTAAGAAAGAAAGCCCATAGAAGAAAGCATAAACCTTTTTTCCCCTCGCCAGCCGTGTAGAAAAGAAACTTAACTATCAGTAAAAGACCGATTTTGGTAATCTTAAGCTGTAGAATATTGTCGGTCAAAAATGGCGATGTCGATTAATAGGAAAACGTACACTTTCTGGGCTCTCTGCAGAAATAACGAAAAATGTTGCTTTGTTCCCGTTGGAACCATCCGTCGTAGATGGAATAGTATATCTTTGTGGTTTGATGGTTAGTACAGTGGATTGGTCGCGACCATGGGTATGGGAAAGGGTACAAGTAAAGTTCCAAGTAGTCGAATTAAAGTCCTGACTAAAGACGCGAAGCAAATGGTTAATGGACCTTATTATTGCCCAAAATGCCGGAAAGAACTGTTGCAGATTTTGGCAGACCTTAAGAATAAGAAAGTGTATGCTTGCTGCAAATGCGGACTCGAGTGGCCGCTTGTTTACGCGCCTGTTTTTCAGCCGGTAGATTACTACAACAAGTTCAGGGATGCTTGGAAAAAGCAAAGCTACGGAATAATCAAACAAAAATAGCTTTGCTGGGCATTAAACAACTCGAAGTCTAGCACAAAGTGGATTAGTGGAAGAACAGACTAGCTAATAAGCGAGATTCAACCTAAAATTATTGGGATAAGCCATTGAGCGAAGAAAAACTCGAATTCACTCGCAGACTATCCGTTCTGGGAAATCTTGCACTTGTTGCATGGGTTTTCATCGCGTTTTTTGGCGTTCTTTTCTTCACAATAATCTACAGCTGGCTCTACCTGATTCTGGACGCAGTCGTAATCTACGTCATTTTGCGCAGGCTTGGCTGCAGTAGCTGCTACAGATGCAAAGCTTGCACCAGCGGCTTCGGAAGGCTGGCAGGCGCTTTCTTCGGAAGAGGCTTTGTAAAAAAAGAAAGCGTTGGGAACCGAATTGGGTTTGTGGGATTTGTTTATTTCTTGTTGCTTCCGCTTCCCGTGGCTCTTTTGGTTTTGTCTATACTTCAAGCCTTCACAGTTCCGAAGGTTTTGATCCTTGTTTGCCTTTTAGCGTTAGGTACTTACAGTTTTTCAACTTGGTACACTCGTTCAACAGTTCGTAGTTGAAAGTCATTTGGGAATAGTTTTAAAAATGCTTGACTTGTTCATGTAACGGATGTTGATAAGTGAATGAGTAGATCCCTGCCTCGTCTTAAGCCGCTAAGCCTCTTAATTGTTTTTGCTTTAGCTTTTTTTCTCATTTTCCCAGTCATTCAGCCTTTTGCAGCGGTTAGCGCTCAAACGCAAACCGAATATTACAGTCGCGATTTCAGTTGGAACTACGGCGGAGAAACTTGGACTTGGAACCTTACAATCCCTATGAGCCTATGTCAAGCGTACGTTTCGGTTCCTGACTCGGTGAGATCACATATTCAACTTTCAGGCTTCGGATACTTCACAACCACCGAAGATCCTTACCTGCAAAGCTTAGTGACCAGGCTAAACGAAACTGGTGTCCAGGAAGGATACAGCGCTGTTCAGGAAGTCAACTTTGCCTTAGCCTTTGTTCAAAGCATACCTTACGCTACTGACTTAAACAGCACAGGCTATCAAGATTACCCAAGATTCCCAGTTGAAACCTTGTACGACAACATCGGCGACTGCAAAAGCCACTCAATTCTTTTTGCAACGTTAGTGCTCATGCTGGGGTTTGATGCGGTTTACATTAATCCTCCGGACCATCTCGCGGTAGGAGTGCTAGGAAACAACCTTGGTGGCACCTACTGGACATACAACAACCAAAACTACTATTACTGCGAAACAACCGGCGAAGGATTCACAGTCGGCCAATTACCATCACAATTTGACGGCGTAGGCGCCTACGTCTACCCGATAGATACAACCCAACAATATATTGTGAATTACCAGTCCCTATCGCTCGCCGCCCCGAACCCATCATACTCGCCTTACAACCCTAACACGCCACAAGCAACACCGGATGTTGCTCCAAACCAAACCATGCAGCCCTTGCCCACCGTCGCCGGACCAACAATTCAACCAGTTGAACCCATTTCACTGAATCTAATTTCAGACAACCCCATATTATTCGTATTGATTATAGCGGCAATCGGCATCTCTATGGCTATGGTCGTTAAGCCGATAAAAATCGGGGCAAAAACGACTCCGCAGCAAATGGTTCCTGTTGAGCCAACTATCCCGAAGGCGGAGGAGGCTGTCTCGGCTAAAAGCAAGTTTTGCATTTACTGCGGTTCAACCAACAAGTCATTCGCGGTTTACTGCGAGACATGCGGAAAAAAAATCGTCGAAGCATAAACACATTTCACTAAGTATGAGAATCGGAAGTTGTTTCATTTTTCGATGCTGCGTCTAAGGTTTCCTTTGCGAATTTGTCGATTTTCCTGTAGGCGTAGGCGGCTACTACGATTTCCAAAACTATGACGACCGAAAGGAAAATGGCGAGTGATTTGGTCAGGTTGATAAAAGTTTGAGCTACTGAAACATCCACGTTGCCGTTGACCGAGGCTAACCAGCTCCAAAAAGAAACCTTACCTGACTTCAAAAATACGGTTAAATCAAGAGATATCCACACACATAAACTAGCGAGAACAGCGGATAGGGCACAGCCGATTATGGTTATGTTTTTCCAATCTGAGCTAATGTGAGATGAAGCAGTAACTTGGGTATGCGAGTTG
>Ga0187880_1004567_pt1 | contig 10149 bp, 3 predicted proteins | sample June2016WEW_19_4_FD_132998 | JGI IMG/M metagenome (GOLD analysis project Ga0187880, IMG submission 132998) | Peatland microbial communities from SPRUCE experiment site at the Marcell Experimental Forest, Minnesota, USA - June2016WEW_19_40 | ecosystem: Environmental > Terrestrial > Soil > Wetlands...
AGACGCCAGTCTGGAAGCGGGTGAAGGGGCGAACAGGCTAACGAAGCACGCACAGGCAACCAGATGCCGTAAGAATGACGGATCAACCCTGGCAAACCTTCCTGCGGGCGATACACAGCGTGTTAGCTTGAAGAGCCCGGTGCGGGCAAATCGCACGCCGGGATCTGTGAGAGGGGCGCCGGGCAACCGGTGTCCCTACCTCGACATCAATCAAACGTCGAGGGGCTTTGGTCGTCGCCAAAGAACGATTGGAAGAATATGAATGTCAGGTGTGATAATACAAAAGATGCCGTGTGGCTCGCAGCGTTGCTCGCTGCCTGTTCGTTGATGGCTGCCGATAAACCTGAACCTGCGGCGGGAAACGGTCCATTCCAACCGGCGTGGGAATCGTTGAAGCAATACCGGTGCCCCGACTGGTTCCGGGACGCCAAGCTTGGTATCTGGGCGGTGTGGGGACCGGAGGCGGTGCCGATGCAAGGCGACTGGTACGCCCGGCAGATGTACGAGGAGGGCAGCCCGCACTACCAGTATCACGTCGCGCATTACGGCCATCCGTCCAAATTCGGCTACAAAGACATCATCCCGCTCTGGAAGGCTGAGCAGTGGGACCCCGAACGGCTCATGGCGCTCTACAAGAAGGCAGGCGCGAAATACTTCTGTGTTATAGCCCAGCACCATGACAACTTCGATTGCTGGAATTCCAGATTCCATAAATGGAACTCCGTCAACCTGGGGCCCAAACGGGACATCGTCGGCCAATGGAAGAAGGCCGCCGACAAGTACGGCTTGCGGTTTGGCGTTACTGAACATCTGGGCGCGAGCTTCAACTGGTACAGCGTCACCAAGCGGGCCGACAAAGCAGGCCCTCTGGCCGGCGTGCCCTACGACGGCGCTGATCCGCGGTTTGCCGATCTCTATCACGCCGGCAACAAAGACGCCCAGGGCTGGCTGGACAACGTGCCCGAGACCTGGAAATCAGAATGGCATGATCGCATCCAGGACCTCTTGGACAGCTACCGGCCCGACCTGCTCTATTCCGACAGCGGGTTTCCATTCGATGAGACCGGCCGGCGCCTGGTGGCTCACTTCTACAACCAGAACCTGCGCGATCATCGTGGCAGACTGGAAGCCGTGTACACCTGCAAACAGGATCCCCAAGGCATGTGGGTGCAGGACCTCGAACGCGGCATCATGGGCGACATTCGCGCCGAACCGTGGCAGACCGACACTTGCGTTGGGGACTGGTACTATGACGTCCGCCTCTTCGAGCAGCACCGCTATAAATCCGCGACGCTCGTGCTCCAGATGCTGGCCGACATCGTCAGCAAAAACGGCAATCTGCTCCTCAATCTCCCCCCGAGACCAGATGGCACGCTCGACGACGACGAACTCCAAATCCTCCACGAACTGGCCGAATGGATGCCCGTCAACGGCGAAGCCATTTTCGGCACGCGCCCGTGGAAAGTGTTTGGCGAAGGCCCTTCGCGGGTCAACAGCGGCGGGTTCAACGAAGGCAAACTGCGCTACACCGCCCGGGACATCCGCTTCACCACCAGTGGCAGGAGTCTCTACGCTCTGGCGCTCGGCTGGCCCGACGACCGGCGATGCATCGTCCGCTCGCTGGCGACTCCGGCTGGCAAGGTGCGCAAGGTCAGTCTGCTTGGTCACCGGGGCAAACTCGCCTGGGAACAAACCGACGCCGGCTTGATCGTCACCATGCCTGAAGAAAAGCCGCGCGATCACGTGTTCGCTTTAAGGATCATCGGAACTGACTTGAAGCCGGCACCCGTGCCCGTCATGGCCAACGTGGTCACGCCGCAGGCTGACGGTCGCATCCTATGCCGTGCCACCGACGCGACGATCCACGGCAACTCGCCGCAGTACGAGGCAGGTGGCGGCAAGGACCAGATTGGTTACTGGGGCGATCCGCAGGATTTCGTTTCATGGGAGGTCAAGCTGACTAAGCCCGGCACTTTTGCGGTTTCGGTCACGTATTCCTGCAACCCCGGCGCAGAAGGCAGCGAATTCCTCGTCGAGGTCAGCGCGCAAAACTTGATCGGCAGTTCGAAGCCGACCGGCTCCTGGGCGGAGTACCTCACCGAGTCGCTGGGACAGGTGACGCTCAACCAACCTGGGACCATCACGTTGTCCGTCAAACCCAAGACCGACAAGGCCCCCTGGAAGGTGATTGGACTCAAATCCATCATGCTCACTCCCGGGGATAAAGGGGCTCCATGAATCGCCTGGCATTGGCAGCGCCGGTGGCCCGGCGGATGCGGCTCAACAGGCTTCCAGGCGGGCGAAGCGTCCGCCCTCCGATCACCCCGCACCCGCGTTGGCGGCCCGAAAGCCAGCGGACATCGAGTTCCATTGATTAACGGCAGGCAAGGTCGCTCCCCTGCTCCGCGATCCCAGTCACCGTGCCCAGCTCATTCGCCAGACGCGCTATCAATGGCGACACCTGCCTGCGGGGGTGGTCGTGAGCGATTTTATGGATTGCCCCTCGTCATTCACAGCACCGAGTTCGGCATCATCGAAGCAGAGATTCCCGTGACTTCCAAACCACATTGAAAAGTCTGCTGGCCAACCGGTCCGCTCTTGTGCCAAGCTTCCTGCAATGAACCGGCATCGTGCAGACTTATGATGTACGAAAACTTGGTGGTCGGCCTGTTGGCCGCAGCCCTAACTGGGCTGCCCATTTCGGCTAGGGGTCAAGAGGGAACCACGGCTGCCGCGCCGGCTGCGGTCGGGTCAGCCAAAACACTGAGCTTTGATAATAAGGCGGCGCTGGCAGGGTGGACCCTTGCGGGCGACGTGACCATTGACCTGACGAAAAGCCGCGGAGGCCAAGGCGGCTCGCTCAAGGTCGGCCCCAATAGCAAGGCCCTGCTCCGGCTCCGCGACAACGACGCCTCGGGCAAGGTCGAATTGTGGGTGTATGACGATGGGGCGCGGCCCGAAAACGTTAAGGTCAATCGTGCCGGCCCTCGCTGGGGGCTTGTCCAGAACGACGGCCGGGTGCTGGCCGTGGGCATTCTTTACGCCAGCTACCTGGGCGGGGCAGAGGGCTACACCGCCACGGCCTGCGACGGGAAGGACTGGTTCGATCAGTTGTTTTGGCTTGGCGTGAATCGCGCGCCCGCCGGTTGGCACAAGTGGACATTCGAGTTTGATGCGGAGGATGGCCTGCGGGTGCTCCACAACGACAAGGAAGTCCCAGCAGTGGATTCGAGCAAGACCCGTTTGAAAGGCTTCAACGGAATTGCCTTTTGGGGCGACAGCGGCCCTGGGGGCGGGCAGACGGTCTGGGTGGACGACGTATCCGTCACGCTCGGTGGCCCGGTGAAGACGGTTTCCTCGCCCGGCGAAGCCAATCCATACGATGAAAAAGCGATTGCCTCGGACACAGGCATGAACCGGCCTGCCGTGGTTTACAGCCGGGCCGATGCTCCTCCGACGCCCAAGCTCCAAGAATTGCCGCTAAAGCAAAGCGTCTCGCAATACGGCATCACCTGGACGTTTGAACAACCGGCGCGTGTCGGGCAGTTCGTCAACGGCGACTGGTATGTCGCGGGTCCGGTGACGGTCAAGGCCATCGAACCGAGGCCGCTTTATGGGGCGGAGATTCCAAGACGCGAATTGGATGGAATTGACAAGGAGCGCCCGGAAGGCCAGCGAGTCCGCAATGGTTTCATGCTCAATCCGCCGGCGAAGATGAAGGTCGCCTACGATAGCGGCGTGCGAAATTATTACGATCCTGCGCTCCTCCAGAAACTGCCAGTGGCGATGAAGCCTGGCGATTCCCTCGTCTCAACCATCAGCGTGCCCAAAGGCCTGGTGCTGCACGCGCAGTTGCGAAATAAGATCGAGCGCGGGGAAGGCGACAGCAGCCCGATCCGCACGGCCGCGATCCTGACCTGCGTGGACATGCCAAAGCCACCGGACGCCTTTCGCCCGGCCTTCTGCGATCGTCAGCAAAAGATCTACCTCGCTCGCGACCTCCAGCGCGAGTTGCTCCCGAGCGCTACCGCCACGCCGAGCGTCCCGAAGATCGAACAGTACATTCGTTTCACTCAGCGGCCCTGGGTCGGGACGTGTTTCTTCGGCTTCGAAGAGCCGGTCGAGAACATGCCGCAATACGGACTGGAGTACGGCCGCGTCGCCGGCATCTCTGCCCTGCTGCTTTGCACCGATCTGAAACCCGCGCAGAAGGAGCCGTTGCTGGTGAACTATGTTCAGGTGGGCATCGACCTCGCCGGCATGGTCCGCGCTGGCCATCCGGGCTGGACGTGCTGGGGCGGGCACGGCAGCGGGCGCAAGCTTCCGATCGTCTTTGCTGGGCTCCTCCTGGGCGATGCCCAACTGGCCAATATCAATCAGTCGTTTCCCAAGCTCAGTTTTGGCGAAGATGAACAGACCGCATACGGTGATTGTTGGACCGGCGCGAAGGTCGTTTTCACGGGACACTCAGGCATCGACGCCTCCACGGGCGAGGGTCGCTCCCGCGGCAGCGGCTGGGGACCCTATGAGCACACCCCGCCGTCGCAATGGCAGGAGGGCCAGAACACCAGCGAGTCCTATCGTCGGTGTTGCACGAGCGTAGGGTGGGTCGCGCAGGCATTGGCCCTTCGGCTCTTGCACGCCGAGAAAGCCTGGAACCATGACGCCTTCTTTGATTACGTGGACCGCTGGATGTACGAAAACGACGCGACCTTCGTGAAGACTATCAAGACGGCGACCGGCCGGGATCACAACATGGATTGGGCGCGGCAAGGTCAGGCTTGGGACGCCTTCGTCAACGAGATGTGGGCCACGCACCGGCCAACGCTCCCACCCCCCACCGATGGCTGGAAACAGCCCCACGATGACAGCTCTTACCGCGCGGCGATTGAAAAGCCGGCGAAATGAACGGATGGCAGGCCCCGACGGGCCGAAATGTGATCCCCATTAACGCTGAGAAGTGGCATCTAGTCAAGACGCGCCATTCACCGATGCCCTGGCCTTTCTTCGTCCCGGGAAGATTCTCACCCACCAACCAACCTCGCAGCCTGGATTCTCAGAATATCAATTGAAATAACTATGAAGATACGACATGCCTTCGGTTTGGCGGCGATCGCCTTCTCGTTCGTCGTCCTCAGCGCCTCAGGTCAGATGACGACTGGCAGCGCGATGGAAGATTTCGGCAAGAGCTTCAACCTGTCGGCCAAGGGCTGGACCGTCCAACAAATCGGGTGCAACCAGGGTGCCAACGTCCTCTGGCCGGGAGAGCAGGCCGAGTTCACGTTCTTCCTCAAGCCGGGCCAACCCTACAAGGGCCCGGTCAGAGCTAAGGTTATCCAATACGGCACCAAGGGCAAACCCGGCGACTGGTGGAAGCCCACTGTCTTCAGAATTGCCGAAACCAGCTCCTGCACGGTGGACGTGGATCTGCCCGCGGACGGGGGCACTTTTGACGTGAGTCCTCAAATAGGCAATGCATTCGGCGGCTACGCCGTCATCCTCGATCTGGGCGAGCGGGGACGCGGTTTTGGTTGCACCTGCGTGCGTGTGCCGGCCCCGGAGCCTGGCCGCGAGCGGTTGCCCACCTATGCGATGGATCTGGGATGGCCGCATGAGATGTCGCCGCAGGTGTTCAATGTCTTCAAGCGGCTCGGGGTAAAAGGCGCCCGAGTTGAGGGCGGCTACAACACCATCGGCGATGCCCACATTGACTGGGCCACGGAGAATGACCTTACCTTGATGCTCACGGTCGGCTGCGGCAACACACCGGCCGAGCAGCAACCGCTGGGCAGGGGCCGCCCCTGGCTTAAACCCGACAACACATGCATCGAAGGGATCAAGGAAGACCTCGCCTGGTTGCCCTCCTTTGACCCGGAGTTCAAGCGCTACCTGAAGGACGTGATTTCAAGATATGGCTGGCCCAAAGGCCCGGTCAATGCCGTCGAACTCTGGAATGAACCCTGGGAAGGGGTTTCCATTAGCGGCTGGGGCGCGGATATTCCGCGCTTCCGCGAACTCTACAAGGTAATGGCCGAGGCGGTGATCGAGGCGCGCAAAGAAGCGGGTGTGAAGATCCTCATCGGCGGCGCCTGCTCATCCGCCAATACCCGGGACAAGCTCTTCTGCGACGGCAAAGATACCTTTCTGCCCTGGCTGGATTTCGTGAGCATTCATTACCAACCGCTCGCCGCCGACCCGGTGCTCGAACCGAATTGGATGAACCGCAAAGGCGAGTATGGACGAGTGCGGGTTTGGGACACGGAAAGCTGGGTGGCCAACTCCGACGACCGGGTGGCCGCCGTCATAGCCTCGATGCGCGCCATGGGCCAGGATCGGACCGCGGGCATTTATGCCGGGAACGTTTTCACTTCGGAGAAGCATCGTGTCGGCAGCCAAGAATACGCCGTGGCCCAGGTCTGGTCCCCCGGCGCATCGGTGGCGGCATGCCAGCATTTCATTGGTCAGCGCGAGTTCAAGGAAATCCTCTTCAAGAATGGCTTGCCTTGGGTGTTTGTCTTTGACGGCTTGCGGCAGCGCGTTGGCGACGAGCGCACGGGGCCGGCAAATCCAGAGGACGGCACGGTAGTCATTACGGGCGACCTGAGCGCCAGCTACAACAAGAACCGGACCTTGTTCCGCTCCGTGGCTCTCACACCAGACGCGCGCTTGGAGCTGCCGGATGAAGGCAGCAAATTTATCCTCTACGACTTCTACGCCAATCCCCTGGCGCCTCAGTCGGGCAATATCATCATCCCCCTCAACAACCTCGGCTATTTCCTGCGCACGGATGGGAGCCGCGGCTCTTTTGCCCGGCTGCTCAAAGCCATTGCCAGGGCGAAGATCATCGGAGTGGACCCCGTGGAGATCGTAGCCAGCGACCTGACAGCGCCGATCAGTGACAAGCCGAAGATGAAGCTCACGATCACGGACGTGTTGGACCGACTCGTGAAAGGGAAGCTCACAGTGAAGATTGACGGTCTGATGGTCGAACCCGGTGAACAGACCCTCTCGCTTCGCGGCCAGGAAAGCCGGGAGGTTTTTGTGGCAGTCCGCGGCGGCCAGGCAGCGCCCGATAACAACTATAAGCTCCTGGCAACTTTTGACGACGGGGAGGGCGGCACAGTGAAGCACGCGGAACTCATGCACGTGAATCAAATTGCCAAACGCACTGTGACCATCGATGGCAACCTGGATGACTGGCAAGGGGTCATCCCACAGACGAGCGCCCAACGCGTGGGCGCTAGCGAGACAGAAAAAGCTTACCTTCCCTTTAAGGACTGGGAACAACAAAGCGGCGGCGGTACGGCTATGGCCTGGATGGCCTACGACGAGAAGTTCTTCTATTTCGCCGCCAAGGTGCCGAGTATGGAGGGCTTGCCACGCTTTGAGACCCGAAACGACGATGACTATTTCTATCCCGATAAGGTCCTCAGCAAGGGCAAAGAGTTAACTTGGCCGTCGGGCGTGCGGTATTACTCTTACCGTAAAGACTTCGATGTCCCCTCTGGCAACGGCAAGCACAACGTGCAGATTGCCTTCAATGTCATCCCGCCGGAAAAGAAGGACCACCTACGGTATCCACCCGGAACCATGCCGCGCTTCTGCACATACTTTGACACGGATTACGAGTTCGCCCTCAATCAGGTGGGCGAACAATTTGGGGGCGGCACTGAGGTTTTCTGCCTGCAACGCCCTGGCATGATGCGCAAGCACTTCTTTCCCCGTCAGCCGCACGCCGAGGTGGACGGCGGGCCGGTTAAAGGCAACGCCAGGCTCGTGGTGAAAGAGAACGTTGTCGAGTGCGCCATTCCCTGGAGTGAAATGCCGGAAGTGAAGCGGCGGATCGAGGCCGGCCAAACGGTCAAGTTCAGCTTCCGGGTCAATAATGGTGGGAGCGCATTCGAGTTGGCGGCGGGCCGAAGCGTGTCTAAAGACAACTGTTTTGCTTTCCACAACGACTGGTCCACCCACTGGGCCAACGAGCTAGAGTTCGGTTTCGAGAAATGAGCAAGAGAGGATAGGCATGAAGCGGCCACTTATGAAATCGCTGAGCAGCTTGCCCCTGCACACTTCACTGCTGGCGGCATGCCTTTGGCTCCGTGTGCACTCGCCGCAGCGTTAGAACACTCGTCCCTCGATCCGGGCCTGTGACAGCCGCTTTCAAAGGATTCACCCTTCACGAGCTCGACAGCTTCTAAGGCCCGACCGTGAGGCGAAAGTAACGGGCGCTCGTTGCGCTGATTGAATTGGTGAACCAGAGGGAACGGTTCGTGGGCGCGCTCGACAGATCCAGCAGTTTGGCCCAGTTTCCCGCACTGAGGCTGCTGCGGGACTGAACGAGATAGTCCAGGTTGGACTGCGCATAGAAGTTGAAGCCCACGTGAGTTTTGTCCGGCCAGAGGATGGCGCCGAAGCTTGGGCGCGGCGGCCGCAGCGTCGCGTTCACGATCCAGCTCACGGCATCAACCATGACGGGCTGGCCTTGCGGTCCAGAAAGGAGCGTGGACCAGACGTAGAGCATTTTGCCGCCGGTCGCCGGCCCGGTGCCGAACGCGATGAACGCGGCGGCGTCCCCGTAGTCGGTTCCTTGGGGAACCAGTGCCTTGATCAGTGGGAGGTAGCGGTGCGCCGCGCTGAGCGAACCACGATTGATGGCACGTAGGCGTGGATCGCCCGGGGGGAATGGGAAGACGTCCGGCACGGACAGGAGAACGGATTGGTTCGTATAGCGCTGCATGACTATGCCGGCGGGTGCTACCTCGAAGACTTGAAACGGCAGCCCCAATGCCGGCAACAGCGGGTCGGCTGGGCCTGCTTGGTCGGATGGGCCATAGCCGTAGTAGAAGGGGAATGGTCCGGTCGCCAGGATCACCAGCGTGCCACCGCCCGCCAGGTACTGGGTGATGGCGGCCTTGCCGTCGCCATCGGTGACGACCGTCTTAACGTAATTCTCGCTGCCAAGGTAAAAGGCCAGCGGATACCGGGCAGCATTGAACTGATTGGTGTTGACGAATTGCAATTCGGTCAGCGCATCCCATTTCTGATCGAGTCCGGTGGCAGCGGCGAAGTTGGCGCCGGCGCCCGCGGTGTTCAGCGGCAACAGCGCGATCTTGCCGGTGGGCAACGAGGCAAAACTCGCCTGCAGCGCCAGCACTGCCAGCCGCTGCAATTCCGATTGCACAAAAGCGGCGGAGGCGTTGGTCAGCGTTGTCTGCACCGGTTGCCAGGCGGCTTGATCGCCAGTGAAGGCCGTCACCCCCATTACCAGGGTGCCGTTCGGATTCACCTGCCTGAGGGAACGTCCGCTGGGCAGCACGGCATAATCGAGCAATACCATTTGATTGAAGATTATCGGCCACCCGCGCCAGCCATTCACGGGTTGACCGCTCAGAGGCAGGACAGAGCTATCGTCCAGCGTGATCGTGGGCGACTGGGTGAGCGTTTGCGACTCCGGCGGCGCATAAGCGACCAACACGACCTTTGCGCCGGACGCAGTCACCGCCACCGGGTTGTTGGCCGCTTGAAGCCCTTGCTGATAGGGCACGCCGTAAGTCCACCGCAGTCCAGGAATGATGCCGGCAAATGAATCCAGATTGGTCCAAGCCTGGGGCAGCGGGTAATTGCCGGTCAGCGGCAGGGTGACGAAATATCCGTTCGTCGTGGCCAGGACATTGGTCTCGTTATAGACCAGCGACGTGTCGAATACTTTGGTGGGAGTGCCGGCCTGCACTGTGCCTATGGTAATCACGTCTCCGTTCTGGAGTTGGGACAGGTAAAGCGAACTCGGCGATTGGGTCGGGCGCGTGACCTGGCTGGTCAGCACATTGGTGGCGCCACCCCGCACCCGGGTCACGGTGAGGCCGGAGATGTTCACGCAGGGATAGGAGAAGCTGACGTCAAATGGGCGGGTCAGACCGGACACAATGCGGAAGGAGCAGGCGCCGTTGCCCGTAGCGCGATAGTCAGTCACGTCGGTGCTTTGATCGAAGCGGTCGAAGGCGATGCAGGCCTGCTCGCCCGCCACCACGCGCATGGTGGAGTTGCCCACCGGATCAATCAACGGAAGCGTTTCGCAGGAACCATACGGATAGCGATAGCCGCGTCCGGGACCCGAGCCGTCGAACAGCCCGAGGCCCTCTGTGAAATCGC
>Ga0187880_1004575_pt1 | contig 10139 bp, 11 predicted proteins | sample June2016WEW_19_4_FD_132998 | JGI IMG/M metagenome (GOLD analysis project Ga0187880, IMG submission 132998) | Peatland microbial communities from SPRUCE experiment site at the Marcell Experimental Forest, Minnesota, USA - June2016WEW_19_40 | ecosystem: Environmental > Terrestrial > Soil >...
CCTATTCCAAAGACTGACTTGACCGCCCCGTGATTGCATTTTGCTAATCTCGGCGGATAGAGGGTGTCACATGTCCGTGTCATCGTGAGAGCAGCAGGAGTGGTTATTTCTTAGTTGCCATTTTCGCGAGCCTCTTGAAAAACTGAATAAAATCGTCATTCAGGCGACAGTCAGGGTCTACTAACCTCATTCAATTATCCTATGTACAAATTGAACACCCAAAGGATACGAGAACGGAGCTGGTCTGACCTGCTCTCCCAAAGATTGGCGAATATCGGAGCTGAGATCATCGGAACAGTACACGACGAAATCATTCGTCCAAGTTCCTGAGGAGACGGCAAGGAAAGCTGCTGTGATTCTCAAGGAGACCATGATTCAGTCAGGGTAAGCTTATCTTGTGAGAGTTCCGGTTGAAGTAGAAGTTACGATTGGAGAGACATGGCAGAGAAGTGAACAGCACCCATGCAGCAATCTCGATTCAGCTGGCTGTCCCCCTCAACCTGCCGCCGCAAACACAAGCCTTCACACCTCGAACCGATGCTGCAGAGAACGCACGAGCGGCTCCAGCCAATGAGTTCGCATCAATCCTGTTGATTCTGCCTCTAAGTGCTTACTTTAATTTTGAAGTAGCAATTGGAACCACAAGGAGATGATGATGAAAAAAGCCTTAGCTCTATGTTTCACAACGGTTTTCATGTTAACGCTGGTCTTGTCTGCTTTTGCAGCCCCCTGAGGGTCAATCATCTATTTTCTAAATTTTGAACAGAAGCAATTTGCTCTTGTGCTTTTTTTCTAAACTCAAGAGGAGCGGCTATATTATGAAATTGGTCTTTTGTACCTCCTGTACCAATTACTGTGATAGAGCCAAATCCAGTAAGTCTACCTAATATACTTTGGTTCACCTGAATTCCTTCAATCTTGTTAAGCAGTACCTCAAGTGACTTTCTACGAAATAAGCCAGTTTTCACAATAACACGCCTGTTGGTTATCCCGAATTCAGATGTTACATACCTAATGAATGGACGCATAAATATAATGATTGCAATTAAAGCGAACAGACCGCTAAGTGCTACCATAAACGTACTTGCACTGGCTTCTTTCATATTGACACCTACACCGAAAAGCACTAATGCAACGATAAACCAAACTATGGGCCAAATAAACATTACCATGTTCAACCTGCTGCGATATACTATGCTCTCACCATCCATAAGATTGCGATCAATATAGCCCATAACCTCACGTCCTTTTCTGCCTTGATTTTAAGGCATAATGAATAATTAGACTGATGCGCAGTGAACCCCCTACTATTGCATTAAATCGTATAACACGTGTTGCGGCAACAATGATTCAAACGATATCTCTCCTAAAACCAAACACTTGCGCTCCCTTTGGTCTCTTTCTATAGTCACCTTGACTCTTAACTGGATGCAGAGGCTCTTGGGGATCGCATTGCATCCAAAAAGCTTTTGGAACGCCAAACAGTCCACAATTCATACTATAATATCCCAATCGAAACGCGCAAGAGACAAGCTAATGAGGCGAGTCTGGGCGCTTTCAGAGCATACCACTATCCCCCCAGTTGATAACTCCTCGGCTCAACGCAGGTTCGAGTTCCGAGGGTCACTCTTCAAGGTCTTCGATTGACGGGCATTAGAGTTAAGAGGTGAATCGGGCACGGGTTTGAAGCCAGAATGAAGGGCTTCGATCGGTCAGGCTATTTTTGAAATAGCTGAAACTCACGTCCACACGCCGGGCACCCTTTTTCATAAACCCTAACTGTTGGGACTCCCAGTATTCGGCTTATCATTGCAATGGTGGCGATGGGCGACACTTTTGACCTTACATTCTCTCTTCCACACTCCGGGCATTTAACTTCTGTACGCAATCTTGCATGACGATGATCAACCTTCTCTTTAATGGAATGTTGTTTTTTGCTGCCGGTCTGAGTCGGGCCCGTCAGCCTAAAAGTACAGTAGTCAATTGAGCGGAGTTTAGTACGCTCTGGCTTGGCGACGATTATGTGCTGAAGGGCCGAAAGGAGGAAGCAGCCGCGATGTTAGAACGGGTATTGAGCGTGAATTATGAGGTTGGGCTGCTCGCCGAAGAGTACGATCCAAATTTAGAACGGTTAGTAGGCAACTTCCCTCAGGCCTTTTCTCATGTTGGTGTCATCAACACCGCTCTTAACCTCTCAGCAGGCGGCGGTCCGGCAGAACAACGCCGGCGGTCGCGTTGAGCGTCTTTGCAGATGTGGTTTCAATCAAAAGCAAACTGTAAGGGGTCGGTCTGACGCTGGCCTATGAATGAGCTGGAATCTTTAACGGGAACAGCAATTCCCCGACCCCAGAGAAGACAGGTTTCACCTGGTGACAAAAGTGGCGCCGAACTGCCCATCATCCTCCGTAACACAATGACACACCCTGATGATTTTTTTCATCACTTCCCAAAAAAATCGACATCTAAATGCCATTGACACCATCCACGGCAGGTGCTTACCTTAAGGCAGCAAAAAGCGATTTCTTATCACAGAGTACTCCTGATGTGACGGTACTGGATATATCCGACTATGACTATAAGCGACCGCGCTTGCCCTCAAAGACTTGGAGACAGCTCATCAAGAAGATTTGGGAAGTGGACCAGCTTTGTTGCCGACGGTGCGGTCATTGAGATGGAAATAATCAGCCTAATTCATGACCGTGCTTGAGAAAGCGTTAATTATCTTTTGATGGAGGCAGTGTGACCATTTTAAAAAATCTCATTATAGTGGGAGAATCAGCCATGATCATGAAAGAAATAGCTGACCGATTACGACAGGCAAGAACCGATCGCGAGAGAACGTTGCGCCGAAAAAAGGCCGGGCTCCTGGCGCTCGGCGTTACCATTGGTGCGGTAGCAGGCGTTCTTCTTGCTCCCAAGGCCGGGAAAAAAACGCGTGAAGATTTAAGCCAGCGCGGTAGCGAGGCTTGGGAAAAAATAAAAGAAAATGCTTCCCACACCGGACACCGGTTAGTAAGTGCGGTAGAGGAAAGAGGTTCTCGTGTGCGCACGGCAGCCAAAGGATCATTTAAAGAACCGCCCGCTGAGGACGAAGGAACGGATAAGAAAAATTAAGAACCACCTCCTAAAAAAGGAATCCCTTATGGAAGGATACATCACCTTCAGTCAGTTGGGACTGCTTATTATTTTTCTGGTGGTGGTGGTGGCTGGCAGCTATGCTATCATGACACTCAGAAACGTGAACGCCTCAGTTAAGGATATTGGGGCAATCCTGCAAGCAAATCGTGAAGCCCTCAACCAGGCTATTCCCAACATCGCCACGGTATCGGAAAATGTGGTTGCTATCACCAACGACTTACGGATAGGTCTTGGTGAAACGAGCAAAGCCATCGAAACCGCCGACCATATTGCAACGTACGCCGTGGTCATCGGCGAGACAGCCAAAGCTCTCGCCAACCTCTATGCGTCCGCCAAAAAACTTTAACCTCTCCTGCGTTCATAGCCCCAGCATTCCAGAAAATGGTTCGCAGGTCCGACGGGAGATCCGGAAGGTAATTCTGCGTGGCATCCCTGTTCGAAGGTTGCTCGCTTTACGACGGCCGATGCTGACGATGTTGATATGATATTATAGTCGGGATGGCACTGATTTTGTTTTCATGGCTCAATTTCCTATGTGTTAACTCCAAGCCCGAGAATGCCCCCCACCGAGCAAATACGAGCTGCGATTGTAGTAGAGACTACTGCAAAGACGCTGGGTCATTCGGCTGAACTTGCCTGCTCGGAAGGCCGCAAGAGCGGGTGGATCAGCAGGTGGACCTGTCCTTGCGCCTCTGCCAACGTCGCAACGACATGCGTTGTGGCGCCGCCACCGATGCGCGTTTTCGCCTTGCTCAGATCGCCCTGTGTGTTCCACAATCCAACGACCACGAGTACTTCCGGAAATCGACTACGAACGCGCCTGCACATATGGCGAGCATGCAGCACGGCGGCGGGTGGCGTGGCGGAAATGCACACCAGGTCGGGTTTGCGCCCCTCGACAAGATCAACCAACTCGCCGGCCGCGGCCGCAAATGAGACGGACCGCACAAGGCATTCGCCTGTCGCCAACAATTGCGCCAGCATCATTGCGGCGATTTCATCCGCCTGGTCGCGAGCGGGCAGGCAGAGGATGCGCGGCCGCGGCGAGATGCCGTCCTCGATACCCTCTTTCGCCTGCACTTCCTGCTGGCCCTCATCCCTTTCGTCTATCATCTCCCTCAGGCTCTGCAAAATGAACTTGTGCCTGCCCTCGTCCAGTTCGCCGCGATGCCAGTCGGTTTCGGCCAAAGCCAGAGCCGGGATGAGCAGCGTGTCGTAGACCTCGACCAGCGGCTTGTTCTCAAGATCGTCGTCAACCAATTCGGTTGCCTCTTCTTGATCTCCTGCCAGAAGCCGCTGATAGACCCGCCTTCTGGGCTCGAACACCGGCTCATCTCCCAGCAGAATGTCTAGGAAGGACAGTTGGGGAACGTGCTTGCCGATGACCAAGAGGCACACTGTCAACGGGGTCGCCAGCAGCAGTCCTGGAACCCCCCACAACCATGTCCAGAAGACCGCCGCCACCACGACCGCCACCGCCGACACACCGGTGCCCTTGCCGTAAAGCCATGGCTCCAGGATATTACCACAGAAGAGGTCCAAGCCCCCAAACAGCACAAATGTGAGGATGGGCGCCAGCCAGCCCGTCGAGATGGCCATCGCCAAACCAATCGGCGCCGCGGCGGCAATCCACGCGCCGATGTAGGGAACGAACCTCAATATTGCGGCCAGGATCCCCCACAGAATGGCATTGGGCACGCCGATCAGGTAGAGCCCGATGCCGACCGCAACTCCAAAAGTGAAATTGACGAGAAACAGCATCGAGAGGAATCGGCTGACCCGCTTGGCGGCGTCTTCCAGCATGGGCGTGGTCAGGTGCACTTGACCTTTTCCCACGAGGCGAATGAAACGATCGCGCAAGTCCTCTCGCCGCACCAGAAAGAAAACCACGAGAACGAAGACGATGGCGGCCGACCCCAACCCTTGGATCAGTGTGCCGAACGTTCCACCCAGGACTTGCAGTGGGCTCGCCGTCGGGGAAAGTACGCGAACCGAGTACGGCCGCTCTGGAGTCCCCTGTGGCCCCTCGGCCTTTTCCTCTTTCGGGAGATTCTGTTGGATGTCTTCGGCTGATCTTGTTACCTTGCTCAGCGCGGCGATGAAATAGTTATTCACCACTTGGAGTTTCGCTTGAATGTTGTCTTGATACTCAGGCATTTTGGGGGCCAAATCGTTCATTTGAACCACTGCCGTCCATACCACCGCACCCAGCACCGCGAAGCCCACGAATACCGTAACCAATACAGTTGGAATACGGCCCAGCCCTCGCCGCTCGAGCCAGTCGCACCCCGGGCTGAGCAGGAAGCTCAGCAGCACGGCCAGCGTCAAGGAGACCAGCAAGCCCTTGGCCAGGTAAAGGGCCGCAACCATCACGGCGATCGACGCCAACATCCACGATGATTTGGCGAATTGGTCCGAGGGTGCCATGCGTTCATCTCCATTCATCGGCGCTTCCAAAAGCGGCCGTGCTGCCAATTGATCTTCTCATTGGGGGTCGCCATCACCCTTATTGCTTTCATATTCGAGTTGTTCACAATAAATCCGACACGAGGGAATAGTTCACCCACGCGCCCTTCTATTACTGGAGGATTAAGGATTCAAATTCGTGCCCACACGCCTCGCATCTCTTCTTAAAGATTTTGACCGTTTTGACTCCCAAGAATTTGCTTATCCATGCAGTTCATTAAAGAACATAGCTCCACTGCTCCACAGATTATATACTTCTGGGGCATGGATGAAGAAACCTTAGGACAATCCTAAATGACATTTTATGACATGGCATCAGACAATCATGTCTCAAATCCTGATCGTTCCTCCTTGATCGATTCATCGGGTTTGCACTCAAGTTCTGCAATAACCTGGGCTCCCAACAGCAGGATTACTGCTACAAACTCTATGCTGAAAAGGGCAACCATCGTTATTGCCATGGAACCGTAAATTACATTTACCATAGATACGACCGTATAATAATAGATCGTCACACGGCGGATGATCTCCCATAAAACCGCTGCGATTATCCCGCCGATGAGTGCGTGACGAAATCTAACCCGCACCACAGGCATCACCAGATAGATGGAGCTGATCATCAGCACCTCGCCAACTATCCCCAGGATATGCAGCGCCACGCTGGTAGCGCCCCCAAAGTTGAAGCTCCAGCCAAGCAATGTCAAGTGCCTGCTTTCCAGTGTCTCGATTGCACCCACAATAAACGACACCAGTACTATTCCCAGTCCCATCACAAAGATATATACATAGGGAATAATTGCGGACATGAGAAAGTTGCGACGTTGGATTCTGGCTTGTTGGAAAAAGATCACCGACATGGCGTTTTCAAGCACGGAAAAGGCTATGGAACTGAAAAACAGCATGACGATGAAACCGATGATACCGACCACCTTACGGTGCTCAAGGAATGCCCGCGCCTGTTCGGTCAAAGTCGCTGCATAGCCGGGTATCACCATGTCCAGGTACGTTGATAAGGTGTGAATCAACTCCTGCTCTTCTATAAAATGTGTCAGCACAACGAGGGCGAGGATTGAAAGGGGTACAATTGACAACAAGGTATAATAGGCAACAGCTCCGGACAACAAGAACCCCTGGTTGCTTCTGAAAGAACACGCTACCCTCAGCACGAAGCTGCATAGCCGACCCACTACCTGATTTATATTTTGTCGTTTGTCCATCATGAGATAAGAATTCACCCTTCAGCTTCACTCAGTGGCGAAGTGCCGGAAGAACCATTGTTTCATGCCTTCTACCGCCAACACCAACAGGTAGGCCACCAGCGTGACTGTCAATAAGAGGAAAAAGAAAGTCGGAGGCGCCACAAACCCGAGCTAAACTTCCGCAGGGGTGAACGGCAAAAGAGCGGCCACCGTCAAAAAACATTGGTAATGTAAGGATTCCGGCGATACTTGGGAGAGTAAAACGAAGCGAAAGTGAACGCTGTAGCTTCAACATATCTCTGGTTTTGGTTGTTGACGCCATCACAGTAACTGACAAAATCCTACGAGAAGAGAAAGTAAACAAATTGTGACGACACTTGCCAGCTATACATTTCTAGTGCTTCTCGGCAACAAAAGTCTTATCCTATAGTCCATAAAAAGGGACGGTACCTTACCTCAATGGCAATGAGGATATACTTTTCCCTCCAGAGTCACATGCATGCCGCGCACCCCTAACGGCTGTTGCAACAGCCGTAGTCGCGGGTCCAAGAGCAGCTGTTGAGGTCGCAACGGTACTCACTGACGGAAGAGCAGCGGTCGCAACGGTCGCAGTCACGGACAGCGGTGCGGTTGTAGTCACGGACAGCGCAACGGTCGTAGTCACGGACAGCGCAGCGGTCGTAGTCACGGACAGCGCAGCGGTCGTAGTCACGGGCGTAGGCGCCGCAGGATGCCGAAGCAATACCGGTTAAGAGCACCGGAACCAGAAGTGTTGCGCCAAAAAGAAAGATCAGAACAAAAAAGCCGAGTTTTGTACGATTCATGGGAAAGACTCCTTTACGTATAGCAAAATCATGAACGAACAGAAACGCATAATTTCATGGGCGTCCCTCATCGGTGAGCGCCCCGCACGCCAGATCGTAATCGTGACAGTAATCCCTTGTCAACAGAGGTTTGCAATCGATTGAGGCTCCGGCACTCCTTCGCGACGCCCTCACTCCTGTTAAATTTAATGTCGATCACAGGGAAGACCGGAAGGCGGAAGGCGCTGAGCGTGGCGAGCGTCAACAACTTGCCGAACGTTCGGAATCCGTGCTTTCACTTCTTGCGCCTTGTATCCACTTGATCCTGTTAGAAGCTCCACAATTCGGTCTGCTGCCAAATTAAGCTTCTCGCGCACATATTCTAATATCGTCGTCATCCTTTTCCTCCTTTTCAAATTAAAAGATACCAATCTCCAGTCATCTTTGAGCAACTTCTATGCCCAAAAGACCGATAGCCTTTCCACTTTAACTTTGCACCATGATTACGCTTACTTAGGGCCTGGTGAGTGCCATACGGGGGTGCGACCTGGCATAGAAAGATTGTTGCGTGCAACAGAAGCGTTGCGTTCTTTTCAATTCGCATGTTACACTTCAATCTCAATTGGCGAGTTTACTGCGGCAACAGTTTCATTGGACATGTAATGGCATACGCAATAATTGGACCGCCCGTATGTGAAAAAAGCAAGGTTGGCCGCATTCATGAAACAAAACGAAGATGCTCGCAGCTTACAGTTGACACTGGGGCTCTATTTTCTCTTTTTGCCCTCAAGTTAATCGTGTACTTCATGTCAGGAGTGATGGCGCTTTTGGCGGAAGCATTGCATACGTTGAGCGATATATTCGTTGTCGGGTTTCTTTTGATAGCAGAGCGTTATTCGCGTCGCGAGGCTGATAGCGTACACATGTTTGGCCATGGCCGTGCACAGAACCTTGCGGCTCTGGTTGCCGCCACCCTTTTTATCTCTTTTACGAGCTTTGAGCTCTACAGAGAAGCCCTTCCCCACTTATTCGGACACGAGCCACCTGCATACCGGAATGTGTCATTGGCACTGGGGGTGTTGATAGTTTCGATGATCCTGGCAGCGGTTCCCTTGCTAAAGCTTTTGCGGCAAAAGAGTCACAGCGCGGCGGCGAAGGCGAGATTTCTGGAACTGAAAAACGATGAATTGGGTTTGTTGGCGGCGCTGATAGGAACTCTGTGCGTTTTATGGGGAATGCCAATTGCCGATCCTATCGCAGCGATCGTGGTGGCGACGATTATCGCGGTGAATGCGGTTGGGTTGTTTCGGGAGAATATGTCATATCTACTGGGGCGAGCACCATCGAAAGACGTCATGACCCAGATGGACAACCTCGCTTCTTCCGTGCCTGGTGTGCTGGCAGTACACGATTTGCGCGCGGCGTATATTGGACCAAATGCGGTTCACACTGATATACACATTGAGGTGGCACCCAATCTTACCATAGTGGAAGCGCACGACATAGCCAAGGAGGTGGAGAACCTGCTGAAACCGTTGTCGGGGAATGGCACTTGTACAATTCACGTAGACGCCAATCTGGCTGAGTCTCCTGAATAGGGTGAATCATTTCCAGTTATCGATGAAGCAACCCTAAGATACCTGTAATGATCAAGTAGAACGCCACAACATAATTCAAGAGCCTGGGCATGATTAGAACTAACAGACCGGCAATTAGAGACACCAGTGGCCCTGAATAAGCCGGAAGGTCAGGAAGATTGAATGTCATTGCACGCGCCTTTCTGTTAAAATAATTTTGATGGAATGTAATTCGATACAACCTTTTGTCAAGTGCTGATTCCCAGCGCACGCGGCTTTTATTGCATGGCAAAGTTTCCTGGAATGGCACAAACGATTCCTGGACAGCGTGTGGACGGGCTCAACGACGAACCTCGAAGGATGGAGACCTCCATATTTGATCCCGGGGAAAGGTGCGCAGGAAGGGGTTGCAGAGCCTTGAACCTTAGATGCCCAGCTTGAAGCAAAGGAGAAGAATGCGGCCACTGAAGGTTTTGCCACTCGGTGGTGGTAAATTGATCCGAATGGCTGCCGGCAGAGAGTCCGGCTCGATATTTTTACATCGGGGCTTTAGAGGTTGAAAAACCCGCCATCCTGGTCCACTGAGTTTCGCGACTGAAGATAGCCCCCGCAATTTTAACAGGAGTAATTCGACATGAAATCCGGGCAAAGAACCCCGCGAGCAAGACAACGCGCCTGAAGACCAATTTACGTCGAGCTGCCCATCATTCCCCCGTAACACAATGACACACCCCGATGATTTTTTTCATCACTTCCCAAAAAAATCGGCATGTAAATGCCGTTGACAGCATCTACAGCAGGTGCTTATTTTTTCAAACCAGCAAAAAGCGATCTCTTATCAACTCACCCCCATGGCCGACTGAGGCAGAGCCGCCGGCGTTCCTACAGCGCAAGAGGCCGCGTATGAGTCACTTGGGGCTAAAGAAAAGGAGGATGGGAAATGGGAACAATTTTAC
>Ga0187880_1004578_pt1 | contig 10133 bp, 14 predicted proteins | sample June2016WEW_19_4_FD_132998 | JGI IMG/M metagenome (GOLD analysis project Ga0187880, IMG submission 132998) | Peatland microbial communities from SPRUCE experiment site at the Marcell Experimental Forest, Minnesota, USA - June2016WEW_19_40 | ecosystem: Environmental > Terrestrial > Soil >...
TCTAAATCGATCTGCGGCGGTAATAAACGTCAATCGAAGATGTCGTTGGTGTTTTAGCAGATTTACAACGACTATAGACTTGCTGCTTCTTCAACAGAATCGGCCAATAACGTCTGAATCGCTGCATCGCGGCAAGTGTCGTGACGGGCCATGAACCGACGTGCGTGGGATATCGTCGTTCCTACAAGCAGCGCGTTTTCGAGACATAAGGCTGCCCGGAAGACTTGCCGATCGCCCTTCTTCCTCGTAAACTGGCACCTATTTCCCGATTAGACGAGGCGTCATTTTGGTGGGGCGCGAACCGTCTGAGCGACAGCAATTTCTGCTGGCAAATCTGCCGCCATCACAGCGGCAAATTCGGTTGGCGCTAGGCATCGTTGTGGTCCTTCTCGTCGCATTCGGCGTGACGGCACCGTTTATAAACACTCAGCTACCGAGTGTGAACGCTACCATTCCTGCCCTTGAAACCGCAATTTTAATCAATGACCTTATTACCTCGGCGTTGCTGCTCTCTCAATTCTTAATTACGCGTCGATGGGCGCTTTTGGTGCTCGCAAGTGGTTATCTCTTTACAGCGCTGATTGTCATTCCGCATGCGCTAATTTTTCCTGGAGCGTTCACGCCGACGGGCCTCCTCCACGCCGGCTTGCAGAGCAGCGCCTGGCTTTACACGTTCTGGCACGCAGGATTGCCACTGGCCGTGATTGGCTATGTGCTGCTGAGAGACGCAGACAGCGCGACAAGCATGTCCGACCACTCGCTGGAAGCTGTCATCGGCTTGAGTGGTGCCGCCGTGATCGGGTTGGTGTGCGGTCTAACGTGGATCGCCACCGCGGGGGATTGGCTTCTGCCACGGATATTTCTTGACAGTGTTCACGCGGACCCAAGTCGCATTTGGCAATCCGGTGCAGTTGATTTGTCATTGACCGCCAGCGCGCTTGTGCTGCTGTGGCTTCGGCGGCGCTCCGTGCTCGATCTGTGGCTGATGGTCATGTGTTGCAATTGGCTAATCGAACTTACAATGACTGCCGTCTTGCTCAACACCCGTTTCAGTCTTGGCTGGTATGCAAGCCGGATCTATACGCTCACCGCCTCAATTGTCGTCTTGCTCGTACTGCTTTCCGAGACGACGACACTCTATGCAAACCTCGCACGGTCATTCATGAGGCAGCGTGCCAACCGCCACGAGCAGGAGATTGCTATGGACGCCATGGCGGCTTCAATCGCTCATGAGATCAATCAGCCTTTGGCAGCTATGGTAACGAACGCCAATGCAGCCGTCCGTTGGCTGACGAGGGCGACACCAGACCTGGATGAGGCGCGTGCCGCTCTGGGGCACGTCGTCGACGACGGTCGCCGAGCGGGCGAAGTTATTGGCGGCATTCGATCGATGTTCAAGAAAGGCGCTCACGGGAGACTGTTGTTCGAGACTAACGACCTCGTTCGAGAGGTCCTTACAATGGTTGAGCTTGACTTACGGAACCACCGAGTATCGGTCACAACTGAGCTGCGCGATGGCCTCCCACAATTGCTTGCCGATCGAGGCCAATTGCAGCAGGTATTTTTGAATTTGATTATGAACGCGATTGAAGCGATGGGCTCCGTCACCGATCGTGCGCGGGTGTTGCGGGTTAGCTCCGATATCATTCAGGAGCCTTCCGGGATTTCTGTCGCCGTTGAGGACTCTGGTACGGGAATAAAGGGTGAGGACAAGGACCTTATCTTCGAGCCGTTCTTTACAACAAAGTCCACTGGAACCGGAATAGGACTTTCCATCTGTCGGTCGATCATCGAGTCCCATGGTGGGAGCCTTCGGGTATCTGCCAACAAGCCTTACGGGACGATCTTTCAGGTCACTTTGCCGACCGGCGATTTGTAAAAAACAGACAGCCGCGGTCTCAGTCAAACAATGTGGCCGCTCAAAGACTGCTTTGGGTCTTGGCTGTGTAAAAACGCGGCGACGCGCAGGCGCGAGAAGAACAAATGTTCGTGAAGACCGCCCATAGGCGCGCAAACATTCGGACGCCGAGATTTCAATACACTTGAGAAAAATCATTCTCATCGCTCTTCAATGTTTCTGTGTTAAAATCTCCGCTTAATAATCGAACGAGGGAGACAGAAAATGATGCGCCTATCCCTACTCGCCGCTCTCGCCGTCACCACGCCGGCGATCCGACATGATGCTCAAGCACGACATCGCGCTCCTCGGCCACCTCGATAATGGCCTCGGCTTCTACCGCTTCAGCTACAATGGCACCGATAAGGCCTATGTCGGCGTGATAGCTCAGGAAGTCCAGACGGCCGTACCCGAGGCAGTGGTGCGCGGCGGCGACGGCTATCTGCGGGTTAGCTACGATAGACTCGGCCTACAGTTCCAGACCTACGATCAATGGGTCGCTTCTGGCGCACGTGTCCCGGCAGGCGCATCAGTTCAGCACTGACGCCTGCACGAACGCAATGGCGGAGGAATCCGCCGTGTCGGTACGGCATCACAAGGGCGGCCCAAAGGCCGCCCTTGTGATTTCGCCGATCCTCCAATGCTCACCGTTCGCGTCGACCGCTCTTCGTTTCAAATTGGACCGACACAGTAAAATCATGGACTTCTTGCGTCCAACCAACTAGTTCGAGGCTGGACAGCGTTGGCCAAGGTTGAAACACGCTTATGCAAGTTACGTTGGCTGGCAAATCGCGTTCCAGGGGGCGGAAGCAAAACAAAACCGACGACCAGACCCGACTGATTGGCCGTGAAACGAAAGTTGAAGCGCCGAGGCCGCCTAATTCGTTAGATGGAAAAAGGAAGCGTAGATCAGGACCCCGCAGATCGCCGCCGTGACGATCCTGACAAGGACCATTTGCGTCTGAACGTTCACCGCGCCAAACCCTAAATTGTGCATATTTGGCGGCTCCCAAGCTGCGGCGACCGCGCGCGAGCGTTCGGCGACAGCCCTTCTCAGTGGAAACGCGTAGCGAACGGCAATTGCGAGCGGGCTAACGCTGGCGCTTGGATTTTTCTAGCATTTGCCTGAAATTGGTGCCCCGCACGGTAACAACGCGGCATACCGTGCCACCCTGTCGTCACTGGCTTGGCTGGCCTGACTGAGGACGCGACCCCCAGCGATAACCGGATAGCGCCTCTTGCACGGTGGCAAGGTAGCCTGCTTGCGGGCGGTTCTTCTTCGCGTTCCCTGGCAACGCTGCTTCATTGAAAACTGTAGCATTTTCAATTTCGAATTAAATGTCTCCTCACATTTGCCGACTTCAATGTGCTAAAATCCGTCTGTTCGGAGACCGCGAGCATGCGCGAGCGCCGAAAGAACTTCCGGGTCGAATGGAACTCGGCAGGCAAAATCTATGACCACAGCGGCCGCTTCGCCCAACATTGCATCGTGAGTAATTTTTCCAATGGCGGCGCCAAGATCGTCGGTCTGGAGCCTAGTACAGTACCGGACGAATTTATTCTCCGCATTTCGCCTCACGGTCATGACCACAGATGCCGGGTCGCCTGGCGTTCAAAAAACAGTTTAGGAGTGGAATTTATTAATGGCGCCAAAGGTACCAGCGAGCCCGCAATAAATCGGCGGCGAAAGTCATTATCTACCGCAGGGGTCTGAGCGCGGGCAGACGCTTTTAAAATCGCTCAGAAATTTTGTAGAGTGATTTGATAGTCTCATGGTTACGCCGAGCCTCGGCAAGCGCAATAAACGCGCCCGTGTTTGGACAATAGGTTTCCCACACCGGGTTGTTAGGATCGCGCTTCAAGTCCACCGCACAAGTTTCCCGATAGCCACAACTCTTGCAGCGTCGCATGACTTCGCTGAACGTGTCGCCGTTGGTCGTGTCGAGATTGAGACCCAGCATGGCCATCCGGCAGTCGAGTAGCTCGTCGTGCTCGTCGGGCATCGTTTGCATGGAAATTCTACTGCGTTCTTGGGTTAAATCACGCTGAAGACTATTCATTCGTGCATTGACATAAATCAACCGTGACGAAAAACGCAGCGGCGCATGGCAGACGCCATAAGGGGCAAATCGCGGCTCACGGCTGCGCTGCATCCCCTATCGCCCATAGGCCACCGCATTTCGGTCAGCCGCTGACACCGAGTCACTTACGACGGCATGTGGCCAAAGTGCCGCAGCCGAGAAAAATTCGCCAAACCACCTTGTTGTCGGCCGCAAATTATCTTAAACAAGCGTTTGAATTTCGATCCACCGTTTGAAAAAGGCAGCGGAGATGGGCTTCGAGATGGGCAAGCTGCAGAATATGCCATTCCTAAGTCGGTTCCTCGGCACGGTGGTGCTCGCCAGCGTAATTGGAGGATCGCTGCTAAGCTTCGAATGGATACACGCGGCCGGACCGCCTGTGGTGCAGGTGACCCCTGCCTCACTCGAAATGATGCGGCTCTTGCGAGACGAGCATGGCTTGATGGCGAATATGGTCAAAGCGCAACTGTCGACGGACAGAAGGAATTAGTGGCGGGCATTACGTGCAAGAGGGCTTGAGCGGTAAAACGGCTGCCCGCTCGCGCCCGCCGTCAGCTGCGAATTTGCCGCCGCGGTCTCGGCCGCTGACTGGTGAAAAATAACACGCGCTGACGCGGCAATACGGTGCCACCTTGCCATATGGGAGCTGCAGCGCCTGCTGGTCACCAAGCTACCGTACGATTTGCGCCGGAATTACCTTTTTACGGCAGGATTGGAACCTCAGGTGTTACTGACGCATACAGTGCTATCGCGTGCCACGCGAACAGAGCGTCCTGTTGCACCTCTGCATCAGTCGGTGGCGCGGAGACTGGAACGAGGGATGTCGGATGCACATAATCCTCGATCCAAGTCGTAAACGGAACGTCGGTGACGAGATCGTGCGCCCGCCCATTTCCGTTGCAATAGGACCGACCACGGGCCTCGGCAATGATGCTAGCGGCCTGTCGAAATCCGGGCCGCGGCTCGCCGAAGCACACGCGCCGCAAGGGTAGCTGTTTATCGAGCGCCATGAGCCCGACGAAAAGGGACGCGCGCGCGGCCCCAAGACTGTGACCGGCAATGATACTGGGCTTTTCGGTGAGTATCGGCTTGAGTTCAGCCCAGAGTTCCGGGAGGCCGTCGAAAAACCCTGGATGAACCGGACCGAGCCCGGCGTGATCGAACGGATCGGCGACCGCCTCCAAGTCGTGCAGCCAATCCGGTAAAGTGACGGATCCGCGGAAAACAAGGGCTGTCGCCGTGCCAAAATCTTTGAGGCCGAACGCGATGCCATCAGGTGGTAATTCAAGTTGTTCCCATCCGCCTTGTGGCTGCGGCAGGTAGATATCCGCGCACAACTCGGCAATGTCATGGTCGGTGATTTGTTGGGTGTCGCTCATTGCTGTCCACTCCCACTTTGCTTTAGGCCCGCATCGTGCAAGGACCTCGCGTGAAACAATAGGCGAAAGCATGAGTAGCGGCACCGACATTTCGGCAATGCGGTCAAGAAGACGCACCGCCGACTGGGATTTGATCTATCCGATCTTGGCGACCATTGCGGCAGAGGCCTGCCGTATGAAGGGGTTTGTTCTCCTGGCCGTGCTCCTGTGCGCCACTGGAACGGCTGCGGCGCAAGATGCCGCCGTTCCACCTGCGAAGGGGATCGAGGCCGAGCCTACCTCGCCGCCGACGGAAGCGGCCGTATCCGCAGTTCCGGGAGCGTCATCCGCCTGCCAGTTGCGATTGGCGAAATTGGCGGAGTTCCAGCCGTTGCCCGTGATTGCCGGGCCGGGCGAATGCGGCGCCGTCGATGCGGTGCTGCTCCAAAGCGTGATCCTGCCCGACCAGGCGAAAGTTGCGGTTACTCCGCCGGCGACGCTACGCTGCACGATGGCGGAAGAGGTCGCGCGTTGGCTGCGCGAGGACGTTGCGCGGGCCGCGCTCAAGCTCGGTGCGGCTTTGCGCGGCCTCGACGAAGCCGGTTCCTATGAATGCCGCGGCTTCAATAGGGTCGACGGCGCAACGCTGAGCGAGCACGGCCGCGCCAACGCGCTCGACGTGCGCGCGTTGCGGCTTGCCAATGGCAAGGTAATCGGACTGACCGATGTGAGTATCGCCAAAGAGTGGCGCGATGGATTGCGCACGAGCGCCTGCGCGCGCTTCACAACGGTGCTCGGTCCTGGCTCGGACAGCTACCACGAGGAGCACATCCATCTTGATCTCGCCGAGCGGCGTGGCGGCTACAAATTGTGCCAGTGGGATGTGCGTGAGCCGATCGCGCAGGCGGAGAAGACGGACCCGACCGCGCGGATTGCGGCAAAGATCACGGAGCCGGTGCCGCTGCCGCGCCCCCGTCCTGGCGCGGCTGGTTCGCTCGGGTCGAGCAGCCCAGCGCGTCACTGGTAAAAGGGCTGCATCATAGCAAGGTAGCCTGTCCGCGCGCTCCGGCCCGCCGCAGCGCGGTTCGCTCTTCGCGCGTTGTTGTCTGCCACCGTGACTTGAATGCCCGCCGCGCCGGAAAAGCAGGTCCGACCATGATGTACCAGCTTAGCGAAATTCAGATGACGCAAGACAGCCGACACGCATTTGAGGGCGTCGGCTTCAACATTCTAAACGAGAGCGGAGCGCCCATCGTCACCTTCGGATATCTCGATCCAATTGACGCGGCGAGAGCCCGCGGGCTGATCGAGAAGGCGATCGTGGACGCGGTGCTGATTACCGGTGCGGGGCGATGAGCCAACCTCGTCACAGCCCGATCCCCATCGCCCAAAAGGGAGAGACATGGCCGAGCGAACATTGCCCACCGATTACTGGACCACCGCAGAGGTGATGAAAGGGATCTTCGAAGCGAAGGTTTGCTTGGCGAAGATCCATTCTCCAGACGGGTGCGAAGGCAAAATAATTGCTGCACACACAATTCCTCGAAGCCAATTACGCAAAATCGCCACCAACGGTCATGTGTACGCGATTGCCGCGACCGCGACCGACTTAGCACGCAATGAGGGAAAGCTAAGTGCCAAACAATACGGTATCAACGAGTTCTCCGTACTCAATTGCTTCTGTGCTACTCATGACAATAAGCTCTTCGCCCACGTTGAAGATGATCCGCTTGTCTTCGACGCTCATCAGCTAACCTTGCTCCACTATCGCACTCTCGCCTCCGAATTGTACCGCAAAGTCGCATCCTACCACACAGTCCTTTATCAGGTTGAAGCGCAGCAGAAGAAAACCCCGAGGGATAAAGAGGCTACAGAATTTCTGACGGCGTCTGCTGCTGGAAATCTGCTAGGAATACGCGACGTTGGTACCGCATTTGATCGTTGTGCCAACAATCTATTCGCTAAGAAGTACGGCGACATTAGTGCCCTAGTCGTGCACTTCAAAAAGCTACCCTCGGTGATGACCGTCGGCAGCTTTCTCCCGCAATACGACTACGATGCAAAGCCGCTCCAATTGATACATGATCCCGAAATACTCGCTCAAACGGTCTCTTTCAACATTCTCGCCTCCCAAGACCATGCAGCGCTGGCTATGTTGTGGTTCAAGGATTGTAACCTAATAAAGCCGCTTGCCGAATCTTTCATCGCCCAAGAGTCGGAGCATTACACGACATTGGCAATTCAGACAGCCTTCGAATATCTCGAAAACACTTGTATGCAACCCACTTGGTGGGAGGGTGAGAAGCAGGTAGTGCAAAACCTTCTAATCGAACGAATGCAACGCGCTGGAACTCCGTTTGAGGAACGCAAAGCGGCCTGCCTGACCTTCTGCGGAGTGGGGTTCGACCAGTGGGACTACAGTCACCACGAGTTCTTGAGCGCTACTTGAATGGTGGGACCGGCTATTGGGCCAGCCGTCGTGCTTCATCCCTGGTGAGCAGCTTGGCCGCTGAACGCCGACCGGGCTCGTCCCGAAGTAGAAAATACCCGAGCGCCTGCCCGGTGGCGTCCTTCGCGATGAAGCAGGCGTCGTTGCTCTCCTCGAATCGTCCAGGGCGGCGGGAAGCGGTGCGCACGAGCGCGCGACATTTGCCGGATGGTACGGTTGTGATCGGATAGAACGCTTTGCGACGAAAGGTGAGGCGCGGCGGTGGATAAAGAACGGGGCGGTCGTTCGGGCTTTATAATCGGCGGTCTCCGGCCGCGTGATACCAGTGGTGGCGCGCACGCTCTGCGGAATGTCGGCTTCGGAGGTGCTGGATCGCCCTGTCCGCGAAGCATTACTTTAAGCGGGGAAAACTATGCGCCGCGCTCGATGTGATTGCGCAGTGAGCTGATCGAACCGAACCGCAATTTCCCCTGCGACACCTGCGCGTCGATCGAGCCGTCCGAGTATAGGGTATAGGCCATCCCCTCGATCACCCCGGATTTCAGGACGGAGACCGGGGCGACAGAGTCGCCGGCCGCGGGGCTGGAATCGTGGGCCGTTCCACGGACGGCAGCCGGCTCGCTCGGAGGCGGCGGTGCGGGCGCGGCAACGTGGGTCGGCGCCGTCGGCGCATCCCGTCGCGGACCTGCGGGCCAAATGGCGTTGAACACCGAACTTTTTGCTCTTTCGAGGGAATCCGTCAGGTGGGCTTTCGTGTCGAATCGCGTGGCTATGCGAGCGGGTGCGGAACCGTTCGCTCGTCCTCCCGCGAGGGCAGCGGGTTTTTTCACTTCGCCTATGTCTGCTTCCGCACCAGCCGACGATTCCGCGATCACCAAAGCCAGGGGCGCATGAGCGACCGCGCTTTGTTCACGCCGGACCAAGGTCGGGAACTTGGCTCGCATGCGCTCGAACGCCCCCTCCTCTACGAGCGCCGGCGCAGGCGGAACGGCAGGTGATGGCAGAGCCGCAGGCGGCGGATTAGCCGCTGCCGGCTCCGCGGATGGCGACGGTTGAGCGGATGGCGCCGGAACGGCTTCGGCGGCAACCGGATCCGTCGGCGCATTGATCTTCGGTTTAGGCGGGAAAGGAACGCGCGCCGATGCTTCGGCCACGGAGGCGCCGGCAACGGTCGCTTCACCCGGCCGCCCTACCAGCGCCAACTCGATACGCTGCAACTCGCGAGCCACGAGTGCCAACCCGATCAGGAGGAGCCCGCCAACAGCGGCAACTGCGGGCGTTACGACATCCGCGTCGTTCATTGCTGCGGACGCCACAAGCGCCAAGCCTGCAGCCGTGGTCGCAATGCCCAAAAGTAACAGCAAGACCCACATGACGCCCCGTCTCCCCCTCGCTTAGACGCCGGCGACATTAAGGCCACCATCCCGCCACGGTGCAAGAACTTATTCCTCGACCTGTGGTTAAATCGCAGCGTGGATCCAGCCGCCGCCTTTTAGCTACCAGGCTGTGCGGTCGAGAATGTCGCGCACCTAAGCCGTCATTTGTTCCCCTGCCTAGTGGGCGGGCCGGCCGCCATGAACGCGCTCATGTGGGCGCGCAAGCTTGTACGAGGACTCCGCCAAGGGCTCAGTGAAAATGAGCGCTACCTGATCGCCAACGACGTGGTTCTCCTGCGCGGTGCGCGCGGCTTCGTCGGCGATGCGACGGTCGGTTGCGCCCAAGAAATATGGAAATGTTGAATCGAGCTCTAATCGGCACCACGTTCGGGACGTGGGGGTTCGTCAGCGATGCCAAAAACGAGGTTGACTGGCGCCCACGCCCACTAGACCACTTTGATGTGCGGCATTTTTTGGTTGTGGCTCACTGTGAGAGATTGCTCAAGACCGCATTTTGCGCAGACGAATATCTCGTTCTCCAAATCAACTCCGCGGTCGGCAGCTTCGATCAGCTTGAGCCGCAGTTCACCGCCGCATTTGCCGCACCGCGACGATGGCGGCGGTTGGGTCATGGCGCGCATGGGATTTCCTTTCGCTGCGAGCCCTGATTGTGAGCTAGTTGGGGGATGTTGTCGGTAATGTACATTACCGACACGGTGAGGGAGCTGGCAATATCACTCGTATGTTTTGGGAAGGTGAAAAGCCAGGCGCGCCCGGACCAACTGATAGCATTCACAAGATGCCTCCGTGAGGCCCTGCCGATCCAATATCGTCACTTGCCGTCGGCCACGTTCAATCAAGCCAGCACGTTCCAACTCCCGGGCAGCATTCGTGATGGTCGGCCTTTGCACACCCAGCATTTCAGCGAGCAGGCTCTGAGTGATAGGGAGCGCGTCACCGTCACTGCGGTCA
>Ga0187880_1004579_pt1 | contig 10131 bp, 7 predicted proteins | sample June2016WEW_19_4_FD_132998 | JGI IMG/M metagenome (GOLD analysis project Ga0187880, IMG submission 132998) | Peatland microbial communities from SPRUCE experiment site at the Marcell Experimental Forest, Minnesota, USA - June2016WEW_19_40 | ecosystem: Environmental > Terrestrial > Soil > Wetlands...
GGCGATCGGCGCTGTCCGCTGCACGCGTATCGCGGGAGAGGGTCGCTGATGGGCTGGCTGCGGCCCACGATGGCCCAGCGGCACGTGGATCACTATCGCCGCAACCGGCGCGAGGAGCCGCTGGAAGACGTGGATGCGCCAGCGACCGAGATGACGCCCGAGATGCCCGTCGGCGAGATTTCGCAATTGGAGCTGGCCATTGAAGATGCGCTCCGCGAACGTGACGCAGAGGAGCGCTTTCTTCTGGCGGCTTATTATCTTGACGGGCAGACGTTGCTCGAGATTGCGCGTGTGCTGGGGGTGCACGAGGCCACGGTGAGCCGAAAACTGAGGCGTGCGACCGAGGACACGCGGAAGCAGGTGCTGAGGAATCTCGAGCGCGGCGGACTGAGCAGGCGCGCAGCGGAAAAGGCGTTGGGCGCCGATCCACGCGATCTGAATGTGAACCTGAAAAAACTTCTGCAAAATTCACAGACAGAAGCGTTCAAAGAACAGGCTGCACCATGATTGCAAAGACACAACACGAGTTTCATCCCGACGCGGAGATGCTGAGCGCGTTTGCCGAGCAGGCACTGGGCGAGCGGGAGCGCGACGAGGTGCTCGAACATCTGGCTGTGTGCGGCCGTTGCCGGCAGGTGGTAGCGCTGGCGCGCGAAGCCGCAGGTGCGGAGGTCGCGGCGGCGCGGCGCGCGCCTGTCCGGCCGCGCGTTTGGTTCAGAAGCTGGGGGCTCGCGCTGGCTCCCGCGGCGGCGATCGCTGCGTCGGCTGCGATTGCGATTTATGTGCACGAGCGGGACGTGGAGCGGAACGCGGAAGTGGCCAGAGTTGAGCGGCAGCAAGCGACCGAGAGAGCGCCAATGCCTCAGCAGGCCTCTCCGCAGCCGCAAGTGCAGGCTGCGCCGCCTGTCACGCCCGGCTCTGCCGAAAAACCGGCGCCAACGGAGCGAGTGGGCGTAGCGAGGCGAACGCCTGTTACTGAGCCGGACGATACGGCTTCCGCGCCGCCACCCGAAGCCGCAAATGTGCCGCTTTCCGCGCGCGAGGAGCCAGTGGCGCCTCCCGCCGCCGAAGCTCAAGGACCGGATGTCCGAACCAAGGGAATGACAGGCGCGGCGTACGCTCCAGCAGGAACATCGGCGGACGAGAAGACGGAATCCGAAGCTGCGTTGTATGACGAGGAGCGGAAGAAACAGGCCGAGGCGGAAATGGAGGCGAGGGACAAGCATTTGTTCGCCGCCAAAGTAACGACGCCAACCAGCCTGCACAGCTCAGGGAGCGGCACTGCGGGAAGCAACGAGCAGGTCGTGGTTACTGACCAACAGCTTGAGGCGCAGCCGGCTCCTTCGACCAGCGCCGGGGCGCTCATGAGGCTGAGATCGGGCGGGGTTTCCGCTGCGTTCATGGCGAGGCCGATCCACCTTCCCAGCGGGCTGCCCGCAGTTTCGATCGCGCATGCGGGCCCGCTAATGCTCGCCATCGATAAGACAGGCGCGCTGTTCGTCAGCGAGGATTCCGGCGCGACTTGGGAGCCGGTGACGACGCAGTGGACCGGGCGCGGCGTGTTGGTGCGCAAGGAAACATCGCCGCAACCCGAAGAAGTCGCGCCGCCGGCCGCCAAATCCGAAGACGCGGGAGGCACCTCCGGCTCAGGCGCTGTGTCCCATCCCGATACAGTCTTTGAACTCGTTAATGACCAAAGTCAGGTGTGGTTGAGCACCGACGGAAAAACCTGGATTGCAAGATGAATTCGAGCCACGCGCTTCGACCCGCAGCGATCGAATTCCCCTGTTGAAAACACTCTTGTCTGCCGAAAACCAGTTACAGGAACGTGCGTGACAGCGGCGGCGCGTAGTGCAGCGCCAGGCGTCTGAATTGTCCGCGGCCTTTCCACTTTGCGGGAAGTTTGCGGAAATGGGGGGCTGCGCAAGTGGGGGCGAACGGGTTGGATCAGCGAAACGGTTGTGCCACCACAGTGCCCTGGGCGTATCTGCGCCTTCCGCCGTTTCCGCAAGTTGCCGTCAGGGTGCTGCAACTGGCCAACAACGAGAACGTGCAGTTGCACCAATTGTGCGATCTGATCTCCACTGACCCGGCGTTCGCCAGCGAGGTTCTCGCGGTATCCAATTCCCTGCTCTACGCCCCTCGCTATCCCTCGACAACGATTCTGCAGGCTGTGGCAGTGCTGGGAGCAAACACGCTGCAGGGAATGTGCGTGACGGTGGGCGTGAGGGCGTATCTGGGCAAGGCGATGAGCTACCCGGCCATGCGCGACTTGTGGCGGCACAACCTGGCCTGCGCCATCATCGCGGGAAGAATCGCGGAGGCAGGATCGCTCGACAAGGAAATCGCATACACCGCGGGCATCCTGCACGACGTCGGACGCATGGCACTTGCAGTGATTCAGCCCAAAGCGTACGCAGCGCTGCTGGAGAAGCATCGCGGCGCTCCAGCCTCGATGCTGGAGGCAGAGCGCGAGTTGTTCGGCTGGGATCACTGCGAGGTTGGACGGCAACTCATCGGCGACTGGAAGCTGCCGGAAAACTTCGAAGCCGTGGTCGCCGATCATCATTCGGAACGGCGCACGGACGGCGCGTGGGATCTGGGCGAAGTGGTGAAGGTAAGCTGCGCCATGGCTTCGGCATTGGGCTTTGCCGCATTTTCGGGATGCGTGACAGCGAACTACACCGAACTGCTCGATGAGCTTCCGGCGCGGGAACGAACACTGTTTCATTCCGACGCGGAGACGCTCAGAAGCGACGTTGCCAAGAGCATCCACTCGATCGAGTCGGTTTGCGCTTGAAGTTTCACCTTGCAACGATTGCGCCGGGACGCATTAGGCCCGCGGCCCGGCGCGCTTTTTGTTACACCCGAGGACTCCGCGCGGCTCCCCAGTCATTCGTAAGGATGAAGAGCAATGCGTTTGCGTCACTTGGATTGGTGCAGCCAAAGCTAACTCGCAATTTGCCCCGAAAATCCATCGAACGAGCGTTGGGGCGGAACTATAATCTTCCTGTTACCGCAAAACCTTCAGCCAGACTTGGGGGAACGGCTATGCCCAACGTCCTTGTGCCAACGCCGCGAGGCAAGATGCCCGCGTGGCTCGCTATCCCATCCAACGCGAGCCCGGCGCCGGGCGTGGTTGTCATTCACGACGTTCTTGGCATGACCCGCGATCATCGCAATCAGGCTGACTGGCTGGCTGAGGCCGGCTTCTTGGCGCTCGCGATCGATCTCTACTATCGGGGTGGAATGCTTCTTTGCCTCCGCTCGATCATCCGCGACTTTACAGAACGCTCGGGCCCCGCATTCGATGACATCGAAGCTGCGCGAAGCTGGCTCGCGGCGCAACCAAACTGCACCGGAAAGATCGGCGTGATCGGTTTCTGCATGGGCGGAGGATTTGTTCTCCTGCTCATCTCAGGCCACGGCTTCTCGGCCGCCAGCGTGAACTATGGCGGAAAGCTGCCTCCGGATTTCGACGCCTTCCTCAAGACAGCGTGTCCGGTTGTGGGCAGCTACGGAGGGCTGGCGAAGTGGGAACAAGGCGTTGCCGATCAGCTTCAGATTGCGCTGGAGCGTGCCCTCATCCCTCACGACGTGAAGGAGTACCCGGATGCGGGCCACTCCTTTATGAACCAGCATGGAACGTTCCTGTTCAAGCTGCTTCGCTACAAAGCCATCGGCTACAATGAGCCGGCGACGCTCGACGCGCGGCGGCGCATCGCCGCCTTTTTCCGTACGCACCTGGATAGCTGACCGAGGGTGAACTTCTCACGCCCGCATCAGCTTACGCTGTAACTGCTCCAGGGTTTGGCCCTTGGTCTCGGGATACACAAACAACACCACCAGGAATTGCACTGCCGTCATCAGGGCAAAGAACACGAATGGCGTGGCCGTGCTCATCCTATTGACCACAACCGGGAACATCTGCGCGATTAGTGCGTTCATGAACCAGTGGCTGGCGCTGCCAACGCCCTGGCCCTTGGAGCGGACCGCGGTAGGAAAGACTTCGCCGATATAAACCCAAATAACAGCGCCCTGCGAAACGCTGAAGAATGCGATGAAGGCGACCAGCAGCCACAGCAAGTCGCCGCGATGGGATTGCGTAGCAAACACCCAGGCAACGCCTGCCAGGCAACTGGCGCAGCCCGCTGCCCCGATCAACAGCAATGTTTTGCGGCCCAGCTTGTCGATCAGCGACATTCCGACGATGGTAAACAGAAAGTTGGTTGTACCAATGGCGATTGCCTGCTGGTCGCTCGAAATCTGGCTGAAGCCGGCCGCTGCGAAGATGTTGTTCAGGTAATACAGAATTGCGTTGATGCCGGCAAGCTGGTTGAATGCGCCGATGGAGATTGCGAGGAACAACGGATAGCGATACTTCCATTGGAATACCCGCTCGTGAGCCGTCGCGTGTTCCTGCGCCAGCGCCGCCTGAATATCGGCCAGTTCTGCCTCCGGATCTGGATCTCCCATCATTTTCAGCACCGACAGCGCCTCATCCATCCGATTCTTAGAGACCGACCAGCGGGGGCTGCGCGGAATTCCGAAGAGCAACGCAAGGAAGACTACGGCCGGAGCCGCAGCGATGCCCACTTGCCATCGCCATTCCGCCGCGCCCAGGTGCATGGTGCGAATAACGTAATTGGAAATGTAGGCAAGCATGATGCCAAAGACGACGTTGAACTGGAAGGCCGCAACGAGCCGGCCACGCCATTTGGCCGGGGCAAGCTCTGCAATGTACACGGGACCCAGCACCGACGATGCGCCGATGCCCAGCCCGCCGACAAAGCGAAACGCCATGAACGCCGGCCAGTTCCATGCGAGCCCGCACCCGAGCGCCGAGGCGACGTAGAGTAGAGCGGTGATGCGCAGCGTCTCGCGACTACCGAGCCTTTGTCCCACCTGACCCGCGCCCAGCGCGCCGATCACGGTGCCAACCAACCCGATAGCTACCGTGAATCCCTTGTCCTGCGGGTTTAATCCGTACAGGCGAACCAGCGCGTCGATCGCGCCGGAGATCACGACGGTGTCGAAACCAAAGAGCAGACCGCCCAAAGCTCCCGAGAGCGTTGCCCGGAGCAGCCTGGAGTTGAGTTGCATGGTTATACGTCCTTCGCGTTCCAAATCATGCTACAGAGTGAAGGCGAGGGCGGCAAACAGGAGTTCGCGACAGAGCCCGCATCCACTTTGGGTATGCAGTTTTCGAAGTCAGCGCTGCAAAGAATGTTTTAAGCGGATGACTTCCCGGGAACGTCCCCGCGAGGCATCACGGCCAGAACGCGACAACGGTGCTTGTCGGCTGCGCTCCATGCCATCGGCATTTCGCTTTCCATGCAAGCACAATCGCCGGTCTCGAGAACATCGTGCATGCCGCCCGCATCCAGCCGAAGGCGCCCTTCAAGCACGTAGACGACCGCGCCGGTTTCCTGAAAGGCGTTGATGGCGACGTTAGCGCCGCCGGGCGGAAACTCAACCACCTGCGCGACCAAGCGAAATCCTTCGCCTTCGGCGTTCAATGGCGTCACCTTCATGGAGTCCATGCCGCGCCCGTCGCCCTGCAAGTGCGCTTTGCGCGTGATGGAGAGCGTGTGGCGCTCAGGCTCGGAAAAGAAGTAGCTCATGCTTACGCCGTAGACGCGCGCGATGGTAGAGAGCGTAGGCAACGTAGGAATCATGCGGTCGGTTTCGAGTTTGGAGAGCAGCGCGGTGGAAAGCCCCGTCTCGGCGGCCAGGCGGGAAAGCGTAAGCCGCTTGCCGGTGCGCAGGGAGCGCAGCTTGAGGCCGATGCAATACGGTTCCAGAGACCATTGAGCGTACGAAACAGTCTTGGACATGGAAGACTCCGGAATAATGTTGTGGAAGCTGGGAACCAGTCTACGTCAAACGGAAAAGATACGCCGCGCGCGGGTCTAAGCTTTCATTACTCCCTCGGCGCAACCGGCTGCAGCCACGCGCCGTTGCCGGCTGAGTCCCACACATCGAAGCGAATCCACTTCTTGCCGCGGGCGTCGAAGGGGATGTGGAAGGTCTTCGTGCCGAACGGCTCGGTATCGGTGAGGCGAATAATCTGGCGGTCGACCTTGGTGCCATCGCTCCACACCAGTTCCGCAAACTCGAGCGGGAAGGTGTACTCAATGCTGGCCGTGTAGACGCTCTTTGCGCCCGAGCCTTCAATGCCCCAGTTGTGGAAGAGAATCTCGCCCGTGGTGCCGAAGAAGTTTCCATCGCGAATGCCTTCGACAACAGGCGCCCAGCTCTCGTTATAAGCCGGCACTTTATCGAGCTTGAGGTAGTTGATGGCGAGCAGCGGGTAAGTCTCATCGCTGGGGACCTTCATATAGGTGTCGCCCTCGGCGAGCATGAACTTGGGTTTGGGCGCCCAGTTGCTCATGTCATCGTTGACACCGAAGCAACGCTCCTCGCACATGCGCTCCTGCGAGAGATCGACCGGCAGCGACTCCCACGACGCGCCGATGAAACGGTCGCTGAGGAAGAAGTCCTTGTCTTTGTATTCGTCGGGATACATGGCGGAGCTTTTGGTGCGCGGGTGCGCCGTCCATAAGATGCCCTGCTCACGATTGACGAAGTTCTCCACGTCCTCGACCGAGCCGAGATGGTAGACGGGTCCGTAGGTTGGGTCATTCTCTTCGAAGGTCTGGCCGGCGGGGCGCGGCACAGCGTGCGAGAAGTAGACCGGCCTGGGTAGCATCAGGTACCAATGGCCGCCGAGATAGCTGTTCACCTCTTCGGCGGGGATAACGAGGAAGTTCTTGTCGCTCATCTTGCGCGCGCCTTCAAAGTAGAGCTTCTGCTCATAGAAGCGCTTGGGGCCGGGATCGGTGAAGTCGGAGTCGTCGTGGAAGTCGGCAAGGTAAACGATGTTAATGCCGAGGCCGCGAAAAACAGGAACCCACGTGGGCATAAAGTCTGAGGTGCCGCGATCGCGAATCATCTCGTTGAATTCGAGATGGAAGTGGCCGGTGACGGTCTTGAAGCCGGGAACCGGCTTGTAGGCGTCGCCGTGCGTGTAGGCCATCACTTGCTGTTGCGTTTGGTGGGAGCCGGCGGCGCTGAGGTAGTAGTAGACAGCCATGCGCTGCACACTGCCGGGAGGCGCGTTGTAGAGCGCATAGTTGTAGATTTGCGAGCGCGCAACACGGACGCGACGGTCCCACACTTCGTCAGAGACGCCCCAGGGCGCATAGCCTTCGCCGTGCTCGGGCTGCATCACGCCCAGCGAAAACCCACTGTCGCTGTCTTTGCGGTAATAAACGTAGCCGAGGTTGACTTCGTTCTCACGCGCGAAAAAGAATTTGTGCGGCGGCGGGAAGATGGCGAGCGAATCGGAGCCAGCGTCGAGGATTTCGAGGCGGTTGCGCGCTTCGAGGGCGACGGGCTGCTCGTTGATATCGCCGCCGAAGTCGTACTCCTGCCACTCCTGCGCATCGTCGCGCCACTCGAGCTTGGCTCCGGCATCGCTCGAGAAGCCAGTCAGGCCAGTCTTGTAGATGTAAGCCACGTCGGGCGCATCGGTTTTGGCCACCGCCTCCTGTCGCAGCAGGTTGGAACCCTTGTAGGCAGTGAACTGAAGGTCGCCGGAAAAGAGGCCGAGCGTGAGGCCATTGAAGACGACACTGACGCGATCGCCATCGCTCGTTACTTTGCACGAGCTCGAGTCGTAACTTACGGCGGCGCGCTTCACTTCATCGGGCGTTCGGCCGGGACCGACCAGGTGCGAGTCGAGCCCCGGAATCTCCAGCGGTGCGTCCCAGAATACGTTCCACTTGTACTCGTTTTCAGCCTCGGGCGTGTCTTTGTGCAGCTTCTTCAGGATGTCGATTTCGGTGGTGGAGATGCGCCGCCGGCCGGTAGTGACCTGAAAGTCCGGCGTCAAATCCTTGCCGAGAACGATCCACGCACCGCCGGGCTTGCGGGCGGTAAGCTCCGCGACCACCGGCTGGCCGCTGCGTAGCGCAAAGAGCGCGCGGTTCTGCTGGCCCTGCTCGCCCGGCCACGATACGGCAACGGAGTCGCGATTCGCCGTCACGCTCACGCCCGCGATGCTCTTCCAATCCTGCAGACTGCAGCTCGTGGTCTGCGCGGCGGCTGCACTGCCGCAAAGAACCAATGCCGATGCCAAGTGAACCAATCTCATGACTTATCCCAGTTTCCTTTACGGTTGATCTTTCCACTCGGGTTCGTTGTCTGCGCAACACGTCTGCGCAACACGCCTGCGCGGGCAAATTTGCGCGCGGGCAAATTATACCTTTACGAAGATCTTCCTGCGGTAAAGCACCCACACCGGGAGAAAGCAGACGGCAGTGTAGGAAACGGAGTAGGCGAAAGCTCTCCAGCCCGGATTGCCGATGTAGTCGAAAACGTGAGCGTAGACAAAGGCGAGCGCGTCCGTTCGCCGTCCGCCAGAACTGAAGTGGATGAGCTCAATGGCCGTGCCCAGCAGCTCGCTGATCATGTAGGCCACAATGGCATTCGAGCCGAAGACGAGCCAAGGCCAAGCGAGCGCCCTGCTCCAACCGGACTTGCCCCAGCCTCTCTGCTCCACGACCCCATAAACGAGCGCAAACAGAAGCAGCGACCAACCCGCCGCGACCAGCACGTAGGAGCTGGTCCACATCTTCTTGTTGAGCGGCAACCAGATCGACCAGAGATAGCCCGAGGACAGACAGACGGCCGCGCCCGCAGCCAGGCCAAGCATCTTCGTCCTCGCCGCGCGCTTGCCGCTGAGCCACAGCGCGGCCAGCAGTCCCAAAAGCGTGGTTCCGACCGCGGGAATGTCGCTGAGAAGACCTTCAGGATCGCGCGCATTGTCGAGCGGTGCGTCCTCGTAAAGATGTCCGGGCATCAGGTGCCGGTCGACCCACGCAACGATGTTGTGGTCTTTGTCGAGAAGAGGAATGTCGCGGCCCGGCACGCCCGCACCCGGCACCGGAACCCACCGCACCAGAATCCAGTAGCCAAAGAGCACGCAGACGAGAAGCGCGACCTTGGTCCACACTCGGCGGTCGCACAGATAGAACAGGCTCACGATCAGGTAGCAGATGGCGATGCGCTGCAATACGCCGTATATGCGCAGGTGGTCGAGATGGAACGAGGGAAAACCGTTGACGGCAATGCCGAGCAAGAACAAGATGGCCGCGCGCCGCAGCGAGTGCCACGCCAGCCTGGCGCGCGAGTCGCCGCGGTTGAGCCGCGCCTGAGTAGAGAAGACGATGGAAACGCCCACCACGAAGAGAAAAGTCGGAAAAACGAGATCCGTAGCCGTGAATCCATTCCAAGCGGCGTGGCGCATCTCGGTCCATGCGCCGTCGCCGCCGGCATTGTTCACCATGATCATGAAGGCGATGGTGAGGCCACGCAGGATGTCGAGCGAAAGCAGACGCTTGGGTGCCGAAACAAGCGCAGGACCGGTCATGGGACCAGGGCTCTCCTTGAATCACGGATGCACCTACGCTACGCGACCGGAACCCATTTCGCAAAGCCGGCGCAGGCATTGTCGCATCCACCCCCCGCGCTGCTACACTCGCCCTTCAGGGTTTTCTCAGGAACTTCGCTTGCCAGCATCCGGAGGCTACCAGTGCCCGACTTTCAGCCCTTCGTTCCCGCCAGCCAGAAACCACCCGAGTTCACGATCCGCGCCGTGCTGCTGGGCGCGATGTTCGGCATCATCTTTGGGGCCGTCACCGTCTACGTAGGCCTGCGCGCCGGGCTCACCGTTGCCGCCTCCATTCCCATTGCGGTCATCTCCATCAGCTTCCTGCGCAAAGAGGGAAAAGTCTCGATTCTGGAATGCATCATCGTCCAGACGGCGGGCAACGCGGGCCAATCGATCGCCGCGGGTGTCATCTTCACCCTGCCCGCGCTCATCTTTCTCGGCTTCGATCTTGAATACTCGCGAATCTTCATGCTGGCGCTCATCGGCGGCTATCTCGGCGTGCTGTTTATGGTGCCGTTGCGAAGGCCGCTCATTGTCGAGGAGCACGGCAAGCTGAAGTTTCCCGAGGGCACGGCGTGCGCAGACGTGCTCATGGCCGGCGCCAAGGGTGGCGGGTTCGCCAGCCGCGTCTTCTTCGGCCTCGGCCTGGGCGCGCTCTACACCTTCTTCCAGAA
>Ga0187880_1004581_pt1 | contig 10127 bp, 10 predicted proteins | sample June2016WEW_19_4_FD_132998 | JGI IMG/M metagenome (GOLD analysis project Ga0187880, IMG submission 132998) | Peatland microbial communities from SPRUCE experiment site at the Marcell Experimental Forest, Minnesota, USA - June2016WEW_19_40 | ecosystem: Environmental > Terrestrial > Soil >...
CTGTTGCTGCCGCTCGAAGTAGAGCTTCAGCAGAATGCGCGACAGGATGAGGGCAAAGATGACAAAGGCGAGAAAAATGACGGTGGAAAGAGCGACTAAGAGGAGGGTCTCTTCCGAACTATTCGGGTGGATAAAGTTCAGGTTCAGGGACGCCTGGCTCCATCCCAGGAAAAACAGGATCGGAACGAGGATCAGCAGGACAATGAGGAAGATCTTCCGGCGATGGGCAGGGTCGGGATTCATGTTCGAAAATCGAAACTGGAAACTCGAAATTAGAAACTGGAAAATGGAAACTGGAAAATCGAAAGTGGAAATTCGCGTCGAATTTCGAGTTTTACCCTTAGGCCAAATCCGAAACTGGAGATTCAAAATCCGAATCGTGCCCCGAGTTTCGATTTTCCAGTTTCCAGTTTCGCTTTTCCAGTTTCGAGTCTCGCACTAAGTACTTGCCCAACGGGCATTCCTCGCAGCGCGGCACGTTCCGGTGGCAAAAGCGCTTTGCCGCCTCCACCAGCAAGGCGTGAAACTCATTGAACAGGGCTTCGTCCGGCGGCAGATTCTGGTGTAGGAATTGCTGCGCGGACTCGTAATCTGCCCCAGGGGGAAGAAGTTGGTGGCGCGAAAGGATGCGGCGAGTGTAAGCATCCGCAACAAATGCAGGCAGCTGGCCGGAATAGAGCAAAATCGCGTCGGCGGTTTCCGGGCCGATCCCGTTGAGCGCCAGAAGTTGGGCGCGGGCTCGATCGGCCCCCAGGGAAAAAAGCGAGTCTAAAGAGCCGCCATGAGCCTCCTGGATCCAGTTGGCAAAAAGGTGAAGGGTTTTGGCTTTTTGCCGGTAGAAACCCGCCGGGCGAATCATCTGCTCCAAGTCGCGCAACGAAGCCAAGCGCAAGGATCGCCACCCGAGAAGGCCCGCCTTGCGGAGATTCTTCAAGGCCAAGGTCGCATTTCGCCACGTGGTATTCTGCGTAAGGATAGCACCCCAGATCACTTCCCAGCGCGTCCGAGCCGGCCACCAGCCTTGCGGCCCGAGGCTTTCGAGGAGGGTCGCGTAAAAGCGGCGGAGCATTTCCGCCGACGCCGGCTCGCCCTGCTCAACTGCCAAGTGCATAATTTCAAAAGGTATACTCGCCTCCGCGCAAAGTCAAGGCGCGCGCCGTCGCCGAGCGGCAGGAGGGGGCTGGACCGCCTGGCAGGGGTCCTCTGCGCCGCTTGATTTCTACCCATTTGTCTGGTAGGTTTGAAGATGTGGGAAGGGTAGGGGATTACCCTAACGCTAACCCCAGGAGGAGTTTCTATGCCGATCGAGCTTACATCTAAAGCCGTGTCCAAGGTCAAGGAGATCATGTCCCAGCAGGAACCCCAGCCCCTCGGGCTTCGCGTCGGGGTCGCCGGTGGCGGGTGTTCCGGATTCTCGTACCAAATGAACTTTGAAAGTCAGAGCAATCCCATCGACAAAGTGTACGAATTCGAAGGCCTAAAAGTTTTTATCGACCAGGCTTCGCTGATGTACTTGAACGGGACCAAGATCGATTATGTGGAAACCTTGGAAGGCGCGGGGTTCAAGTTCGAGAACCCCAACGTCAAGACCACCTGTGGTTGCGGCAGCTCCTTCAGCGTGTAAGCTCGTTCGCTGTCAGTTTTGCTAACCCCCGGCGCGCTCGCAAGGCGCCCCGGGGGTTTTCCTTTTGCAGCCCCTGTGGCCGCCTTACTACGCTAAACGAAAGCCGCGGCGGGATTCGAAATCCCACTACCCCCTCAAATCAATTGCCTTAGGTGCCAGTCGCCACGATTCTACAAACAAAACGTCAGTTCTCAATTCGGAAGTTGATGAACGCCTTTCGCCTGCATGATCCACGTCGGCCCGGTCCAAATGACCCCGGTTGCTGACTGCGACTGCCCGGTCTTTTGGTCATAGATCAAAAGCCCAGTAGTGTCCAATGTGGGGGCGGCAGTCAGGGCCGTCAACCCGCTGACCCCGGTGAAAACACTATTGGAGGAGGTTAACACGGTGATGGCATTCCCCCCAAACAGCCCGCCGCAAGGGGTCATCGTGAATCCGCCCGTCATCCCATCGGATCCGGCCACCTTTAAGGCTGTGAAATTCCCCACCACGTTGAGCGGCCTCAGGAAGACTTGGTTCGCCGTCAAAGTCAGTGGCAGGGCCGATCCAAGGACGCCGAATACGGCAACCTTTTGAGCCAGACCCAGTGTCTGGGGGCCGAAGGTGAATGCCTGGCGATTCAAATATTGCCAGTTGGTAAAGTAATTAGTGTTGGCGGTCAACTTGACCGTGAGTCCTGAATGAAGCGGAACTGTTCCGCTTGAATCAGGGACCTCATCATCGACCAGTAGGGTGAAGGAGGTCGCGTTGCCGGAGACGTCCCGCGTGACGTTGATGACTTTTCCCAAAAACGCCGAATTCTGGCTGATGGCGGACACTTGCTCTTCTGCGTCAACGGTCTGTGCGATGATCTGGCCGCTAGTGCTGACCGTGGCATCAACCTCGACAAAAGTATTTGTCTTGAGGCTGGAGAACGCGGTTACGCTGTCGCCTTCAAAGACCGTACTGCTATTGACCAGAACCGTGAGCGCCTGCCCCGTGCCGTCAGTTACGGCGAGGCCAAAACTGCCCGTAAAATCGCTCGGGACAGCAGTGCTCAGGCTTTGTACAACTCCGTACAGCGCCGTGGCCTCACCTACGGTGGTTCCGGAGGGGGTGGTGGGGGTGAGGGAAATCTGCGGGTCGACCGTTCCCGTAACTTGACCTTTGGCGTTCACTTCCAGCGACTGGAGGAGGTTAAGATCCAGAATGAGTCCGCTCGTGGCGCCGCTTGAAATAATCAGGGCTGGATTGATCGTGATCGTGAAGGTGGTGGCCGTCAGGGTTACCGGTACAACGACCGGAGCCGGAGGGTTCAGCGAGGTGTTCAGCACAACCAGTTGCGGACTCGTTACAGTGACCTGCAACCCGGTATACGCCCCCGCCCGCGTGACGTTCGCGAGGCTGAGGATATTCGTGAAATCGGCAAGGCGAGCAAAATCCACGGTCGTCGGCGCCGTAGAAGTAATGAGCGGCACGGGCGTTCCGCCGCCCTGTGGTACGAGGCTGGCGGAAGTTATGGTCACCACAAATGATTCCACATCGCAGAGGGGTGTATCGGTGCCGAAAATTGCCACCGACCCCGGTGTCGAGCGCACTGGCGGAACGGAAGTGGACTTATCGTTGCACCCTACCATCAATGCCGCCGGCAGGATGAGAGTCAGCGCTGACAGAATTCCCCTTTTGCTCATACAGCCTCCCAAATCTGCTCAGGCTGCTCTCCTAGGTAAGCGTATGTCCTGCCGAAAGAGGGTGGTCTGGCATTTGGCTTCCAACGCACGCGATTTGCGCACTTCGAACTATCAATTAACCAGTGTGAATAGATTTGATTCACTACTTTCACGCTTTGAGATTATCATTTTGGTTTGCAAAAATCCACCTGGGAGCGCCTGGGAGCGCGGGCATCCTGACCGCATTGGCACGAGCGTCGCGCCCGTGCCACTTCCCAATCACGCTAAGCCTAAAAAAAAACGCGGCCCCGGGATTTCGAGGCCGCGCATTGTTTCAAGTTTGAAGAATCCGATCACGATTATTCAGTGACCTGATCGGCGGAACCCCGATCTAGTTCGGTAGTTGATGAACTCCTCTCGCCTGCATGACCCACGTGGGTGCAGTCCAGGAGGCACCGCTTTTTGTGGTCCCGTTTGCCTGCTCATAGAACACATCCCCAAACGTATTCAACGTGGGGGAGGGGGTCAAAGTGGGCAGGCCACTGACCCCATTGAAATAGGTGTCAGCGTAAGTCAACACGGTGATGGTTTGTCCCCCAAAAAGTGCCCCGCAGGGGGTCATGGTGAAGCCGCCCGTCTTCCCGTCGGACCCCGCCGCCAACAAGGCATTAAAGTTCCCCCTGACGGTTCGCGGTCTCAGGAACATGCGATCCGCTGTCATCGTGGGCGGCGAGCCTGATCCGAGCACGCCGAATACCGCCACCTTTTCCGCCACCCCGAGCGTCTGAGGGCTGAACGTGAAGACCTGGCGATTCCAATGTTGCCAATTGGTCCAGCAATGGGTGGTATCCGTCAACGTGACATTAAGTCCTGAATGGAGCGGAACCGAGCCGTTCATATGAGGAACTTCATCATCCACGAGCAGGGTGAAAGAAGTTGCGTTTCCGGAAGTGTCCCGCGTAACACTAATAACTTTTCCCAGGAACGCCGACTTCTGGCTGGCTGAGGACGTCTGCTCTTCCGAATCGACAGTTTGCGCGATGATCTGTCCGCTGGTGTTGACAATGGCATCGACCTCGACAAAAGAATTCGCCGTGAGATCCGCAAAGGTCGTCACGCCGTCGCCTTCAAATGCCGCGTCGCTGTTGGAGAGAATTGTCAGTGTCTGTCCTGTGCCGTCACCCAAGGTAAGCCCGAAGCTCCCGGTAAAGCCGCTGGGGAGGCCAGTGGTGGTGGAACTTTGGACGATACCATAGAGCGAAGTGGCCTCCCCCACCGTCGTTCCGGAAGTGGTGGTGGCCGCGATGGTGAATTGCGGGTCAACCGTTCCGGTAACTTGACCGCTGCCGTCCACTTGCACCGATTGGCGGAGGTTTAGGTCCACCAATGAGGCCGCTAGTGGTGGAGCTGGAAACGACCAGAGCGGGATTGATATTGACCGTGAAGGATGAGGTCGTCAGGGTTGTCGGGTTTACCATCGCGGGAGCCGGTGGGCTGGTCGACGTGTTCAGGACCACCAGTTGCGGGCTAGCGAGCGTCATTTGCAATTGGTTGTAGGTCCCCGGCGCAACCCCGTGCTGCTAAGAATATTGGTGAAATCCACCAAACGGGCAAAATCCACGGTAGCCGGCGTCGTAGAAGAAATCAGCGTGACCGGCGTTCCGCCACCTTGCGGCACGAGACTCGCGTTGGTGATTTGCACGATAAACGATTCCACATCGCAGATGGGCGCATCGGTCCCGAAAGCGACAGCGGACCCGGATGGAGTGGGTGAGACCGATTGCGTGATGGTACTCGGTCCGGCATTCGATCCGCACCCCACGACGAGAGCCCCGACCAAAACCAACAGCCCACCTAACAAGAACAGCGTTGGCCTTTTATTTATCCTTTCCTCCTAAACTGTTATTTTTGTGTCCATCGCTGTGCCTATCACGCGTATTCGCAAGGGGTCCCATGTCTCCGCCGTGCTCCCCTCGCAATCGCTCCGCCAAACTCAAGTCCCGGTTAAACGGTGTGAATACAATTGATTAGATAATTCCATGGTTTGAGAATCATGGATGTGTTGGGGAAAACTTACAAACCCCGTGCATCTGAGTCATCGTTTTTTTCTCGCCGCCGGCTCATTACGGCCCAGGAAAATCCGCCCCCTCTCCGATCCGATGAAGGAGCAACAAAACTCTTGTGGGTGCATCGGACCTACTCTTTCAACACGCTTGTTCACGGAAAGTTGCGCGAGGGGGGTAATTGCCATTCAATTAAGCGTCGCTCAGCTAATTGAACATGGCTTGCAGGCGGCGAATTCCGGTAAGGGCGAGCTTGTATTGCGGATCGATTTCCATTGCCGTCCGGTAGGAGGTAAGGGCGCGGGCGAAGTCGTGTTTTAATTCCCACGCCCGGCCGAGGTTGAAGTGAGGGTAAGCCGGATTGTCATAGCGCATGGCGCGCGTGGCCATTTCCAGCCACGGGAAGGCATCATCGACCTGGCCTTTTTCGATCAGGTAGGCGCCGATATCGTTGTAGGGGTTGCCGAAGTCCGGGTCAACTTCGATGGCGTGATGACACTCGGTGATGGCAGCATCGAAGTCGCCCATAAAGCTGTAGGTCCACCCGAGAAAGGTGTACGCTTCCGCGGTGGGATAAGCATTGATGGACTCGCGGTAGAGTTCCACGGCCTCTTCCAGTTCACCCTTCATCTGGTGACGGTAGGCGTCCTGAAAGAGTTCGATCGCGATATTGAGTGGTTCATCTTCAGCCATAACCCCGCCCCTCGCGAGTTTTCGACAAGCCGTGCGAAACCTTCGATATAATTATACCTCGAACCCGACATTGTGGCATGGCCATCTTGTCTATGGGTCCGCACGGGCAGCATGCCGGTGCCACCACAAAAGGATAACTCGTGAAAATCGCCCTGGCTCAAATTGACACCACGATCGGCGACTTTGCCGGCAACGTCGAGCTGATCGTCAAATATGCGGAATGCGCGCGCGGCCGCGGCGCCGATCTCGTGGTGTTTCCCGAACTCGCGCTTTGTGGTTATCCGCCGCGTGACTTGGTGGAGAAACCCGGCTTCATTGAACGCTCCGAGACCGAGTTGCTTCGGCTGGCCCGGAATCTTCCCCCCATCCCAACCCTTGTGGGCTACGTGCGCCGCTCGCGGGCGAATCAAGGGAAGAAGGTGGCGAATGCCGCAGCCTGGCTGGAGGGTGGCAAGGTGGTGGTGGACTACGCCAAAATCCTGCTGCCCTTCTACGATGTGTTTGACGAATCGCGTTACTTCGAGCCCGGCTCGAGCGTGTGCGTCCATGAATTTGGCGGTTTCCGCGTGGGCATCACCATTTGCGAAGATACCTGGAACGACAAGCACTTCTGGGCCAATCGCCTTTACACCCGCGACCCGGTGGAGGAATGTGTGGCGGCGGGAGCGAACCTTTTGCTGAACATCGCGTCGTCACCGTACAACACGGAAAAAATTCAATTCCGCTATGACATGCTGAAGACGATTGCCGACAAGCAGGGAATACCCGTGGCGTACGTGAACCACGTGGGGGGAAACGATCAATTGCTTTTCGATGGCTCCAGCCTGGCGTTCAACGCTCGCGGCGAGCTCGCGGTCCGCGCCCACGCCTTTGCCGAGGATTTGGTGATCTTCGATACCAGCGATGGGGCCAAGGAAATCCGCCCCTCGCCGGCATCGGAGGCGGAGGAGATTTACCAGGCGCTCTGCCTGGGCATTCGCGACTACCTGAGGAAATGCGGATTCAAAAAGGTGCTGGTGGGGTTAAGCGGCGGAATCGACTCCTCCCTGGTGGCCACGCTTGCCGCAGACGCCCTCGGTCCTGAGAACGTGCTGGGCGTCGGCATGCCGGGCCCCTATTCGTCGCCGGGCAGTATTCGCGACGCCGAAACGCTGGCGCGGAATTTGGGCATTGAGTTCCGCGTCATCCCCATAACCCCGGTGTTCGAAAGCTACCTGGAAACGCTGGACCCCGCCTTTGGCGCCGCCCCGCGGGACGTGACCGAGGAGAACATTCAGGCGCGCATCCGGGGCAACATCCTGATGGCGCTTTCCAATAAGTTTGGCTCGCTGCTGCTGACCACGGGGAACAAATCCGAATTGGCGGTGGGATACTGCACGCTCTATGGCGACATGGCGGGCGGCTTGGCCGCGATCGCCGACGTTCCCAAGACCACCGTGTATTCCCTGGCTCGCTACATCAACCGCTCGGCGGAGCGCATCCCCCAGGCCTGCTTGGATAAGCCGCCCTCCGCCGAACTCCGGCCCAACCAGACCGACCAGGATTCCCTCCCACCTTACGAATTGCTGGACGCCATTCTGAAGGCCTACATCGAAGAAAACCGCGGCGTCGATGAAATCGCCGCCGCCCTCCGGGACGTCGACCCCTCCCTGGTGCGCCGCACTGTGCGTATGGTGAACGCCGCCGAATACAAGCGCCAGCAGGCCCCGCCCACCCTCAAAGTCACTGCCAAAGCCTTCGGCATGGGCCGCCGCATTCCTATCGCGCAGAAGTTTTATGAGTAGAGGCGATGGTAGGTGGTAGGTCGTAGGTGGGGAGAACGCGGTAGGCGTCGCGTTTCTTTTGTAGAGGCGCCCTTCAGGGCGGCAGGTTTCGGTTTTCCGAAGGTGCGCGGCCATTGACGGATCGCCACGAGACGGTGCCCGGCTAAAGCCGGCCTCTACAAAAGACGAGTTCACCACACCTTAAGTTTCAATTCCCCCTGGCCGGGATTCTCGAACGGTCCAGGTGCTGGATTCGATTCGCTCCGATTGTTGCCAAAGTAATCCGCGTTGACAGAAATCGGTTGGCCATCGCGCTGTTCAAAGTCAGCGTTTGAAATAATCGCGTGGCCGAGCAGCTTGCTGGTCACGAGTTGGCGCGTTCGCCCGGTGTTCCAGGCCGGGTCATACTTTATTTCGAGATAGAACACGCTGCCCTCCTCAACCACTCTGATGGCCGGATCAAAGTCCCGCAGAACGAGAGGGTCTTTTTCATCCTTGGAGGGCGTGGCGCCGTTCAAGAACACATTGCCATCCATCCCCATGGGCAATGGGGCATGGTCATAGATACTCAAATCGGCGGCGCGCACGAAGAGATTGTTGTAATAGCGGTCATCGCCGTTCGGGTTGTCGTGGTAGCCCGCGACTTCCGTGGAATGGGCTTTCAAAGAGGGCGTCTGGCGGCTGTCGTAGGTAAGCAGTTTGATGGTTCCGGCGAACAGGTTGTGCGCGTAAGCGCCGCCCTGCGAGCGGTCGAGAAGCGACAAGCGTGAGAGGAAAAGGTTGTTGTCCATCAGGAACGGCCCGTGGTCCACTTCAACAAACACATCCTCTTCATTGTCGTGGAAGAGGTTCCGAGTGACGTGCGTGCCTTGCGCCATCCAGTCCAGCCAAAGCCCCCGGCAGGTGCGGTAGATGTGGTTCCGGCTAATCTCGACGTCAATGGCGGCGTGGAACTTGATGCCCGCCATCTCGGCGCCGGTAAACAACTGGCGCACGTGGATATCATGGATGGTGTTGTCCGTGACAGTGCTGAACGCCGCGCCCAGGCTGCCGACAATCCCCGCCTGTTCGCAGTGAGAGATGGTGTTGTTGCGGACAATGTGGTGGCCGACATTTTCCTTGGACCAGCCGTTCGCGAGGGCGCGGTCGATGGTTTTGACGTACCCTTCGGCAGTATCGGCCGAGGTGTTATCCCACTGGTCGCCGTATTTGCCGAGCGCGATGCCCGAACAAATCGAGTAGCTGACCTTATTGTTCTCGATGATCCAGCCTTTGCTCCAATGCGTGCCGATCAAACCGATTTGCTCGGCCGTGGGCGGCGCCCATGGGGTGGCCGCATCCTCCAGGGTGAAGCCGCGCACGGTGAGATAGTTAATGCCCGTCTTTTCGGGATAGAACACCGTCTGTCGCACATTGATTTCCACCAGTTGTTCATTGGGGTTCACGCCCTTGAATTGCGCCCAGATCGTGGTATTGTTCGCGTCCACTTCGCCGAACCAGAACGCGGTGCTCCCCATAGGTTCCATCACTTCATCGCGCTTCGCCGCCTCCACAAGCCAGTCGCCGTTGAGATAAACCGCGCCGGTGTGATGCTTGCGGCCCTTGGGGTTAAACCAGTCACCATGGATGAGGTCGCTATAGGGATTGAAGCTGCCGAAGAACGAATTGGCGAGCGTCGCTTTCCAGGTATCGTTCCCAACCTTCACCCAGTCTTTGACGACTTCCGACCCTTTGATCGCGACGTTCTCTCCCGAAGCGGCCTGATAAACAATGCGCTTCGAATCGGACTCTCCGCCGCGTGCAGGGCTGATGCGTTCGCGGTAAACACCTTCATGCACCGTAATGACGTCACCCGGCTGGGCAAGGTTGGCGGCATGTTGAATGGTCCGCAACGGGGCCGCTTGTGTTCCCGGGTTCGCGTCGTTGCCCTGGAGGGCAACATGAAACTCAGTGGCTCTCGTGACGGCTGCAAATATCAGAACAGTTAAGCATGTAACAATTATGGTTTTCATTTGATGAAGGGATTAAACCTGCGCGGCGGGATTTGCTTGCGGTCGATCGTGGCCATAACCCATTACGGGGAGTAACCGTACTGCACAAAGGCGTGGATGTCCAATGAAAATATCAAATGGCCAGATGTCCCGATGTTTGGCCGCGCTGTGCTAGAATCATCAGTTGGCTGATTGTCCCAACTGGGGCAAAGGCCGTTTGCCGTTGGGGTTCAGGACTCAAACGTTTGACATTTCATTTCCCATTCCGCCGGTGCGCCGTCACATGTCTTGCGTTCGCGGCCTGCGTCCTCGGGCTGGCTCTCGAACCGGCCGCGGCCTCTTCC
>Ga0187880_1004583_pt1 | contig 10125 bp, 12 predicted proteins | sample June2016WEW_19_4_FD_132998 | JGI IMG/M metagenome (GOLD analysis project Ga0187880, IMG submission 132998) | Peatland microbial communities from SPRUCE experiment site at the Marcell Experimental Forest, Minnesota, USA - June2016WEW_19_40 | ecosystem: Environmental > Terrestrial > Soil >...
GCCGCGCGACCGGCGTCTCCCCCCACGCCGGTCGCCTCCATCGCCCCGGCCTGGGCCGAATCGGATGTGCAGGAACCCCAGAGTGCTAACTTATGACTGGACCAAAAACGGGGAGCAGGTCACGCCGTCTTGACGTTCGCTGCCTTGTTCTGCCACTCGGCAGCTGGACAAACCTGGTCAATGAATGAAATCGCGATAAGAATATCGAATGTTTCACACTCCGGTGAAATCACCATCGACATCTCCAACACCTCTGGCAGACCCGTTAGAATCTGGAGTGATTGGAACAGTTGGGGAGCCGGACGCTGGCGCATCTTCGTGGTTAGTGAGGGACACCTTCGAACGTTCTTCCAAGACCCCGCTCAAAACTTTACTCAAAATACGCCAACATTTCGTGAGATCGCACCAGGAGCGCAGATCGAAGAAAAGTTAAATCCCAATGATGACGAGTGGTGCAGTCAAGGCCACTGCCGAAACAGCTACCCATTCACACAAAAGCCGGAGGATGATCGAAAAACCACTTTTCGGCCCGGTGACCTGATCATAGTGGACTACGACGTGCCGTCATTCCCAGAGTCTCTGCGCCTTCAAGTGTGGTGGGGAGTTTCGGCTGACTCGGCGACCGTTCAATAACTTTCGGCCAAAATACAGCTTCCCTAAGTCCGGATTAGTCGGATTACCAGTGACGTGCCCCGCTGGCAGCGTTCGGGATTCTCTGCCAATACGGGGTTGCCTGGCGCCAGACCGATGGAACATTTCTACCCATTCTATTCGAATAACCCATAGATACACATTGACGCGGTGTTGCCATTCGTGCTAACATAGCATATGAATCGCAGCCGCATTCGCGGCGTTGTTGCATCTCAACGCCACTGGTCAGGACGTCCCGCCTTGCAGCCGATGAACCTCGCTGCGGTTTTTCCCCCTCAAATCTCCAATTTCAAATCTGAAATTCGTCGCTGTTCTGCTATCGCATCGGCATTTTCTCGCACGCCTTCCTCTGCGAGTCTCTGCGGCTCTCAGCACCTCTGCGTTGTCCTTTCCCCAGTCGTGTCCGCGGGCTCCAGTTGCAACACTCAGTTGCAACTAGCGGTATTTCCCGGAAGTGTTGATTGTAGAGGACTTATGCTTGACCTAAGTCTCTTTAGAATCAACACTTCCAGGCTCTCGGAAGTGTTGATTGTGGGGGACTTATGTCGGACCTAAGCCCCTTTAAAATCAACACTTCCAAGAACTTTTGCACATTTTGTATCTCGCTCATTAGCGGCCAGTTGAAGTCTCCTATAATCAACACTTCCGTAAATTTCGGCTTTAAGCCGCCTAGAATCAACACTTCCAAAAAACAGGGGGTGCGGGTACCGCAGCTGGATATTGTCAACCACGCTTTCCGCTCGCCTGCGCCGCCCGCTTTCGCGGCGTCGGCGCGGTGCGCGTCGCGCCGAGGCACCGCCGAGAAACGCCCCAGCGCCCGCGGTGCCTGCCCTCACGACGTAAGGGTAACGAGCGGCATCAGAAAGATCGGTGGTCGCCGTGCACAATGGGGCGATCATTGGGGCTCCATGGTTTTCGCCAAAACGTCTTCGCGCCGCTCGTCTCACCGAATCGCTCAGCGTGCGGCGTTCGCCTCCGCCGCGGCGCTGCTCTTTTTCATTCCCGCCACGGTTTCAGCACAGACTGAATTGCCGTCGAACGAAGCCATCGCGACTACGCAATCCGCGATGCTGAACGACACACTGGAGACAGGCTTGACGGGCGCTGGCCTGACGAGCGCCAGCGTGCCGCCGGCGAGCGCGCCAGCCATCTGCGATTTCCGAACCTTGCTTCAGTGCGCGAAAGACATCGGGCACGATCAAGTTGGCATCTGGACGAGTCCTTCACGCATAAAACGCAGAGATCTGATTTGGATCGCGCCATTCGCAATCGCCACAGTGATTGCGTTTCGCACGGACAGCGATACTTCGCAGGACATCGGCTTCAATCCCAAGGTCGTGAATGTAGGCAACAAGCTTTCGGATCTCGGATCGGGTTATGCCACCGTTGGCTTTGGCGCCGCGCTGTGGACCATCGGCGATCTGACGCATCACCAGCACTTCGCGGAAACCGGCCGGCTGGGCCTGGAAGCGATTGCGGACGCTTATCTGGTCGACGAAGCCATGAAGATCGCGACCAACCGCCAACGGCCCTATCAGAACACCGTCGAGCGCGGCGACTTCTGGGAAGACGGCACGAAAGGAATGTTCAACAGCTCATTTCCTTCCGGTCACGCCATCACCACGTGGGCGCTGGCGAGAGTGGTCACCGAGGAATATCCCAACACGTGGGTTCGCATAGGAGCGTATTCGATCGCCACTTTGGTGAGCCTTGGGCGAATCACAGCCCAAAAACATTTTCCGTCAGACGTCGTCGTGGGCGGCACGCTCGGCTACCTGATCGGCGGCTACGTGTTCCGCCAGCACGCATCCGAAGGCCGCGGCGTGGTCGCGTCCGTGCTGCCATTCGCAGACACAGCGTCGCGAACCTACGGCGCCACAATCCAGTTGCGCCCATAGCCGGGCCGGCCATCTTTCATGTGGCTAAAAATGAAGGGCGAACGATACAAACTGCGGCGCTATCGCGACCAAGTGAGCCCGCGGCCGAGCACGATAATGAACAGCAGGCTGGCGACGGCGCCGGCAACGATCCACACAGTGCTGTGCAGCACGGGCCCTACTTGATCGTCTTCGTCCGGCCTCCACTTGCGCATGATGCCGGGCAGGCTCAACAGACCGGCGTTCGCGCCCAACGTCGAGGGCAGCGCCGACGCCAAAACATAAAATATTCCGATGGGATTCAGGAAACCGCCAAGGCTGGCCAGAATCGCGTCGGTGAAATAAGGAGTCCAGGAGAGCAAGCGAATCCTTCGCGGCCGCTCATCGGCGCCGCGAAATGGCTTCAGCTTACGCGCCACCAGCCACATCGACGCGCAGTACGAAATCACGCCCAGCACGATCAGCCCCAGTTGCCACGCCCAGTGCGGCTGCCATCCGTGGATCACTTCGGCCCAGTCGCCGAAATTGGAGACGCCGGAAAAAAAGAAATAACCTGTGCCGGTGAAAAGATTGCCCATCATCGCCAGCACCAGGAAATACCGCGTTGCCGGTTTGTAGCGCCGCGGCTTCAGCAACAGAAGCCAGAAGATCGCGGCGAAGAGAAGATTCACAAGCGTGCCGTTCGCGGAGATCCATCGCGTGCTGATATCGCTCTGCAGCGCGACGGTGGACATCGTCACGCGATGCGCACCGCTCAGCCACGCCGTTACGCCGTGGCCCAAACCTTCGTGCAGCACATCTTGCAGAATGCACGCCAGCGCGGAGATGGCGATCACCGTAAGCCGGTCATCCTTCGGCGGGTCCTTCTTCGGATCGAGCGCGGCAGCAGGCATGCGGCGCGTTATATCACGGCAAGCGATTGGTTGTTAACCACGATCATCTGCGTCCGCGCTCACAAGAGCGAGGGGAGTCGCAGCTAGATGTGCGGATGCGGAGGCGGGTGCGGCGCGGGGCCCCGGTGGAGTATCACGCGAGTGCGATCCCGGGTCATGCGAATGTGGCATGCCAATGGGTCTGGGCCGCTGCGGCACGTATCGTCGCGGACCTGGATCCACACGACCTGATCCTGATCCTCGATCATCCACTCGGTCGCATTTGTCGCATGGTGGGTCTGCTCCACATAAAGCGCGGCATTCATGTCCACGTCGGAGGCATCGGCATTCATCTGTTCGCAATCCTCTTGATCGGGTCCGATCGCTCCGGTGGCGGGCGCGCAATAATCCTCGTCATGCTCGAGCACAATTTTTTCGTTATTTCCAGTGATGAAATAACGCGTGGTGATGGCCGGGATGCCGTTGTCCGCGTACCACGCGGACAAATCTTCGGCAAAAGCAGCCGGAAGCTGGCTCATCGCCAGGGACTTTTCCTTCAGTTGCCGCGAAAAAACGTTGACCGTCGGCGTGGGTTCGCCGTTCGTCGGATGAAAATAGAATGCGCCGATGCCAATACCCGTCTGCATATCAATCCATATCATTCCGCGCCCCAAAAGATATGCTCCCATGTGCCCGGAAATCACAAGGTATCGCCCATCGCGGATTTCCGCGGACTGCTGCGATCCTTCAATCACGTTGTCGAGCGCGGTCATCAGCGGCATGTCGCTGCCGTAGTGAAACATACAGTCGGGGACGACCGCATGCAGCAATTTGCGGTATTGCTTGTCGCGAATCACGTCATTCGACATTTGTCCGGCGAAAGCATTCAGAAATGCGAGCTGATCGCTCGGCGCGGGTTTCTCGAAGATGGCCGGATCGAACTGCGGAGGCGCGGACTGCGAAGGCGGTGTGACGTTTTGCGGTTTCCCGAAAGCGTCGCCTGCGGAGTTGCAAAGGAGAATGCCTGCGGCGATCAAGAACGGCGCCGCAAATACTAAAAGGCACGGGAACTTTCTCTTACGAGACGACACGCGAAAGGATCGCATGTTACACCTTTTAAAGTTAAGCTAAATCGTAATCTCCTGCACGAACGTCTTGACCGCGCATCATACACTTCTCCCTCTTCCCTCTCAACGAAATCGCTGTATCCGCGTTTGACTCACTTCTTGTGTAACTTTCCGGACCTTCGTGGATACCTATTACGAGAGTCCGGATTCACAAGGAGGAATCATGGCAACGATCGCTTTACCCGGAATCGAATCGTCGAGTCCTCAGCCGAAACTGGTCGCACCACGATGGCATACGGCGCTGCTGGCAGCATTGTTTCTAAGCATGGCGGTGAGTGGAGCATTCTTTCAGCGCCACGCCCGCTCGCAGCCCGCGATGCTGCAACAGCACCCGCACGTTTTGGTGCTCTACCTCTATCTGATCGCGATGGAGTGGGGGCTTTTCCTCTACGTGTGGCGCGGCGGCCTTCGCCGCACCGGCACGAAGGTGAGCGAACTGATTGGCGGACGATGGGTCAGCGCAAAGGACGTCCTCGTGGACGTGGGTCTCGCGATCGGCTTGTGGAGCGTGTGGACGCTGATCGAGAAGGTGTGGGGACACTGGGCGGGGCCCAGCCAAGCGGCTTCGATACAGAATTTCTTGCCGCAACGCGCGCTTGAAATTGTCGTGTGGATAGGCGTCTGCGTCAGCGCGGGCTTCGCGGAAGAATTTGTATTTCGCGGCTATTTCCAAAAGCAATTCGAGGCGTTCACACATCACACGTGGATCGCGTGGGTTCTGCAGTCGCTGCTCTTCGGGGTTGCGCACGGCTATCAAGGCGTCGGCGCGTGCGTGGGAATCGCGGTGTACGGCTCGCTGTTCGGATTGCTGGCCCTCTGGCGCAAGAGCTTGCGGCCCGGCATGATGGCGCATGCAATGACGGACATCCTGAGCGGGATATTCAGAATTTGAGCAACCGTGCATAAAAGAATTTCCATCGGTGTAACGTTCGGGCCGGTCATGCACAACTCCTTCGGGACATGCGCATGACCGGCTTCGAGGAGCTCTACAAGAAATATGCGGCCGACGTGTATCACTTCTCGCTGTACCTTTCCGGCGAGCGCGGCGAAGCCGAGGACATCACATCGGAAACGTTCGTGCGCGCGTGGGCCTCGCCGGAACCAATCAGGGTGGCTACTGTGAAGGGCTACCTTTTCACCATCGCGCGCAATTTGTTTCTGCAAGGGCTGCGGAAGAAATCGCGCCACGTCGAGCTGGACGATGACCTGCGCGATCCGCAAGCCAGCCCGCATGCGCAAGCCGAGCACAAAGAAGAGCTGCGCGCGGTGCTCGCGGGGCTACAGAAGCTGCCGGAAATCGATCGCGCAGCGTTGCTGATGCGGGCGTTTGATGAAATGCCGTACGAAGAGATCGCCCAGTCGCTGGGAATTTCGCTGGCCGCCGTGAAAGTGAAGATTCATCGCGCGCGGCTGGCGCTTGCGGGCGTTCGCAACGCCTGACGCTTTTCTGATGAATTGGAACGATCGGAGGAAGATGCGATGAACGTGACGCGAGAAGTGATTCTGGATTTGCTGCCGGTCTATCTTGCGGGCGAAGCCAGCCCGGCCACGCGCGCTCTGGTGGAAGAGTATATGAAGCAAGACCCGGAGCTTGCGCAGAAGATCCGTCTTCAGTGGTCGGAGAACTTCGCCAAAGTTGCACCATCCGCGCTGCCTCCGGAACTCGAGCTGCGCTCCCTTAGCCGCACGCGAAAGCTTCTCGCGTGGCAGCGATGGCTCTTCGCCCTTGGGATTACCTTCACCGCGATCTCATTCACTAGCCGAATCTCTACCCGCGGAGCAGAGATCACGGATTTTCATTTCCTGATTCGCGATTATCCCGCGCAGTTCGGAATGTGCGTGGTGCTCGCGATTGCCTGCTGGGTCGCTTACTTTTCGATCCGCCGCCATCTGCGAACGAGTTGACGCAGATGGAGAACTCTCAGCCACGAAAACGTCTAGGTGTGTGTGCGGTTATTTAACGCCGGCGACGAGAGTTACGGCGTCAATCACGCCGATGACGGCGGCATCGATCGGGGAGTTCGGGCGACCGACGGCGGTCATCGCGGAAAAACCTTCGGTCACAAGCAAGACACGTTCGCCGACGCCAGCGTCAACGGCGTCCAGCGCCAGCATGGGAACGCCGCGATCGCTGCCATCGAGTTCGAGCGGTTGAACAACGAGGATTTTGCGGCCCTCGTGCGAAGGCACCTTCTGCGTGGCAACTACGTCTCCGATAACACGTCCGATTAGCATCGGTCAGCTCGGCCGCGGCTGGCGCGCGGGAATATTGACTTGGTCGACGATGGCGACGATGGTGGCTTCGGTGGGAACGATCTCAGGCAAGAAAGGAAAGCTGGCTTCGCGGCCGCGGCACCAGTAAATCGTTTCGCCTTCACCGGCGCCGACGGCATCGAGCGCAACGAGCGGCTTGCCTTTGCTGCGGCCTTGGCGATCGAGCGGCTGAACCAGCAGGAGTTTCTTGCCGTCGAGCGAAGGGTTCTTCACCGTGGCGACGACATTGCCGATGACGCGCCCGAGCAGCACCCGCTCACTTCCTGCGCGCGGCGGCGAGTTCGCCTTCGTGCTGCGCGTCCATGTGAACGGTGTCCACGATTCCGACGATGGCGGCGTCGACCGGCCGATCCTTGCATTCGGAAGCGTTGCGCGCAGAACTGCCAGTGACGATCAGCACCGTTTCGCGGAAGCCAGCGTCCACGGTATCCACGGCAACGACGTAGCCAGATTCATCGACGCCATCGGGCGAGATCGGTTTGACGACGAGGAGTTTCTTGCCTTCGAGGCGCGGATCTTTGCGCGTGGAAACCACTGTGCCGACGATGCGTCCGAGGATCATTTCAAGAATTCGCGAGGAGCGCGGGACTCTTCGGCCCCCGACACATCAGGGCCCTGAGATTGACGGCGCATCGCGCCGAGCTTCAAAGCCCGCGCGTCAGCGGGCCGAAGCGGCAACGGCCGACTTGCCGATGGGCAGAACATCCTCAAGCGATTGATGCGGCCGAGGAATAACGTGAACGGCGATCAGTTCGCCCACGCGCCGCGCCGCGGCTGCGCCGGCATCGGTTGCGGCCTTGACGGCGGCGACATCGCCGCGCACCAGCGCCGTAACGTAGCCCGATCCGATTTTTTCCCAGCCCACCAGCGTTACCTTGGCTGCCTTCACCATGGCGTCGGAAGCTTCAATCATCGCCACGAAGCCGCGTGTCTCGATCATGCCAAGTGCTTCGCCCATTCGATTTCCTCCGAGGCTGGCTCGCGTACCTGGGTGAGCCCGCCCTCTGGTCCGTGTGCTGCGGCGCCTGAAGCGAAAATCCCGGGTTCGGGAAATTTTCGCAGGTAACAGCTACGGTCAGCGCTCCGAATCTTCCCGATCGTCGCCGCGCGAGCGCGAGCCTTGCTGTGAAAGTTCAGGTTCGGGTTCGGTGGCAACGACGAGCATGTCAGTTTCGTCCGGCTCCGGCACAGTTACGCCGTAGCGCGGGCGCGCCGCGAGCAATTTTTCCACATCGCCGCTAGAAAGCAAGGATTGTTTGCCAATCGTCGCGGCCACTAGCGAAACGTGCGCGTAGTGCTCGACCAACTCCATACGATGAAACGCGCTCAGCAAGTCCGTGCCATAGGTGACCACACCATGATTGGACATCAAGATCGCATCGTAGTGCGGCACCAGCGGCTCGAGCGCCGCAGCCAATTCGGGCGTGCCCGGAGTACCATAGCGCGCCAGCGGAACCGTCCCGAGAGAAACCACCATTTCGCACAGAATCGCTTTGTTGAGCGGCTCCGCAGCCGCGGCGAAACCCGTGGCCACCACCGGGTGCGCGTGGCAGACAGCGTTGGCCTCGGGGCGCAGCCGGTAGATCAACAAATGCATGGCGAGTTCGGACGAGGGAAGATTCTTGCCGGATATTTTGCGGCCATCGAGATCGGTGACGACCAAGCTCGCGGGCGACATGCACCCTTTGGAATATCCGGCCGGCGAGGTCAGGATGCGGTCGGCGCTCAAACGTACGGAGATGTTGCCTTCGGTCGAGACGATGTATCCGTGCTCGAGAAGCCAGCGGCCGACAACACAAATTTCCCGGCGATGGAGCGCCAGGCTTTTCTTGTGGCCCGCCGATATAAGGTCACGCTTCATCGGTCGAAACTCGATCGCCGCGCACGCAACCTGCGCGGACACCATACCGCCTTCCCCGCTCCGCTGCGAAGCGTGGGAACAATGTGTTTAAACGAGTTAAGCGAAAAAATCCAGTACGATTTACAGGCGAGCCCGTCTGAGCCCCTTTTTCGGGGTCTGGAGGGGTTTTTGCCCCTTGCAACCAGGTCGCGTTCAGCAAGATGCGCCGCGGACCAGTCGATGGCTTCGACCGGTCGGGTGCCACGCTCCGGCACGAATTGAGGAGGAACATTAGGCGTAAATCCCGCGAAGTTTCAGCGCCGAAGCCACGCGCGCGATGGCCAGGATGTACGCCGCGATGCGATTGCTCACCTCATTGGTCTCGGCGTAGCGCACAACTTCGTCGAAACTGTGTTCCATCACGTCCTTCAGCCGCTCATTCACTTCGTGCTCGCGCCAGAAATATCCCTGGCGGTCTTGGACCCACTCGAAATAACTGACGGTGACGCCGCCGGCGTTGGCCAAGATGTCGGGAATCACAAAAATTCCCTTTTTGTCCACGATTTCGTCGGCCATCGCGGTGCATGGGCCGTTGGCGCCTTCGCACAGGATGCGCGTCTGAAGACGATGCGCGTTCTCGCTGGTGATTTGATTCTCAACCGCGGCGGGCACAAGAATCTCGCACGGCTGAAACAGAATCTGCTGCGAAGAAAGCCGCAGGCCGCCATCGGGAAGCTCCGGCAAAGACCGGCCCTGCACGGTGACCCAATCGAGCAGCCTGGGGACGTCGATGCCGTTTTCGTTGTACAGCGCGCCGTGCACATCGGCCACGCCAACGATTTTGTATCCGGCTTGGTGCAGCAACCACGTCGCGGACGAGCCGACGTTGCCGAAGCCCTGCACGATCACACGCGCGGTCTCGCGCCGCAGCCCCAACTTCTCGACGGCCTTGTCGCACACAATCTGAAGTCCGCGCCCGGTAGCTTCGTGGCGCCCGAGCGAGCCGCCAAGATCGATGGGCTTGCCGGTGACGACGCCGGTGACGGTGTGGCGCAGATGCATCGAGTAGGTGTCCATCACCCAGGCCATGGTCTGCTCGTTGGTTCCCAAATCCGGCGCCGGAACGTCGCGCTCCGGACCGATCCAATCGGAAAGCTCGGCGGTGTAGCGCCGCGTGATGCGCTCCATTTCGCCGGCGGAAAGTTTGCTGGGATCGCAGATCACTCCGCCCTTGGCGCCGCCGAATGGAATGTTGACCACCGCGCATTTCCACGTCATCCAGCTTGCCAGCGCGCGCACTTCATCGAGGGTGACGTCGGGCGCGAAGCGGATTCCGCCTTTGCACGGCCCGCGCACGATCGAATGATGCACGCGAAATCCGGTGAACACCTCGAGGTGCCCGCTATCGAGCATCACCGGGATGTACACGGTGATTTCCTTGTTCGGATAGCGCATGAAGCGATACAGCCCCTCTTCGAGTCCCA
>Ga0187880_1004584_pt1 | contig 10124 bp, 7 predicted proteins | sample June2016WEW_19_4_FD_132998 | JGI IMG/M metagenome (GOLD analysis project Ga0187880, IMG submission 132998) | Peatland microbial communities from SPRUCE experiment site at the Marcell Experimental Forest, Minnesota, USA - June2016WEW_19_40 | ecosystem: Environmental > Terrestrial > Soil > Wetlands...
CGTCATGCAGGGCATGGAGATTCTTCAGGATGATTTCGTTGGATTGGCCTGTAAACTCGGCATGGCGTCGAGGATCTGTTTCCTTAAAGTCGAAGAGGAATAAATCCACCAGAGGCAAAACAGCGCTGAATCGCCCCCAGCTTACGAAGCCACAAGTCTCCAGGCAGCGATGGAAACCCTCTTGCCTGGCGGCGCAGAGCAGTGCAAGCGTGAAGTCGATCTGTGACAGAGGCTCTCCGCCGGAAATTGTCAGCCCCCCGCCCGAGGTGGGGTAGAACGCCTTGTCCTGACAGACTTCCTTCATGACTTCGACCACCGTCATGCGGCGTCCGACGAATTCCAGCGCGCGCGTATCGCAGACCTGCGTGCATCGGCCACAGGTTTGGCAGACCTCGCGGTCATAGATGTGGGTCACTGCGGAGCCGTCCGTTCCCGCTGCCTCGAGCCTGTGAGCGTGCTGGGGACACGCACTAACGCACTCCCCGCAGCCAAGGCACTTTTCAGGAAGGAACGAAACAACCTGGGAAGGGCTCCTCCCTTCGGGATTGTGGCACCACAGGCAGCGCAGGGGACAACCTTTGAGGAACACGGTGGTGCGGATGCCGGGTCCATCGTGTATTGAGAACCGCTGGATATCAAAAACCCCACCCAGGAGCACGCCGGGGGCTGATATGTCCTCTATTGCGGTTTCAGAGTGCTTGCTGTCGTGCACGAATCTCCGTCCTGTGGCGGCCCGAGCAATCGCCCAGTTAATCATTGCCCACAAACGATCCGGTCCACAACGAACTGGCGCATCTCGGGCGAAAGGCTGGCGAAATAGGCGCTGAAGCCTGTTACCCGTACGATAAGGTCCGGGAACTTCCCCGGCTCCTTGTGCGCCTCCAGGACCTGTTCCTTGCTCAAGATATTGATATTCACTTGCGTCCCACCCAGGGCGCAGTGCCCGCAAATCAAAGCCGATACCTTCTCGACATCTTCAGGCGTGTTGGAGAAGCTCGGATCGAGATCGATCTGGAGTGGAGCGGTGTTTCCATATCCCGGCTGCACGGCGGCCACGGCCACGGCCAGCGCCGTAGGCGCGGCATCTTTGCGGAAGCCGGGGTCAGGATTAGCCCCGTGCGAAATGGGATCACCGGCACGCCGGCCGTTGGGAGTGGCGCCAATGTTTTTGCCCATCGAGAGATTGAGCACCCAGGAGAAAAGGCCGGGGACCATCATAAAGCCCCTGGGTGTAGGTTTCTCTTTGACCGTTTCACAGAAGGCGCGGACAATGCGAACCGCCCAGTCGTCCGCCGGGGAGCCGCCGCTCCCAAAGCGTGGGGAATTCTTCATCATGACGCGGGCACGCTCACCCCGGGGGCCAGCCCAGTTCGATTCAAGGAGGGCGAGCAATTCGTGCCATGGGAGGCGGTGTTGCTTCTCGATGCGCTCCTCGAGGGCGGCAAACGAGTCGGCGGCGGTGGCCAAGGCTGCCCCATCCACCCCGAAGGTGTAGTACTCCACCCCGCCTTGACTTGCGTCCAGCCCTTTCTCGATGGTTGACGGGCAGAGCAGGTCGAGGACGAGTTCCGGAAACACCTCGTGCATGTGCTCGTACTGGAAGTCGAATCCCTTGCCCACGGTGTCCAGCGCCGCGCGCAGGTGCTGCCGAAAACGCTTCCACAGTTCCGCCACGCTGGGCTCGACCGCCGAGTCCCCCAACATCTCGCGCAAGGCCACCTCGAAGACGGCGGCAAAATTCACTTTGACGATGTCCATGAGCGCATACTCGCGCCCCGGAATAGCCAACCAGTGGCAGCCTGCATAGACGCGCTCGCGGGCCAGTTCGAGGGGGAATCCGTTGGCGGCGAAGCCCTGGATGGTGTTATCAACTCCCAGGAATTTGGGCACGCCGCACCGGTCTTCGAGCAGGATCTCCACCCCGCGGCGAATCAACCGGCGGTCAACGTCCTTCCCCCCACACACCCCGATGTTCGCTGGAATGCGCAGCCGGTGCGCCGCTTCGAGAATCAGGAAGGAAACGGGGTTGGTTGCATCCTTGCCGTTCAGGTCCGGCCCGCCAAGCTGGATGTAGGCCGTGTCGCGCACCAGGTGGCACGCGATGTGAAAGATGGCCTCTTCGTCCGTCAGCCTCCCGGCTTGGGCGTCGGCTTCGTAGTAGGGCAGGAGGAGCACATCCAGGCGGCCCAGTGAACCGCTGCTGTTGTACATACGGGCCACACTCTGATACCAGAGGATCCACTGGCAGGCCTCGCGGAAAGTTCGCGGCGGGTTCGATACCAGGTGCGCATTAATCTCGGCCATCTCGAGGAGATTCTGTTTCATTTCCTCGTGTTCGGCGGCCATGCGCCGCGCAGCCTCGGCGTGGCGATGAATCCAGTTCTGTATTCCCAAAACGACGTGCTCCAGGCCTGCGTAGAATTCTTGCCCCGCGCGGTTAGCGGCCCGGCAGCGATTGATTTTATCGAGCACCCCGCCCCAGCCCAGCTTCAGGCCCATCTCCATGTCCTGGCACATGTGTTGCACGCCGCCAATAGCCGGGAGGGTTTGATACTTCGCATGTTCAGCGAGAAGGTCGGAACAATCGATGTCCGGATTCCAGGCCACCGTCCGGTAAGACATGAAATTCACCATGTACGCTCCCGCAAGTGAGGACATGGGATCGATGTACACGGGATGGACTTCGAGAAGTTTGCGAAAGTTCTCGCCCACAGAGCGCGGCCCGAAGAACCCACCGCTGGGATGGTTGGGCAGCGGCTGGTAGGTGTTCATGATGACGTCGGTGATGGGCACCCCTGACCCACTGATGGTCTGCACGGTTTGGCGCATCTCCTCGGGCGGCAGAATGATGGCGTGGTCATCGAAGTCCATGGCGCCACGTATCTGTTGCTTCTCGAGCGTCTGGAGCTGTTTGCTCTTTCGAAGTGCAGCTAAACGGTCAGCATATGAAGGCTGTTCTAAAATTCCGGTTGCGTTCATCGGGTGGGTCTCCTGGGTTGTTCTTCAGAATTCCTAATCATTGCTCGCAACGATGAACAACGCTCGAGCGACGCTGCATGGTTTGCAGCTCGCTATCATAGCGTAGCGCAGCCTCGATTTCATCCGGATTTCCTCCGGGTAGTGGGTCAGTCTGATGTAGAGGTGGCGGAACATGTCCCGATCTGATCGGGACGCCGCCAAGCGCCGTTGGGTGGCCAAGCCGGGGGACTGGCCGTCGTCGAATCGCAAATCGGGTGTTTGATCACTTCCAGCGTCACAGGTATGGCGTACCTTTTCTGGCTTAGGAATGCAAACGCCTCTGGGAAGCACGTCCCGGTTGTTTCCAGCCGGACGAAGTGGTATGTTGAAAGCACTATGAAACAGCAACCACCCACCGAGGCGAAAGGGCTGCCCAGCTTTCACATTGTCGTCGAGGCTGCCGATCGCTTGACCGAGGAAGAGCAGGAAACTCTGATTGAACTCCTGAACCGCCGTTTGGCAGACCGTCGGCGCGCCGAGCTCGTGACGGATATCCAAGAGGGGCAACGCGAGTTTGAGAGTGGCGCCCTGCCGCCGACAACACCCAACGAGATCATGAAAGAGATCCTTTCGTGAAACGGTCCCTCCTGCGCTCCAGCGCCTTCATTCGCAGAGCTGGAGACTAAAGAGCTTGGAGCAAGCTTTTCAGGTCGGACAGGAATTTAGCAGCGGTGAGTCCGTCCACAGCACGGTGATCAACGGTGAGCGTCACGGACATTGCGGAACTCCAAAACAGTTCGCCATTCTTGCCTCGTACGGGCTTCTCGACGATGCTCCCCACAGAGAGGATGCCGGTCTGCGGAGGTAAGATAACGGCGTTAAAAGAATCCACCCCATACATTCCCAGGTTGCTGATCGTGAAGGTGCCGCCCGTCAGAGCCTTTTCAGTGATGGCCTTTCGCTGTGCGAGGGTGGTTAACCTCTCGGTCTCGGCGGCTATTTCTCCCAAGCTCAACTTATCAGCAGCACGGATAACCGGAACGTAGAGGCCTTCCTCCGTGCCGACTACGATGCCGAGGTTGATGTCACTATGGCGCAGGATGGAATCGCCTTTGAACTCGGCGTTGAGGTCGGGATAAGAAGCCAGTACGCGAGAAACTCCGAAAACCACCAGGTCGTTGATTGAGGCAAGTATTCCGGCGGCTTGCAGCTCTTTTTTCCGGCTCAGCGCGCCTGTCATATCGAGCGAAAGGGTCACGCTGAAGGCCGGCACTTCTTGATTGCTCTGTGCCACCCGGCGAGCAATTGCCCGGCGCATGGGAGAGAGCGGAACCACGAGATCGCTCGAGGGGGCGGCTGCTGCGCGCCTATCGACAGCCCTCAAAACGTCTTCTTTTTCTATTCGCCCGTCGGGCCCCGTTCCCTCGATGGAAGCAAGGTCAATGCCTTTCTCTTCCGCCAATCTTCGTGCCAGGGGAGAAGCTTTGATTCTTCCTGTGCCCGGAAGGGTGGAAGGCGGCGGGAGAATTTCCGTGCCGGCTGAGACCGGCCGGGGTTGTGGAAGCGGAGTCGCATCTTCAGACTGTATGAATTCTCCAATCTGCTCCGCAGCTTCACTCCCGTCTCCCAGCACAGCAATGAGGCAAGTTGCAGGAACCGTCTGGCCCTCCGCATGAAGTCGTTTCAAGAGAATCCCGGATTCCGGCGACTCGACTTCCATGATGGCCTTGTCGGTTTCGATTTCGAGCAGGACCTCCCCTTTGCGGACGCGCTCGCCCTCGCTTCTTCGCCAGGCCATGATGCGGCCTTCCTCCATTTCGGCGCCTGTTTTCGGCATAACGACTTTGGTCAAGGCCATAAGAACTCGCTCCGCGGGTGTGTCGTAGGGGCAACCCTTGTGGTTGCCCCAGGGCGGCCACAAGGGCCGCCCCTACACGCTTACTTCCATTTTCGAGCGGCGAGAATCCGTTGCGCGATACTTTGAGGTGAGGGAATCGTGGCTTGCTCCAACACGCGGGCAAACGGAATAGGAGTATCCTTGGCAGCGATTCGGATGGGCGGCATATCGAGGGAGTCCATGCAGCGCTCGCACACCCGCGCAATGATCTCCGCCCCGATTCCACATTGCGGATAACCTTCCTCCACCGTCACCAATCGCCCGGTCTTCTGGATGCTCCCGGCAATCGTGCCAAAATCCATTGGCCTCAGTGTACGAAGGTCAATGACTTCCGCCTCGATCCCGTGCTGGGACAACTCTTCAGCGGCCTCCAGACAGTTGAGTACCTGGCGCGAGTAGGAGACCAGGGTCAAATGCGAACCCTCCCGCTTTACTTCCGCAACACCCAGGGGGATCAGGTATTCCGGGTCTTCCGGCACCTCGCCTTTGAGGTTATAGAGGAGTTTATGCTCGATGAACATCACAGGGTTATCGTCACGAATGGCGGACTTCAATAGCCCCTTGGCATCCCCGGGTTTGGAAGGCATGACCACCTTCAAGCCGGGAATGTGCGTGAACCAGGCCTCCAGGCTCTGCGAATGCTGGGCAGCGTAACCCTTGCCGGCTCCCCCCTGAGTGCGGATGACCAATGGGACCTTAACCTGGCCACCCAGCATGTACCGCACCTTGGCGACTTGGTTGGCGATCTGATCCATGCACACGCCCACGAAGTCGATGAACATCAGTTCCGCCACGGGACGCTGACCGGTGAGAGCCATGCCCAGTGCTGAGCCTACGATTGCGGCCTCACTGATCGGCGTGTCGATAACACGCTCAGGGCCGAATTCGTCGAATAAACCTTTGCTGGCCCCCATGGCCCCACCGAACCTGCCCACGTCCTCCCCGATGAGGACTACTCGAGCATCGCGGCGCATCTCTTCTGCCATCGCTTCGATGATTGCTTCGCGGTAGGTTTTTTCAGCCACTTCAGTCCTCAGTGTAGACATAGCGGGTTGATTCCTCGGCTCTCGGGTCAGGGCTTGAACGGGCAAAAGCCACTCCGGCCTCTACCTCCGCCGCGGCCTCCTTCTCCATAGTCAGCATTTCTTCTTCTGTGGCCACGCCATCCTCGAGCAACCTTAAACGGTAACTGGCCACCGGATCACGCTTCCACCACTCCTGTTCTTCCTCTCGGGTGCGATAGGGGCGGTGATCGGAAGCGCCGTGTCCGAAGTACCGGTAAGTTCTCACCTCGAGCAGTGAAGGGCCACCTCTGGAGCGGGCGCGGTTGATGGCCTCTTCCGCCACCGCGCGGACAGCTTCCACATCCATCCCATCCACCGTAACCCCGGGCATGCCATACCCTCTGGCCCGGTCGGACAAGTCTGGAGTTGCGGAAACCTTCGTGATGGGAGTCGAAAGACCGTAGAGATTGTTTTCACACACCCAGACGATGGACAGTTGGAACGCCTTCGACATGTTCAAGGCTTCGTGGAATGTTCCCTGGTTGGTGGCAGCATCGCCGAAAAAACAAACCACGACTTGGCTGGTCTTTCTTCTTCGGATGGAAAGGCCCGCACCCAGAGCGATGGGGCAGCCGGCGCCCACAATTCCGTTCGCTCCCAGATTCCCTCTGGGAACGTCAGCAATATGCATTGAGCCGCCCCGACCGTGACAGTAGCCAGTCTCCTTTCCGAACAATTCGGCGTACATTTTCCCCATCTCTGCACCCTTTGCCAGACAGTGCCCGTGTCCTCGGTGGGTGGAGAGAATGTAGTCATCTTCATTGAGTAAGGAGATCACACCGACCGCCGACGCCTCTTCCCCGATGTAGAGATGGGGTGACATCCCGGTGAGGGCGCCGGCTTTGTAGAGTTCTTGCGTCATTTCCTCGAACTTACGGATACGCAACATTTGCCGGTACATGGCCTTACGGATTTCCGCAGGCAGCTTGCTGGGGTTGTTCATAGATGATTTCCGTGGAAATTGATTTATCCTGCCAGTTCCTGTCGTCCCTGGACCAATCGCTTCAATTCGTCGGCGATCATGTGGCTGATGATCAAGTGGACATCCTCCACCTGAACCATCTTGTGGCAGGGAACCACAATGCAGAGGTCGGCGAGGTTGCGGGCCTTGCCGCCCTCGAATCCGCTGAAGCAGATGGTGGTAGCGCCGCGTTTCCTGGCTTCTTCGAAGGCCTTGAGAATATTCTTGGAATTGCCGCTTCCGGAGATCCCCAAGACGACATCTCCAGGTTCTGCCCAGTTGGCGACCTGCTCACTGAAAATCTGGTCGAACCCCATATCGTTCCCGATGCCGGTGACGAACGAAGCGCTATCATTCAAGCACAGCGTGCGAAAGCGAAATTGTTGAGCTACAACCGCCTGCTTGTTATCGGAGCTTACGGTGTGTTTGGCGAGGTCGTTAATCATGTGGGCCGCGGTGTTGCAATGGCCGCCGTTCCCCATGGTGAAGATCCTTCCGCCCCGCTGGCAACATTGCCACAGGACCTCGACAGTTCTCGCGATTTCATCCCAGGGAAGCATCCCCAGGACTTCCTGGAGCCCTTGGGCGTAAATTTTGAGGTTTGCGGTGTGATCCATTTAGGGAGCCTCCGTGCGATTTTCAAGCCAGCCCATAACGTTGTTGGAGTGCGCTGGCGAGGGCATTTAATCTCTTGCTCTTGGCGCGGGCGTACAGTGCCTGGAGGTGGGTATGAAGGTCGCGCCGATCCCCCGGAACTTCCCCTGCCCTCCACAAATCCAGCGCTTCCCTCATCGCCTGAGCGCCCAGTCGCGCATCCGCCTTGCCATCGGGCCCTTTGACAGAGTTGATGGCGGATCCGGCCAGAAAAAGCACTTGCCCCTTTGGCAAATACGTGTCCGCGTCGATCAGGTTCAAGATGATATTGCCCTGGTCCAGGCCTCCGGCGCGCGCGATCATCACCGGCTTGATACCCGCGAGGGGTTTTGTCAAAGCCTCTTCACATTTGCGCCATTCCTGTCCCTGCGGGCGCAAGAGCGGTTGGGCAGTTGTCAACAGAGAGGTCTGCCGAAAATCCACGCCATCCAAGCGCGCGAAAAAGTCCAAAACTTCGCGCCAAATCGAGTTTGTACGAGAGGAAATTCCACTATTGTGGCCGTAGATGACCGGGGGCTTTTCCAGCTTCGCTGTCCATTCCCTCACGGCACGAACCGTGCCACCGGTGTACTGCTCGCTAAACATGATCCCGGCCACTCCAGTTTCGAGGAGGCGCATGACGGTTTTGCAGAGCAGATGGGGAGGAGAGGTAACGTGCGGCGCAAAGATTAAGCCACGCCCGCCTCGCGAGTCCGCCAGGCGGCGAATGACCGCCAACGCTTTGCGAGTTCTCGACAGCAAGGGACAATACTCCAAAGCGGGAATAAGGTTTTCATCCTCCTTCACAAATAGAAAGAGTTGCTCCTCAACTACCTGCTCGACCAGCCGGGCGACCTCATCGTCCGTAATTCCCGCCGTGGGCTTAAGTATGGTTCCAAAAGCAGGCTCATCGGTGGGCCAGTTGGTGAGCGTGCGCACGCCGGAGCTTCCATAGGCAGGTCCAGGGAATGTCTTGAGGATTTCCGAGGGAATCTTAACGTCAACCAGCTTGGCCTCCGCGAACTCCCACAAACCGAACACTCCCTCGCCGCCCATCAGATGGAGAAAATCTGTAGTGTAGGACTTCCCGTCGGCATGCTGGAAAAGCAGGGATGGGAAAGAAACACGAACCAACCCGTTACGCTCGCTGCTGTCCCAAGGCAGAACGCCAACCACCCGCCCAGTACAGCGATGAATCAGCGTTCCGGGACGAGTTTCCTTCACCCCGGTCGTCATGTGGTAGGAGATCAACTTACCGGCAGCCGTCAGAGTCCCAGTTCGCGCACGGAGGTAGTAAGTGCCGACGAGTGAATCGGGATCTTCCGGGGCATCTGCCCAGAAATGGGATTCCTCGTAGATTCGATGACGAATAGAGGCTTCACGCTGGTCGATTTCGAGCAAATTTGTGTTTTCTATGGGCATGGTGGAATCCAGGCGCAGCCAACAGGTATTCTGAATCACGCGCTCTGATTCGGCTGAAAACGATAGAATGTTCTGCGCGATTAGTCAATATATTTGCGCGATTGTTCGGTTCGCCCCTTGCATTTTGTTCGCCTAGCGCAAGCGTTCAGCCTCGGCCAATGGAGAACTGGACGCGATTGTCATCCAGCGTTCCAGAGAAATGTTGTGTAGATTCGGATCAGGAAGGCCTAAGCAAACTCCGATCAGGAAATGAGGAAAAAAGCTTAAGGGGAGACAGTCGGCAAACCGACCGCCTCCCCCTCTAATTAGCCTAATTAATATAGCATGCCTATCGTGACTGATCTCGGCACTTACTGTCAAGGTCTTTTTTGGCGGGTCGCGGCAGCAGCGCAGGGCTGTCTTGCAACTCTGCGGCTCTTCACACCAAGGCCAGAAAAAGCGGCAGACTTAAAGATCAAGTCCGCACTACCCCGCTCGAAATGACTCGAGGTTCGCGCCCGGTCGCATTCGCTCGCTACCTACTTGGTTCCTGCTGCTTGTGGTGTGGAGGCCAGGCGGTTTAGCAATTCGCCGAGCTTCTTCACTTCCTCGCCGTACCCTGCCCAATCGCCTTGCCGTTGCAACTGCAAGGCGCGTTGGTAGTGCTGGTTGGCCTCGCGGATGAGCGCTTGGGTATCGAGCGCCGTGGCGCCAGGCGCCTTGGTGGGTGCTTGCGCGGCTGGCCCCGCAGGCGGAGGGGGGGCCGCGCTGGTGTTCACCGTACCGCTGAAGATCCGGCTCAGCGCCGCGTCGAGCGTATCCTCCATCACCACGTGGTCTGAGTAGGCTACGATCACACGCTTCAATTGCGGCAGACCGCCTCCGGCCTCAGCGGCGAGGTAGAGAGGCTCAACGTAGAGGACCGAATTCAAAACCGGGACGACGAGCAAGGTGCCACGGATCACCGTCGAGCCGCCCTGCCCCCAGAGCGTGAGTGCCTGGGAGATGCCAGGGTCCTGGTCGATTCGTGATTCGATCTGCTGCGGCCCGTACACGAGCTTCTGCTTGGGGAAGGTAAAGACCAGCACCTTGCCGTAGTCGGGGACATCGCACCGGGCAGCCATCCAGGCAATCATGTTGTCTTTGCGGGCGGGAGTGAACGGCACCATCAGGATGAATTCTTCCCGCACGCCCACTTCCGCCAGCTTCA
>Ga0187880_1004594_pt1 | contig 10104 bp, 10 predicted proteins | sample June2016WEW_19_4_FD_132998 | JGI IMG/M metagenome (GOLD analysis project Ga0187880, IMG submission 132998) | Peatland microbial communities from SPRUCE experiment site at the Marcell Experimental Forest, Minnesota, USA - June2016WEW_19_40 | ecosystem: Environmental > Terrestrial > Soil >...
ACGCTGGGGCTGGAGCACCTCCGTATTACCCCGCGTGGGTAATACGCAGGCCAACTCGTAACCCGCTAAGGAAACAATTACTTACGCCTTTGTTCCGGCCCTTCTCAGTAAACTCCCGCTAGTGGATGCGCTACTGCTTCGCCGCCTGCCATACGCAGAATCGGAGAAGCTGGTCTACGTGTCCGAATTCTGGCCGCAGGAGCCCGTATTTCGCCGCGTTCCGAGTCCCGATTATGGGAATTGGCGCGCGCTGGGCAAATTATTCGGCGGGATGGCAGCGTATTCATCAAGCGCCGCTTCCAACATGACGGGGCAAGGCGAGCCAGAGCGTGTAGAACAGGTAACTGTCTCCGCGGAATTCCTTGACTTGCTCGGCGTTCGTACCGCCGCCGGACGAAACTTCCTGCGGGAGGATGATCGGCCCGGTGCCGCGCCGGTGGCCGTGATCAGCCACCTCCGCGCGCAGCCGCATCCGCCCCATCTGGCCGTGGCGCTCATAGCTGATCTGTTCCACCATCGCCTCCACGATCCGCCGTTGTTGGTCCTCTGATCCGGCTCGGCGATATTTCGGCATAACTGAGAGTCGAGACGAGCAGGCCGCCTACAGCCCCCAACCACTCCTCATGGCGTTTCAGTACCTCTTCACTAGGTCAGGCCACCGCGCGTGTACCTGTACAACGACTTCATGGAAACCCTCGGGTACGTACCGATCCAGTCAGACGCGTACGTGCCGAGAATACCCATGGGTGAGTATGGTCCGCGCAGAGGAGCATACGGTGCACGGCCGGCATACGAACGGCAACCGCAGCGACCGCTCAACGAGTGGCAAGGCGACCAACCTTGCGCGGACAAAAGGCGCTCGTGCTCTGCATCCCCATCACGCCGAAAGCAACGGAGCCCACCGAGGATGATATGGTCGACGCGGCACCGATTGAACAACCAGCACGATTATTCTTCACGTACCGCGCACGGTGGTTCGTGCTCAGCCAGACCGACGGCGAACCATACCAGCCAGTCGCCGTGCCCGCTTGGAGCGAGGAGCGAGCGCTCAAGAACCTCGGGATTACCATGGTGCCCTTCGAGCACAACGACGGGAACGTCCAAGGCTACGCGACAGGACCAGGAATGATCGCGATTAACCCGGTCGCGGCGCAGGACTGCAGCGGGGATGGAGTGCTGAGGACACCGAAGCGAAACTTCTGGAGGTGAGCGAGAAGGCCCGCGAGCGGGCGAGGGCAGGGGATCTCCCGGCTATGTCCATGTGACGGTGACGAACGCCGTTCGCATGGCTGGAGCGCAGCCGGCAAAAGAGCCGGGCTTGAAAGGCGGAATCTGATCAGTACTGGGGGTTGAGTGCAACGTCGATGAGCCCATTGCCAGCGAAAAGCCCGCGTCCTGGGATGGTCCGGCAATCTCGTGAAAACATTTTGAATCCTTCGTGTTCGGAACCGCAGTAAAATGAACGTTTAATGGAAGACATCTTCAGGGCCTATGGGGACGAGGTCGCCGCGCTATCGGCGTCGCACTCAACGACAGAGCCGAGCTACTACCCGGCCATAAAGACGTTGTTGTCCAAGATGCTTGGCCATGAAACCCTTCCGTTTGAGGTTCGGGCATCGACCAGCGAATCCAGGGCAGGGGGCGGGCACGACATGCCGGATATGGCCCTATATGACGGCCACGGCGACTATCTGGTCGTTGCAGGCGAAGTAAAGCTCCCTTCCGACGACATCAAAGACATTGCCTTCTCCGAAGAGAGAAACGATCAAATCGGCCGCTATCTGGCACAAACGGGTGTGGTGCTTGTCTCGAACGTCCGCGGATTCGGCCTGCTTACCGCTCGCCGCGATGCCCCACGCACAGCGAAGCGGGTGGCTCCGGCGCAGCGCGTACTGGAACATGTCGTCGAGCTTTGGCCCTCGCAATCGGCCATGGAGCAACGGCGTCCTATCCCCGCCGAGTCCATAGAAGAACTTTACCTTCTGGTTGAAACCGCGGTGACGCGATACGCCCCAATTGCGGAGCCTGAATCGCTCGCCAAGATCCTTGCGCGGCAGGCGAAGCGCGCTAAAGCCCAGCTTCCGGCAGAATTCACACAAGCGGTGAGGGGACTCGCCGATGACTTCGGAAAAGCGCTGGGGGTGACCTTTGAAGGGGAGGAGGGTGAGGAATTCTTCCGCTCATCGCTCATCCAGACCGTTTTCTACGGATTGTTTGCCGGCTGGACCCTTTGGCTTCGCTCCGGCTCGAAAGAACCGTTCCGCTGGGAGAGCTTGGCCGATCACTTGAAAATTCCGTTTCTTGCGGAACTTTACTACGAATTCCAGCATCCCCGGCGCATCCAGGAACTGGGGCTCCGCCCGCACCTGGATCTGGCAACCGAAACCCTGCACCGCGTCGATACCGACGCGTTCTTCAGTCATTTTGACCTGCCGAGCATCCGGCGGCCCGAAGAATCCGAGACGCACGGCGAAGCGACCGCGGCTATTATCTATTTCTACGAACCGTTCCTGGAGGCCTTCGATCCCGAACTGCGCAAGAGTTTGGGAGTCTGGTACACGCCTAGAGAGGTAGTCCGCTACCAGGTCCGCACCATCGATCGGCTCCTGCGCGAAGAGCTGGGATGCGACCGCGGCTTTGCAGACGAAAATGTAATCGTCCTCGACCCGTGCTGTGGAACGGGTGCCTACCTGATCGAGGTCATGAAATGCGTGGCCGAACAACTGGAGACGGAAGGGGCGGAGGCGCTCATGGGCCAGGCTCTTCTCGATGCCGCGACCCGGCGGCTCCTCGGGTTCGAGCTGTTGACAGCGCCTTTCGTCATCGCGCAACTCCAGATGTTCCTCATCCTCTCCGAACTTGGCGCAAAGCCAACCGCCACCCATCGCCCGGCCGTGTTTCTCACCAATGCCCTTACGGGATGGGACGGGCCAGAGCAGATGAAGCTCCATTTCCCGGAACTGCAGGCAGAGTATGACGCCGCCCATGCGGTGAAGCACAGCAGCAAGATCATCGTCGTCATCGGCAATCCGCCTTACAACCGCTTCGCAGGCGTGCCGCTCGCCGAGGAGGCCGACCTCGTTGATCATTACAAGGGAATTCGCCGGGACGCCAAAGGAAAGCAGGTCGGACCAAGCGAGCTATACACCCGTTGGGGCATACGCAAGCAACTCCTCGATGACCTCTACATCCGGTTTTTTCGGCTCGCGGAGCGCTGCATCGGCGAGCGTGCCAAATACGGCGTTGTGAGCTTTATCTCGAATTACGGCTTTTACACGGGGCGCTCACATCCCATCATGCGTTCATCATTGCTCAGATCCTTCGATGAGATATGGGTTGATTGCCTCAATGGCGACAAATACAAGACGGGCAAGGTAATCCCTAAGGGGTTGCCGGGTGAAGGCACTACGGACCAGAGCATTTTTACGACAGAGCACGATCCGCGCGGAATCCAGGTAGGAACCGGGATAACCACGATGCTTAAGCGGGGAGGGCAGCTACGCGGAAACCGAACCCCAATCGTCCACTACCGGAACTATTGGGGCCGTTCGCAGGGCAAACGAGAAGCGCTGCTGGCATCGCTTGACATGGCCGAATGGTCTTCCGGGAAGAAGGCCGCCGCTGCTCGCCGTCCCGAGGGACCGCAGTCGTTCGAAAAGCTTGAGCCCTCTGAGCAGTCGCGCTGGAAATTGGTCCCGTTCTCAGCACAGGGTGGTTTCGACGACTGGCCGGCGCTTGATCAGCTATTCGTCACCAAATTGCAGGGCGTGAATCCCAATCGGGGGCTTGATGGCAGCGTCGTGGAAATCGACCGCAATCTCCTCGTAAACAGGATGCGCGACTACTTCTCGAATATGACCCTTGAACGTCTGCGAGAGCGTCACCCTGTTCTAATGCAGGACCGGGCGCGCTACGCCGCCGCCGAGGTCCGGAAAAAGCTCAAAGCCGGAACTAATTTTGATGAGGATAAGGCAGTGCCGTATGTGGTGTTCCCACTGGACCAGCGCTGGCTATACTACGAAACGGAACATAAGTTCCTGAACGAAGCGCGTTCTGACCTTTTTCAAAACCTGAAAGACAACGAATTCCTGGTTACGGTTCCTGAGCCGCGCAAGGTGTCGGAGGCAAGGCCGATTCTGCTGAACACCGCTTTCGATCTCCATTTGCACGACCGGGGTTCAGTCAGCTTTCCTGTCGAAACTGTCGTTGGCGAGTCGATGGCTGGCACTTTATTTGCCCCCCATGACAGTGCACCTCACCGGCAGTCCAACCTTGAACCGGAAGTGTGGACCGCACTCAAGAAGGAATTCGGCCTAAAAGGCGATCTCTCGGGGAAGGATGCCCGCTCGCTCGGGCGCGGAGTGGCCCGTGTCTGCCTGGCGCTCTGCCATGCTCCGCAGTATCAGTCCGAACACAAGGAATCTCTCGCGCAGGATTGGGCGCATGTGCCCCTTCCGAAGTCGCGCGGGCTTTTCGCCGAATTGAATGACGCGGGAGAGATGCTCGCGATTTTGCTCAACCCCATCGCCAGCCCCACGAAGACGCTAAAGAGCATTCTCGGTGACGAGGCAAAACAGCTTGCTGTACCGGGCAAAATCGGCGGAGGAAACATGGGAGAAGCCGACCTTGTGGTGGAATACTCATTCTTCGGCGGAGCGCAGGGAGGCTGGCGTGCCCGCTCCGCTGCCAGCAACGAGACAACACATGATGAATGGGGTGACACTACCGGCGATCTTTATATCAATGAGGCTGTATTCTTTCGTCACGTCCCTGAACGTGTCTGGCATTACGAGCTTGGCGGTTACCCGGTGATTAAGAAATGGCTTGGCTATCGCGACCGCGGACGGCGCCCCGGTATACCGCTGTCGGTGCAAGAGTCCGCCCATCTCCGGAGCATGGTACAGCGGCTCGCTGCAATCCTGCGATTGTATCCGACACTCGACAGCCTATACGAACGCGCCTGCCAAGACTGCTTCTCGGCAGAGGAGCTGGGTATTTGAACTGACCAGAAAGTACCGACAATGTACGCAAGGCGGCCAAAGGAATCGCATCGCGATACGGTGACCTATGAGATCGAGATGCTCGACTTCTGCCTACAGAGCTTGACTGGGAAACACTATCGCGATGGCAATGAGCAAGCACTCTACCTGGAAGGCTTCTTGCTCCACTATCGCAATCTGATTCGATTTTTTAGCGGAGAAGCCCGCGGATCCTTCCACTGACGATCTGCGCCGTTGGGGCGCGCTGTTAACCAAAAGTGCACGGCGCGGTGAGAGACCGAGAAATTCGCCCTGGAAGGTCATTGGCGGTTCGGTCAGCCAGCCGCCGGTGACACTGCTGCGCCTCGGGGAGAGCCGCAATGCCGCAGTATTGGACCATTTCCCGCAAGTCCACGCCGCCGCCCTGTCAACCAGAAGACCAGAGAGTTCGACGTGGAGATCTTTGGCTCCCCAGATATGGCCGGATTGGAAGGAACTCTCCGGAGAGCCTTTCTTGCAGTGTCTCCGCCAGAGTTTATCTTGAAGTATTTGAAACATTTTGAAACATCCTGCCATACATCTGCCGCCTCCGCTTCAATAAAATCAGTAGCTTAGATTCGATTCGGCAAGATCGGTGTTTCAGGATCTGTAATACTCATTAGATCCTCTCCTTTTTCCTCCACGATCTGTTCTACCCGCTCCAGCCGCACTTCCACATCCTCCAATTGCGCTTCGTTGGCGTGTTTCAAAACGCGATCGGCCGCCTGCATGCGAGTGGCGGCGGACGCCTGGGGATCGACCATGATCTTCAACAGGGTGTTGGCGGCCGCGCTGCTTGCCTGTTGCAGTCGAGCGCGGGATTGCGAGACGGCTGCACGGAGCGCTTGCCGATACTCCTGCTGGAACTCTGGCGTCTGTTGGATGCGCCAAGCGGTCACCCGCGAAATCCCCACCGACTCGGCGGCTCTTTCTAAGCTGGGTTGCTGCAGCATGGCCCCAATCAACCGCTTCCTCTGTCGGGTCTTTTTCGCACTTCGCGTGCTGGCCGTCAAGCTTTCAAGCATGGAGGACTCCTTGGATGTTAGGATCGGCCACTGCCGCGGCCTTTGCCGATTGCGGCGCGCGGCGTTGGGCGGCTTCTGGTAGGTGCGCTAGAACGATGACGGGGACCTTGGTCATGCCGAGCGGGCAGGCAGCCCGCAGGCGCGCCTGACAGGCGACGATGGTGTGGTCGGTCCCCACCAAGATCGGGTTGACAAACCCAAACTCGCGAATGCTGGCGGCAATCTGTTGGATCTGCGAATTGGAATGGGGCCGGGCGTTTGTCGGCGTACGTCTTCAATTGGGCCATCGGGCGCTGTTCGATGTTCCCGACGATTAAGGGTGAACTCATGACTTGTGGGCTCCTCTACGATCTCCCACCAAAACCGTATTCGACACTTCGCGGAAAAAACGCCGCACGCCAAAAAATGGCTGCCGGCACGAGGTACGCCAGTGGCCCCCAGCTTCGGGCTGCATCGTGTTGCAGCTTGCGGTTTTGGAAATGCTCCACCACAAGATCTTGCGGTTCGCTGAGTCAAGGGACACCCCACTTCTCGGAATTCGCGCACCGTATGCCCGATGCATCAGGCGCCCTCCTCGCCTGCACCGGGTGGTTGACACTGGGTGGGCGAGCCATCACGCGACGAGTACAACAACTTGTAGAGCAGCTGGAAGCCTGGCCAGGTGATGCCGTCCCCCACCAGTTCCCGACCCAGTTGCCACTCATAGCCCTGGACTGCCCGGAGAAAGGCTTGCTCGTCTCCCCCCATCTTGCGGGCTAACCCCCGCAGGTTGGTCTGGCACACCTGAGTGCTTCCCTGTTTCAGCTTCTGTTCCAGCTTGTCGATCCTGCGCTTGAGATCTGTATGCATGGCTTCTGAATCCGGCGGGCCAGGCTCTTCATGAGCGTTGCGGTTATCCTGGGGTCCCCAGCCCGCGCTCCTGAGCGACTTCCTCGAAGGTTCGGCCATCGCCGTCGAGCGTGGCCTTCTGGCCGGTTAAGGATTGCCACCGCGTGACGATGACGTCGACGTACTTGGGATCGAGTTCCAGGCCGCAGCAGATGCGCCCGGTCGCTTCCGCGGCGGCCAGTGTGGTGCCGCTGCCCAGGAACGGATCATAGACCAGTCCGCCTCGCGGGATGTGGTTCAGGATGGGGCGCCGCATCAGATCCACTGGTTTCTGCGTGGGGTGGTCGAATTTGTCTTCTGCGGATCCACCCATAATGAACTTCGGGGAAGGCGCCGCCCAGATGGTCGAGTTCTCGCCCGCCTTGCCGAGCCAGGGCGCGTTCTTCTTGCGGACGTACCAGCAGGGCTCATGCTGATACCAGTAATGCGTGCGCGTGAGCACCACTCGGCCTTTGTCCCAGATGATCTGTTGCGGATACAGGAATCCGATGCGGAGCAGCCCGTGGAGCACTTCGCAGGTGAATACGGAAGCATGCCAGACGTAGGCGATCTGGAGACTGGGCACCATCTCAAAGGCTTCTGACCAATCCGCGCGGGTATCCCCGGATATGGTGGTTTCGGTGTGACCCTCGGTGCGGTGCTTCAGGTAGCTCGGCTCCGCCGGTCCATGCCCGTTCATCCCGGCCCGATCGCGCCACTCCGAGTCCAGCTCAATTCCATACGGAGGATCGGAGACCAGCAAAATCGGCTGGCGGGGGCCCAGTAGCTGCGCCACCGCCTCCGCGCTGGTGGCGTCGCCGCACAGCACGCGATGCGATCCACAGAGCCACAGATCGCCAGGCCGGGACACGGGGTTCTCGGGCGGTGGGGGCACCGTGTCGGCGTCGTGATCCTCGTCTGGGAGGAATAGCAAATCGTCGATCTCGTTGGGATCGAAGCCGGTCAGACTGAGATCGAAATCCGCGGCGTTGAGTTCCTGCAACTCTAGTGCAAGCAGTTCTTCGTCCCAGTCTGCCCAGGTGACCGAGCGGTTCACCATCAGCCGAAACGCCTTGACTTGCGCCGGCGTCCATTCATCGCACAAGATCACCGGCACTTCCGCCATGCCGAGTTGGCGCGCGGCCTTCAGGCGCAAGTGGCCATCGACCACTTCTCCGTCACCGCGCGCCAGCACCGGGATCTTGAAGCCGAACTCGCGGATGCTGCTGCACATGCGATCCACGGCAGCGTCATGCTTACGGGGGTTGCGAGCGTAGAAGACGAGCCGCTCGATCGCCCAGATTTGAATTTCGATTGGAGTTACGTTGTTCATAGTGCATATCTCCTTTCAGAGTTTGGTACAGCGGGGCCGATGCCTCTGCGGCACCGCCCAAAGAGGTATTCGGCACGTGGCGCCGCCGGTGTGGATGAGGCGGATGGCCGCAGAGCCACAGGTCCCCAGGACGCGTAACCGGTTCAGATCCTTACTCATGGGTAGGTTCCCCCTACACCCGGTCATTCGTCAAAATCGCTGAGGGATTGCGCTACTCTTGGCCAAAGCAAGGGTAGTTTGCGCGGTAAACAGCGATAAGCATAAGAAACTACAAGAGAAATAATTTTCCCGGCATTGGCTGAAAAAGCCAAATTGCCGGCTACAGCTGGCGCTGGCAGCGCGTCTGGAGTGGGAAGAAGGCTGCGGCCAGCCATGGAAATTGAACATCCCAACGGCAGGGCAAGGCGTCAGCCCGCTGCAATCGGAGTGGGCCCTGACGTTATGGGGGCAGGTCTTCCATTGGCCCAGCGGCCCGCCACAGCCAGAGGCGGACGGGCAGGAACCTGGGTCCCCTCTCCATCTGCCGCCGCAGGACCCCGAGCATCAAGCCGATTTCCCACTTTTGTCCAAACGGCTGATGAGCTCCTCAAACAGGTGCCGTTGCTGGTGCCAGTCGATGCAGCCGACAATGGGCCGCAGGTTTCTCTCGTTGAGGCGCGGGAGGGGCGGCAGAAACAGGATCTGTTCCTGAAGGTCGGGTGCCAGATCGAGCAGCTTCATGATCTGCGTCATGCGAGGTCGGCTCACCCGCCCCCGGCGGGCCAGCTCGGCGTAATCCGCAATGGTTTGCTTTCGGATCAGCCCTTCCAGCCGGATGGCCAGCGCCAATAGCCGCGCGACACGCGGGATGAAACCCTCCGCCGGTTCGCCGAGCTGGCGCGCGGCTGGGTTCTCCAGCCTACCCCGCCGGCGAACCGCAAAATCGACGCTGTAGGTGACCTCCGGAAAATCGCTCATACCCGCACCTCCTGTTCTGCCATGGCCCCGTTGGGCGAACGGAAGCGGATGGAGATCTGCTGCGTAGCCCCGTTGTAGCCGACCCGCTCGATGATGGCTTGGATCGCCTCGATCTGCTGCGTGCGATTCATCTGTTCCCAGGGTGTGGCCTCGGCAATTCCCACCTGCGCCCGCCGCATCCGCCCCACCACCGATTCCTCGATCGCCTGCGCGGGCAGTGACTTGCTCGGGCACGTGGCCCAGCCGTTCTGCTGCGCGTTCCGGCACACGTAGTAGGGGTACTTGCGCTCTCTCTTGGCCGCGTACGAGTACACCATCGGTGCCGCGCAGCATTCGCAATGCAGCAATCCGTTCAGCAGAGCCAAGTGCTTGTTGCGGAATCTCCCGCGCGCCAGCGCCATGGGCTGCGGGATCAGACTCTGCACCCGCTCCCACTGGCCCGGCGCCAGGAGGGCAGCCTGTTCGCCCGGGTAGATATGTCCCTGGTGGCGCACCCCACCCGTATACAAGATGTTGGTCAGCAGCCGCCGCAGGGCACCCAGGGTAAACCGCCCGCCCGAGCGGAACTCGCCCGTCTTGCGCGTCCAACTCTTCAGCCGCCAGCCCTGCCGCTCGATCTCCGCCAGCGTCTGCCGGACCGAGCCAAGCTCCTCGAACAGCGCAAAGATCGACCGCACCCGTTCCGCCTCCACCTCATTCACCACCAACCGTCCCCCGCCTGGGTCCACGTCATAGCCCAGCACCGGACACCCGCCCACCCATTTGCCCTTCTTCCGCGCCGCCGACATCTTGTCGCGTGTGCGCTCCCCGATCAGTTCCCTCTCGAACTGCGCGAACGAGAGCAGGATGTTGAGCGTCAGCCGCCCCAGCGACGTGCTCGTGTTGAACTGCTGGGTGACGGCCA
>Ga0187880_1004597_pt1 | contig 10100 bp, 9 predicted proteins | sample June2016WEW_19_4_FD_132998 | JGI IMG/M metagenome (GOLD analysis project Ga0187880, IMG submission 132998) | Peatland microbial communities from SPRUCE experiment site at the Marcell Experimental Forest, Minnesota, USA - June2016WEW_19_40 | ecosystem: Environmental > Terrestrial > Soil > Wetlands...
GACTGGCGGAAGTGTGTCGGAATCGAACCGACCGGTCCACCATAGGCAGACCCGCAGGATTTGAAGTCCCGGACGGACACCAGCCCGCATGCACTTCCGTTATCATTATAGCTTACTGTGTGCGGCAGATTTGTTCAGTTATTCGTGGCGGAAAGAAGAAACCGTCAGCTATCAGCCTTCAGTTACCACATTGTCGTGTTCCTGCTGATTGCTGAAGGCTGACGGCTCAAGGCCACACATTAAGAAGCCATCAGCTATCAGCCCTCAGCTTTCAGTTACAGCATCGGTATGTTCCGGCTGAGGGCCAAAAGCGAGGGCGGATAATCGGCGTCGTGTTCGCAAGAACGCGGGTCGTCATCCCGCCAGGCCTGATTCCCCGTCTTTTCCGCCCCGTCCTTGACGCGAAGCTGGCCACGGCGACGAGTGCGCCCGTGCCGTGGAGGCTTGTGGCGTTCCAACCCAGTGAGCCTATGCGCCACGCCTGTGGTATTGCGAGCCTTACGCCGACGGCCCGCCGTAAGGCTGGGACGAAATGGCCCGGAATAGTTCGAACGGCACTAGTGCGATGCGGGCTTGTCAAACTTCGCGTCATCGATGGGCACGTTATGTTTCACCTCGCTCAACTTGATGACGAAGGCGAAGTCCCCCATCGAAAAGTGCATGACGAAGGGTAGTTTGATACCATCAACCTCGCGGTAGTCGTCGAAGGTTATGCCGAATGTGACCTTGCCGTTGGGCCCTTCGCCTTCCCTTTGCGTGCGCACCAGGAATCCCGAGTCGGCGTCGAACCACATCGTCTCCGCGGCTCCATCCGGGGGAGTCGCTTCGATTGCGTAAGCGTCGTGGCCATTAACGCTTTCCTTTCCTTTAAGCGTCATTGTGGGATAAAGCCCTTTGAGCTTGATCGCCCAATAGAAGTCGGCGTCGCGCTTCATCGCCGCTAGTTCAGGTCCTGTAATATCTCGCAGGCCGCTTTGCGGGTTGTCCTCCCAGCCCACGGAGCCATTGAAACCCCGCCTAGCCTGGCCAAAATTGGGAGCGTCGGTGACCATATACTGCTTGTTTGGAGCCTTCTCATAGATTTCCTCGGCCGCCGGTCCGGGCGTCTGGTCCATCTCGAAGGTTCCTTTGGAAACCCGGCTGGTTAGCTTCTCGAGGGCGGCTTTGCCTCCTATGGCTTTGACGTACTTATCGAGAATCTGGTCCACGGAGGGCACGCCAGCTTGTGGGGTGGTCTGAGCCACGGCCGGTGTGAGCCCTGTCACGAGAACGATCAGACACATCGGAAGAAGTGTCCTCGGTTTCAGAATATTGCGCATTTTCCCTCCCTGAGTTTTGCCCGCGGGTGGCGATTACCTGCCGCTTTAACGCTGTCAAGCGATTATGAAGAGCGCCATGGGGCATACGGTTATTCCATGGATTACGGCGCAAAAGAGTCGCCGCTCACGGATTATCTCACAGCCTATGGTCGAAAAGCGCGCGTATCGCGGACACGGAGCAGCTACTTCATGTTGGTGGTGAAACTCTCAAGGCGCCCGGCCTTTTGGCCCTGTCCTTCTTGGGCACTGTGTCCTAAACTAAAGGGAAGTGGAGATTGATATGATGTCGGACAGCTTGAACCCCGTGAGACAACCTCCGCTGCACTGGTCTCAAATCTACTTGTCAGTGGCCCTGACGACGCTTGCCACACTCCTGTTGGAACTCTCCCTCACTCGCATCTTTTCGGTGGTTTTCTTCTACCACTTCGCCTTTCTGGCGATCTCGATCGCCCTGTTCGGGCTCGGAGCCGGCGGTGTGTTTTCGTACGTGGTCGCCGGGTGGCGAGGCCATCTTTTCAGCCGGCTAGGATGGCTCAGCGCCATCAACAGCCTGCTGGTGGTCTTGATGCTAGCTTTGGTGCTGGCCAAGGATCGCACCAACTTGCAACTGGCCCTGGTGTATTTCGTCGCTGCCCTGCCCTTCTTTCTGGCCGGGACGATTGTTTCTCTGGCCATTTCCGAGACTATCCAGAGGGTGGATCGGGTGTACTTCTTCGATCTGATGGGCGCGGCGGCTGGGTGTTTGGTGCTGGTCCCGCTGCTGAACCATCTGGGCGGGCCGAACACTGTGATCGCGGCGGCGGTACTGTTCGCTGCGGCGGCGGCCGTCTGGCATAGCATGGCGAGTTCCGTCTCGGGGCGCGCGACCTGCTTGGCGCTGGCACTCGGGCTGATCGCGTTCCTTGTCTACAACACCACCCATAACCTGATCGACGTCAAGTACGCCAAACAACATAAGCTTGAGAGCGAGAGCTTCGTAAAGTGGAACAGCTTTTCGCGCGTTGGGGTGACCACGCACGGATGCATCCTCATTGACGCGGATGCAGCCACGTGGATTGCGGGATATAATTTCGACCATCTCGCCGCGCGCGACCGCCACGATCTTCTAACGGCTGGGCCAGGGCTGCCTTATGTACTGCGGCCCGGGGCGAAGACCTTGATCATCGGGCCAGGCGGCGGATACGATGTTGCGCGCTGCCTCGCCTCTGGCAGCAAAGACGTCACGGGTGTCGAGATCAACCCCATCATTGCCACCACCATCATGCGGGAGAAGTTCCTTGACTGGAGCCAAGGGATTTACTTGCGTCCGGAGGTTCACATCGTTGTGGAAGACGGGCGGAGTTTCGTGCGCCGCAGCCACGAGAAGTACCAGGTGTTGCAGGCCACCTTGGTGGACACCTGGGCATCGACGGCGGCCGGCGCATTCGCGCTGGCAGAAAACAACCTCTACACCGTCGATGCGTTTCGCGACTACCTGGGCCACCTGACCGATGATGGGCTGATAGCCTTCACGCGATGGGCCTTCAATCCGCCGCGTGAATCGCTGCGGTTAGTGTCCCTGGCGATGGAGGCGCTGACCCAGACGGGCGAGCCGGAGCCGTGGCGGCACGTCATCGTGGCGCGCCAGGGACTTATAGACACGGTGCTGATCTCGCGCAAGCCCTTCTCGGAGGCCGACATGGCTCGCGCCCGCTCCGCCTTGGCTGCCGCCAACCTCTTGGCAGTTTACCTGCCTGGGGCCGTGGGCCATGGGCGCGGTTTCGAGTTCGCGGAGTTGCTTCGCAGCCCGGATGCGCTGGCCTATGAGCGCCGCTATCCGTTCGACATCACCCCAGTGACTGACAACCGGCCGTTCTTCTTCTACACGGTCCAGCCGCGCGACATCTGGTTGTTCCTGACAACCGGATCGAACGAGGCGATGGACTTCTATATGAACAAGGCTGTGCCGTTGCTGTTCAGGCTGATGGGAATCAGCGTGGTAGCGACCCTTGTGATCCTGCTGCTGCCCCCGATAGTGCTGGGCACACGCCTGCCTCGCCAGAAGGGCTTGTTGGTGTTCCTCCTGTATTTTCTATTCATCGGCGCCGGCTACATTCTGATTGAGGTGGCGCTGATCCAGAAATTCGTTCTGTTCCTTGGCCACCCCACTTATGCCCTGACGGTTGTGATCTTCTCGATGCTGACCTCGAGTGGGCTGGGCAGCTACTTCAGTCGGCGGGTGCTGAACCAGAGTGAGGTGCGCTGGGTGACAGCCCTGGGCACGATCGCGGTCCTGGTTGCGCTGCTGGGGATCATCGCCAGGTCTGTGTTGCCCATAGGTGTAGGACTGCCGCTGTGGCTGAAGATTGCTATCACGGTCCTGATGATCTCTCCTGCTGGATTTGCCATGGGGATGCCTTTTCCTACCGGACTGAAGCGGCTGGAGGAGTGGCACAAGCCGTCGGTTCGGTGGGCGTGGGCGCTCAATGCCGCATCCAGCGTGCTGGGCTCGGTAGGAGCCTTGCTGTGCGCCATTTACCTCGGATTGATACAGACACTGTTCATCGGCGGCCTGCTCTATGTGGCGGCGCTGGTTATTGTCTTGCGCCTGGGGAGCCGGGCACGCGTCGAACAGGGCTCTGCGCCTCGTCAAGTTATCGCTACACAGGCGTGCGACTGATTATCGCTCGGCTCCAAGGTTCCTAACCAGCCAGGCGGCTCTCCATCCTAAGAACGGCTTCGCGTAGGATTTGGTTTGCGACTGTGACGCCGCAGGCCACAGAAAGTCCCGCCCAATGATGAAGACCCGAGTGCGAGAGCGACGGCTGGGCTGTTTTTTGTTACCAGATTTCTTTGATACTCGTGTCATTATTTCTGATGGCGGCAGGTAATTCGGGATGGCAGAATCCGGATTTCAGAGATACAAGCGCGTTTCCCGAATCCCGAACTCTGAATCCTGGTTTTTCCTCTTGACACGAGGCCCGAGCTTTGGTAGCCTATGTGCGTTGTCGAAATTCAGCATCCTGCCAAAAACCCTGGCAACGGAGGTGCCATGGCAAGTTTTCTTGTGACCGGGGGCGCCGGGTTCATCGGGTCGGTGTTGGTCAATCGACTAGTTGAGTTGGGTCACGCGGTTCGAGTGGTGGATAATTTCAGCACCGGGTTTAGACGAAATCTCGACCATTGTCTCGACCGCATCGAACTGGTTGAAGGTGACCTGGCGGAGCTTGCGGTTTGCAAGGCCTCCGTGCAGGGCGTGGAATACGTGCTCCATCAAGCTGCAATTCCTTCGGTCCAGCGCTCCGTGCAAGACCCGATCAGAAGCCATAGTGCGAATGTCACTGCCACCCTGAACCTGCTGGTGGCGGCGCGGGACGCCCAAGTGAAGCGGTTCGTATTTGCCAGTTCCTCCTCCGTATATGGTGACACGGAGACGTTGCCGAAGGTAGAAACCATGCCCGAGAATCCCCTTTCCCCTTACGCTCTTACGAAACTCGCGGGCGAGAAGTACTGCGTCGTCTTCCATCGGATTTACGGCTTCCCGGCTGTTTCCCTCCGGTACTTCAACGTCTTCGGCCCACGTCAGGATCCCCACTCCACGTACTCGGCAGTTGTTTCGCGCTTTGTCGAAGCGGCGCTTCGGGGCATTCGCCCCATCGTCTACGGCGATGGGGAACAGTCGCGCGACTTTACTTATGTGGATGACGTGGTTGAGGCCAACATGCTCGCTTGCCTAGCGGATGGCGTGGGTGGCATGGTCTTCAACGTCGGCACAGGCGAGCGACACACTCTCAACGACCTCCTCTCTTCTCTTTCCGCCATCGTGGGACACCAGTTGGAACCCGAGTACTCAAACGCCCGGCGGGGAGATGTACGCCATTCTCAAGCTGAGATTGAAAAGGCCCGGCGCTTCTTGAGGTTCGAACCAAGAGTGAGTTTCAAAGAGGGGCTGGAACGCACGGTGGATTGGTTCCGCAAGAGTGTGAAGCCGTAACCCGCCCTGCAAACGATACGCTATTTCACCTTCAGATTTCCAGGCTTGCCCAATGGAAAACGACACCTCAGTGAGTCCGCCAACTCCCCTGCGCCTAACAGTTCCTGAGGTCAAACGGTGAGTCTTGGCGCCTACAACAAGTGACAGGCTTCCGGCCGCCGGGCGCTACGCCTGCGCCGGCTGGGATTTGGGTGTGAACGAGCAGCCCACACGCCTTTTCCCCTCCGGAAGTTGACGGCAGTAAATTCGATGCAAGGTTAGTTCAGCGTCGAGCAGGAATGGGACAGCTAGTCGAGTTGGAAAACTGTCCGGCAGGTCATAATCGTCCGTCCGCAAGCAAACGCCCCCAAAGCTTAGGTCCAGAACCCTTACGAACTTGCTCTTCGCCCCAAGACGAACTACGCCCAGCCCGCGCGCTCCTTGGAGCGGAATTCGTTCATCCTTGCGCCGCTCATGGGCGTGATCTGAGGGTCGGATTCTCTCTCCTGCCAGGCCAACGCCTGGAGAAGAAACGGACTGGGCAGGGCTACGCTGGTCGTCGCGGTCTGTCGCAGCCTCAGATTCCCGCGCGAGTCCTTCGACTTCGGACGCAGAAGCCCGAGCTGTGACGACGGCCTCCTCTTGTAGACGAGCTGCCCTTTGTTTGCTCTCGTAAAGGTTCTTGTCCGCAAATTGGAACAAGTGTGTTGCATCCTCACCATCTTGAGGAAAAATGGCGATCCCATAATCCATTCCAACCGGTGTGTTGGGAGCAAGGGGCTTGGCATATGTTTCGAACTTCCCCGCGATTCGTTCAGCCAACGCCTCGGCACTAGACTTCTCCGCTTGAGGAAGAAGGATGGCGAACTCATCGCCGCCAATCCTGCAAGAAACGTCAGAGCCGCGAATGGTTTCATCGCTGGCACGAGCCACACTGCGCAGAATCTCGTCTCCCGTGGCATGTCCGTAAGTGTCATTCGCAATCTTGAACCTGCGAAGGTCCAACAAGAGCAATGCGAACGAGGTCCCGTAACGACTGGAGCGATTGATCTCCCGACCCAGGTGTTCTTCAAACATGCGGCGGTTCTTGAGCCCGGTAAGCGGGTCCGTGGCGGCGTTGTGACGCAACTTCTCAAGCTCTTCGTATTCCAACAAAATGGGTTTCCGCAGCAGGTGTAATTCGCCAAAGTAGTCCACCGCCGCTGTCCTCAGCGAGGATGGGCGGCCGAGTTTTTCCGTCAACTCGCTTCGGTGGGCTAAGATCTTTTCCCAATGGACGATGCTCTCCTTCTCGGTTACCTCCACGCTGGTAAGGCCCTTCAGGAGTGTCTGCAAGAAGGCCCCTTGGGCGCCCGGGCCAAGCTGCCTCAAGTTGTCAACAATCAGTTCCAGCAAATACTCCGAGCTTCCCTCGAAGTCGATGGCCATAAGGGCTTCTTCATTCCGAACCTCTCCAGCCCTTGGCAAAGGTCTTTGGGAGCTCGCCGAGGTCTCCTTGTTGTCGTCTAACACCCTGTCTTCCACAGCTTCACCAGCGCACACACCTGCCATGCTCACGATGCACTTCCCACCATGAACCAATGACTTCCAAGCTTGAATTCCAGATGACTTATTCGGGGGCAGGAAATTCGCCAGACCATGACCACTGGGCACGCCTTCTGCAACATTCGGGGTACAATTCAGATTAGGAGATTGCTTCGAATGGTTGCAAGTGGAAAATGATGGGGTTACTCCAATCGACACACTGTGTTTACCAGAAGGTTAGCTCCACCTCGGGAGTCCCTGGCCCTCCAATCCGAGCAAACGGGAAAACCCAAGTCCAGCTTTCAGCCAACTCGAGCGAAACGGTTCTGGATTTGCCGGACGGCAACGAGAGAGCCTTTGATTCGGCTCTGTGACCTCCTGACGGGACCTCACCTTGATGATCCCCAAGGATCAGGCACTGCAAGGCCGCGAATTATTTCGAGTGCGCAGGCGAAACTTGGGGCGAGGGAGCATCGCGCCGCTGGTTACTCAAAATCACTTATAATATGTGCCTGGCCTGCACTAAGAAAGGAAAGGAGAGCAAATGATGTGTTACGGATTCCTTCATTGTCACACTGGCGGCTCGGATAGCCGCATAGGGACGCCGCGACTTGGAAAGCTGCTCCTGGTAGCGATCGTGCTTTTGGCCGGAGCAGCCCCCGACCACGCTTTGTGCGTTTCACCGGTTGACGTCCCAGTCATCAGAGGCGACCTGGGGCCCTGTTCGGCAGACTTCACGGTCCTGGACAGCAATAACAAACCTCTTTATGACGCCAAGATCCACGTTACAATTCTTTACGGCTTCATGAACAAACGAAAATCCGACCTTGAAATCGGCACCAATAGCGACGGCAAGGCGCGCATCGAGGGGTTGCCTGACAAACTCAAGAAGCCGCCGCTGGAGTTCAAGATCCGGGGCGGCGATTTACGAAAGTCTGTCATGCAAGATCCCGCCACTGATTGCCATGCGAGTTTCAATGTCCAACTCGGGAGCCCGTAAGCCCACGTCGCCCGGAGGATAGGCTCTGGCAGAGATCATTCACTTGTAAACACGAAGATATGGCGAAAGTGTATAAAATAGACATGGGACAATTCGACACTGCGCCAGTAAGTCTTGTTGACAGGCCCATCAAATTTCGATGAAGATAAGATATATGGGAGTAGAACTAAGCAACCATGCGGGGCGTGCAGCCCAGGCCACTGCATGTCGTTTGGTAGTCCGGAAGGAAAAGGGCTCATCTGAAATCTTACAATTCGTAATCGCAGGGTTGGAAATCGGCCAGCAGGTTGTGATCGTAGCCGGCCCGACCTGCTTAAACGATGTTGCGCGCGGCCTGAGTGAGAATGGGTTAAGGCCGGACGTATCTTTGCATAGCGGGCGTTTGGTGTTTCTGACCGCTCCGGAGTGCCTCAACGAACTTTTAAGAGCAGGCGATCCACTCCAGAGAAGTCCGTTGCACCTCCACGGAACAGTCATGCGATGGGTTACCGACTGGTCGTGGGCCTTATCCAAAGGCGACGGGCTCAACGTCATTCGCGATTACCAACGCCGACTTCATGACTTTGTTCGTCCCCTCAATGCCATTTCACTTTGCACCGTGCATTGCGAAAAGATCGGACGGGCATCGCTGTTGGCGCTTTTGGCAGACCACCGTCGCGCCATGCGCGCCAGACAACCTCTCCAAACCTTGCAGCGCGCCGCGCACGCCTACGATCTGACTGGCCGCGCCAGGGTGTGATTCAGGCTCAGCCGGCGCGTGTCCCACAAAGCAACTGCTCCAATCGACTCTGCCGGACGAACGAGAAATCGGATCAGTCGTTCTTGACCGCTGCCGGGAGGCGCATTCCTTTTCACGCCAGCAGCGGCCCGTCTGGCCACCGCTTGGCTTGTCCAGCGTTGCTGTCGTGCTCTTCTACGTGCCTCCAGAAGGCTCGCCCGATCTGCTCATGACTCCGTTTTCCGGCGAGCGAAACTCGCAGGGGGTGATCTCCCAACTTGGGATTGTCAACCACCAGGCGGCCTTGCGGGCTCGCCTGCCCTTTGAAGATGTCGTCCAGATAGACTTGTGCATTCGGCGAAGTTTGGATGAGGATTTGCGCCGGCTTCGGCGCGGCTGGCTTCTTGCGCGGGGGCGTTACGTCTGGGCGAATTTGGGCGTAAGCGCACAGGACATTGACCAGGACCAGATCAGAGCCAAAGGCCAACAGTCGAAGTTTGGCTGCGGCTCTTCCCCCACCTATGACCTACCACGTGAAACCTGCCCTTCCCCACCTACCACCTACGACCGACTACCTCCTTTGTTTTCAACAACATTCCCGCTTTCAACGCGTAACTACCTTTGTTTTCTATAACATTCCCGGCTTGTGCCCGCCTCTGGACAGCCGGTCCTTTGTTTTCAATAACATTCCCGCTTCGTTCCCTCACTTTTCGAAATTACTACAGCTTCCTCTTTCACCGAGGAGGACGACATGTCGTCCCTTGCAGTCTCCTGAATCCCGAATCCTGTTCTTCCCCCACCTACCACCTACGACCCACAACCTACCTCCTTTGTTTTCAGCAACATTCCCGCTTTCAACGCGTAACTACCTTTGTTTTCTGTAACATTCCCGGCTTGTGCCCGCCTCTGGACAGCCGGTCCTTTGTTTTCATAGACATTCCCGCTTCGCTCCCTCAAAAAAAGAATTCTTTTTCAAGATTGGTAGGCTTTCTTGAGGCTCTCCAGGACATCGTCGCGTAATTCCTTTGCATCGAACGGTTCGATTGCGCCCGTCTCGCGGCAACGTCCTGAGATCACGGATAACCGCTTTCGCCTATGCGCGCTAAGGACAAATTGAGCGAGTGATGTTGGGACGCCCATGAGGGGCACGGCTCCCACTATGCGAAAGCCGAGAGCAAAGTGTGATGCGCCGGCAAAGTTGCTCACACACGTAGGCTATCATAACTCCTATCGCCTGTCAATAGACGGAATGTCCACGGGTGTGCGACGCAGAAGTGACGCTTCGGCAATTTCCTCGTCTGGAGCGTGTTTCCGAGCGTATTAAGTGCGCCAGGAGAAGGTCCGGAGGGCCGATCCCGCCCTGCGGGATGCTGCTGGTCACGTAATGAAGATGATTGCGGCCGTAAAAATGCCGCAGCCGAGGCATGAGAAGATTCTACCTCAGCCTCAAGCGGCATCAACATGTCGCAGACATCACAAACCGACGTCTGCGCCACGCATTATAAAAGGGCGCCCCTTTCGTAGTAGGCTGAGGTTGTTCGTAGTCATTGGACAACCTTCCTCTAGAGAAAGGAGCACCCCATGAAC
>Ga0187880_1004598_pt1 | contig 10099 bp, 8 predicted proteins | sample June2016WEW_19_4_FD_132998 | JGI IMG/M metagenome (GOLD analysis project Ga0187880, IMG submission 132998) | Peatland microbial communities from SPRUCE experiment site at the Marcell Experimental Forest, Minnesota, USA - June2016WEW_19_40 | ecosystem: Environmental > Terrestrial > Soil > Wetlands...
ACCCATACTTATCGGTGCTCGCGCCGTTGCCTTGAGCGGCGGGGTGGTCACACCGTCCACGGACCTCCCAAGCGAACTGGTAGTAAGGTTCAGCCGGTACCCGGGTCTGGCGGGCGAGATACGTAGGCCCGGGTGCAGGTTCGCGAGAGTGCCGCCTTCCAGGCAGGTTGGCGGGGTCAGAATCAAACTCCACTACCTCATCAGGTGCTGAGCCAACTGAAGCACGCTGCCACCGAGCACCCCTGCGCCTGCATGCAACAGAGGGCCACCTAAAGAGCGGAGAGCGCCGCCGACTACCTTCCGCTTGGGACTTGGCGATTTGATTTGAGCGTTGATGGTTGCGATCTCGGTGTCGAACACGGCGCGATCCTTGTCATGGACGGTTACCTCGTTCAGTTGACAGGCTCGTCGAATCTCAGCCACGAGGACCTCAACCTGGCGAATCTCTACCACTGACAGAAATGTGGTCTCGCGCCCTTCATCCTCAACCGAGTCGATCCCGGCAGGACTTATGCCGATCTGTCCGCCAATAGCACGCCACTCCGCCAGATGATGAGCAACAAGCCACTGGGCCACATTGGCCTGCTCGTTAACGTTTTCGATGCCGACTGATTCGGCTACCACACGGAAGTCCAGCATTGATGTGCTCGGAGACTCCGCCGTTGCGTCGTACAGTGCATACAGGAACTTACGCCATAGCTGGTCCCGATCTGCAACGGTAGACACTGGGTCCTCCCTCGAAAGACCAATCTCCCACTCACGTCACGCGGGCCGGAACTGATGGCCCGCGCAGCTTTGGTCCGCTCCCTATCAACTGTCGCTCCGCCCAGCACCATGGCGCGCAATCTCACTGGCTCTCACGAAGCCCGAACCGTTAGCGCTGTCAGCCTGAGTATCGACCTCTGCCTAGCCGCGCTTGAGGGTGGTGAATCAAGCGTTGGTCAATCACCTACGTTCCACTCTGACGCTGAGACTCGGGTGGTCGCCTGCGAGTGGCGGCAATAGGTGCGACAACAACTGCTCTGCCGCGATTGCGGTGCGAACCAGACCGGCTGGCCGAATCTGTGTCCACCCGGTCTGTTGTTTGCAGCGTGCGCGGTCGCGAAGCACAGATCGCGGAATCAGGAGCAGCGTACCTACTCTGGAGCTCACCCATAAGTCTCTCGTGGACACAGCCAACGTGCCTCACGGCGATGCTCGACGAGGACGCCCGCGAACCGCGGCTCCACTCGTCGGGTGCCGGGCGTGAAACGCTCATTCCGTACGTCTTCCAGTAGTTCCCCGGGCTTTCCGAAAGGACTCCAATGCGGGTAGTCAACGGTTGCCCTCTGATAAAGGGTGCGGGCAGCAGCTCGTTCGGTCGCTAAACTACCGGCTCCGCAACACAATGAGGCATGGGGGGAAGACGAATGAAAATTCAACGTGGCTTAATAGGGGTCGCCCTGCCAGCGGTCCTCGCACTCGGGCTGATCGCTGCGATCGGCAATCCTGCTGGGGCGGGGGAAAAGCCAAGGGCAGCCAGCACGCTCTACGTTGCGCCCCTTAGGGGCCGGGCGAAGCTTCCAGCCGTTTGCGTGACCGCGAAGTTCAGCAATATCAATGCTGCTATCAAGGCTGCAGCCGTCGGTGACACCATTACGGTCTGCCCGGGAACCTACAGAGGCTCGGCGTCCATCACGGTGAAGTCCAAATCCGGGAGCATCAGGATTACAAGCGGTGCCCTCATAGAGACGAGGATTCATCTCGTCGGCATGGCGGGGGCGGTCATCAATGCCACTGGGCTCGTCAATGCCATCACGCTCTTCGGCCCGGGCGCGGCGGGCGCAAGCGTGCGCGGCTTCACCGCTGAGAATGCGATCGGTGAGGGGATTCTCGCGGCGGGTACCGCCGGGGTCACGATCTCGAACAACACCGTCGTGCACAACGACAACGGCACCTCGAAGAGCCCCTGGCCCTTCTGCACGGCGAGCGGGAACGTCCCGAACGACTGTGGCGAGGGCTTGGGTGTTCTCACCACGTCGAGCTCGATGATCAAGGACAACACCATCGAGTTCAACTCGGGTGGCATCCTCATGTCCGACGACCTCGGCCCGACGAGTCACAACACGATCGAGGGCAACCTCGTCGAGGACAACGAGTCCGACTGCGGCATCACAATCGTCGGACACAACGCGGGCGGCGCCAACGCGAAGGGCGTCCCGCAGCCGAGTGTGGGGGGCGTCTTCGACAATCTCATCACCGCCAATCTGGTCATCAGCAACGGTACGACGAGCGAAGGTGGTGGCGTCCTCTTAGCGGGCGCCGCCTCCTACAACAACACCATCACCGACAACGAGATCACCGGAAATGGCCTGGCCGGTGTGACGATCCACGAGCACGGCGTCGATGCCCTGAGCGGAGACGTCATCAGCGGCAACTGGTTTGGGACCAACGACATCACCGGCGACCCAGGCACGCCGGACCAGGTCACGACAGGCGTATTCGTCGAGCGTGACAGCCCGAAGTTTCCGACCGTCTACATCACCGTCAAGAACAACACGATCGCGTGGGATGTCATTGGCATCTACGACATCACAGGAGCCCGCGGCCTAACCCAGAGCGGCAACAAGTTCCTCCATGTCAAGGAGGGCGTGAAGCTGTGACTTGAGACCTGGCACCTGGCCAGGTCGCAGCGCGCCGCCCCCGCAGGAAGCTCGTTCGCCGGGCAGAACTGTGGGGGCGGTTCGCGTCATAGAGAGGCACCAACCAGCTCAAGGCGCCGGTGCAAGCTCATCTATGAGCCGCCACAGCATGTCCACGTGCCGCTCCGCGGTCCAGGTCCCGCCGACGCAGCACCGGATGACGTAGCGGCCCGCGAGCTTCGTATGGCTGAGAAAGACACGGCCGGTGGCGTTGAGATCCGAGAGCAGCTGCTCGGACACATCGTCACCCCCGACGTGCCTGAAACACGTCAGGTTCAACACGGGTGGGGCGGACAGCTCGAAACGAGCATCGGCGTTCACAAGTGCCGCGAACCGACGCGACAGTCGCACATGCTCGCGAACGTGCCGTCGCAACCCCTCGCCGCCGTAGGAGCGAAGCACGAACCACAACTTGAGCGCCCTGAAGCGCCGGCCCAGCGGCACTTGCCAGTCCCTGTAGTCGATCACCGCGCCGGACTCGCTGGCGTCATTGCGCAGATACTCGGGCGTGATTGAAAGGGCATCGATAAGGCTGGCCCGATCGGCGACGTAGAAGCAGTCGCAGTCGAAGTTGGTGAGCAACCACTTGTGCGGGTTGAACGCATAGCTGTCGGCGAGCTCGAGCCCGTCGTGCTGGCTTCGCAGCTCCGGGCAGACCGCCGCGGACCCCGCCATGGCGGCGTCGACATGGAGCCAGAGCTCTTCGGCACGGCACACCTCGCCGATCGCCCTTATGGGGTCGAAACCCATCGAGGAGGTGGTCCCGGCAGTGGCGACTACCCAGCACGGCACAAGGCCGGCTCCCCGGTCGGAACGGACGGCCGACTCGAACGCGGCCGGGTCCATCGCGAACGTGTCGTCCGTCGCGATCAGGCGTATGTGGCCCGGAGAAAAGCCCGCGACGCGGGCGCCTTTTTGCACAGACGAATGGGCCTCCTCCGAGGCGTACACGCATAGGTCGGCGATGGCAGCACCCGCACGGACCGCCCGTTCTCGCGCTGCGAGCAGTGAGCACAGTGTCGCTGATGACGCACTGTCTTGGATCACGCCGCCACCCTCGGCGCCCGAGCGGAGGCGAACCGGCAATCCGAGCAACTCGACCAGCCAGTCCAGCACGACAGTCTCGATCTCTGTGCAGGCCGGGCTTGTCGCCCACACCATCCCGTTGACTGCGAGCCCTGCCGCGACAAGCTCGCCGAGGATCGCCGGCGGTGACGCGTTTGCGGGGAAGAAGCCGAAGAACCCCGGTGACTGCCAGTGCGTCGTGCCCGGCAGCACGATCCTGTCGAGGTCGCCAAGAAGGGCGTCGAACGGCTCGGGCTGCTCCGGGGCAGAGTGCGGGAGCATCGCCGCGATCTCGCCCGGCGCCGTCCGCGCGACCACCGGGTAGCCCTCAACATTGGACAGGTAGTCCGCGACCCAGTCGATCGTCCGATGGCCGTGATGCCTCAGGTCCTCTGGAGTCACTAGGAACGATTCCGGGCCGGTCATCGCCGAGATCCTACGACGGGCGGCAGTGCTGCTGGCTCGAGCCGGAACGGCGGCGGGCACCTCGCTCGGAACTCAGGACTTTCGCCTCTTACACTTTGTCAGCGACGATTGAACCATGATCGATGGGATCCCAGATCTCGAGGGAGGTGCCACGATGGATGTGAAGGTCGGAGATCATCTCCTGGTCCGGGGCCACACGGTTGCCAAGCCCGACCGGACCGCAGAGGTCCTGAAAGTGCTCGGCGCGGACGGCGGTCCCCCCTACCAGGTCCGTTGGACCGAAGACGGGCATGAAGGACTCTTCTTCCCAGGGTCCGACGCGTTGGTCGAGCACGTGACCAAGAGGGCTCCGAGGCGCGGGAAGTAACCGCCGCGGCGCGTCAGCCCGGCCCGAGCACCGAGTCCAGCACGGCTAGCTCCCGCACGCCCACGAGGCCGAGGTCCGTGATCGCGTAATCCGGTATGGAAGTGATCTCGAGGAACATCAAGTAGCCGAATGCCGACGGAAGCTCGCAACCGAGCCCTCTGGCGGCGGCGTCCAGCCGGGCCTCCGCCACGGCCATGGTCTCGACATCGATGTCGGCCACGATGCCACCGACCGGCAGCGCCAGCGTCTCGAGCACACTGCCGCGGTCCACGACCGTGAGACCGCCTCCCATGCTGATCACCTCGTTTATCGCCAGGGCCATGTCGGACGGGTTCGTGCCGACGCAGATGATGTTGTTGTCGTCCGGGGCGGCGCTCGTGGCAAGCGCCCCCGAGCGCAGACCGAAGCCGCAGACCACGGCGACCCCTACGGTCCCCGTCTTTCCGTACCGCTCGACCACGGTCACATAGAGCGCGTCCTGGGTGACGTCCGGCTGCACCACGCCGTCGACCACCGTCAGGACGACGTCGCGCCGCCGGCGGACGAAGGGGACCTCCCGGTCCATGTCCATGGCAAGCACCCTCACAGGCGAGCCGAGGGTCGTGCTCAGCCGGATCTCGGTTGGGTCGATCGGCCCTCGTTGCATCGTGTTGAGCAGGGCTGGGCCGCGCGAGGGCGCACGCGGCGGGCGGGACGTGCGCCGGCCTTCGGCTACCGGGATCCCTTTGGAGATCACTCGTTCGACGACGAAGCTTGCCGGGTCGTCCACGACCACCACGTCGGCAAAGCGCCCCGGGCATATGGATCCGACCAAGTGATCGATCCGGTACATCTGCGCCGTGTTGATGGTCGCCATCTGGATCGCGGTGACCGGCGCTACGCCGGCCTTCACGGCCATCCGCACGAGCCGGTCGAGGTGCCCGCCGCCGAGGATGCTGGTCGCGGTGACATCGTCGGTACAGAAGCCGACCCGGCCGGGATTCGCGCCCAGGCGCGTCACAACCTGGATGTTCTCCTCCATGAAATGGGCGACGGCCGATTCGCGGACCATCACGTACATGCCCGCGCGCATCTTCGCCAGGACCTCTTCGGCGCTGTAGCTCTCATGATCCAAGCGCACGCCGGCCGCGGCCAGCACACCGATCGTGGCCTCGCTTGCCATCGGAGCGCAGCCGAAGACCGGCAAACGGTTCCGGGCAGCCATCTCGATCACCTCGAGCACATCCGGGTCACGGTTGGTGATGAACTCGGTTACGGTCTCCCAGACGCCGAAGCAGTCATCCCACTTCTGTGCGATCTCGTGGGTATCAGGACCGAGGCGGAACCCGACGTTCGTCTCCGGGATCGTGTACGGCACCTTGTAGGGGGCCGCCCAGAAGACCTTCAAGGGGCTGGCTGCGGCCTCGGAGAGCGCGTCCCTCACACCGTCAAGGCCCGCCACCGCGAAGGTCTGGTCGAGGCCCGACACAACGCTTGTCGTGCCGTAGCGGACCACCGCATCGGCGAACATCGTGATCGACAGCTTGCTGCACTCGATGTGCAGGTGGCCGTCGATGAGGCCAGGGACGAGGTAGCGGCCGCTTACGTCGATGACGGCAGTGTCCGGTCCCATCTGCGGTCCGACTTCGCCGACCGCCGCGATGAGGTCGCCGGCCACCGCCACATCCGCCGGATAGATCTCGCCCGTCGCCACGTTGACCAGTTGTCCGCCTCGGAGCACGAGGTCGGCCTTGCGGACACCCTCCGCGGCATCGATCTTCTCCCGTAGTTCCACGTGACCTCCTTGGCCTGTGTTCTCAGCGAAATCGCGACCCTGCCTTCGGGCCTGACAGCACCCGAGGGCACGATACTCGCCCACTGCATTGGCTGGTCTTCCGGCCCCTGCCACACAAGCTGCGCCGAGTTCAGATGAAGAACTTCCCGCCATGAGCGCACACGAACAAGGCGGCTTCGACGAACAAGACAACCCAGGGCGGAGCTGTCGTCATAGTGCTGCCGCGAACACGGCGTGCAGTTCGTCCGTGTTCAGGTCAATCGGGTTGCCCTTGGTGCTGCTCGCCCGGAGCGCTCTCTCGACAACGTCGTCAGCGTGTTCTCGTGTCAGGCCGTAGCGGGACAGTTTGGGTATCCCCAGGAGCCTCACTGTCTCTGCGATCCAGGCGCTGCCCTGCTCGATCGTGGCGTCGGCACGACCAGTGAGCAGCCGGGCTGCCTCTTGATACCGGACCAGAGCCTGGCTGTCTGGCTGCCGGGCTCTCAGAGCCTTCACATTGGCATCGAAGGTCGCCACCAACAGCGCGGCACACGCAATCCCGTGCGGCACATCCACCGTCCCGCCGATGACGCCGGCCAGGCCGTGTACCGTGCCCAACTTCGCGTTAGCCAGTGACAGCCCACCGAGCAGGCTGCACAACGCCATGTCGGTCCGGGCGACCAGGTCGTTGCCATCGGCATAGCCCCGGCGCAGGCCGGCGGCCGCCCGGCGCAGGCCCTCGCTTGCCAGCGCGTCGGTCATCGGGGTGGCGCGGATGGAGACAAGGGGCTCGAGACACTGGGTCAGCGCGTCCATCCCACTCGACGCAGTCACCCCGGGCGGGGAGCTCACCGTGAGAAGTGGGTCCACCAGCGCCAAAGTGGGGAGCATCAGGGGGCTCCGCAGGCTCGCCTTCAGTCCGTGCTCCGGTGACGCGAGGACCGCGTTCGGGGTCACCTCCGCTCCCGTGCCAGCTGTCGTGGGCAGGGCGATGCACGGTGCCGACGGCTTGTCGATGGCACGACCCTCCCCGACGACCTCGAGATAGTCGAGAGGGTCTCCGCCATTGCCGAGCAGCATCGCCAGGGCTTTGCCGAGGTCCATCACGCTACCGCCACCTACGGCGATGACGAGGTCCACTCCCCCGTCGCGCGCAGTTGCAACTGCTTGTCGAGCGAGCTCCACTGTGGGCTCACGATGGACCTCGAACGTCGTGAAAGGCACTTCGAGATCCTGCAGAAGGCCGCGATGCCGTCCAGGTTCTGCACCGGTACACACCAGCGCGCGCGATCCCAGCCGTCGGGCGAGCGGCGCCAGCTCCTTGGACCGGCCGACCCCAAAAACAATCCGGCCGGCGGTCGCGAACTCGAACTCAGTCGATGGCACCGGAGGTCGAACCTCTACTTCTCACTGGATCGGTCGGTCCGATCGCTGCATCAGCCGCTCGCCTGGCCATAATAAGCGTGGCTTCCGTGCTTACGGAGGAAGTGGCGGTCGACAAGTTGCGAAGTGATCTGGCCGAGGTCCGGGCTCAACTCCAATGAGAGCTGCGCCATCCGGGCCACCTGCTCCACGACCGCGGAGTGAAGAACCGCACGCGAGGCGTCGCGTCCCCATGTGAAAACTCCGTGCGACGCGACAAGCACGGCAGGCACTTCGTCCGGGTCGAGTGACTCGAACGTCTCGACTATGACGCGTCCCGTTTCTCTCTCGTAAGCGCCGGCTATCTCTTGGGCCGTCAAGTCGCGACTGCACGGCACCGCACCTTTGAAGTAGTCAGCGTGCGTGGTTCCGAAGCACGGTATCGGCCGGTGAGCCTGCGCCCAACTCGTCGCGCACGCCGAGTGCGTATGAGCGACGCCGCCCACTGTTGCGAACGACCGGTAGATCTCGAGATGTGTCGGAGTGTCCGAAGATGGCTTGAGCCCCTCGAGATGTTCACCTGAATCGAGCGCGACAACCGTCATGTCGTCCGGAGACAACTCTCCGTAGGGCACGCCGCTCGGCTTTATCACGACAAGACCCAGGTCTCGGTCGATCCCGCTGACGTTCCCGAAAGTGTCGAATACAAGGCCGCGCTCGACAAGCTCGAGATTGGCCGTTCGCACGTCTCGCTTTAGGGCGGCGATCATCAGCTGCTCCTCCAATGCATCGGCAGCCAACAGTAAACGACAACAAGCCGCCAACGCGCCAGGCGGGACGGGCCCTTGAACAATCCGGCGCCAGGCATCGACAACCCTTGCGCGAACGTGCCGCCTCTGCGGCGACCGTTACGTGTGTGCTACCACCCGCTCACCAGCCCTCACCTCTCCGCTCACCCGGTCGACTGGCCAGCTTTGCGCCTCGGGCGACATCCGGGCTACCGCGCTGGATGGACGACAACTTCAGGCGACGGTCAACTCATTTCCGCCGGGTCGCCGTGCAGAGACTTGGCCTTCTCGCCTCAAGGCCGTGACACCTTCATGGGTGGGGACCCGTGCTTTTTCAGCCAGACGTTGTGGCTTATCGCGACATTCAGAATGACCACGATGGGCAACGGAATGAAGAACGCCATAGCCAAGGGGATGAACAGCACGATGGTCAGCACGATGAATGAACCCCAATGCCACCACTTCGGCCCGACGACGAAGCCGAACACGACGACAAGCGCGAAAAGCACCACGCCGATCAGGGTTGCACCTTCAGTTCTCGACATCGCGGCAATCATCGTGTCCCCGATCTCCCGGCTTCCCAGCCCATGGCCGCCTGTACGTCAATGGTCTCGCAGTAGTCCCTCAACACCTCCTGCCTTCTCCTCTGATTGTCGGCAGTCGTCCGCCCAGCAAACAGAGGCAAAAGACCCGACCAGGAGGACTACAACGCGAACACCGGTCCAACCACGCCGATTCACGAATGCCGGTCCGCTCCGCTCCAGCGCCCACGACGGGAGCTGGCCGGGGCTCCCTACCTGGAGGCGTTCCAACCATGACCGCGAAGCAGACTTCGCCGAGCCCTTCTTCAATCTGACAGAGCCGGCCGCCCACGTTCTGCATCTGACCGACTTCTCTCAGTGGCAGCCCAACCTGTCGGACACTTTTCGTATTTACCTGACCCCTCTGAGTGAGAGAATGACTACTGCAAGCCAGCCTTTAGCGCCGTCGCATGTCGTCATTGGGAAGTTCTGCCTCTCCATCGAAATAGACCTCTGGATAGACATGGCAAATCACAAGCACGACATTATGAAACTGCAACAAATGAAGAGTTGACTGGCGGAAACGATGCTCTATTATTCACTGCAGCAATTTGATCATGTCAGATTGCCGACAAATAGCAGGGGTCCTTGTACCGGATCCCCGGCGCAAGGGGTATGTGCCCCACTTGGGTCTCTAGGGAAACCTGGATTTCCATCAGTGGGGTGCCAAGAGAATTGCGAGGAGCTCATTGTGCATGTTCAAACGCGGAGACATTCCGCTTTAATGCTGCTGCTGGTACCGATCTTCGCCATCGGCAGCAGCGCCTTGGTGGCTGGAACCGCAGCTAGCGCAGGCGCGACGGCAAAGAAAGCCATCAACCCAACAGTCAAGATTTGCGAGGTTGCCCCTGGGGCATTCCGCTTCGCTCTGAACGGAAGCGTGGTGTCCTTCAAGGGCTCGTGCGGAGTTTTCACGGCCAAGATCGGGGTCAACCACGTATCTGAGGTTTCGGCGCCGGCGATGTACCGGAGCGTTTCCTCCATCTCGGTGAGCCCGGCCACGGCCAAGGTGAGCTCGTCTCTCAAGACTGCGACCGTCGCCGTGAGGCTTGCGGCAGGTGAGTCCGCGACCGTCA
>Ga0187880_1004601_pt1 | contig 10092 bp, 8 predicted proteins | sample June2016WEW_19_4_FD_132998 | JGI IMG/M metagenome (GOLD analysis project Ga0187880, IMG submission 132998) | Peatland microbial communities from SPRUCE experiment site at the Marcell Experimental Forest, Minnesota, USA - June2016WEW_19_40 | ecosystem: Environmental > Terrestrial > Soil > Wetlands...
GCCCACTTCGACGGCAGGACCGCCGCCGCGGCAACAACCGGTCCGGCCAGCGGACCGCGTCCGGCTTCATCCACACCGGCGACCCGGGCCATGCCCTGGGTCCACAGCACGCGCTCGAACTCGAAGCGGTCACAGAGCTTTGCGGTCATGGATGATTTGTTCATGCGTCAACTCGCTTGAAGCCCCTTCCTCGTTTGCTAAAATGGTGTCGCACGAAGGACAAAGAATGGCTTTGATGTCATCAACCAAACGCCCGCAATGCGGACACTTCCTAGTCATATAATAATTTTCCTTTAAAGCCGCGCATTTTGAGTGCGAACAGTCATTAGTTTATCGTGTTTACCAAAACTTGTCGCCTTGATTTTTTGCGTGCAAAAATCCATGTTCATCCCTGTTCATCCGTGGTAAAGAAAAACCATGAAAATCGAATCCCTTCACATTGGCATGCGGGTGCGGCACCAGCAATACGGCAGCGGTGTCGTCAAGGCTTTGAACGAACTCACCGCGGAAATTCTATTTGACGGCGGCGACAAGCGCACCGTCGCGCCGGATGCCGCCGGCCTCGAGCTCGCCGAACCGCAAGCCGCCGTCAGCGGCTTGAACCTGCCGCTCAAACAATTTATCGAACAAACCGTGGATGCCACCGTGGTCAGGCTCGGCCTGGAAAAACCGGATGCCGTGATTGAAAAACTCGGCCTGCGCTGGCAGGGCGGCAGACTGGTCATGCATCCCGCCGACCCGGCGTTGCAGCCCAAGGAAGTGCCGCTGGAAACCTTCTTCCACAAAATCGTGATGGTGCGGAACAACCTGCGCGTGCTGGAACAGAAAATCAACGGTCACGAAAAGCTCACCGACGGCGAAAAAGTCGAGCTGCAGCAATACATCACGCGCAGCTACGGTTCCCTGACCACATTCAACGTGTTGTTCAAGGAAAAGGAAGAACAGTTTTGATTGGCTTATGTAGGTCCATTACCTGAAAGTGGCTTTTGGGCGCGTTTTGCAGCAGCATCGATTAATTGCTTTGCCTGATTCACTCGGTGTTTCGGAGAATCTGGCATTTGAATAACGTGTTCGCAGTCGGCGATTGCCTTCTCAAATTCACCCCTTTTACTCAAGCATTTGCCTCGGTTACTTCCCAATTTCTCAACTGGCTTGCCGAGCCGTAGCTCGGAGCGTACGGTTAGTCGTCGGTCTTGAGCCCGCCTACGTGCTTCGCACTACGGCGCGGCAGCCTTCGTCCTCGCTTCGCTGCGGGCGAAGGCTGGTGCGCGCTGCAGGGTTTGAACCTGCAAACAGGGTGTTCTCATCATTATTCATAGTTGCCTTTTGTTATACAATCTTACCCACGGTTATACGCACATCGCCTTGTATTTGCAAGACAATTATGGCAATTATGAGTAAGCATGGGTAGAAAATCCTGTGCGGATTTTGTGCGCCATCGGGTGGTTGTGCGGAATTGTGCGGAGGCGGAATCCTGTGCGGAATCTGTGCGCGGCAGCATTGGGCCGCTTTCCGCCTGAAAACGCCCCCTGACCGGCTTTGTGGCGCGACGTGCGGCAATGTGGGCGAAGATGGCCTTTACCGCGAAATGGCGAGTCAAGCGCGCCCCCGACCCGCAGAAGCGATTATCAGGGTAACGCCGGGGCAAAAGATTCACCGCCCTGCTACGTCCGCGCAAGCGAGTTGGTCAGAGCGGGGTTGACGACTTGGAAAAAGCTGGAAGCAGCAAAAAAGGTTCTGCCTTCGCAGCTGCAAAAGACATCCACTAAAAAGTGGCTGCTGGGCCGTGCCAGTTGAACCATTTTCCTCCCTGCTTCGCTACGGGCGCAGGTGCGCGGAGCGCGTGGCCGGTTTGTTAGCCCGCGCCAAGCATAAACCGACCAAGCCTCACGCGCGCGCAAGGGCTTTAGCCGGGGCGGCGTTTAATTGCGGGGGCAATTCGGTGGGGTTTGGTTGGTGGGGCGTTAATCGCCGGTTAATTAACCGGCTGGCGTTATTGGCTTGGGCTTATTGCTTGGCTATTGGGTCGGCTTATTGTTTGGGGCGGCGGTGTCAACGATCTGGTTTTGGGTTAACCCGTTGCGGCTGTTTATGTTGTGCTGCTGTGGCGAAATTCAAAGCAATTTCAGTTTTGGTGTTTGGGCTGGGGTGCCAATTGGGGGTGGTGGCAGGGCGGTCAATGCCGCCCGCCTGAGCGCGATTCCGGTCGTGTTGCTCTTGGTCGCCATTGTGGCTGTTCCATTGCTCATTGTGACTGCCAAGGGAGCGGGGAGTGGCATCGTGTTTATTACTGGAGCCGCGTCCATCACCGTTTTATGCCTTTCATCGTCTGGTCCTTTCTTGCGGCCCAGACTAACACATCAGGTCGCCCGAAAAAGTGAAGTCACGTCAACCCCCAGCTTGAGCTGCTGGATACGGACTTGCGTTTCAGAGTTTGGGAGCGTAGTTGTTTTCATGGCATGGTTGAGTTTGGTTTTCATACACTAAAGTTATCGCCTGTCGCGACCTCAGACTCAACTCATGCCTTCTTTGGATCATTAGCCATATATGTCTCCGAAGCTTGTATCGCTTCTCAAGAACCTCCGAGCCTCAGAGCCGCTGCATCTCGAAGTGGGTCTCCGCATGATGAAGGCTGCTGACGGTGCCGTTTTTCCCGTTGACATGCTGGCGTGGGCCGCCCTTAACAGGTCAGCCAACCTGATACCGGGATTTGCGTCGCTCATCGAGACGCGGAATTTCATTGCCGCCGCTCCGCTGCTAAGACTACAGATTGACAACTGCTTGCGTTTTTATGGAATTTACATTGTCAGCAAACCGCATGACTTCGCTAGTGCAGTCTTAAAAGGCGAGCAAATTCGTAAGATGAAGGACTCAAAGGGGGAATTTATGACGGACCGGCACTTGGTCAAATGCGTTGCCAAAGATTTTCCTTGGATCACGCGAGTTTACGAGAGGACATCTGGATACGTTTATCTCTCTGATGCTCTTCTGACGTACCAATTCCGCCCAATCCACAAGTTCCACCTACATATGCGAAGGTCGGTGAAAAGAAGCCGGAAGCTGGCGGAGGAAGGGAAGATTTAGGTGAAACTTCTTTGGCCTTAATCTTGTTAGCTGGTTACGCTGAAAGATTACATTTTTAGACGAATGCAGTATTCTTTTTGACTTTTTATCTCGAACAGTGGACTTTTTAACTATAATTTATCGCATTTTTGCAGAAATTGTTATGCTTAAAAAAATATTCGTTGGAGTGGTTAATGTTCATCGCCATAGTGCTCCGACTTGCACTTCAAAAACCTCCTTGCTGACGCTGAAATTATTCGTTTCCAGCATATGGATAACCCAGCGGAGCGCCTATCAGGTGAACAAGCCATTCCCGACATGTGGCCGTTTGGTTTCGTGTCTTGGGCTGGTGCTTCTGGCATTTGATTTCTCCAGTCAGGTTCTGGCACAAACGCAGATCGTGAACTGTGATGCGCCGGTGCAGAGCCGCAAGCGTGGCATCGGTGTCAATACCATGTCCGATGCGGACTTCAGGGCCTTGGCCCCGGGCGTATCGTGGTATTACAACTGGGGCGTAAGCCCTTTGACCAAGCCTGCCGATGTGGTGATGGATTACATCCCGATGGCCTGGAATGGCGATCCAAGTTTTCAAACTGCCCTTACTAATTATCTCGCGGACGGGAACAGGCCTTGGAGGGTGTTCGCGCTCAATGAGCCAAATTTTAACACGCAAGCGAACATGACGCCATCCAACTCGGCAGTCGCCTTTAAGCAGGTTAAGGCGATTTGCGATGCCTACAACATTCCAGTGATTGCCCCCCACATGGCGATAGGCACAGCTACGAATCAAAGCGTCACTGCGTATGACCCAATCCAAGGGTCAAATGTCACCTACACCTTCCAGGAGCCCTACCTCAGCGCGTTTCTTTACTACTGTGGTTCGACGCCTCCAACAGGCATGTCAACACACAGCTATGGCGGTTGCGGTGAGATTACTTGGATATTGGGCACCATGCATACTGATTTTCCCACACAAACAGTCTGGCTGACCGAGTTCAATAACGGTGCCACAAGCGATGCCGCCGTGCTCGCCAACCTGATCCCGTCGGTGGATTATTGCGAACGGACGTCCTGGGTTGAAGGCTACTCATGGTTCATGTCACGGATATCCGGAGATCCCTATAACAGCCTGCTTACTACCAACTCCGGTGTCCTGACCCCGGCAGGTCAGGCCTACATTCAAATGCCGGTGCATGATCCAAACCTCTATTATCACATCCCCGGGCGGCTTCAGGCAGAGCGATATGTCACCATGAGCCAAATGAACATTGCGCCGACGACAGACACTAACGGACTTGCCGACATGATATCCACTGCAGTCGGGGGAAGCTTGGACTACAATATCGAGGTCGATTCCGCCGGGATCTATCCTTTGAACTTTCGCGTTGCTGGTGCCACCGGTTATATCAATGTGTACAATGGCGGCACACTGCTAGGGACAGCAAATATCACGCAAACCGGTTGGTCCACGGTTTCGACCACCGTTTCATTGGCGGCTGGCACACAAACACTCCATGTGGTTCTTTCCTCAAACGCTCAACGGGTGAATTGGATGGACTTTCTGGCGACCAATGGTACGCCGTCAATTCCGGATGGTTTGAGTGCGACGGCGGGCGGCACCCAGGTGGTGTTGAACTGGTCGATTGCCAGTGGAGCGACCAGCTATAATGTCAAATGCTCCATGACCAACGGCGGGCCTTACCTCACCATTGCGAGTCCGACGACGACCAGTTACACGAACACCGGCCTGGCCATCGGCACCACCTATTATTACGTTGTTTCGGCGGTGAACGCCGCGGGCGAAAGCACCAATTCCATTCAGGTCAGTGCCACGACTGCGTTTCCACCTGTAAACTTGGCGTTGAACGAACCGGTCACTGTGAGTTCGACTCAAAGTGGCTATCCCGGAAGCAATGCGGTGGATGGCAATACCGGGACCCGCTGGGCTTCCGCTTGGAGTGATCCACAATGGATTTATGTGGATTTACAGGGCACATATAACATCATGGAGGTGGAGCTCAACTGGGAAGCGGCTTACGCGACAAGTTATCAAATACAGGTTTCCTCCGACGCCACAAACTGGACCACGATCTACAGCACAAACTCGGGAGCTGGCGGCATCGAGGATTTGACCGGGTTATCCGGAACGGGTCGTTATGTGATGATGTATGGGACGGCGCGTGGGACGGTTTATGGCTATTCCCTTTGGGAATTTGAAGTCTTTGGGACTGTTCCTACGCCAACGGGTCTGACGGCGACGGCGGCCAACACGCAAGTCGCATTAAGTTGGAACGCTTCCCCGGGGGCGACCAGCTACAACGTCAAAAGCGCTGCTGTCAGCGGTGGGACTTACACGACCGTGGCCAACGTGACGACGACCAGTTATACGAACACCAGCTTGTTCAACGGCACGACATATTATTATGTGGTTTCAGCACTGAACACTTTTAGTGAAAGCGCCAACTCAACCGAAGTCAGTGCCACGCCCACCAATCATCCGCCCGTGCTGGCGGCGATTTCCAACCAAACCATCCTGGCCGGCAGGACGCTGCAGGTCACGAACTCAGCCAGTGATACCGACAGTCCGCCCCAGACCCTGGCCTTCAGTTTGCTCATTGCTCCGACCAACGCAGCCATCAATTCCAACAGTGGGGTGTTCACCTGGCGACCGACCATGGCGCAGTCGCCCTCCACGCAGACTGTTGCTGTGGTCGTCTCGGACAACGGTGTCCCCATCATGAGCGCCACCCAAGGCTTCACGGTAACAGTGATTCAGCCAGTCGTGCCTGTCCTCAATGCCGTTTCCATCACCAACGGCCAGTTTGAGTTTTGGATCAACGGCGATACTGGGCCAGACTACACGATTCAGGCTTCCACCAACCTGTCTTCTTGGAATCCAGTATTCACGGGCAGTTCGCTGCCGGTGCCTTACTTTTGGGTGGATACCAACTCAGTGTCTTATCCATTTCTCTTTTACCGTGTCTTATTGGGCCCTTGACCCCGTGTGGTCAAATAATTCATCCGCGGAATTTCGCTGCCGTCATTCTGCCTTTGTTTTAGGGCGTTTACGCTGGTAGCCTTGCGCCATGCCTTGGAAAAAGCTGCTGGCTTGGGCCACCGGGCAAATTGATGAGGCCCTGCGCCAGAAACTGGAATTCGTGCTGGAGGAAAACCGCGCCTAACCGCGCCCTGCTCGAACGGCATTCACCCCACTGGCGCCTCCAGGATGCCGAGCGCAAGGTTCTCGCCGAGAAAGGCAAACCACTCGGCAAGTTGTTGGGCGAGGTGATCGCATAGTCGGCGCCCTTGCTAATCTGGGTCATCGGGTTTCCGAACAGACCGTCGGCAATATTCTGCAGCGACACGGCTTGGGCCCGGCGCCCGAACGCAAACGCCACACCACTTGGGCCGAGTTCATTCACCGTCACAAGGAAGTGCTCTGGGCCACCGACTTCTTCACCGCAGAAGTCTGGACGTGTACCGGCCTGACCACCTTCTACGTCCGGTTCTTCCTGTACTTGCCAAGCCGCAGAGTCGTGATGGGCGGCATAACGCCATTTCCCAATGAAGCGTGGTTAAAACAAATCGCCCGCAACGTGCTCGCCGCCGACGGTCCCATGGCCAAAGCGCGCTTCCTGCTCCACGACCGCGATGCCAAATTCTCCGAGAACTTCGATCCCCTTTTCCGCGCCGCAGGCATTCAACCCCTCAAACTTCCGCCACAGTCGCCAAACCTAAACGCCTTTGCCGAACGCTGGGTGCGCACAGTAAAGGAGGAGTGTCTCGATCAATTGATTCTCTTCGGCGAGCGTTCCCTGCGCCACGCGCTCAATGAGTATCTTGCCCACCATCAGCACGAACGCAATCATCAGGGGCTCGACAATGTCATCCCTTTCCCTCACCAGCGAACGGGTTGCCGCGAAGGGGCCATTCTGAAATCCGAGCGTCTTGGCGGACTGCACAACTTCTATCATCGCGCCGCGGCGTGATGCCCTCGCCTCCTCGAAGACCATTCGATTGGTCGAACGGTGATGAGCGGCTCGGTCGAAATCAATGGCCAGAGCCTGTCAACTCACGTCCCCCGTCCCCTCCCTGACAATCTGCTCGACGTAGCGTCACCCTCCAATGAACTCCTGCCACCGCACCCGCTCCGTTTTGGTCCGCATGAGTATTTTGACCACACGGGGTTTGGGACCAGGGCGTTTGCGGCCGCGCCGGGCAGCGGGTGATTGAGCCGGCGCAAGGACGCTTTGCGATGATCGCCGCAGTTCTGACAAAACGCATCGAGGCGGCGCGTCTGGTGCAGACGCCCGGCTCGGTCGTAACGACCGTGGATTTTGGCGAGAGACTCACGCTTGGCGGACAAACTCATGTTCGGGTCTTGGGTAACCACGAAGAGGAGTCAACGGATTGTCGAACCCCGCGTCCAACTCCCAGTTCTAAGCGAAAGAACCATGAACCAAAGAAAGGATACACCCTCTCGCCTTTTTACACACGATTTCTTACACCACTGAGACGAGACATTTCGTAAATTTTTTTGACAAGTCATAAAATACGTAATATAGTGTCGCACAAAGTTTCACATTTTGTATGACTTATTACGCTTTTTGTCATTAAAATGTTACCAATACCGCTAACAACAAACATGACATTAAGTGTTTTACACAAGGATCGTCGAACTTCCAAGATTATGGCGTTGGTTTGTAATCTCGTTCGAACCGGAAGGTTCGAAATAAAAATGGCCAGAGTAGTGGCAAATTTGATTCTCATTGCCGGCTTGATTTCAACGAAACAAGTATTTGCCGCAAATATTCTTGGCAATCCGGGCTTTGAGTCCGGAAACCTCACCAATTGGACGACCTTCGGGCCGAACAATTACGTCGAGTCCGTTCCGAGCGTTGCTCATAGCGGGACTTACTATTACAAAGCGTACGGCCAGCTCAACGGCGCGTACAACTACACGGGCATTTATCAGGACAATCCTTCAGCGCCGGGCGCCATCTACTCGGCTGACGGTTGGGCCTACTCGCTTGGCAGCGATGGCGGCGGCATTCACGGGGAGGACTTGATCTGGCTCGAAGTAAGTTTTCGGGACGCGGCATACAATGCCTTGGCTCTTTACCGTTCGGTTGTCGTAAACAGCAATATTTTAGCCAGCTTGGGGGGGACGAACAAATGGATAGATTTGCAGACAACAAATCAGTGTTCCTACACAAACGCGTCGGGGCTGCCCTTGCTTCCCGGAACAGTGACCAACACCGTGACCAGCTTGGCAGCTCCGGCAGGCACGGCTTACGTGCGGTATCAAGTCGTTTTTGAGCAGGGTCCTGATAATGCGAACGGTTCGATGTATTTCGATGACCTTACGTTGAAACAAACTGGCGGAACGGTGGTCGTTCCTCCCGTCACGCAGTGGAACATTGTCTGGAGCGATGAGTTCAACGGCACTAACATCAATACGAACAATTGGACGTTTGAGACCGGCAATAATGGAGGCTGGGGCAACAGCGAACTGGAATACTATACCAATAGTCCGCAGAACGCTTACGTGAGCAACGGGCTGCTGCACATCGTGGCGCTGCAATCCATGGGGGGTACCACCTATACCTCCGCCCGCATGAAGACCGAGGGCCTTTACACAACACCAACCTATGGACGTTTTGTATGGAGCGCCGCCCTGCCGGCGGGCACCGGCATGTGGCCGGCTCTTTGGATGCTGGGGTCGGATTATCCCTCGGTCGGCTGGCCGGGTTGCGGAGAAATTGATGTCGTGGAAAACAATGGAGCAACTCCAACTTGGGTGCAAGGAAGCCTCCACTACGGACCAAGCAACGGTGAAGTCAGCGATACGGGCTATTACTATTTTCCCAGCGGAGGTTCAACAACCAATTTCCACACTTACCTGTTGGATTGGGAGGCTAATTCAATCCGGTGGTTCGTGGACGGTCAACTTTATGAAACCCAGAGCAGTGAGGCCCCTTTCAACGCGCCGTTCTTCTTTATTATGAACCTGGCAGTGGGCGGCAATTATGTTGGCAATCCTTCCACCAACGCCATCAATGCGGGCACCGTTTTTCCCGCCGAGATGCTGGTGGATTACGTGCGGGTTTATGAGCAAACAGCGCCGCTCGCTTTTTCCGTGGGGCCACAGTCGAATGGAAGTTTCACATTGAGCTGGCCGACCAATATTGTTTGCCACTTGCAAATACAAACGAACTTCTTGACCGGCACAAATTGGTTTGACGTGGGTGGCACGACAAATCCGTTTGTTGTATCGCCCGATCCCAATAACAACTGCGTCTTTTATCGGTTAGAATCGCCATAAGACAATGTGCGGTGTTTTTCCCGCAAGTCACTCGCAGGATGATGAAGCAGCCTGCACGATTTAAGAACCTTGGTTTTTGAAAACCTGCAATTAATTATGATACGCCAATTGATTTTTACCATGGTGCCGGGTTTGTTCCCGGGTGGAACTGGTTTGCTGAAGAGGCGGGAGCGGGTCGAGGCCGAACCGCCGGTTTTACGGCAAGGCCAGTTGCCGTATGGCGACTCGCTGTGGGAATTTGAAATTTATCCCGCCCTCTGCGCCGGCGCTGGCAATCGCCCTCAGCGGGACAAACGTCGTGATTTTCTGGCCGACGTCGGCGACCAACTGGTTGCTGGGGACAGCGCCGGGGTTGGGATTGCCCGGCGACTGGAGCACCCTAACGACCGCTCCCTTGTTCCTGAATTCAGAATACATCGTCACGAATGCGATCGGTGCGGCGGCGCAATTCTACCGCCTCGCACAGAAACCCTGAGATCTGCCTTCGCGCGCAATGAACTTGTTTTTTTCATCCAGCGGGCTTTCGGACAAATCTTGGCGGATTCCGGTTGAATGTGCATAATCCGGTTTGGAAATGATCAGATTCAATTTCCCGAAGGCCCTGTTTATGAAACCAACCATCCACCTGACGGGGTTAAGGATTCCAGGCGCGGCCACGGGCGCCGTGACGCTGCTGACGGGCCTTTTGTTTTTCCTCACCGTCC
>Ga0187880_1004603_pt1 | contig 10092 bp, 8 predicted proteins | sample June2016WEW_19_4_FD_132998 | JGI IMG/M metagenome (GOLD analysis project Ga0187880, IMG submission 132998) | Peatland microbial communities from SPRUCE experiment site at the Marcell Experimental Forest, Minnesota, USA - June2016WEW_19_40 | ecosystem: Environmental > Terrestrial > Soil > Wetlands...
GCGCCGACGTTAGTGGGGGCGAACTTGAAGTATCTGGTGTATGGGCGGGCGGGCGAACTCTTGGGGGCGCTGGGATGGCAGTCGGCGGTGCGGGATCTGGGTTGTCGGGATCGGCTGCTGGGGTGGAATGCGGTCCAGCGGGGACGCGGGTTGGACCATGTGGTCAACGGGGTGCGTTTTCTGGTATTGCCCTGGGTAAAAGTGCCGCATTTGGCGTCGGTGATCTTGAGTGAAAATCTTCGTTTATTGCAACGCGATTGGCCGCGGCACTACGGGGTGGCGGTGTGGCTGGTGGAAAGCTTTGTGGACCGGCAACGCTTCAGCGGGGCCAGCTATCGGGCGGCCAATTGGCAAGCGATCGGCTGGACCCGCGGCTTTGCCAAGCGGCAGGGCCGCTTTGTGCATCATGGCCACAGCAAGGAGGTGTATGTCTATGTGATGGAACCTAGGCTGAGGCAGTTCATCCACGGGGATGAGCGCCAGCCGTTATTGAGCCGCACGTTTCTCTTGGCCCAGCGCGGGAATGAAGAAAGCCAATCCCTCACCAAGAGAATGCGGATGAAAAGAATTTTAGCGTCCTGGAAACCCAAGCTCCCGCCCAAGTGCGAACTGAGCCTGGAAGATCTGGAAACGGTCGGTCAGGAACTCAACGAGTTCACGGCCTTGTTCGAACGGACCTTTGGGCGGAGCGAACCGGCAGCCTTGTTTGAACTGTACCTACAAGGCCTGTTGAGCGATGCGGAACGCAAGAACGTCGAGGCGATCGCGCTGAAGTTGGACGGTCCGGAGCGGGTGCGTAATCTGCAGCGTTTCCTGAGCAATTATCAGTGGGACGAGCCGTGGATGCGAACGCGGCACTGGGAGTTGTGCGCCCAAACGCTCAGCGACCCGCAAGGAGTCTGGAGCCTGGATGCGAGCGAGTTTCCCAAGAAGGGAGCGGCTTCGGTGGGAGTGGCGCCGCAATATTGCGGGGCGCTGGGCAAGACGGCCAATTGCCAGTCGGGCGTCTTCATTTGCTATGCCAGCGCCAAAGGGCACGCGCTCTTGGACAGCCGGCTTTACTTGCCCCAGCGCTGGTTTGAACCCGCCTACCAGCAGCGCCGCCGGCTCTGTCATATTCCCGAGGACACGACCTTCCAAACCAAGCCGGAACTGGCGCTGGGGCTGCTGCAGCCGTTATTGGCAACCCAACAGTTTGGCGGTCACTGGATCACCTGTGATTGTTCCTTTGGCAATAACGAGTCGTTCCTGGAACAACTGCCCAAAGACTTCTACTACCTGGCGGAAATTGCCTGCACCCGGAAAGTCTGGCCCAAAGCGTGCGCGGCCCGGCCGCAGTTAGAGCAGAAAGGCTGTGCGGTAGAGGAATTGCTCCAAGTCAAGCCGCTCTGGAACTGGCAAACTCACAAAATAGCCGAAGGCGAAAAGGGGCCGCTGGTGGCGGCCTTCGCGCGCATCCGAGTCTATTTGAGCCCGGAACGGACGCCAGAAAGCGAACGCTGGCTGCTGTTGCGCAACGATGCCAACTGCCAAATCAAATACGCCTTGAGCAACGCTCCCCAGCCGACCCCGATGCGCGAACTGGTGCGCGTCAGTGGCGCGCGCTGGCCCATTGAACGCTGTTTTGAGGAAAACAAATCTGAACTCGGACTGGATCACTACGAACACCGCTCGTGGACCGCTTGGCATCGGCACATGCGCCTGGTGTTCCTGGCGCAACTGTTCCTGCTGCGCCTGCAAACCAAGTTTAAAAAAAACTCCCGCGCTAACCTTGCCGCAAGCCCGCCTGCTCATTGAGCACAGTCTTCCGGTACCAAAACGTCAACTGGGCTACGTTCTGATCTTGGTGGAGTACCATACCCGACGTAATTACCAGGCCTACCAATCCCACCGGAAACGCCGAATGAAGGAACTGAAAAAATGGACATCACTCAAAAAGTCGCTGTAGTGATAATAGCAGTGGAATAGATCCCGGCCCGAACCGGCACCGTAGGGTGCGCCTTCCAAACGGATAGAGCCGGGATTTCTTATTTGGGCCATCGGTCAACATATCCGTTGCAATCTTGCTCAGTCTGTATCATATTGTCTGCAGGTCTGCGGTGTCTGAACGTCGGCTTCATGCCGTCGAAGGGTAACCTTCTTAGGACACAGGTAGGCCTAATTTGTTTTCAGCGGTCAGTGGTCGTTTGGGTGTGTAGTAGTTGCGGCTGCCCTCGTATTTATCAGCGTCGTAAAGATCCACCACCAGCGAGATCTGTTCCCGCACAAAGTCGTAGTGGCGCGTGTCGCCCCGCTCGAATACGCGCTGCACCGTCCACGCCAGATAATCCGGCACACACAGGAGCGGCTCCGTGCGCGGGTTTTGCACGTTGAACACAACCTCGGAAGAAATCGCGGAGGCATCCTGCCTTTTGGCGAAGCGTTCGCGGGCCTTGGTCATGGCCAGTTCCAAGACGTGATTGCGCGTGGTTCTACCTCGCTCCGCCAGGTTGATGACCTAACGCTGTCCCAGCTTGAGCTTGGTTTTGAGGAGGTGTGAGAGGAGGTCGGCGTAGAATTCCGGATCCTTGGCATTATGCTTGCGGGTGAAGAAGGCGGGAATCTTGCGGCCCACAACCATTTCCAGCGAGCAATCCGTTTCACGTATCCACTTGAAAAGCCGTTCCCGCACTTCGGGCGCATCGTCCTTGGCATGAAAGAAGAAACCGCCGGACTGGACGCGTTTGGCCACGCTGGGAATCCGGTTCACATACTCATCCGTCTCGACCGCGCGGGACAGGTTCTCGACCTGTGCGCGAACCTCCACGACCGGCGCGGCGAACTTGACCATGCCCAGGCCGAAACACAGGGAAACGCCCTCCTGTCCCAAAATCGGCACGTGGCCCTTGCCGAAGAAGGTCGTGTCCCCGGCTTCGTCGAGGAAGCGGTGGGTCTTTTCCAGTGGTGGCGAGGCGTTCGTGCTCATCTGGGTGCCATCTTACTGGTACCGATATGGGACTGGATGAGCTTGTCGAAGTCGGCCTCGATTTCGAAGACGTTGGTTGGGTTGCTCGAAGAACTGGTTGGGCATGGGTGGTGGGGCTTAGCTGTGTGGCCGGTGAGCAACAGGTCTGCCGGAGGGCAGGGGGGACGGGCGAAAGGGCGCTTGAAAGTGTCCCGGCGGGGACGCCTGCCGACCGATTGGTACCTGTGCACTTGTGCCGTCCATGACGAAAAGTCGGGCCATGATGCGCCGGGGCGGCAAGAGTTGCACCAAGAAAATAAGGGCGAAAACAGGCCGATCCTAACTCTGGCCACTCTTCTCCGAGAACTGGTCCCGGGCTTCCGGCTCGCTAGCCGAGGCTGACGGGGATAGAGGGGGGAAGGCGGGATGATGGAGTTCAGTCGCGTGACGACTTTGGCCTGATCCGGTCAAATAAGCTTGAAATGAAGCAACACGACGAGAAGTCAATCTGAGAGCACTCCCGCCAGTCCTATTGGGCATTTCCCTTCTGGCCTGCTCATCGGCTCAGGCCAAGCCTAAGTTCAACGCCAGTGAAATCGCCGGCCGAGGCTCGGAGTTGCTGATTTGTGATCTGGACGGCGACGGGCTTAAGGATCTTGTGCTGATGGACGATCTCAAGTTATCCATCTTCTATCAGGATCCCAAGCGAGGCTTCACTCGCGAACCCCACCAAACCTATCGGCTTGAGCCGTGGCCGTGTGTGGTCTGGACGGCGAAATTGGGCGGGCCGGCCGGGAGTGTGCTTGTCATGACCAGTGACGGAGTGACCGAGCTTTGTTTTACCAATCGAACCGGACCCCCGGCTATCCGGCAGATCATACGGCAGCCCACGGTCGTTCCAGATGCGGCGGAACGCACGAACGCGGTCTGCCTGCCGTTGGCGGTCGAGACCGGCCGCGACTGGCCGCTGCTGCTGGTGCCGGTTGAGGAGGGACTTCAGGTATGGCAGCATCGCGCTGAGTGGCGGCAGGCGCAATTCATCGGTCATACCCTCGACGCCCACTTGTGGCCGTCACTGGCCAACCCCGGTTATACGCGTTCGGTTGAGCTCGACCTGAGCGTGGGGGACGTCAATGGCGACGGACGAGATGATCTGATGGTAAGGCGCAGACAGGCCGGCCCGACCAACACCTACAGCCTTTATCTGCAGCAGACCAATGGCCTGTTCGCCCTGGAGCCAGCGTTGACCTACGAGGACGAGGTGGAACCGTTCTCCTGGCTGTGCTGGGCCGACCTGAACCGCGACGGCAAAGTGGATCTGATCAAGAGCGTCTGGCTGAACGAGCCTTCCTTCGTGCCCGGGGTTCCTGCCGGCAAAGTGCTGGTGAGCGTTTTTATGGCCGACGAGCACGGCCGGCTTCCGGCCCATCCGCAACAGCTCTTTCGCAAGAACGACTGGCGAGCGGCGCTGCCGGTGGTGGACGTGGATGGCGATGGTTTTCCGGACTTGGTGCTGGGCTACGGCCACATGGACAGCCGGGAGGGCCTGCGCAAGCAGGTCACCGCCAAGCAGCTCGATTATACTCTCAGGTTGTTCTTCTATCGGCCAGGAGTTGGTTTTCCTAAGGAAGCGGACTGTCAACGTGACGTGGTCATCCATCTGGATCATGTCGGGTCGCCCCTAGATTGGGAGCTGCCGGAGCATTTCCAGCGCTCTGTCAAGGTTGGCGGCGATTTTAATGGCGATGGCAAGGCGGACTTGCTGGTGCGAGACCAGAGCGGTGCCATCTCCGTTTACTTCTTTGTATCGCGACAGAAGGGGTTCAGCCTCCTAGCGGATCTGCTCTTCAATTGCCTGGAACCAATTGAGGAGTGGCAGATCGCGGACCTGAATGGCGATGGCGTGAGTGACCTGATCGTGAAGTTAGCGAAACAAGACGCCTTTCGTATCTTCATCAGCCGGAAATAGCGCATGGGTTCGCTCTCTCCAAATCGAGCCAGTGCCAGGGCCATGATTCAAAGCGGCGGTCGAACCGGCCGGAGCACACCCGGCTTATCTTCCTCGCCTCGCGACGAAGGAGCGGGGCGAGAACGCCCCGACCTTTTGACGCGCTTTGCGTGCCTGAGCCTGGTAAGGACGCGTTCCACCGCGTCCCATTCATTCCGGGAGAAGTTAGGGACGCGGTGGAGCGCGTCCTTACCATCCCCGAAGACAGGTTCAGGGGCAGGGTCGGGGAGAAGGGTTTCTCATTTCGAACGGCAAGCAGGTACCTCCTCTCCCCGGCCCTCTCCTCCTTCGTTCCTCAGGAGGAGAGGGAGACCTGCTGGAGCGTCAGCAGGTGGTGACCGCCACTATGAAGTGCGCCCCTGCGCCAGGAACCTCCTTCTCGTGGCGCGCGGTGCTCTTTTGCTGATGTTCCTCGCGCTGAATGTGCACGGCGCCGGGCCGGTGGTGCTGTCGCCCCAGGTGATCACGCTCCCGGCCAGTGCCAGCATGCCGCGTTTTGCCGATGTTGACGGGGACGGTCGCTCCGATCTGCTCGTGATTGATCGGGCGAAGAGGACCCTTTTGAATTATCACCAGCGCCCGGACGGCTTCACCAACGCGCCCGATCAGATCATTCCCTTGCCGCCAAAAACGGCCTGGGTTGCCCCGTGCGACGTTGATGCGCATCCGGGTCTTGAGCTGCTGATGTCCACCCCCACCGGGCTGGTTTATTCCCGGCAGAACGCCGGCCTGTTCGAATCGGAGCGGCGCACACTCATCGAGGCAAGCCAGGTCTTTACTAATGCCGACTTTCCCGTCCTGGCTTTGCTGACCACGAACAAAGCCGGAACGAACGATTTGATCCCGGTGATTTCCGCGCGGCAGGCCGTGCTCTACCATCGGAACAGCGCTTATGAATGGAGTCCCGGACCGCCCCAGACCCTCGACGCGGCACCGGCGGACTGGTCCGCCGATCGCGACTGGTGGGGCGACCCGTGGACGTTGGGGCCAAATCCCGCGCACCGCTTGCGCGTTTATCAATCTTTCCGGGCCAAACCGGAGCCGAAGCGGGACCCGGAGCCGGAGAACGACGCCATCCGCAAGCTCATTGACGACATGAAGAAGGACGGCAAAACGAATCCGCCACAAATAGAGCGGGTGGATGTGGACGGCGATGGCCGGGAAGATTTGGTGCTGTGGCAGCTCAAAGGCATGCCGTTGGTGAAGACCGACATCTATATCTTCCTGCGCGGCGCCGACCAAAAACTGCCCGAGCGGCCGACGCAGGTGCTGCACTGTCGCGGTTTCCCGATTCCCATCGGCTCCACCTACGAGTCGTCGCCCGTGCACGATTTGAATGGCGATGGCGTTTGTGAACTGGTTCTGCTCGAATTCAAGACCAGCGTTATCTCCGCGAACGGAGTGTTGGAGCTAATGCTCTCGCACGGAATAGATTGGGCGCTCACGATCCGGACATTCCATGACGGCGCCTTCTCCGGCAGCCCGGACGCGTCCGTGCCGGTAAAGGGGATCTTGCCGTCGCAAGTTTTGGCCGGGTGGTCTTTCTTTATTCAAGGCGACTTCAATGGCGACGGCCGCCCCGATCTGCTGGTCAGACGCTCGGATACCCAATGGAATGTCTTTTTCAGCACGTCTGACGGGCGCTGGTTTGCGCCGCAGCCCGCCATGACTCTCGACACGCCGTTGCAAGGCTTTATAGAGATCAATGACCTGAACGGCGATGGGCTGGCCGATGTCATCTGGCACGACCTGAATAAGAACAACCTTTACATCTACCTGTCGCCATCCCCTCAGCCAAAGGGCAGCAGACCATGACCGAATCTTTGCCAGCATTGGCTTTGGAAGACGTATCCAAGCGGTTTGGGCGCGTTCTGGCAGTGGACCGCCTTTCCCTCGAGATTGAACCCGGCCACATGGCCGGGTTTCTCGGGCCGAACGGAGCGGGCAAGAGCACCACGCTTTACATGATCCCCCGACTGGTGCGGCCCACCAACGGTCGCATAAGCATCTTCGGCGTGGATATCTGGGAGGATTACAAGAAGGCCATCCGCTCCGTGGGCATCACGGTGGAGTCGCCGGCTTTCTATGAGTACCTGTCCGGCCGCAAGAACCTCGAATTGGCCGCCCGTTTGCTCGACCACGTTTCCCCGCGTGAGATCGACGAAACCCTGGAACGGATCGGCCTGGCGGAGCGGCAGCATGATCGGGTGCGGGTTTATTCGACCGGGATGAAACAGCGCCTGGGCATCGGCCGGGCGATGCTGGGCCGGCCACGGCTCTTGATCCTTGACGAGCCGACCAACGGAATGGATCCCGAGGGAACGCAGGAAGTGCTCTCGTTCCTGCGCGAGCGAGTCAGGCATGACGGGCTCACCATCTTTATCTCCAGCCATCTTATGTCCGAGGTCGAGGAGTTCTGCGACACGGTCTTTGTCATCAATCGCGGGCACCTGGTAGCGTCCGGCCGGGTGAAGGAGCTATTGAAACCGCACGAACGGATCGTGCGGGTCACCTTCCAGGGCAAGGTGCCCGATCGCGATTTCATTTCCCGCCACGAACAGATCCGCAAAGCGCAACCCGTGGCCGCGGACACCGTGGAGATTACGCTGGCCCAGGACGATTCGGCGTGGCTGAACCTGTGTCTGCAGCAGGCGGGCTTCAGAGTGTCAGCCATTGCGCCCAAACGAAAGACGTTGAAGGAGTTCTTCCTTTCCATCACGGGGAACGTTTCGCATGAGTAGCCAATTCCTGCCGTTACTGCGAAATGAAGTCGCGAAGGCGGTGCGCCGCAAGGTGCCTTACTTCGGCATTTTCCTGGTCGGACTGCTCTGCGTAATCATCTATTTCGTCGCCGGCGCGCTCAATAACGCGGCCACGGCGAATGCCTGGGGTTATGTCGTTTTCTCCATGCAACTGGTGTTCACGGACATCGGCCCGATCTGTATCATCGTCTTCGCAGCGATGTTGGTGGCAGAAGAAACGGGCAGCGGCACGATCCGCGCCGCGCTGGCTGCCCCGGTGCATCGTTGGGAGTTGTACCTGGCCAAGGCGGTTGCCGGATTGATTTACATGCTTGTCCTCTCCGCCGCCGCGCTGCTGTTCTCGGCGGCGCTGGCCAAAATCCATTACCAGTTCGGCGCGGTGGGCGATTCCTTCGGAGTCGTCTATAGCCGGAACCAGGCGCTGAAGGAGCTCCTGGTGGGTTACGTGCTCAGTTGGATACCGCTAAGTGTCCTCGTGATGTACGGCCTCCTGATCTCCACTATGATTCGCAATCCGGGGGCGGCGGTGGCGGTGGGCATCAGCTCGCTATTCCTCATCGAATTCACCAAGCACCTGGTGGGTCTCGATCCCTATATCTTCACTCGCTACATCAATTACTCCTGGCTGACCCTGCTGGAGTTCGCTCAGGGCATGGATTATCAGTGGTGTCCGGCAGTGTGGAAGATGATCGCGCTGTCGGGAGTATCCGCCGTGGTCACCTTCGGCGTCGGCCTCGTTATTTTTGTGAGGCAGGACCTCAACCATTAGCTCCGCGCACCATCCGCCAGCTTCAATCCTCGTCGAGAGATCTTCCGGGCGCGGAAGATATTCCAAATAAAGGGCGCTCGCCGTTCGTCTCTTATATAAAGACCGAAGCACAGGGTTCTATGAGACGAAGCGTGGTCATTTTGGTGTTGTTGACGTGCATGCTCATTGGCAAGGCAAGCGCGGGGCAGGGCGCGACCACGTTCTACGTCCAACTGGTCCGCGGCACCGAGGCGAACCGGCCGCCTGTCCCGGGCTGCAGGCAGGTTGGCCCAAAGCTCGCTGGGACCTTTTGCCCGGTGTTCAAGTGGAAGAACTACTGGGAGCTGAACCGGCAGCAGGTCGCGGTGATCCCCGGCGGGGCGCTGCGCGTGAAGCTGGGCAACGGACGCGAGGCGGAGATTGACCTCCGCAACCCGAAGCAGCGCCGGGTCGCGGCCTTCCAGAACGGCCAACTGGTGGAACGGACGATTAGCCCGGCAGGCGAAGCAATGACGATCATTGGCGGGAACCACGACGGCAAGAGCATGTGGTTCATCGTCGTGCGCCGCGACAAGCCAGGGGATTAGGCTGGATTAGTTGTTTTCGAGCTTGCCCGAATGGTTCATGCTGTCTCCATGCCGCAAGAGACTTCGCAATTGATTGATCTGCGCAGCGACACGGTGACCAAACCGACACCGGCCATGCGCGAGGCGATGGCCCGAGCCGAGGTGGGCGACGATGTGTTCTGTGATGACCCCACCGTCAAGGCGCTCGAAAGCCGGACGGCGGAGCTGCTGGGTAAAGAGGCGGCACTGTTTGTGCCTTCCGGAACCATGGCCAATCAACTGGCCATCCGCGGCCACACCGAGCCCGGCGATGAGATCCTCGTGGAGGCGAACGCCCATCTGTATTATTACGAGGGTGGCGCGCCCGCGGCCCTGAGCGGAGTGATGTGCCGCTGCATCAACGGGCAGCGGGGCATCTTCACCGGCGCAGACGTTGAGGCCGCACTGCGCCCCGCCGACCAGCATTTCCCCTGCACCCGGCTGGTGTGCCTCGAAAACACGCACAACCGTGGTGGTGGCAAGATCTGGTCGATCGGGCAGGTGCAGGAGGTGGCTGCCGCGGCCAGGAAGCATGGGTTGCAACTGCACCTGGATGGCGCCCGGTTGTGGAATGCATCCGTGACGGCGGGCATTCCGGAGCGGGATTACGCCGCATACTTCGACACCATCAGCGTTTGCTTTTCCAAGGGACTGGGTGCGCCGGTCGGCTCCGCTTTGGCGGGACCAAAAGCGTTTATCGAACGTGCCCGCCGGTTCCGAAAGATGTTTGGCGGCGGGATGCGGCAGGCCGGAATAATCGCCGCCGGCGCGCTGTTTGCGCTGGCCAACCACCGTGCGCGACTAGCTGAGGACCACGCCAACGCCAAGGCGCTGGCCTCCGGGCTGGCGGCCGTGAGCGGGCTGGAGGCGACTCCCGCCGAAGTGGAAACGAACATGGTCAGGTTTCGCGTCCTCTTCATGCCGGCCCAGCAATTAGTGGATCGGCTGCGAGCGCAAGGTGTCCTCGTGCTGGCGGTCGGCCCGGATACAATTCGGGCGGTGACGAGCCTGATGGTCTCGGCTGA
>Ga0187880_1004615_pt1 | contig 10071 bp, 7 predicted proteins | sample June2016WEW_19_4_FD_132998 | JGI IMG/M metagenome (GOLD analysis project Ga0187880, IMG submission 132998) | Peatland microbial communities from SPRUCE experiment site at the Marcell Experimental Forest, Minnesota, USA - June2016WEW_19_40 | ecosystem: Environmental > Terrestrial > Soil > Wetlands...
CGTTGCACATCAATGTGCTGATAGTGAACGCTCGCGATCCCATATGGAATAGAAGAGATACTTGGGTTTGGCAAGATACTCCCATGATCCAGAATAAATTCGTTCGGGTTTACCGGTGCGGAAGCGGTCCCTGATCGGGATGCAGAGCGGGTACGACGGTCATTTGGACGGGGATTAGGGACGCACACCCCAGGGCGCCACGCGCACGGCCGAGGATCGATTATCCAGATTGCGGTCGCTGCTTTAGACTGACCTGGTTGAGGTAAAAAGAATGGTCGCATGGATCGCAACGGGCTTTTGCCTGCTTTGGCTTTGGACTAGGGCCGTAGGGCTGCCCGAAGCCCTCCAGGGATGCGCGTGGGTCATTGTGCGCATGGCCTTTCCGCGCAGGCCATCCTGGGCGAAGGCGATCATGCCTCGACCGAGAATCGTGGAAGTCCGTATTCCCGGCCATCCGTACGTGTATTACGCGCGATGGCCAGCCTCCGACCTGCACATTCTGCACACCGTGGTCCGGCGTGGTGAGTACGCCCCCTTGGACCGCTATCTCGACAGCAGGCGGGAGATTCTCTTCCTCGATCTCGGAGCCAATATCGGCGCAACGTCGCGGTACTTCCTCAATCGCTATCCGGGATCGAGCGTGCTTGCCGTGGAACCCGATTCCGCCAATATTGAAATGTTCCGCAGGAATCTAGAACCGTATCACGATCGGGTTCGTCTAATTCATGCCGCTGTGTGGAACTGCAATACCACGCTGGTGTTCGACCAGGAGTCGACGCAAACGGGAACCGAAGCGGGGATCCGTCTTCGCGAATCCGCGCCCGGTGAAGCGACCGCGGACTCTGTGCAGGGTGTCGACATTCCGACTCTGCTCGCCGGAAATGGCGTGACGATGCACAGCCAGATCGTGGTGAAGATGGATGTGGAAGGCAGCGAGGAAGCGATTTTCCGGGGTTCGAACCTGGAGTGGCTAGACAAGGTCAGCTGCATGGCGATCGAGCTTCACGATCACGTGAACCCGAACTGCAGCCGAAATTTCTATGCAGCGATGCAAGGCCGGATGCGCGGGACCCCGCAAAAGATCAGTGAAACGCTCTTCGTGGGGCTCAGCGGTGGTTCAACCGCGGCATAATCTCCCGATTGCTACGGTTCGCAATAAAATTCAGATAACAAAGGGCTATCTGCGCGGTCGTTCCGCAAAGGGCAGTGAGGATTTTTATGCTTTTTTTCAGCAACTTACGGGCGGCTTGGGATGTTGGAGGGCTTGACATGCGGCGAGGCGGCGTCCCCGACTGAAGCAGACTTTTTTACAGGGACATTTCCTCGAAGCGGCATGGGGGCCGATTCGCTCAGTTTCTGCAGCATCCATGTGAATGGGACGGCGGCAAGCAGATCAAGTACGTAGTGCTCGCCGGTCGCAAGGATTGTGAAGGCCGTTAGCAACGTGAAGACAAATGCAGCGCGCCTAAGCCAGATTGGACCGGCGTTCAGCCACAACAGCGCGGCCCACACCAAGTGCATCGAGGGCATACAATTGCGAGCGGCGTGGGGGTCGCCTGCGTGTATTGGACCTACAGCGGGCACGAGCAAATAACAAGGCAGGGCCAAGATTGCGCCAAAGCACAAGGCCCGCGCCAATTGGCCGCGAGCTTTCCCCTTCGTGTATGCGAACACGATTGCTATCATCAGCGGAAGATTTTCATAGACACAGTTCACAGCGGCCAGCCGCAGTGAGTTTGCCAAGGTCCAATTCCGCAGCACCGCCCCGATGCCGAAGTCGGCTTTGAGCAAGATAGCGTCGAATAGATTTGGAGTCAGGTTGGCAACGAGCTTGTTGAAAAAGTTCGCATATGCGACGGACAAGGGCAACAAAACTGCAATCTGGAAGTTCTGTTTGGCGATCTGGCTGCCACTGGCGGCCTGAAACGCCAATACGATAGTCCCGCTGCAACCGAGCATCATGAGCGCAGCAATCAACGGCTGAACATGGCACCAAGCGGCCAAGCAGAACAGCGGAGTTGCTACCGCAAGCAGGTGGGGGACGCGCGACTTGTTAAAGCTGAAGCAGAGGATTGCGCCGCCGAAAAACGCCGACACAGCGAAGCCAGGCCTCACTTTAAAGGTCACCACGCACGCGGCAAACGTTACATATAGCAATATGAGAACAACCCAAAGGCAGACGAGCGCGAACGATTTCAATGAAGGGCCGGAGTTTGAGTGCACCTGACGAGGTTCGGTTACGAAATTTGTTTCAGAGCCGGCGCTTAAGGATGCCGTCATGCAGCGATCGGGCGGGACGGCATACATGACGGTCTGGAATCCGTCTCCTTCGTAAGCGCGCAGATACAACCTGTGCTCCGGGAGCATCTCCCGGACGAGGAGCGGGATGCGCCAGATGTCGTTTTGCGTATGGTAAACGCAGATGGCAAGGATGGGCTGATCGCGCCGAATGACCTTTGCTGCGCCGCGTAAAGCATCGTACTCCGCCCCCTCAATATCCATTTTGATGAACGTCAAGGGAGTGTCTGCGAAGAGCTCGTCGATCGGATAACACTCTACCGGAAGTCCCTCGGCTGATATCTTCGCGCCAGTCTGGCCTGAGTGAGCAAAGTGTACAACTTCGCGCGTTGCGCCCACTGCAAAGTGAATGAGCCTTAACTTTGCTTGAAGGGGCTCAGGCAAGATGTCGCGATACGCTTTGAGCCTTGAAAATGAAACATTGTCGGCTTCAAGCGCATAGAACAGGTCAAAGCGATCTCCACGTTTTCGGATCAGGTCTTGCGTCATCTCACCACTTGTCGCACCGCAATCCAGAAAGCGATCTTGATCCGAAAGACTGAAAATTTCCTTTGGGAAGTATGTGTTTTCGGTGGGTCGACCAGGGAGGCCGTTTAAATCTCCACGGGCGCGTAGACGAATGTTTGCGTTGAATATGGCTCGCGATTCAAACTCAGACCAAATATTCTCCGCCGCCAGCACACAGCTACTTTCTTGGTAGAGTTTGTGCGGCAAGTCATTCAACAGACATGGAAGAAATATCTCGGAGAACCGCCAATGAAGAAATGTATATGGGGCGACTTGGTCGCACCCATACTCGCGCAGCTGTTGATCTGTCTCACGGAACCAATGAAACTCGTTCCAGATGGTAACGAGAAAAACTGAGTCGGTGCCGTAAAGCTCTGCCGCTTTTACAGGTGGAAGGATCTCTAAGCCATCAACGTGCGCACCCCATCGTTCACGGTTGTTATCACTGAATGCAAGGGGCTTTACACCAATCCCCTGCAGGGCGCCGGCCGCCCGCCTGCCGAGATTTCCGGAGCCGAAAAGAACGACTCGGTTGTTTCGCGTGCGAAGCAGTTCTTCGAGCGCGTGTTGCTCGCGGTGCATTACCGAATCGAGAGGCTCCTGAAGTAACTCGCTAAGAGATTCTGCATTCATCCCACTGGTTCCTCTCGTAGATCCCTGCGAATGATTCATTCCGGCAGCGGTTTCACGATCATGTTCGCCAGAAACTCCTCGCGCGGGAGGAACGGGAACAGATCCTCCAGCGGTTTGGAGACCATCGATCCGTCAGGGTTCTGGTACGACTGGAGGCGCGGCGCGCGCATTTCGTCGAGAATAACGTGCACATCAACGATCACGGGACCGTCCATCGCCAGGGCGCGCCTGACGTCGTCGCGCAGATGTCTCTGATCTTCAATCACAACGGATGGAATGTTGTAGGCCGCGGCCACCTTGCTCATATTGGGGACAGTAAGGCCGGTGCTGCTGTCGCAGCCAATGTTGGGCTTGCCAAAATAACCTTTCTGCGAGGCACGGATGGACGCGTACCCGTCGTTATTCAGGACGAAGAACTTCACCGGCAGCTTGAGCCGTGAGGCCGTTTCCAGCTCCTGAATATTGAACTGAAAACCACCGTCGCCATCGACGAGGATGGTGCGCCTGCGGCCGCCACCGATGCAGACCGCAAGAGACATCGGCAGACCGTATCCCATGGCCCCCAAACCGGCCGTGTGGTAGATGCGCTGACCGTTGCGCGTAGGACAGGCGAGCAGAAAAATCTCTATCCCGCTGCCCGAGCTGCCGGAGACAAGCAAGTCGTCGGGATTGGATTCGGTGCCGATCACCTCAGCGAGATGAAAGATGCTCACCTTGCTGTCGGGTTTGCGATGCTCGTCCGTTACCACGGGGTAGCGCGTTTTCCAGTCGGCGCAGCGCGCGTTCCATGCAGTGTGGTCTTGCATCTTGATGGAGTCTTGTTGCCGTAGCAGCTCCTCAAGAAACGCTTTTGCGTCTGTGCAGATGGGTTGCTGGATATGTGGATGGAGTTTCTTCAATTCGGCGGCGTCGATGTCCACAGCGGCCTTCCAGGCTTCCCGCGCCAAATTCTGCGGAGCATAGCCGGTAATGGCAAAGTCGAGGCGAACTCCGATGGCGAGCAGAAAATCACTGTTCTGCAGGGCGAAATTAGCGCCGCGCGCCGCGACAGCACCCGGCCGGCCGACAAAGGTCGGTTCGTCGCTGGGCACCATGTCGGCGGCGCACCAGGTGGCGACGGTCGGAACGCGCAGCAAATTGCGAAACTCTTCAAATTCCGTAGTGGCATGCGCAAGCCGGATCCCATTGCCGGCAAAAAGAAGCGGGCGCTCGGACTGGTTCAGTTTTTCGACCAGGCGGCGGACTTCCTGTTTCAGGCTGGCGTTGCCCGGGTGTTCTTCCAGCTCAGCCGGATCGAAAGCGCGCAAAGAGGTGGGATCTTCAATCGGCGATGCTTGCACGTCGAGAGGGATGTCGATCCATACCGGCCCGGGCCGGCCGTTGAGGGCAAGATAAACAGCCTTCTCCATGTGGTATCGGATGTCCTTCGGCTCGAGAACCGTGACGGCGTACTTGGTAATCGGTTTGACGATCGAGACGATGTCCATCTCCTGCACGCCGAGCTGGCGCATGCCGAGCGGTCGTCCATCCTTGTCAAACATCCGATCGGGGCGCTTGACCTGGCCGGAGACAACCAGCATGGGCGTCGAGTCGAGCCAGGCGCCTGCAACGCCGGTAACAGCGTTGGTGCCGCCGGGCCCGGTTGTTACCATGCAGACCCCGAGGTGGTTGGTAACTTTGGCGTAAGCCTCGGCGCACATCGCGCTGGCCTGCTCATGCGAGTTACAGACCGGCTCGATTGCCGCCGCTGCTCCCAGCGACTGGTTCAGGTGCATGGCGCCGCCACCGGTTACCAGAAACACGTGCTTCACGCCCTGGTCAACAATGAATCGAACAACGTAGTCAGAAAGCTTCATAAGTGGAACCGCCGATGGTTTTGGCCGTGAGTCATGGGCGTGAAAAGACCTCCTGAGCACGCAGGCCTCGCGCCGCCAGTAGCGCTTCGATCAGCTCACGGACCGCACCGTTGCCGCCGGTATTCCGGGCAACAAATTTCGCCTGGGCGAGAACATCTGAGACCGCGCTGGCAGGAGCGGCGGAGAAACCGGCAATCTGCATCGCGGGGAGATCGTTCACGTCGTCTCCCATGTAGCAAATTTCCGCGAGCTCGATGCCTGCCGATGTCGCAATCTCGCGCAGCGCAGTTGCTTTGTCACGGCAACCTTTTATGACGTAGCGGATGTGCATCTTTTCCGCATAACGGCTCACCAGCGGGCTATCCTCGCCGGAGACCAGCGCCAGTTCGAAGCCTGCTCGCCGCGCGAGGGAGATCCCCATGATGTCGGCGAAGCAGAAGCGCTTCCACTCTTCACCGCCGGGCCCCCACCAGAGCCCGCCATCGGTGAGCACTCCATCGACATCAAACACGACGGCGCGGATGCGTTCGAGGCCGCCGTTTGCAGTATTGGGTTCCATCGCGCCCGGTCTAGACCGCTGCGCCGACACGGCGAAGCTTCTTGATGATGGGAAATTCGCGCTCGTACACGCGCTTAATGCCGTCGCCCTTGGACTGCTCCCAAAGCCGAATGTCACGCACCAGGCGGGTGATGCCGTTCGGCTCCAGTGAAGCCGCTTGATCGGAGCCCCAACCCGCGCGGTCCAAGGTGATGTGGCGTTCGACACAGCAGGCCCCAAGCGCGGCCGCGCAGACACTGGTTGGAATACCAGTTTCGTGCCCGGAATAGCCAACTGGGACGCCGTAACGCGCCGCCATGACTGGGATCGCACGGAGATTCAACTCGTCGTAGTTAGCGGGGTAGGTGCTGGTGGCGTGCATCAAAATCAAGTCATCTTTTCCCAGAACCTCGAGGGCATGATCGATTTCGTCGTAGGTGCTCATTCCGGTAGAGAGAATGATCGGCTTGCCGGTCTTGCGAATGTACCGCAGCAGATTGTCGTCAGTGAGCGATGGGGAGGCAATCTTGTACACAGGGGGCTTGAATTGCTCCAGAAAATCCACTGAGCCCTCATCCCAGGGAGAGGCAAACCAAAGCATCTTCACCGACTTGCAAAATCTGTCGATTTCCGAATATTCTTCCTGCCCGAATTCAAGTCCATGTTTGAGGTCGTCATTGGTTGGACCGAAGGGATTCTCACGCGGTTTAGCCAGTTCTTCAGGTGTGTACACCACCTCAATTGTGCGCTTCTGGAACTTGACGGCGTCGCATCCTGCCGCGACTGCTACGCTGATCAATCGCTTGGCGAGATCAATGTTACCGTTGTGGTTGATACCAATCTCCGCAACGATGAAACAGGGCTGATCGTCGCCGACCCACCTGTTGCCGACCTGGACCTTGCTCATGGTTGATTCACTCCTTTTGCTGTTGCCCAGCAGCGGCCGCCAACGCAACGAACGAAGGCGGGTGTTGCGGACCCCACAGTTCTCTGGCAGCGACTGAGGCGGCGGCACAGCATCCCAGCCGGAAATTCATTTCAACATGGTTACCGAAGATACCACACTCACACGAAGGTGGAACCTAGTATGTTTCGTCGCCTGCGTGTTCCGCACCACGCAGTGCACGGTTTATGCTGATTGCGTGAAGCGACTGCCAACAGAAGACCTGGATCATGTCTTGGGGCAAACCCTGCCGCTGTGGGAGCAGGCGCGCGGCCGGCGCGTATTTATTTCGGGGGGGACAGGGTTTTTTGGCGCATGGCTGCTGGAAAGCCTGGCCTATTGCAATCGCGAACTTGCGCTCGGCCTGTCCGCGACGGTTCTCAGCCGCGACCCGCGAGCATTCGCCCGGAGAATGCCGCACCTTGCCAGCGAGCCCTGCATCCAGATGCTCAAGGGAGATGTTCGCGATTTCGGCTTTCCTCGGGAGGAGTTCGAATACGTCATTCACGCCGCGGCGCCTACGTCCGGAGCCGCGGCCAGCCAACCGCTCGAATTGCTGAGTACCCTGCTTGATGGCACGAAACGCATGCTTGCGTTTGCCAAGGCGCGGGGTGCAAAGAGATTTCTCCTGACAAGTTCCGGCGCGGTCTACGGGAGACAACCGCAGAATTTGAGCCATATCCCCGAGGATTACTTCGGAGGGCCGGAGTGGCTCGATCCGAATGCGGCCTATGCAGAGGGCAAACGGGTATCCGAACAGATGTGCTCTCTCGATGCGCGGGAATCCGGGATTGACTTCATCATTGCGCGATGCTTTGCCTTTGTTGGTCCGCACCTGCCGTTAAACCAGCACTTCGCAATCGGCAACTTTATCGCCGACGCTCTAGGCGGCAGGAACATCGCAGTCCGGTGCGACGGCACACCCATGCGCTCTTATCTCTACGGAGCCGATCTCGCGATCTGGCTATGGACGATGCTATTACATGATTCCCTGCCGGGATCGAATCCACATGTGTTCAATGTCGGGTCTGGAGAGGCAATCAGTATTCGCGATCTGGCTCAGGTCGTGGTTGAGGAACTCGACCCCTCGCTGAAGGTGGAAGTTGCGAAGGCACCGATCGCCGGGGAGTCGCGTTTGCAGTACGTGCCGGACGTCCACGGTGCCGAAAACTGCCTGGGTCTGCGTCAGACAATCGGACTGCGGGAAGCCATCCGACGCACGGCAGCATGGCATCGCTGAACGTGCGCTCCTACCCAACCGGGACGCGGTTTGCGAACCGATGGAGATTTGTGTTCGATGCAAAGCCGGTCATCACTTCTGCGACAAAATCGAGCATCGGTTTGGTCAGTCCCGGATACACGCCGATCCAGAACACGTTGTTCATCACGAAATCGGAATTCGGCAAGGGGCCGGCGACACGAACCTCGCAGCTTTCGTAAGCTGGTTGCCGGAGGAGATTGCCGCCGAAGAGCAGTCTCGTGGCGATCTTCTTCGCTTCAAGAGCGCGGATGATGTCTTCCCGCGTAAACGGTGCATCCTCGCGAACTCCGATCGGGAAGCCAAACCACGCGGGATCCGAGCCCGGCGTAGCCTCGGGCAGCATCAGGCAGTCCTTCATCGGTTTGAGCGCAGCCGACAAGTAGCGGAAGTTCTCCTTGCGGCATTCGATAAAGATGGGCAGCTTTTCGATCTGGGAGAGTCCTAGCGCCGCCTGCATGTCGGTGGCCTTCAAGTTGTATCCGATGTGCGAGTAGGTGTATTTGTGGTCGTACCCGCAAGGCAGTCTGCCCAGCTGCCAATCGAACCGCTTGCCGCAGGTATTGTCTTTACCGGGTTCGCACCAGCAGTCACGGCCCCAGTCGCGGAACGACTCGATCAGAACCTGCAGATCGGGCCGCTGGGTGAGCACCGCGCCGCCCTCGCCCATGGTGATGTGGTGAGCGGGATAAAAGCTGACAGTTGCGATGTCGCCAAAAGTGCCTACATGGCGTCCCTTCCACGTGGATCCGAGCGCATCGCAGCAATCCTCAATCAGCCACAGGTGGTGTTTCTTTACAAAGTCCGTCACGGCGTCGAGGTCAAAGACATTCCCCAACGTGTGCGCGATCATGACAGCTTTGGTCTTTTCGCTGCGGGCAGCTTCGAGTTGGCTCACATCGATCTCGTAAGTCGGCACCGTAACATCCACGCAAACCGGTACAAGTCGATTCTGAATGATCGGATTGACTGTCGTAGGAAATCCCGCGGCGACAGTAATCACTTCGTCGCCTGGCTTGAGCCGTCGGTCACCCAGCTTTGGCGAGGTGAGCGCACTGATGGCGAGGAGGTTGGCGGATGATCCGGAGTTGACGAGCGACGCGCAGCGGACTCCGACAAAACGCGCGAGCCTTCGCTCAAACTCTTCGGCAAAGCGCCCCGTCGTAAACCAGCAATCCAGTGCCGCATCAACCACAGAACTCAAATCGCTGCCGTCAATCACCTTGCCCGACACCGGCACAGGCGATTCGCCGGGTTTGAACTCGGCTGCTGGAAAGGCTTCAGCAAGATACTCGGTGCATAGATCGAGGATTTGCCGCCGAAGATGTGTTGCTTTATTCGTCATCGACAATTAGTAACCTCAGCATACACACAATCAGAATCCGGTGGTGTACGCTATTGGCAAGCGAACACGATCTACAAACGGATCCCGCGGTGAATTTGCCGCGGCGAACGTTAGCCCAAAGGATGCTAAGAAACTGGAATGAAAGCAGTTATTCTGGCTGGCGGGCAGGGAACACGGCTGAGTGAGGAAACCAGCACGCGTCCCAAGCCTATGGTTGAGATCGGCGGCCGACCGATTCTGTGGCACATCCTCAAGATCTATTCCCAGCACGGCATCAACGACTTCGTCATCTGTTGTGGCTACAAGGGATATCTGATCAAGGAGTACTTCGCTAATTATTTTCTGCACATGTCCGACGTAACCTTCGACCTGCGGGAAAACCACATGCAGGTGCATCAGAGCGTTGCGGAGCCTTGGCATATCACCCTTGTGGACACAGGAGACAACGCCGGGACCGGCGGACGGCTGCGAAAGGTTGCAGCGTACGTGGAGGGAGAGCGCGACTTGTGCATGACCTATGGGGACGGAGTCAGCGATCTGAATATCTCCGCATCGATCGATTTTCACAGAAGTCACGGTAAATTGGTGACGGTAACGGCGGTACAGCCCACGGCGCGCTTTGGCGGCTTAAGCATCGTTGGAACAAGCATCAGCGCATTCCGGGAAAAGCCCGAGGGAGAGGGCGGATGGATC